>Ga0209988_10000373_pt1 | contig 27660 bp, 32 predicted proteins | sample N075metaG_FD_183115 | JGI IMG/M metagenome (GOLD analysis project Ga0209988, IMG submission 183115) | Deep subsurface microbial communities from Kermadec Trench to uncover new lineages of life (NeLLi) - N075 metaG (SPAdes) (version 2) | ecosystem: Environmental > Aquatic > Marine > Ocean trench... | reverse complement strand
GCAACTAAGAACAAACTTAGCTCAATTACAGATGGAGTTATTACAAATCTAGTAAATGGTGAAATGTATTGGGCTTCAAAAAATAAAGGTTCATTTTTCAATGAAAAGAGAATAAAAGTCTATAATAGTAATCCAATCTACAAAATAGTTGGTATCAACATATCTGGAGCAACACCAGACTTGATGAAACGATTACATCCAATTTTTGAAAATCATAACCACATAAGACATTTTGGTGCAAATGCCCTAGAAATGGCAATATTTGCGAGAGGATTAATGGATATTTTTATTGACTTTAGAGACAAGGTCAGAATACAAGATATTGCTGCAGGATATCTAATTGTAAAAGAAGCAGGAGGATTACTGTTAGATGCAGATTTGAATCCACTTGATACTGATCTAAGTTATGATACAAGAATTTCTTTTATTGCAGCTGCGAATCAGAAAATTCTTGATGAAATAATGTCGCAAATTAACCCTTGAATAGGCTACAATAGAAAATTAAATTATTACAAGGGATTTCACAGTTTTTTTATACTTTGAAACAATAATCGAATTTTTTAAATGGAATTATAAAAGAAATATTTTTATCTCAAGTCAAAGAAAAACTTATTGTATGGTAGCTGAGATGAAGGCAAAGGTCACTTATATGGAATTACTAAAAGAAGATCTTGTAATTATGCGAGTAGTTCCAGAAAATGGAATGCCAAAATACAGGACTGGTCAATTTTTAACAATTGGTCTTCCAATACCAGAAGAAAAAAAGATAGTTAGAAGAGCATATTCACTTGTATCACATGCAGGGAATAGAGATTATTTTGAATTTGTAATTAGATGGGTAAGAAAACCACTACCAGGTCGTGTTACAACTGAATTATTTTATCTAAGTGTTGGTGATGAAGTATCACTAGGATATCCTACTGGAGCTGCATTACAAATTAGCGAAAAGTTACCTAACGGAGAAAAAGACAATAGAAGAGTAATTTGTGTTGGTGGTGGAACAGGATTAGCGCCATTTATTGCATTTGCACATCATTTCCATGACACAAATGACAAAAGAGAACTGGTTATTTTACATGGAGCTAGTTACATTGATGAATTAAGTTACAAACGACTTTTGACAGATTATGAGGATGAAAGTAAGAAAAGAGGAAAGGACAAATGGAACTTTAAGTACAGAGCAGCAATCAGTAGACCAAAAGAATACTATAACAGATCTTGGTCTGGACCTGTAGGCAGAGTAGAATCATTTTTCAAGCCTGATAAAAAAACTGGATTATCACCAGTGGATGAGATGGTAGGAGAAAAAATTACACCAGACAATACAATTGTCTACATTTGTGGTTATCAAGGTACTATTGATGGGGTGATTGAATCACTTGATTCGAGAGGTTTTGTTACTGAACATGAAAAGAATCCTGATGGAAGCTTTGGAATAAAGTTTGAATCCTATGGGTAGAAACATCTTTCAAAAAATTTTTAATTAAATTTCATTTTTAGGATCAGAAAACTAATTTACATCAAATAAGCATACCTGTGGATTTTTATATCCAAGTATTTTTTGTTAAATATGGTAATACTCAAGTGTGGAGATTATGGTTTTGAATGTGATTATGTATCAGAAGGGGATATGGAACAAGTTATTGATGATTTTAGAAAACACACTGATGATGAACATGGAATAGATTATTCAAAGGAAGCTGTGATGCAAATGCTCTTAAGAAAACAAGGCGTTTAAAAAATTAAGCATCAAATTTTTTCATTGTTGCAGATAAAATAGGAATTTCTTTTGTAATAATTTTTTCAACTGCAGGAACAATACTCATTCTAGCTTTAACACTTTCTTCATAAATTTCATAAATTTGATCTCTAAACAATAATTTAATCCCAGGAAGTTCAGTAATTCCTTCTTGAACAGTTCTAGGATCTGACAAATCTAAAATTAGAGTACCTTTTTTCTTTTCTTCCATAACTAATCTGATTTTATCATAAGTGATTAAGAAATAATCACATGTTGTTGCAACAAAGATAATATCATACTTGTCAAAATCAGCCAAAGCCTCATCAAAGTCGATAGGATTTCCACTCAAGAGTGTTGTAAATCCAGTTGCACGATCAATTGTTCTACTTGTAACATCAAAATTGATGTCCTTTTTCTTCAAAGCTTTTGCAACCATAGCAGCAGGCTCACCCGTACCAATAAGTAATATTTTCTTCTTGGCATCAAGCCCTGCTTTCTCATCTACCAATTTTATTGCAACATCACCAAGAGAGATAACTTCATTTGCTATTCCAGTAGTATCTCTCATTCTATGAGACAATCTAATTACGCTGTCAAATAATTTATTAAGAATTTTACCAGAGATGCCTGCGCTCTTTGCCTTCGCGAATGACAATACAATCTCATCAAATATTTCTTGCTTTCCTATAACAGGAGAATCCAATCCAGATGCTAAACGTAATAGATGAAGATAAACATCATCGCCTTTGTATACTTCAAGAGTTTGATCAAAATGATCTATATCATTCTGATCCAATGAAGACAAAGGAACCCAAGTATCCTTAATTTGATTTAAGACAAGAGTTCTTCCTTCAGGTCTTCGTGCATCAGGAGAATCAGAAGTTTCAACATTGCTTACTAAAAAGATTTCAACTCTACTTGCTGTTTGAATAATAATACATTCATCAACACCAGAAATTTTTTTGAATTCTTCAGATGCAGCAAGTACATCTTTGAAAGTGTATTTTGACAATGAATGTAGAGGTACATTTTTGAAAGTGACTCTTGCATTCATTACATCAAAATGTATTTGACTCATATCATCACCATTAAGATTTTATCTTCTCTCGTCCGCCTTTTGCAGTTCGAAAAACATTCATTCCAATGAAAAAATTTTCGTGTAATGATTTTAAATAAATAATATCATTCTCAGCATTTTGAATTTGTTTTTTAGTAGATTCTGGATCATTTTTTAATTTTTCAAGTATTTGATTTGATTCTTCTAAAAATTCATCAACTGCATGTTCATAATTTGAAACACCAGCAAACTCAGGACTGAGAATATGTTCAGGAACATAATTAGGAGTTTCATCTTTGAACACCTCAACTTTTCTTGTAATAGATTCTTGTTCTGCTGCTGAAAGAATTGGTCGTGGAAATCGATCTTTTTTATCTAACCAAAATTCTGGTTCACCCATCTCTCGTCTAAAGATTTCTTCGCCTTGTCTCTTAAACGTAAGAACAGGGCCCTTTACTTTATCTTCTTTTACTTCAGCAGCAATTGCTTTGTATTCTGCTTCTGCTGCAGCTTCTGCTTTCTCTTTTGTCTCTGCTGCTTTTGCAATAGCTTTTTGTAGTGCAATTTCTGCTTTTTCAGCTGCTTTAGTTGCTGCATCTGCTTTATCGGTTGCATTGATTACCACTTTGGTATCTTTTTCAGATTCAGTTTTTGTAGTTTTTTCTGTAGAGGGTTTGTCTAATGTAGAATCTTCTGTAGATTTTTCTTCTACTTTAGATTCTTTTTTCTCCTCAGACATCAAAATTTACTATTGTTGCCTGAATTTTAATATTTTTGTATTAGAAATCATCCATTATTTCTTTTTTACAACAAATATCTAAAAATATCATTCTGATCGGTTATGAAATAATTTTCAGCTATCTATTCTGAAAAAATTATGGCGCCCTCGGCGGGATTCGAACACGCGTCTCAGCCGTGACAGGGCCGAATTCTAGACCGGGCTATACTACAAGGGCACAAGTATTTTGAATTAAATTGCTAGATTAAAAGTTTCGGTCATAACAAAAAAATTTTGTAAAAGACTAAATTATACGCGTGAAGCATTTTTCATAAGGGTCTATGGCGCAGCCAGGTAGCGCACCGGACTTTTAATCCGGTTGTCGAGGGTCCGAATCCCTCTAGACCCGTTATTTTTTTTTATTATTGTTATTGAATTATTTCATTAACTTGTTTTTCCAAGTCTTCAATAGATGAATTGATTTTATTTTCTCTTGTAGTTAGATCTGTTCTATAATTGTTAATCTTTTGAATTCTATCAGAAATCATTCTTTTTTGTTCATCATATCCTGAGGAACCATATGATTTTCGCTCCTTTAAAGAGGAAACAACAGTTGTAGAGGAGATAATTTTTGAAACAATTTTTGGATTAACTTTAGTGTCAACCACAGATTTTTTTATTTCTGTTAAAGTCAATTTTGAGATAGATTTTTTTGATTGATGTGCCAATTGAACTAAAATGCCTGTAATTTTATGAGTAACTCGAAATGGAATTCCTTCCTTGACTAATTTTTCAGCAATGTCTAATGCAATAAGATTACTTGATTCTGTAACTTTTTTCATTTGTTTTTCATTTACTTTCAAAGTAAGAAGGATTGATTTTAAAATTACTAGTGAGCTAATAGCTATTTTTGATGTGGACCAAATAGATGATTTAATTTGTTGTAAATCACGTCCATACCCAGTTGCTAAGCCTTTAATTGTTGCTAGAATTGCAGTGAGGTTCCCAATAACTTCAGCAGTTTTGCCTCTTGTTAATTCTAAAATATCTGGATTCTTCTTTTGAGGCATTATACTTGAAGGAGATGTAAATTCGTCAGACAGTTCAATAAAAGAAAATTCAGATGTAGACCAAAGGACAAAATCTTCAGATATCCTGCTTAGATTAGTCATCAAAATTGAAATCATTGCAACATATTCCGCTACAAAATCACGCGTACTTGTTGCATCAATTGAATTCTCAACAAGATTATCAAAACCCAACATTTTTGCAGTGCTATGTCTATCAATTGGTATACTTGTTCCGCCAATAGGTCCTGCACCAAGAGGACTTTGGTTTACTCGCTCAAAAGTTCCATAAAGTCGTTGAAAATCCCTGAACAAACCATCTGCATATGCCAAAAGATAATGAGAAAATAGACCTGCTTGAGCTTGCTGAAGATGGGTGTAAAGCGGTATGATTGTTTTTTGGTGATTTTTGGCCACAGAGATTAGAGATTCGATGGTATCTAGAAGACAATTACAAATAATGTTAATATCGTCTCTAATTTTCATTCGAATGTCTAAAGCAATCTGATCGTTTCTAGACCTTGCAGTATGCATCTTTCCCCCACTAGCCATACCAGCTTTTTTGATTACTAATGATTCAATTAATTCATGAATATCTTCTGCTCCTGACGATGAATCAAATTTTTGTTTTTTCAAATATTGTAAAGCTGACAAGATCTTTTTTGCATCATTTTTTGTTATGATGTTTTTTTGATATAACATCAAAGTATGAGCTTGACTTCCAATAATATCATAAAGTGCAATTTCAGAATCATCATCTATTGATGAAACATAATCTAAAGTAATATCACTCAAATCATTTCTAAGACGTGAACGATACATTACCTAAGGTTTTGGAATGGTTATATATAGCATCAGCGCTTTTGCTCACATGAGTCAAGATATCAAACAGCTACGAGTAAAAATTTTCGATGAGTTATCAAAGATTGTAGATCCAGAAATCAACACATCAATTGTTGAATTAGAATTAATTGATGAGGTTGATATCAAGGATAGTAATGTTAAAGTTGATTTGCATCTCACTAGTCCATTTTGTCCAGCAGTTTTTGGTTTTAAGATTTGTCAAGATGTTCATGATTATCTTTTGAGGGTAGATGGAGTTGATGATGTTAAAGTAAATGTTTCAAATCACTTTATGGCAGAACAGATTAACAATCAAGTAAATAATAGTCCAAACCCAAAAAAACTTGGTTAACTCCTAAATCCTAGTAAATAGCCTCGAAGTAGTTGTATTCCCATTGCAGGATCAACGCCTTTTGGACATACTTGGCTACAAGAACCAGCAAAGTGACATCTCCATATACCATGAGATTCATCGATTATCTTAAGTCTGGAATCTTTTCCTTTATCCCTACTATCAGCAACATATCGATATGCTTGAGCTAATGCCTGCGGTCCAACAAATGAAGAATCTGTTGCCATTGTAGGACATGCAGAATTACATAACCCACATTTAATACAATTAGCAAATTGAATGTATTGTTCTACTTCTTTAGGAGATTGTAAGAATTCTTTTGTTTCAGATTCTATCTCTGTATCATCTCGGATAATATATGGTTTAATTTTATGATGACTGTCAAACATTTTTTCAAACTTTACAGCCAAATCACGAATAATTGGAAAGTTGTTCATGGGTTCCACGGTAATAATATTAGAGTTTAGTTCACTAATTTTTGTAAAACAAGCTAATCTTGGTCTTCCGTTAATTATCATTCCACATGAACCACATGTAGCTTGTCTACAAGAGTAACGAACTGCAATTGAATGATCAAAGTATTTTTTGACCTCAAGAATTGCATCTAGAACAGTTGTCCATTTCTCATATGGGACAGAAAATTCCATAAATATACTTGAATCATCATGTACAGGATTGTATCTTGAAATTCTAAGTGTAATTGATTTTGAAGTAGATGATGATGCTGATGTTTGTTCGTCTACAATACTAGATACCTGCGCCATTTCTATACCAATCCCATGTTAACCATAATAATTGTTCTAGAACCATATGCTATTAATCCAATCATTGCAGCTAAACAACCATAAGAAACGGCTTTTTCATAAATTCTTCCTTGTTTTAATTCCAATAAAATAACTCTAAGTCCATTAAATCCATGAATTGAAAGTAAGATTAGTATTAATTCCAGCATTATAGCATAGGGAACGAATTTGTAGTTGGCAAGAACACTTTCAAACTCTAAGGATTCTGCAAATCCCTGCGTAAGACGCATCAAAATATGAACTGCCACTAGTGCTACTGCTGCAATGGCAGTTCCATAGTGAATTTTCATGATTGTACTTTCTCTCATCTTATTCACCATACATTACTGCTAATCCATACATCATTGCAAATGCTGCAAGAACAATTGCAGAATAGATACCTATCTTGTGTCTGTAGTTTTGTGATGCTGGATTATATGGATAATCAGGTCTAGCAGGTTTTCCCACACCAACTCCGCCATGTCCTAACATCACTCTAACTCCATTAACAGTATGAAATACACACATTCCAATTACAATTGCTAAAATAGCATGTCCCTCAGTAGTTGATGTCATTTCCATCAATTCATCCCATCCGACTTGTCCTCTTAGAATATTACTTGTTTCATAAATGTGAGCCACAAAATATGCCAATAGTCCTAATCCACTTAATCGCATTAACCAATATGCAACTCTTTCAATTCCATAACGACCTGGATTGGCCATACCTCCAATGCCTTCTTTGTTTTCGTCTTGAGTCATCTAATACTTCCTTTCCACTGGCTGATACTTAGTAATTGTGACTGGATATGTTTTCATGATTGGTTCATTTGGATCGTAATAAGCAAGTGTATGATGTAAGAAGTTTACATCGTCACGTTTAGTATAATCAGTTCTAGCATGTGCACCACGAGATTCTTTTCTGTTAATTGCACCAATCAACACAATCTCTGCAACTCTAAACATTGAATCAAGTTCCATGACATTTGAAAAGTTAGTATTGAACTCTTTTGCCTTGTCATCAACATGTTTCCAAGTCTGTTTTTTAAGCTCACGAATCTTTTTGAGACCTGCAACTAGATCAATTTCATTTCTGTAGACATATGCTTTTTCATTCATAGTATCAGTAAGTTGTTGTTTAATTTCATATGGATTTGCATCACCGCCTCCTCTAAAAATTCCATCATAGATTCTCTTTTCTTCAGCCACAACCAAATGATGAGGCCATGGATTTGATGGAAAACCTTTCTGGATATACTCTACTGCTAATTCTCCAGTAATTTTACCCCAAACGATACATTCTGCAGTTGAATTTGCACCTAATCGGTTTGAACCATGAACACTATTACATGCAGCCTCGCCTGCAGCCCAAACTCCTTGCATTTCTGTTGCACCGTCAATATCAGTATGAATTCCACCCATCATATAATGACAAACAGGTCTAATGTCAAGTAATTCTTTTGCAGGATCAATATCAGAGAATTTAATAGAAATTTCTCTAATTCCACCTAATTTCTCTTTAATTTTTTCATCTCCAATATGTCTTAAATCAAGTTTCATACAATCAACTCCGGTTTCATGTTTGAATCCTCGACCTTCTTGAATTTCTGTCATTATCGATCTTGATACAATATCTCGCGGTGCTAATTCCATTTTACTTGCAGCATAATTTTTCATAAATCTTTCACCTTTGTTGTTAAGCAGATAAGCACCTTCCCCTCTTGCACCCTCTGTGATTAAAATTCCAGATGGTAAAATTCCTGTTGGATGAAATTGTACAAACTCCATGTCTTTTAATGCCATACCAGCACGATATGCCATATCCAAACCGTCTGGAGTTGATGTGAGTGCATAAGTTGAAAAACTATACAATCTTCCAGCACCACCAGTTGCAATGATAAGAGCTTTACCTTTGATTGTGTAAAATGTACCAGAAGATAATTCTATTACAGTAAGTCCCATGAATCGTTTTCCATCATGAATAATTGATGTTGCAAACCATTCGTTAAGATATTCAATATTTTCATATTTCTGACATGTGTCATACAAGGTTTGCATTTCATAGAATCCAACTTTATCTGATGCATAAGTTGCTCTTGGAAAACTATAACCACCAAAGTTTCTTTGATCAACTCTGCCATCTTCTTTTCTAGACCATGGCATTCCCCAATGTTCTAATTGGTAAATTTCTTTTGGAATTTCAACACAAAGTCTTTCAGCAACATCTTGGTCTGCAAGAAAGTCACTTCCTTTTACAGTATCATAAATATGAGATTCAATAGTATCACCTTCCTCTTCAAAAAGTACTGCTGCGGTTCCTCCTTCTGCAGACACAGAATGAGAACGCATTACTTGTAATTTTGAAACAATACCGATTTTGAGATTTGGTCCTTTTTTTGTAGCAGCTATTGCAGCTCTCAGGCCAGCAAGACCTGAACCACAAATTATCAAATCAAATTCGATAGAATCAACCATTTTTCAGACAAACTTGCTTTTAGTGGGTTAAAAATGTAGTAATTGAGGAATTGATCCCAAATATTAAAATATATCACTAGCGATATCACTAGTGATGTCTTCTGAATGGTTTCAGAGAGTTGGAAGTGCAATTCCCAGAGGATTTTCAAGATATTTCATTTTAGAATTATTGAAAAAGAAAGAACGTACTGGGAAAGAGATCATTGATTACGCAATTGAACAAAGTAATGGGATTTGGAAGCCATCTCCAGGATTGATCTATCCATTATTAGGTAGATTACTAGATGAGAGATTAATTGAAGAAGTGAAAGGTGGGAGATATCAACTCACAAAGAAAGGAAACGAAACAGCAGCTGATGTAGATAAGATTAATGATATTGTTAGAAAGCAGTTAGAGGTTTTATTCAGACTTGGAAATGTAGGAAGATTTGTTGCCATAGATATATTAGAAAAGATTTCATCAATGGGTTCCATCCTAAGTTCAAATTTTACCCATATGACTGATGATGAAACAAAGAAATACAAACATTTTCTTGAATCAGAATTAAAGAAAATTCAAGGAAAAGAAGTAAAGAAGAAAGGTAAAGAAATTAAGATCGAATAGTAATATCGAAAAAATTTTTAAAGTTCTTAAAGAATTAAACCCAGTGAATATCTAGGAAATAATATTAGATAATTTTTGATTAAAATCATAAATAATTCAGAGAAAGAACACAATTATGAAAAATTTAAGAAATATGTTAAAATCAAAAAAATCACTTGTTATTCCAGGAGTGTATGATGCATTAGGTGCAAAAATTGCCCAAAAAGTTGGATTTGAGGCAATGTTCCAAACAGGTTATGGAACGTCTGCAACACTATTTGGAATGCCAGATTATGGATTTATTGGAGCTACTGAAACAATAGATAATGCGAGACGTATATGCAGAGCAGTTTCAATACCGGTAATTGTTGATTCAGATACAGGATATGGAAATGCTTTGAGTGTATGGAAATTAGTAAAGGAATTAGAATCATCAGGAGCTGCAGGGATTTTTCTTGAAGATCAAATATGGCCTAAAAGATGTGGACACATGCAGGGAAAAGAAATAGTTTCACAAGAAGAATACACTGAAAAATTATCAGCCGCACTTGATGCAAGAGAGAGTAAAGATTTCATAATTGTTGCAAGAACTGATGCAAGAGCTGTTAAAGGATTAGATGAAGCTATTGAGCGTGGAAAACAAAATAAAAAAACAGGTGCAGATGCAATATTTGTGGAAGCCCCAAGAACATTAGAGGAAATGAAAAAGATTGGAAAAGAGATCAATGCACCATTGGTTGCAAATATGATTGAGGGGGGAGCTACGCCATTGAGTTCATCTGAAACATTAAACAAACTGGGATTTAAAATAATTCTCTATCCACTATCTGTTTTGTATGCTAATACATTTGCAACTATGAATATTCTAAAAGAGCTAAAGAGGACAGGAAATACAATAAAATATAAACAAAAAGTTGTAAATTTTGATCAGTTTAATGATTTAGTTGAACTTCCAAAGTTCAGAAAGATGGAAAAGAAGTATAGATTTTTAAAAAGAAAATAAAATAAAAAATTTCAAGTAAAGGAGATTTATGATGTAGTTCTCTTTACTTCAATATCTATTGTTGAAACGTTTCTCATTCTTCCGTCTTGTGATTCTAATGCTTCTGAGCCAATATTAATAGCGCCAATAACATAGCCTGCACTTTCAGTTTTTCGTGCAATGATTTGAGCTACATCTACAGCTCGACCTATGCTCATTCCTCTAGCTTTGATACGAACTGATGGTATGTTTGCCAATTGAATTAACGTGGATGTAACATATGCCATCAATGGTTTCTTACCTATGAATATTGTATCTCTGCTTCCTGAATTGTCTCTAGGTTTGGAAGACTGTGTGTTTTCCGAAGTTTCTTGAGGTTTGGAAGACTGTGTGTTTTCCGAAGTTTCTTGAGGTTTGGAAGACTGTGTGTTTTCCGAAGTTTCTTGAGGTTTGGAAGACTGTGTGTTTTCCGAAGTTTCTTTAGGTTCAGAAGACTGTGTGTTATCTGTCGACATAGCATTCAGCTATTTGAGGATAATTTAAATCTAAAAGAATTTACTAAGATCTGACAAAAATTTCTTGAAAAATTTGAACTATTAATAACTAGAAAAGAGTAATTTAGTTAGAACTTGGTAAATATTTCAAATATTTTAGAATTAGGAAGTTGTAAAGAAAAAATTGAAGTTTTAGAAACGTTAGATTGTACAGATAATCCAGAAATTTTAGAAAAAATAATTTTAAAATTGGATGACGATGATATTCAAGTAAGAGGTGAAGCATTTAGTTCACTTGTATTAAATGAAAATAAAATTTCAAATTTTTTGATTAAAAGTTTGAATTCTACAAGTAAAAATATCAGAAGTTTTGCATCATTAGTATTAGCAAATAGAAATGAAACAACTGCAATTCCAGAAATTATAAAACTCGTAAAAGATGAACGTTCTATGGTCAGATCATGTGCAATTGGGGCACTAGGATATCTCAAAGCAAAAGAAGCTGAGGAGGTTTTTCTTGAATCTTTATCAGATTCTGATTTAGAAGTAAGAAAAAGTGCAATTCAAGCAGTTATTGATCTAAACATCACAGTTTCAGAAAATAAAATAAAAGAAATTATTAAAGAAAAAGATTCCGAAATAGAAAAATTACTTTTTCAATTGAAAAAAATATAGTGGACCGGAAGGGATTTGAACCCTCGATCCGATGCATGCCATGCACCTATCCTACCGGACTAGACGACCGGCCCAATAATCAGAATTCTGATCGAATTACATTTTTCAAATTGGTTATTAACGTTTAACGATTCAAGTGAATTTAGTATGAAATTAACACAAAAGATATTTAACCATAATTATCTTGATTGAATCGTTATGGTAGTAGATAATAAAGCAACTATCACATATGTTCAATTAATAAAAGAAGATCTAGTAATTATCAGATTAGTTCCAAAAGATGGTCCAGTTCCAGAATTTCAAGCTGGTCAATTTATTACATTAGGATTACCAAACCCTGTAGAAAATGGAAAGATAGTTAGACGTGCATATTCAATTGCATCTCATCCAGAAAATAGAGATTACATAGAGCTTGTTATTAGATGGGTTAGAAAACCACTTCCAGGTAGATTAACTACACAATTATTTAATGCAAAAGAAGGAGATGAGATTCTTTGGTTAAAACCTGCAGGTAAGGCATTAATGATTAATGAAGAACTTGCAAATGGAGAAAAAGATAACAGGAGAATTGTTTGTATAGGTGGTGGTACAGGTCTTGCACCATTTGTTAGTTTTGCACAGCACTTTCATGATATTGGAGATAAACGAGAAATTGTGATTTTACAAGGCGCTAGTTATGTTGATGAATTAAGTTACAAAGATTTGCTGACTTCTCTTGAAGATGAAAGTATTGAAAGAGGTAAAGACAAATGGAATTTTAAGTACAGAGCAGCAATCAGTAGACCTCAAGAATGGTTTAACAGATCATGGGCAGGTCAAGTTGGAAGAGTTGAAACATTCCTAAGACCAAGAGATAATGGAATGTCACCACTTGAAGAATTAGTTGGTGAGGAAATTACTAAAGAAAATACAATATTCTATATTTGTGGTTGGCAGGGAACAATAGACGGTACAATGGACTTTTTGAAACCAAAAGGCTTTGTAACACAACATAACAAACGTGAAGATGGAAGCTTTGAAGTCAAATACGAATCATACGGATAGAATTTTTTTAAAAATCAATCATTGAAATATGAGATTTATCTAGTAAATGTAATTGATTACTGCACTATATCTTGCACATCTAAATCCAGTAACTGATGCACATATTGAAATTATTTCAGAGTTAAAAAAAGAAGCTGACATTGTAAAAGTAATGCCTGTAGTTTTCAAATGTGGGGATAGAGAGGTTAACAGTAAAAGTTTTCCGTTTAATTTTGAAATCAGAAAAAAAATGCTAATATCTATTTTTGGAGATTCAATTCAAATTACTGATGATTATGCATTTTTTGCTCCATTTAAAAAATATCTTCCTCCATTATTAAGACGAAGATCATGGAAATTAAAAAAACAAATTCTTAGAGGAGTAGAGGGAGATTTTTTTTCGTACACAGGTGACAAGGCTGAAGGTTACATGTTAAAAATGTACAGACTAAAACCAAGAATAGGAAAAAGGAAATCAATTTCTGCAACATCTGTCAAAGAAAAATTATTTGATGCTGCACTTGGAAAAGAATCTACATGGAAAAAAGATGTACCAGAAAGCATTGCTAAAATAATAGAAGAGGATTGGAAAACAGTAGAAAAATTTGCAAATATTGAAGACAGAACCACAAGAGTTCTAGGAATGAAATTTCCTAAAGAAGGTTGGTCAAAATAAATAGAGATTAATACACATTCAATAAAAATTTCATATGAAACTTCCACTTTCAAAATATGTTTGGTTTGATGGAAAATATGTTCCAACAGAAAAGGCTCAAGTTCCAATTACTACTCATGCAATTCACTATGGAACGTCAATCTTTGAGGGAATAAGGGCATATTGGAATGGAAAGAATCTTCATGTATTCAGATTAGATGAGCATGTAAAGCGATTTAGAAGATCAGGACAGTTTTACGACATTTCACTTAATTTCTCGGATAAAGTCATTAGTGATGCAATTACAGGAATATGTAGAAAAAATAAGATTAAGAAATCATGTTACATCAGACCATTTTATTTTGTAGGTGATTATGGAATAAATCTACATGTAACTAAAAAGGCTCCAACAAACGTTGCAATTTTTACATTTCTTTTTGGAGATTTATTTAACAAAAATGGAATTTCAGCAGGAGTCGTGTCTTGGAGAAAATTTTCAGGTAAATCTACTCCTACACAAGCAAAAATGGGTGGAAACTATCTAAATTCTATTATTGCGACACAAGAAGCAAAACGTAATGGTGTAGATGAAGCAATTTTGCTTGATCATAATGGAAATGTTAGTGAAGCACCAGGAGAAAATATCTTTATTGTAAAAGATGGACAATTGTTGACACCATCACTATCATCATCAGCACTTGAAGGAATTACTCGTGATGCAGTAATCAAAATTGCAACAGATTTGGATATTGATGTTGTTGAAAGAAAGATTAAGAGAAGTGAATTAGTTGTATCTGATGAGATTTTCCTAACAGGAACAGCAGCTGAAATCACTCCCATCATATCAATGGATTCAAAGAAGATAGGTAATGGTAAACCAGGTATAATAACAAAAAAGATGATGCAAGAATATACAAACATAGTAATGAACAAAAATAATAATTACTCTCATTGGTTAACTTCTGTGTATTAGATGAAAATTGTTCAAATTGGAACAGGTGGATGGGGCAAAAATCATATCAGAATTTTATCTCAATTAGGTGTGCTTACAGCTGTTTGTGATACAGATTCTCAAAGAAGTAAAGAATATGGAGAAAAATATTCTGTAAATCATTATGAATCATTAGATGATCTATTAATTTCAGAAGAGTTTGATGGAGCATTGGTAATAACACCTACATCAACTCACATAGAAATTGCAATAAAATTGTTAGAGGCAAAAAAACATGTTTTTGTAGAAAAACCAATGACGTACAAATCTGAAGATGGTCAAAAATTAGTCAGACTTGCAGAGAAAAATAAAGTGATTCTTACTTGTGGATACATTGAGCGTTTCAATCCAGTGGTAAGTTTGGTAAAAAACTATGTTAAAGAGAAAAAATTTGGTGAACTAATAATGCTAGAATTTCATCGTGAAAATAGAATGCCACTTCACATAAAAGATGTTGGGATAATTTATGACACTGCAGTACATGACATAGATACTGCAAATTGGTTGTTTGATGATACACCTCATGTAGTATTTGCAAGAGCAGGTAAAATAAAACATGAACACGAAGATTTTGCAAGTGTTATGCTTGGATACAAAAATGACAGAATTACAATAATTTCATCAAACTGGATTACACCAAAAAAAGTTAGAACATTTAGTGCTGTGTGTACTGATGCAGTAATTACATCAGACTTTATTTCACAACAAGTAAAGATTGAAAAGAAAGAAGAGACTGAAATTCCACGAAATGAAAAACAGGAACCATTATTACTAGAAATTCAGAATTTTCTAGGAGCGATTGAAGGTAAAAATGAACTAGTTGTCAAATCGCATGAAGCAGTCAACGTTACAAGAATTGCAGAAGCTGCACTTTTATCTAGCCAAAAAGGAATACCAATCTATCTAGATCTAAAATGAATAAGACAATGATGAATATTTTGGCATGCCCAATTGACAAAAATCATCCTTTAGAATTATTTGAAATTAAAGAAAAAGATAGCATAGTCTATGAAGGAGTATTATTTTGCTCAAAATGTTCTAGATTTTATCCAATAATTGAAGAAATTCCAATATTGCTTCCTGATGAATTAAGAGATAAAAAACAAGAGATGGAATTTCTAAAAAATAACAAGGATAAATTACCTGAAAAAATTATTACAAAAGCAAACCCATGGCATTTGTGAGATAATGGTTACAAATTTTATTTCCGAAAAAGCAAAAATTGGTCAGAATGTACAGATTTGGCACTTTTCATATGTTGGGGATGATGTAGAAATTGGAGACAATGTCAAGATTGGCTCTCTCGTACATATTGATTACAATGTAAAAATTGGTGAAAATACAAAGATTGAAGGACAAGCATACATTCCGCCCCTATCTAGAATTGGAAAAAATGCATTCATTGGTCCAGCAGTAGTATTAACAAATGATCCTTATCCCATGTGTAATAAATTGAGAGGTGTAACAATTGAAGATAATGCAATAATTGGTGCACGAGCAGTAATCAAAGCAGGAGTCACTGTAGGAAAGAACAGTGTTGTTGCAATGGGATCAGTTGTAACAAGAGATGTTCCCGAAAACTCTGTAGTCATTGGTTCACCAGCTACAATTAGATTTAGTAGAGATGAATATGACAAGAAACAAAGAAAGTGGAAAGAAAGTTAAGATTTTATCTCTTTTCTGAAAATCCAGTTTTTTAATTTAGATAAAATAAAAATCCACAGTACAACTAGACTGATTGCAATTACTGCTTTAATTACAGATCCAATAAACCAATCAAGTTCACCAAATCCAGAAACAGAAAATGGTCCCAATATTGTGACAATAATTCCACCTCCAACAAGTATCAAAATCCACATTCCAAACAAAAATCCAAAAAGACCAGACTTCAAAAAGAAACCCCCATCAGAAATGCAGTAATTATAGCCAAAATTCCTGAAAATATAGCAAGTTTGAAGATTACAAATCCAACTTGTTTTTCAGATAATGGTCCTCCTGCAAGTATCAGTCTTACCAAAGTAACAGGAGCGGTTTTATCATCAGTTGCCTTAAGTAGGAAATTTTCAGTATGCTCTACAGGTTTTCCCTTAATTTGTCGGTGTTCTACTATTCGTTTTACGCTTGATAGAAACAGAAATGAGTTGAGAACAGCAGGTAATAATGCAACTGCAGCAATGATTTCAACACCACCAACAATTGCAATTGCACCATACATTGCACCTAAGGTTAGTGCTCCAGAATCTCCAGGAAAAATCTTGCTTGGAATTTTATGGTATTTGTAAAAAGCTAACGAAACAAATCCTAATGGCAGACTAACTATTGCAATTTCATAATTTTGTACTATAAACAAACATATCGATAATGAAAAACTTGCAATTACCATAAAGCCACTAGCAACTCCATTTAGAACATCAATAGAATTAATTGTATTTCCAGTAATAGGAATCATAAAAACTATCAAAGCAAGATAAAGTATTGGAATGTGTACTGTTTCAAATAATGGAAATGCAAGATCTGAATTATATGCACCAAATGCAATGATTGGAGTAGCTGCAAGTGCAAGTGCAACAGGTTTGAACCATCCACCCATTACTTTTCTATCATCAATGTATCCAATGACAAAAGCTGCAGATGTAGTAATAATTATAGCAAGAATTTCATTTAACTGTAAAAATGCATAAAGAATAATTTCTGATACAATAATTCCTACAATTATAGATGGTCCACCAGGTCTGACAACCATTACATTATTTTTTTTGTTCACGTCTTTGACGGTAAGATCTCTTTTTTTTAGAAATTTAATCAGAGGGGGCGTCATTAGAAATACAATAAAGAATGCAGTTATGCAAGAAACTATTGCTGGAAGTATTAGTTCAATCAATTATCTAACTCTTCTTAATTCAGACTTTATGTTATCTGCAAGGGTTAAACCAATTTTATCTATTTCTGATAATTTATTCACTGGAATCTTTGCTAAATCATCTAGATTTTTAATTTTGTGTTTGTATAGAATTCTAGCTCTAACTCTTCCAATTCCTTTTATCCTAACAAGTTCAAGTAATTCTTCTTTAATTCCATAAACGATTCTTTTTCTTAGATTTCCAAGTTCCTCAAGCAAATCTGCCCTCTCAACGTGCTTAGAAATCTCTCTAAGGCAATATGAAAGCCAATTTGCAGTTTCTGCCATTCTATGCATGTCTCCCGACTCTATTCCAAAATTATCAGAGAGTGACAATTCTGAAGATTCTGTAACCCATGCATGTAAAGCTAAAAGACTTCTTGAGCAATCATATTCTGAAATTGGTTCAAGTAATTCTGAAGAATTGTTTTCAATCAAAAGACTGGCAGACTCGTAATCTCTGTTTCTGAGTGAGAATTTTGGATAAAATTCCTCACAATTTGAAATCAAATGCAAGAATCCAAATGTATGTTTTCTGTCTTGTGATACATTTTCAATAGCATCTCTAAAGTATGTTGCAGTTAAGGGATCAATATACAACATTGATGTCTTTTTTCCAAATTCTGTAGCAGCAAATCTTTCACCTTTTTTAATTAATAGATATTCACTAGTAAGAAAACGTAAAGAAATATCAATTGCAAATTTTATTGTAGGTTTTCTTGATTGTGATCCACCAAATGTTTGCAAGAAAAATTCTAAGATCTCATCTTTTTTAATTCCAGGATGTGTAACTACTACACTAAGTATATGAGTACGTAAAGATTTATCATCAGTAATATTTGAAGTAATTGGCTCGGGTTCTCCATTAATGTAATAATCAATCAAGTCTTTAGTATTTCCATTTCCAACAATTATTGCTTCTCCATAATCATCATATTGTGGTCTTCCAGCTCTGCCACAAAGTTGTTTGTATTCTAAGATACTGATTGGTCTATTTGCTCCAACTTTTGCATTGTATCGATTGATACTTGAAATTATGACTCTTCTTGCTGGGAGATTGATTCCTGCAGCTAAGGTTGGTGTGGATGATAGTAACTTTATAGTTCCTTTACGAAATTCTTTTTCTATTGTTTCTCTGCAGTTTTGATTTAATCCTGCATGATGAAATGCAACTCCTTTTTTTATAAGAAATGCTAGTGTCTTTATTAATTCTGTGTGTTCATTTTCTGATAGAATTTTTTTTGATGTTTTTTCTAATTCTACCAAATCTTTTTTTTCTAAAATTTGAGAGATAGCATCTGCCGCTTTTGTTGCAAGTGACTTTGAACGATTTCTAGTCTCTGCAAATACTAGAGATTGACCTCCTTCTTTTACTGATTGTATGCCTAAATCAATAGGAGTTCCACATATACTACGCTCAACTGAGAATACTTTACCGTCATTCATAGTGACTTCTCCTGCATCACATACTCCTTCTGATAGAGGTACTGGTCTCCAGTCACTTTTTACTAGTTTACAGTTAAGCCAATTTGCAATCTCATCAGAATTTGTAATTGTAGCACTAAGACCTACAATTTGGGGGTTTGTCTCCAATAATTTTAGCTGTGTAAGAATCATCTCAAGTGTTGGACCTCGATTTTCATCTCCTATCAAATGAATTTCATCAGCAATTACAAGTCCAATTTCTTCAATCCACTCTACACCATGTCTAATAATAGAATCCATTTTTTCATTTGTTAAAATTAACACATTACTTTTTTCCAAATTTTTTTCAATATTTTCATAGTCTCCAGTTGATATGCTAACTTTGATTTTTTTTCCTAGTGCAACTTTTTCTAATTTTTTAAATTCTGAGAATTTTTCAGCAGCTAATGCACGTAAAGGACTAAGATAAATCACCTTACCATCATTCTTAGAAAGATAACTAATCATCGCAAGCATTGCAATCAAAGTCTTTCCACTTGCAGTAGGGGAAGATACCAAAATGCTTTTGCCATCTAGTAACCCAGAGTTTATGCTATCAGCTTGTGGTGGATATAATTTTTCAAACCCTTGTGATTTTAAAAATTTAATTGCAGCGTCAGGAAGATCTAGTTTCTCTATTTTCATACTCGGTTATAATGACCGGGTTTTGATTCATAAATAGATGCTTCTCTGAGCATTCTTCGGATATAGTTTCTTGCCTCATCTTGGGTGAATTTGTCACTCTTTTCAAGTTCTTGGACAAACGTCTTTTCTTCTACTGGAACCTTGTTATCACCCTCTAGACCTCTAAGGACATCCATGAATAATTGCATCTTTGAAATCTCACTTCTTGGTTTTCCTTGTAATACTCCAAGATCTATCTTTCCAGTATTGACATCTACTCCTGCATCTTCAAGCATACTCTGAAGTAAGAAGATTGCACGTTCAGCATCTTCCAGATCTACCTCGTCTTTCATGAGTAATCTTGCTCTAGCCGTGGAGAGTCTGATAATTCCTTCTAGTTGTCTTGGTGTAACTGTAATCATTTCCTCAGATTCTACGTTTCTCATTTGGAGATAATATTCAAGAATCTTTTCTTCAGCCTCTTTAGTCAAGATAGGAGTACCACGTTTTGCATATGAAAGATATTTTGTTAGTAAATCAACATCAATAACAGAACGATTATCTGTTCTTTGTGGAGTGTGTAATTTGATTATGTGTCTAGCAATTTTTTCATCTTTCTCTTTACTTGGAATATCTCTTACAACAAAAATTAAATCAAATCTTGTAAGCAAAGGAATTGGCAAGTTTACATTTTCTGTAATATTTTTGAAAGGATCATATTTTCCATACATTGGATTTGCTGCTGCTAAAATTGAAGTTCTAGCATTTAGTGTAGCTACAATACCACCTTTTGCAATACTTACTGATTGTTGTTCCATAACTTCATGTAAAGCGCTTCTGTCTTCGGGTTTCATCTTATCAAATTCGTCTATACATACAAGACCTTGATCACCAAGTACAACTGCACCTGCTTCTAGCATCATAATTCCTGTTTTATCTCGAACTATAGCAGCAGTAAGTCCTGCAGCAGTTGAGCCTTTTCCAGAAGTATACAAACCTCTTGGTGCAATCCTTGCACAAAACTTTAGCATTTCACTTTTTGCAGTACCAGGATCTCCAACTAGAAAAACATTGATGTCTCCTCTAATTTTACTTCCATCATCTAATAGTCTTTGATTAGAACCTACAATAAGTAATATGATAGCTTCTTTGATTATTGAATGTCCGTGAATATGTGGAGCAAATGAATCAATTATTTTTTGATACACATTAGGGCTTTGACTTAATGTTTTGATCATTTTTTCTTCTTCAGGAGAAACCTCTTCTCGATCTATTTTACGGGAGGTCTTTGCACCACGACCTCCCAAAAATTCAATATTGTTTCCTTCAATTCTTAATCGGTATAATCCACTGTGACCCCTCTGAACGCCTGCAACAGATTCCTGTTCAACTCTCACTATGCCTGTAAGGATTATTCTGTCTCCAGGACGGGCACTATCCACCAAGTCTTGTCTAATTGTAATATCAATATAATGAGGAAGTTGTCCTGGAGGTAAATCTTCAGGAAGTTCCTGTAATCTAAGAAGTTGAAAATCAATAAACTTGCTTGCTTCAGGTTTAAGCTCAAAATCTCTGTGTTTACAATTTGGGTTATCGCATACTACAGGAATTTTAACAATCATTCCTTTAAGCTGAATTACCTTGGTATGATGTTCATCAGGACAAACAAAGATTAATTCTTTTGCAAGAGGTTTTACTTCTGATGCTCTAACTACCATTCCTGAAACGCTTGTAATTGTTCCAATAGTTTCAGCATTGATTTGTCTGAGACTTCTTTGAAGTGGATAGTTTACTAGTCTTGCACGAACTTCATCTTTAATTTTTTCAGCATAATCTGGAAATCTTGTTTGTAATGCTTCTTTAATTGCTCTAGAGAATGCATCAAAGATTCTGTCAGGATTTTTAGAAAATAAGTTCCCAATTTCCGGTTCAAAAACTAAATCATTGAAATCAACTATAATATATTTAGCATTTTTAGGCATCATCTCATCGATTGCCTCGATATACTTGTAATTACCAAATTTATCTTTGAATCTAGTAAGAAATTCTTTTACTTTATCTGATAATGCAGAATCAGTAAATGTACTAGTTTGAACGTTACTCATTCATATCCCTTCTTATTTGTTTTTCAAACTCTACACTGTTATCATGAATGGTTTTATAGAAGATATTTTCTTCAACAGATAATTTATTGTAGAGTTCAGAATTTAGTTTAATAGAATCTGCTATCTTTACTAGCTTGCCTCTTCTCATTCGGAATAATTCCAACATAATGCTTTCAACTTTATCAAAATTATCACCATTCAATTGTTTCATAGACTCTTTTAGTTTGATGTAAAAGTGAGGATCTAATGTAGAGAGTTGATATTCTCCAACCATCTTTTCTTTTGATAATGCTTGTTTTAGTTCAGTAATCATATCTGGAGAATCTAATGTTACCAAATTATCATCAGATAGTATCTTTCCAATCCATTGAGGCATGTTAATTACCTCACCTTGAGTTCCCTCGGTCTTTGTTCCTGCAACATTGAATTTGAAATCACGATTAACTGTGACTTTAGCATCCTTTAGACGGTATCCAACTGAATGCACTTTTTCTATCTTATCTATTTCCATACGAGATCATTGATCCGCCCGATGATCTTCAAGTTGGGATCCGTCAATTGATCTGATCAATCAAGATCAATTCTGTTGACCCATTTGATTTGAGGCTGATCGCATCTAAAATAGAACTAATTAGGATTTTAATTTACAGTATATCACAATAACCAATTCGGATTTATTAATGGGAATTCAACCTAAAGTCTCATGTCCGTAACTGGTATGTGGGTAGAGAAATATCGACCAACAAAACTTTCAGAAATTGTAAATCAGACAGAGATTATTGGTAGTTTGAAATCTCTAATCAAAGATCCAACAGACATGCCTCACTTGCTATTTTCTGGTTCTGCAGGAGTAGGCAAGACCACTACTGCATTATGTCTTTCAAGACAAATCTTGGGTGACTATGCTAAAGACTACACTCTTGAGCTAAATGCATCAGATGAGAGAGGAATTGGAATGGTCAGAGAAAAAGTAAAGAAATTTTCAAGATTTGCAGGAATGGTAGATATTCCATTCAGGATTATTATTTTAGATGAAGCAGATGAAATGACTTCAGATGCTCAAACTGCTCTTAGAAGAATTATTGAAGACACGGCAAAAATTTGCCGATTTATTCTAATTGCAAATAATGTGTCAAAAATAATACAACCTATTCAAAGTAGATGTGCATCTTTCAAGTTTACAACAGTTTCTGAGGAAGACGTTATTACTAGATTAGAAGAGATTTCCAAAAAAGAGAAAGTAAAGGCAGACAAAAAAGGTCTAAAAGCAATTTATGAATATACAGAAGGTGATTTAAGACATGCAATTAATCTAATGCAAGCAACAGCAAGTCTTGGTGAAATCACTGAAGAGAATGTAAAGATTTCAGCTGGGCTAACAAAAACTAGTGATGTTGATGAGGTTCTAAAAATTGCATTATCTGGAAAAGTTACTAAAGCAAGAGAGAAGATGATAGAATTAATCAAAGTTTATGGAATGTCAGAATCTGATTTTCTAAAGTATTTCAATTCAGCGGTTTTCAAATCAAAGCATGATAAACTGTCAGATATTTTACAAGTAATTGCAAAGTATGATTATAGAATTTTAGTTGGAGCAAATTCTGAAATTCAGTTATCTGCAATGCTTGCAGAACTTGCAAAATTAGAGACTAATTCAGAAAACATCTAGAGATTTTAGACTTTTACATCTATTTCTGATTGTTACTTCAGTAACACCTGCAGCCAAGGCAATTGTTTTTTGGGTAGTATTCTCACCAGTTTCCATACTTGAAAGATATAGTGCAGATGCTGCCATTCCCATTGGATCTTTTCCAGACACAATTTGTTTTTCTTCAGCTTTTTTGAGTAGTTTCATTGCATGACGTTTAGTTTTTTCTGATAGACCTATCTGACTTGCAATTCGTGCAATACACTGTACTGAATCCACTACAGGCATCTTCAAGTCCAATTCTTTTACTATCATCCTGTAACAAATTGCGAGGTTTTTTCTTGTAATGTTAATTGTAGATGAAATATCATTAAGAGTTCTTGGAGTGCCGGTTTCACGACAAGCAGCATAAAGTGTTGCAGCTATTAATGCTTGAATTGATCTACCTCTAACAAGTTTTTTTTCCAGAGCTTTTCTGTAAATGTAAGCTGCTTTTTCAACTATAGGATCTGATAGTGTTAACTTCTCTTTCATTTTGAGGAGTTCGCCTAGTGCATGTTGAAGATTTCTATCAGCAGAATTCTTTGTACGACTTCTACTATCCCAAATCCTTAATCGCTTAATGGATGATTTCATAGATGAAGATAATGGATTTCCAGAAGAATCTTTGTTAATTGGATTGATTATTGTACTTAGACCTTGGTCATGTCTCGTTAGTGATGTTCTATCTCCAGTTCGAGATTTGTTTGTATTGCTATCTGAGAATGTTCTTTCTGGTCCACTATTTTCAACTCTATCAGTAATTACAAAGCCACACTTACCACAAAACAGTTCACCTGTTTCTTCATCAGTGATTAGTTTGCTTTTTCCACATCTGGGACAACTTTGCTTTTTTGATAGTTGTTGCTGTGCCATAGTTACTTTCTTCTTACTTCTAATGTCTAATAAATCGTCAAAATTTGTGTATTATGATTTATAATTAAAAATAAAACGCAGAGAGGGGGATTTGAACCCCCGTATGCTTGCGCACACAGGCTCTCAAGGCCCGCGCCCTACCGAGCTAGGCGACCTCTGCAAAAAGTTATGCAAAAAAGTAATTAAAATTTGTTGATGTAAAATAGAAAAATAAGAAAAAAGAAAAGTTTCTTTAATCGTGTGAGTGAGGTCCGCCACCACTTGAAGGCATTACCACAAATGTACCTGCTGCCTTTTCGTGCCATTCTTGGTTTCCTGCTTCAATAAGAATTGCTCCTTGAGGACAAATTTCTTGACATGCCATACAAATTGTACAATCATGTTCTCTGATTGGTTGTGATTTGTCTGAAGCATCTAATCTTTCAGATGCTTCTGTAAGGCCAGTACCTTCAAAGGTTGCATCAAGACAGTCTGCTGCTGGAATATCTTTTTCAGTTCTATACCACTGGAATGTTTGAACAGGACATACACCAAAGCATTCACCTGCGGCAATACATGAATCCCAATCGACTGCGACAGTAGTTCCATGAATTCCTAGAGGAACCATTTCTTCTCCATGTTCTTCATAAGCTGCCTTTACATCATCATTTGAGAATGCTTTTCCGTTTGGATCTCCTTTGCCCCAAATCCAATGAAAATTCTCACCATCTGCATGGCTTGTCTTTCCTACTGGTTTGACGTCATCGTGACAAAAGTCTTCTGCTATAACTAGGTCTACCATACTAAGATGATTGTAGAATATTATTTAAAGCTAGACAAAATTAGTTGAGACTAAATCTCATAGTATAAAATACTACAAAAAGACAAAATTTCTCTAGTCGTGTGAGTGTGGATTGGAAGAACTTGATTCCATTTTTACAAAAGTTCCTGCTGCTTTTTCATGCCATTCCTGGTTACCTTGATCAACTAAAACAGCCTGAGGAGGACATACTGATACACATGCCATACACCAAATGCAGTCATGTTCTCTGATTGGATCTGCTTTGTCTGAGAAATCCTTTCGTTCCTCTTTTACATCACTACCTGTTCCCTCAAAGGTCTCATTAATTGCATCAATTGCTGGAATATTTTTTTCAGTTCTATACCATTGGAATACCTGTACTGGACATGCCTCAATACATGCACCATCACTACCATCTCCTCTCCATTTGCTTTGTAAGAATCTAATGTTTTTTCATCCTTTGATGCTTCTACTAGTCCTTGTGACGGCCAAACAAAATGAAAATGTTCGCCATCGGAATGACTTATCTTGCCAATTGGTTCTTTGTCATGACAAAAATCTTCTAATATTGGCATACTATAATTTTAATTTAATTTTTATTTAAGTATTGGTAAAATTTGTTCAGACTAACTTTAGATCGCATTAAAAATTAGAAAAAGAAAAAATTTCTTGAATCGTTTGTATTTTCAAAATTGTCTATATCTACAAAGTTTTAGCTGCGTTCTCATGTGCTTCTAAATTTGCCTGATCAACCTTGATAGCTTGAGGAGGACATACGGATACACATGCCATACACCAAATGCAGTCATGTTCTCTGATTGGATCTGCTTTGTCAGTGAGATCTTTGCGTTCGTCTTTAACATCACTACCTGTTCCCTCAAAAGTTGTATTAATTGCCTCAATTGCTGGAATATCCTTCTCGGTTCTATACCATTGGAATACCTGTACTGGACATGCCTCAATACATGCACCATCTGCAATACAAGAGTCCCAATCAACGGCAACCATTGTACCACTGACACCAAGAGGAACTTGCTCTTCTTTTCGTGCCGCATATGCTGCTACAACATCTTCATCTACTAACGCTTCAGCTTTTGAGCCATCTGTGTTTGTAGTTTTACCAGGACCCCACATAATATGGAAGTAACCGTCTGAGATTGAAATTTTCCCTATTGCCTTTAGGCCTTCAGGAAAGTTTTCTGCTATTGGCATAAACGGACTTCAATTTCAATATTATTTAAAGCTAGGTAGATTGAAGAGAGATCTATTAGTGAGAAAAATCAATTACGACTAAAAATTTCCTTACGTTCATAACGATCTACGATCAATTTTGGGAGATGGATATTTTCAAATTTGATGTTTATCGGGGACCAAATCTTGGAGTATACATTAGTGTTAATGATAGTGTGGTTATGGTTCCAATGGGTTATGCCAAATCAAAAGCAGAAAAGCTTGCAAAATATCTTAATGCAGATATTCTTTACACATCAATTGCAAACACAAGACTTATTGGAATATTATCTGTAATGAACAACAAAGGAATCTTACTTCCTAAAACTGCATATCAAGAGGAATATGATTTCTTCAAAAAAGAGACTGACTTGGAAGTTGGTGTACTTGATTCAAGATTTACTGCACTTGGAAATGTAATCTGTGCAAATGATAAAGGAGCAGTTGTATCTCCTTGGTTGTCAGAGAAAGACTGTCAGACGATCAAGGATGTTCTTGGAGTTGAGGTGATTCAGAAGAAAATTGCAGGATTCAATCAGACAGGAGTAGTTCTTGTTGCAAATAATACTGGTGCTGCAATTCATCCAGAAGCTGATGAGGAAGACATGAAGACATTTGCCAATCTCTTAGGCGTGAAAATAGAGCAGAGTTCAATTAATAATGGCACTCCATATGTCTCATCTGGAATCCTTGCAAATAACCATGCACTAGTTGTTGGATCATTAACTACTGGTCCTGAAATTATGATGTTGACTAGAGCTTTTCTAAATTAAGAATAGAGTTTGGATCTTCGGTAAGTTTTTCCAAAGAAATTATTCCTTCTGTTCCATCAATCATATCACGTAATACAACATTTCCTTCCTCGAGTTCCTGTGGCCCCACAATAATTGAGAATCGTGCGTTAGTTGCTATCTCCATCTGTTTTTTCAGGTTACGTCCTATCAAGTCAATATCAGTTGGGATGTTCGCTAATCGAAGTAGGGATGCAATCGAGTGTGCAACTTTTTGCATCTCGTCATTGATGTATAGTACTGCAATCCTATTCTGTTTTACTTCTGGAATTATTCCTTGCTCTTGCATTGTAAGAATGATTCTTTCCACTCCACCTGCAACTCCTGTTGCTCCAATGTCTTCTCTGCCAAATGCTTTAGTTAAAGAATCGTAACGTCCACCACCAGCCAAAGCTCCCAATGTTGAATTTTTATCAAATACCTCAAAGACTATACCTGAATAATAATCCAATCCTCTAACTATTCCAAAATTGATTCTGACATTTGAGACTCCTCTATTTTCTAAAGAGTCGATCAATAATTTTAGTTCATTCCAAGACTCTAGTTGTGATACATCAAATGCTTTTTCAACTTCTGAAATGGTTCCCTTAATTTGTGAGAACTCTAAAATCTTTTCTAGTTTTTCTGTTTCGTATCTATCTTTGAATTCTGCTAGGATTTTATCTTTAGACTTTTTTGAAATCTTGTCTACTGCTCGTAAAATATCTGTTACTAGTTGTGGATCATTAGAGTCAAAAATTTTGTTAATGTAAGACTCGACGAGAT
>Ga0209988_10000372_pt1 | contig 27667 bp, 28 predicted proteins | sample N075metaG_FD_183115 | JGI IMG/M metagenome (GOLD analysis project Ga0209988, IMG submission 183115) | Deep subsurface microbial communities from Kermadec Trench to uncover new lineages of life (NeLLi) - N075 metaG (SPAdes) (version 2) | ecosystem: Environmental > Aquatic > Marine > Ocean trench... | reverse complement strand
TATTTGAAACGTTCCTTCGGGAAATAACGCCAGCGATTGGCCGCTTTGCGCCGCCTTAACGATCTGGCGGGCGTCGCGTGTGCTGCCCTGCGCGTGGTTTCGCTCAACAAAGTGTGATCCGGCGCGACGTAACAGGAAGTGCACAATTGGTATGTTGCGCAATTCGCCTTTGATGACAAATGAAAACCGGGCGGGCAAGTAGCCCTTCAGCAGGAAGCCGTCGATGTAGCTCGCGTGATTGGCGACGACCACACAATCATCCGCAGGCAGATTTTCCAGGCCATTAATTGTGACCGGAATTCTGGAGAGCACAAAGATTGCCTTCGCCGAGTTTGCGATCCATCGAATGCGGCGACTGGCTCCGGGCACAAGCAGGGCCGCGCATAGCCCGAATAGCACACAGGTCCCGAAGACGAGCCAGGCGTAAACTCCGAACAAAGCATCACTAAGTCGTGTGACGTACGTCACTTTATGTTAATGCCCTCTGGATTTTGTGACAGGGGTCACGCCGATTATCGGGTCGCGTCCGCATACTTAAAACCTTGAAAATTCCGTCGCTTGGCGGTGCAGTGTGCTGAATATGCGACGGAGACGCAAAGGATTGCGGGTTCGTCCAGATGGAAGCTATGGCAAGTAAAGATAATCAAAATTCGGATTCAGGATGCATCGGTCGCTCGGAGCAGTTCGTCGATCAATTTCTTGATGCAATCTGGATGGAACGCGGCCTGTCACAGAATACACTCGGTGCCTATCGAGCGGATCTGATGACGCTTGGGCGTGGGCTGGCGGAGAAGGAAAAGTCCATTGAGGTCGCGGACAAAGCAGATCTGCTGGCGTTTATTGCCAGTCGTGTCGAGGGTGGCGCCAAGCCGCGTTCGACAGCAAGGCAATTATCAAGTTTTCGCCGTTTTTTCCGCTATATCATGCGCGAGGGAATGAGAGATACGGATCCGACGTCGGACATCGAAATGCCGCGAATTGGCCGGTCGCTGCCGAAGACGTTGACCGAAGACGAAGTCGAGGCTCTCCTCAATGCGCCGAATACCGACGAGCCATTAGGGCATCGTGATCGCGCCATGCTCGAGTTGTTGTACGCAACTGGCTTGCGGGTCTCGGAACTCATCAATCTCAAACAATCCCAGGTCAACTTTAACCAGGGTGTATTGCGCATCGTCGGCAAAGGCGATCGCGAGCGCCTGATTCCGCTCGGCGATGAATCACAACGCTGGCTCAGAGAATTCATTGACGGACCGCGCATGGAAATTTTGCTCGAGCGCCAGACGGATTACCTGTTTCCGACTCGCCGCGGAGATCGCATGACGCGGCAGGCCTTCTGGCACATCATCAAGCGTTATGCCCAAAAGGCCGACGTTCGCAAGAAAATGTCGCCGCACAGCCTGCGGCATGCGTTTGCAACCCACTTGCTCAATCGGGGTGCCGATCTTCGGGTTGTGCAATTGTTGCTAGGTCACAGTGATCTATCGACGACCCAGATATACACGCATGTGGCGCGCGAGCGATTGAAGGATCTGCACGGCGAACATCACCCGCGAGGGTAGCTTTGCTACACTTGTGCGACCGGGAACCCAGCAGCGTGTTTCTGGTCAATTGAACAAGAGTAGCTGATGCCACAATCCAAGATGAACGCATGAAACCACTAATCTCAATCCGTCCACTGGTCGCACTGATCGCGGCACTCGCAGTGTGTCCGGCCAGCGCAGACGAGACCAGCACAGAACTCGAGCTGGTGCGCGAAAGAGTGGCCGAGATGTTCGATCTGATTGATCAGGACGATGTAAGTATCAGTCCTGTGGACGGCTGGTATACGATCCACAAGGGATCAATTGTTGCTTATATTTCGAGCGATGGTCGCTACCTGCTACAGGGAGACCTTATCGACCTCGATACCCAGGCCAATTTGAGCGAGGCGGTTCGAAATGATGCCCGCCGCAAGCTCATGGCGACGGTCAAGAACGAAGACGTCATCCTGTTTTCACCGGCTGACGTAAAATATTCGGTATCGATATTTACCGATGTTGAATGTACATACTGTCGTCGACTGCACGGTCAGATCGACGAATATCTGGCGCATGGCATCGAAGTTCGCTACTTGCTGTACCCGCGCAATGGGCCTACATCGCGCTCCTGGAGCACTGCCGAGGAAGTCTGGTGTTCCAACGATCGCAATAGCGCACTGACGGCAGCAAAGCTGGATCGCAAGTTCGCGTCAACGGACTGCGATGCCTCGATCGTGCAAAAGCACTACGACATTGGTCGTGACGTCGGATTAAGCGGCACCCCTGCGATCGTTTTCGACGACGGCACGTTGATCAGCGGCTATCTGCCGCCGGACCAGCTTAAAGCCAGGCTGGACCAGGTCGCCAACTAGAGAGGGGTCAGAGCCCTTGTTGAAAAAAAGGGCTCGACCCCTCTCTACGAATTCGCTCGGCACAGCTCATGCATGTGCACGCCGTTGTTCTGGCCTTTATCTGCGAAGTATTGCTGTAATGCGTAACGGCCACTGTGAAATGCGATGTCGTCCCACGGTATTTCATCCTCACGATACATCGCGACGTCGAGACTCTCTTCGCCCGCGGCATACTCGCCAAGCAATTTCGCGGTAAAAAAGACATGCACCTGACCAGCGTCGACAACGTCGACCGATGCGAACAGATGACCGATCTCGACCTCGGCGCAAGCTTCTTCGAGCGTTTCACGTGCCGCACCTTGCGCCTGCGATTCACCCAGCTCCATAAAGCCAGCCGGCACAGTCCAGTAACCGTAACGTGGTTCAATAGCGCGTTTGCAGAGCAGAATTCGGCCGTCTTTTTCCGGCACGCAGGCGACAACAATCTTGGGATTTTGATAATGAACGATGCCGCACGCGTCGCAAATCCAGCGCTCGCGACTGTCGTCGAGAGGTACGCGTTTCGAAACTTGCTTGCCGCAACTGGAGCAATAATTCATCGTGGATTCTGTCTTCTGTGTTCGAGGCATGGTGCCGGGAGGGGGAATCGAACCCCCACTTCCTTTCGAAAACTGGATTTTGAGTCCAGCGCGTCTACCAGTTCCGCCACCCCGGCATGCCTTGACGGCCGGGCCTATACTGCGTAGCCCTGGCCGAACGGCGCACAGTATAGGCGCGCTTACGTTTCGTCGCCAGAGGCAAATAGTCGGCGTTAATGCGACCTTTTTGGACGATTCTGCATCTAAGATTTCGAGATATGAGCAAATTTGCTGACATCCAGATAGATCCGGCGATTGTGAAGCGCGCAGCCAGAGGCGACGCGCGTGCACACGAGATCATCTACCGGGCCTTCAAAACACCTGTGTATTCGCTGTGTCTGCGGTTTACGCGCGCGCCCGCACACGCCGAGGATCTCGTGCAGGAGACCTTTATTGAGATCATGCGATCGATCTCTAAATTTCGCGGTGAAGCCGCGTTGGGCAGCTGGATTCGACGTATCGCTGTGTCAAAGGCGCTGATGTTTCTTCGCTCGGCCTGGACCGCGAGGAGTCAGTCGCTGGCTGACGACTGGGACGACGTTACACCCGGCAATGCTGTCAGCCACGGTATATCCAGCCACCCTGATGAGGCTCTGGATCTGGACGCGGCGTTAGCAAACTTGCCGTCGGTCAGCCGGACCGTCGTCTGGCTGCACGATGTGGAAGGATTTACACACAAAGAGATTGGAAAACTGATGGGCCGTACCGAGAGCTTTTCGAAATCACAGCTATCCAGGGCTTATCAACGATTGCGACCGATGCTTTCGCCAATGGGCGACTCAGTCGCGGATGAAAATGCAGCGCTCAGGAGTATCTGAGAATGGCAAATGAGACAAAGGACGAAGAGATGATTTGCGGACTGACCGCCGACGAGCGTGATGGTTTGATGCGGGGCCTCAATGCGCTTCCCGAAACGATGCCACCCCGCGCCGTCTGGAATCGTATTCGTGAACAGGCGCAGGCCGAGGGCCTGATTCGGACTGCGGTAACGCAGCGACCCTCAACCTGGGTGGCCGGATTTGCTGTCGCCGCCGCAGTTGTGCTGGCGATGACCGTGCTACCCAGGTTGATGAGCACAGCCGGTCTGGATACCCAGTACACCGAACCGCCGGCGTTGACGAACGATATCCCGGTAAAGGTGACCGCGTTGCAGGCACTGATGGTGCAGTCGCAGCAACTCGAGAGTGACCTGCGCACATTGCCGGACGAACCCAAGGTCATGCGGGCGAGCACGGTCGCGACCCTGTCCGATATCGAGGACGCTATCGCGGCGATCGATTTTCAGCTTAACGAATCGGGTGTCCAGATGACGCCCGACGAAAGAGAATTGTTCTGGCGCGAGCGTGTCAGGCTCATGAAATCGCTGGTTCGTTTGCGCTACGCGCAGGCGCAACGAACCGCGTTTTAACGTAGGAGGGCCTTCAGGCCCGATGTAGGAGGGCCTTTGCCCGAATGGAGATACACGCAATGAAAACCCTGAAAATTGTTTTACTGGTAATGGCTGCACTGTTGTTCGCTGGCCTGGCGACCGCACAAACTGATGAGTCGGCCGAACAGCGGCACGCCGTCGAAGTGCGCGAAGTTGAGGTGCGCAGGATCAGAGAGCGCGAAGAGGAAGTTGAGCGACGAATGTATGATGCCGAACGGCGAATGGCTGAAGCGGCGCGCCAGATTGCTGTGTTGACAGCCGAGCGACTGCCGCAACTTGAAGGTTACCTGCAAAGGTTCGAATTCAGGAATGACGGCCGGCCCAGGCTGGGCGTTACGATCGGCGGTGAGCAGGACGGACCTGTTGAGGGCGTATCGATTGTTGGTGTTACGCCAGGCAGTGCCGCAGACGATGCAGGGCTGCGAGCCGGAGACATCATCACATCGGTGAACGGCGAATCGCTCAGCGCTGCGGTAAATGAGGAAGCTACCACTCGTTTGCTGGATTTCATGCGCGGTGTTGAAGCGGGCGATACGCTTGACCTCGAGTATCTGCGCGACGGCAAGGTCGGCCAGGTCGAAGTTGAACCCAGGCCTGTCGAGGCTCGGATAATTCAATTCCTGGGCGACGGACACCGATTCGGAATGTCCGGAGCGCCGAATGTGCATGTAATGCCGGGAGACGTCGGGGCTCCACACGGACTCGCTTTCCACTGGACGAGCCATGGCTGGGGCGACATGGAACTTGTCGAGCTGAACGAAGGGTTGGGTCGCTATTTCGGAACTGACAGCGGATTGCTGGTCGTCAGCGCACCAGAGTCCAGCGCTTTGCAGCTCGAGGATGGTGATGTCATACAAAAGATCGACGGACGTACGCCGTCGTCCGTGAGACACGCATTGCGAATCTTAAGTTCCTACCAGGCCGGCGAATCGCTGAAACTTGAAATCATGCGTGACAAGAAACGCCGTACCCTGGACGTCGCGATACCCGATGAGCGCAGCAGCATGCTGCTGCCGTCTCCGTCGGTTCCGGTGGTCCGCCCTGCACGGGTTCCAACGTCGCCACGCGCGAGTACACGCGTCGAGAAGACTTAAAACATCTACCCAGACGTCTGGGCGCGCAAGGCTTTGATACCATGCGCGCGCATGCGTATTTCCGACTTCAATTATTCGCTGCCGGATGAGTTAATTGCCCAGCACCCGGCGACCGAACGGCGTGGCAGCCGTTTGCTCGAAGTTGGCACAGGGCTGACCGACCGGAATTTTGCTGACCTTCCGTCACTGCTTCGCAAAGGCGATCTACTCGTCTTCAACAACACTCGCGTCATTCCGGCGAGATTGCAGGGGCACAAAGAAACGGGTGGTCGCATCGAGGTACTGATCGAACGGGTCGAAACAAAAACAACGGCGTTGGCGCAAGTGCGCGCCAGCAAGACACCGAAACCGGGTGGCAAGCTGTTGTTTGGAGATGTTGAAGCGACAGTGCTTGGCCGCGTCGGCGAGTTTTTCTCGCTGGCTTTCTCCGCACCCGTCATGCCGTTGCTCGAGCGCTTGGGCGAAGTTCCGCTGCCGCCGTATCTACACAGGTCGGCCGAGCCCACCGACGACGAGCGCTATCAAACTATTTACGCGAAGGATCCAGGAGCCGTTGCCGCACCGACAGCAGGTCTGCATTTCGATGCGGAAATGCTCGATGAAACACGGCGTCTCGGTGTACGTCATGCGTGGCTGACCCTGCATGTCGGTGCGGGCACCTTTCAGGCGCTGCGCAAAGAAAACATAGAGGAAAACCGGCTGCACAGCGAACGCGTCGAGGTCGATCAAAGCGTCTGTGATGCCGTTGCCGAGACCCGGGAATCAGGCGGTCGTGTCATAGCCGTTGGCACGACGTCGGTGCGGGCGCTGGAATGTGCCTCGGCCGGGGGAGAGCTGCAGCCCTTTCACGGAGAGACCGATCTCTTTATTCTGCCGGGCTACTCTTTCCAATCCACTGACGCCATGATCACTAATTTCCATTTGTCGCAATCATCACTTTTGATGCTGGTTGCGGCGTTTGCCGGTACCGAGCGAATACTGAATGCGTATCGCCATGCGGTACAGGAGAAGTATCGCTTTTTCAGTTACGGTGATTCGATGTTCATAAGGCCGGATGTTGTAGCATGAATTTCGACGTCCACGCGGTTGACGGTGCAGCTCGATGCGGTACGTTGACCTTTCGACGCGGTACGGTAAAGACGCCGGCATTCATGCCGGTCGGTACGTACGGGACAATCAAGAGTGTTACGCCGGAAGAGGTCGCGAGTGACGGTGCCGAGATCATCCTCGGCAATACGTTTCACTTGATGCTGCGGCCAGGCACCGCGGTCATAAGAAAGCATGGTGGCCTGCACGAGTTTATGAATTGGCACAGCCCTATCCTGACGGACTCGGGCGGTTTCCAGGTATTTTCGCTGGCGAACATGCGCAAACTCTCGGAGGAGGGCGTGCGCTTCCAATCGCCTGTCAACGGCGACGAGGTATTTCTCTCCCCCGAAAAGTCTGTGGAGGTACAGCACGAGCTCAACGCAGACGTCGCGATGATATTTGATGAATGCACGCCATATCCGGCCAGCGAATCCGAGGCGCGTGAATCAATGCAGCTGTCGTTGCGCTGGGCGGCACGCAGCCGCGAGCGATTTGACGAATTGCGCGACGCAACTCCGGATCGCGGTGAGGCACTTTTTGGAATCGTACAGGGCGGCATCTATGCCGATCTTCGCGAAGAGTCGCTTACCGGGCTCACAGGGATCGGATTTGACGGTTACGCTATCGGTGGACTGGCTGTCGGAGAGCCTGAAGATGAACGTATCGCGGTACTCGAAGGACTGACGTCGACGATGCCGGCCGATCATCCTCGCTATTTGATGGGCGTGGGTACACCCGTCGACATCGCCGAATCGGTGCTGCGTGGTGTGGACATGTTCGATTGCGTGATCCCAACGCGCCACGCTCGCAACGGCCAGCTCTATACGTCGAGAGGAAAAATCAAATTTCGTCACGCACGATACGCGGATGACACGTCGCCACCCGATCCGGCCTGCGGCTGTTATACCTGTCAGAACTATAGCCTCGCCTACCTCAGGCACCTCGAAAAGTGCGGTGAGATCCTCGGCTCACGCCTGGCGACAGTGCATAATTTATATTATTATCAACAGCTTATGAGACAACTTCGAGTTGCAATTGACGGCGGGTCGCTGGCCCAGGTGGCCGCGGAAATCAGGACCGCGTATTCGACCGAGTCTGTGCCATAATACCGCGCTGATTTTCGGCGCTTCCCCCGATAACCCTTAACCAAAAGTTTGAGACCGATGGAATTCCTAATTCAAAACGCCCATGCACAAGGTGCCGAATCGAGCGGCCCATTCGGCTTTCTATTGCCGATGATAGTCATTTTCGCTGCATTCTATTTCCTGCTGATTCGACCGCAGCAAAAGAAACAGAAAGCACATACCGCACTGGTTGCGGGACTCAAGGAAGGTGACGAGATCCTGACGGCTGGCGGCATGCTCGGCAAAATCTCCGGTGTCAGCGAGCATTACATTGTGGTGAAAATCGCCGAGAACACCGAGATCAAGATGCAGAAATCCAGCGTCTCTCAGGTGGTGCCCAAAGACACGTTCGACGCTGTCTGACTAGCTACCTCAGCTCCTGGCGATGAATAAGTACCCCGGTTGGCTCAATGCCCTAGTCGTAATTATATTTGTGACGGGTCTGTTGCTCGCATTGCCGAATATCTATGGCAGTGTTCCGGCCATACAGATGTCGGGCAAGGATGGCGCGCAGCTGTCCGAGGCCCGGCTCGCGCAAGTCGTGCGAACGATTGAGAACGCGGGAATCACGCCCGAAGCGGCTTACCTCAAGGATGGCCGGGTCGTTTTGCGATTTGAGACAGTCGATGAACAGCGGGACGCGGAAGAGCGATTGCGCGAGCGTTATAAACGTGAGGGAAGCATTGCGCTGACGCTGGCGCCGAAACTGCCTGCCTGGGTTCGTGACCTCGGCCTCGAGCCGATGAGTTTGGGCCTCGATCTGCGTGGCGGCGTTTACGTGTTGCTCGAAGTCGACATGAATACCGCGGTCGAGAGCCGCATGACCAGCTATCAGCAGGACTTCGACGATCGGTTGCGCGATGCTCGCATTCGCCACAGGGTCGACCTGAACGGAGCGGTTATCACGGTTCGACTGCAAACGACGGAAGACCGGGACGCGGCCAGGGACCTCGTTCGCCAGGCCGATGCGGACGTGCTGATCGCCGACGGCACCGATGGCAAGTCGTTGCTGGTGCGCATGACCGACGCACAAATCGAGGAGCGCAGGGATCTGGCGATCGAGCAGAACGTAACGACGCTCCGAAATCGTGTGGATGAACTCGGTGTAGCCGAGCCCCTGGTGCAGCGCCAGGGCGCCGATCGTATCGTCGTTCAGTTGCCGGGTGTGCAAGATCCCAATCTGATCAAACGAATCCTGACGGCAACCGCGACCATCGAGTTTCGACTCGTCGACCAGTCCGGCGAGGAGCCCGGGTCACGTCGCTACCCAGGCCGGGATGGGCAGCAATCGCGCATGTTGAAACGCAGAGTCATCGCGTCGGGCGACCAGATCGTCAACGCCGAATCGGGATTCAGCAGCGAAGGGCAACCTGCCGTGTTCATCAATCTCGATTCGGTGGGCGGCGACAGCATGCTGGAAACCACCCAGTTGAATATCGGCAAACTCATGTCCACGGTGTTCATTGAATCAAAACGTGAAACGTTCACCCGTAATGGCGTTACCGATTACCGGATTATCAAAACCGAAGAGATCATCAATACGGCGACGATTCGCGGCGTATTCAAGAACAACTTTCAAACGACGGGACTGAACCCCGTCGAAGCTCGCGACCTCGCGTTGTTGCTGCGCGCGGGCGCTCTCGCAGCACCCGTATACATGATCGACGAACGTACGATCGGACCGAGCCTCGGCCAGGACAACATCGATCGCGGCTTCCGGGCAATACAGATCGGCTTTCTCGCTGTCATTGTTTTCATGGCCGTGTACTACCGCTGGTTCGGCATGATCGCCAATCTTGCGCTGTTGTCGAACCTGGTATTCATCGTCGCGCTGCTGTCATTGTTGCAGGCCTCGCTGACGTTGCCGGGTATTGCAGGCATCGTATTGACCGTCGGCATGGCGGTTGACGCCAATGTGCTCATTTTTGAACGAATACGAGAGGAACTGGCGGCGGGAACACCGCCACAGGCGGCGATAAACGCAGGTTATGAGAAGGCCCTTTCGTCAATCGCAGACGCGAATATTACGACATTGATTGCCGCGGTCGTGCTGTTCGCATTTGGCACCGGGCCCATCAAAGGATTCGCCATTACGTTGTCACTCGGCATCATTACCTCCATGTTCACGGCAATCATAGGCACCCGGTCAATCGCCAATCTCGTGTTTGGCGGCCGTACGCTCAAGTCCGTACCGGTCTAGGGAATCGATTCATGCGTTTGATCAAACACAAGACCAGTATCAATTTCCTCGGGCGGGAACGTCGCAAGCTGGCGCTATGGCTGTCCGCTGTCATCATCGTCGCCAGCATCGCGTCGCTGGCGAGAAACGGCCTCGAACTTGGCATCGATTTTACGGGCGGCATTTTGCTTGAAGTTGGCTATGAACAAGCGGCGGATCTTGAAACGATACGCGGCAACCTTGCCAACGCCGGGTTCAGTGATGCGCAGGTGCAACTGTTCGGCACGGAAACAGACGTGTTGGTTCGATTGCCGCCGCACGATGGCGACGCCGACAGCATCCGTACTGAGCTGCAGAGTATTCTCGCTGCCGGTGGCGATTCCCTTGAATTGCGGCGAGTCGAATTCGTCAGTCCGCAGGTCGGGAAAGAGCTGGCCGAGCAAGGCGGATTGGCAATGATATTTGCGCTGTTGATGATCTTCGCTTATGTGATGTTTCGTTTTCAGTGGAAGTTTGCGGCCGGTGCAGTCACTGCGCTGGCGCACGATGTCATCATCACGCTCGGGTTCTTCTCTGTTTTCGGATTGCCGTTCGATCTGACGGTCGTCGCGGCCGTACTTGCCGTGATCGGTTATTCGCTGAACGACACCGTGGTTGCCTTTGATCGAATCCGCGAGAATTTTTTCAAGCTGCGTGGCATCGGAGCCGATGAGTCCATGAATGTCTCAATCAATGAGATGTTGGCACGCACATTGATTACCGGCATCACGACCTTGTTCGTATTGGTCGCACTGCTGATGCTCGGTGGTGAATCAATTGCGCCGTTTTCGATCGCGTTGATCGTCGGCGTCATCGTCGGCACCTACTCGTCGATCTACACCGCCAGCTCGGTTGCATTGCTGCTCCACGTCAGTGCGCAGGACCTGATCGAGCCCGTCAAAGATCCGGACCTCCTCGACGATTTGCCATAGCATTGTGCTCGTGGGAGGTGGCCATGCCGGCGATGTCTTGGCCAATGAGGGATATCGCCCGCATGGCGGCCTCCCACAAACCTCCCGGCTGCAGCCCTGTGCACCGACGCCATGTAGGGCTAGCGGACGAGGGCTTTGATCTCGGATCCGCAGAGTTTGGCGAGCGCGCGATAGATTCGCGGAGTGCCCGTCAGCACATGGCCGGTGTCGAGGAAATTCTCGCTGCCATCGAGGCCGCTGATGATGCCGCCGGCCTCACGAATTATCAGCCCGCCCGCGGCGAGATCCCAGGGGGCGAGTCCGGTCTCGAAGAACCCGTCCAGGCGCCCGGCGGCGACGTAGCAAAGATCGAGTGCCGCCGCACCGACGCGCCTTACGCCGGTCGTATTGCGAATCGTCTTGGATAACATCTCGAGGTAGGGTGAGATTTCCGAATCTTCCTGGCGGAACGGGAAGCCCGTGCCGATTAATGCGCGGTCCAGGTTCTTCAGGCCGCTGACGCGAATTTTATGCCCGTCGAGCTGGGCGCCGCTGCCGCGCGAGGCAGTGAAGAGCTCCTGTCGCAACGGGTCGTAAACGACAGCGTGTTCCATGCGGCCCTTTTCCTGAACGCCAATCGACACGGCGAATACCGGGAAGCCGTGCAAATAGTTGGTCGTGCCGTCGAGCGGATCAATGATCCAGACAGTATCGGATTCGCCGCTGGCGCCGCTTTCTTCCGCGAGAATCGCGTGATCGGGATAGTGTTTGTGTATGCAGTCAATAACGGCCTTCTCGGCCGCGAGGTCTGCGTCACTGACGAAATCGTTTTTACCTTTCAGTTCAACCTTGAGTTTTTCGAGGTTGACCATTTTTTTTATGAGCGTGTGTCCGGCACGGCGTGCCGCCATCACCGCCACATTGAGTAGTGCGTGCATCAATCGATTCCGTCAGTGTGAAAGAACTCGGCCATAGTCCGGCCGCGGCGCTAGAATAGCGGACTTTGGGCCGCCTTAGCCAGCCATGTCGATACGTGTCGTTCTCGTCGGTACCACGCACCCGGGTAACATCGGGGCGGTGGCGCGCGCCATGAAGAACATGGGCGTGTCCGACCTGGTGCTGGTTAACCCCAGGACTTTCCCGCATGCGAAAGCGACCGCGCGGGCATCCGGTGCCGTCGATGTTTTGAAGAACGCAACGGTCGTCAAATTACTGGCGGACGCAATAAAGGATTGCGTGTTTGTTGCGGGCGCCAGCGTACGTTCGCGAACCATCAACTGGCCGACCATGGAGCCGCGCGAATGTGCGGCCAGGTTCATCGAGCAAAGCCAGAATGGCGTTGTGGCTGCGGTATTTGGGCCGGAGAAAGCCGGCTTGTCCAACTCAGATCTCGATCTTTGCGACACGCTCTTGACGATTCCGACCGACCCCGACTTCAGTTCGCTGAACCTGGCCATGGCAGTGCAGGTGTTTACCTACGAACTGCGAATGGCGCGAAACTCGGAAAAGTCACCGAACTACGAGCATGATGCGCCGCTCGCAACGAGCGAAGAGCTCGAGCATTTCTATACGCATCTCGAGCAGGTGTTGACGGATGTGAGATTCCTCAATCCCGAGAACCCGCGCCACCTGATGCGGCGGCTCCGGCGGCTGTACATTCGAGCGCAAGTCGACAAGAACGAAGTCAATATTCTGCGAGGCATGCTGACCGCAATCGACAAAAGCCGGCACAGCGAATCATGAGTTCGGACAAGCGTCTGGTTTATCTCGACTATGCGGCGACGACACCGGTCGATTCGCGTGTCCGCGAAACGATGGCAGCGCTGCTGGGTGAAGACGCTGATTTCGCGAACCCGTCGGCGATTCATACCGCCGGCAGGCGCAGCGGCGCGCACATCGCCAGGGCAGCAGCGCAGTTGGCGTCATTGCTCAATACGCAGCCCGAGCGATTTATCTGGACCTCGGGGGCGACAGAATCGAATAACCTGGCGATCCTGGGTGCCGCGCGCCACCGCGAGCATCGCGGTAGACACCTGATAACGATGCTGACCGAACACAAGGCGGTGATCGACGTATTCCGCGCGCTCGAACGACAGGGCTTCGACGTGACCTGGCTCAAGCCCGATGAGCGCGGCGTGCTTGATATTGCTGTCCTGGAGGCAGCGATGCGCGACGACACGCAACTCGTCTCAATCATGCACGTCAACAATGAGACGGGGGTGCGACAGGACATCGAGCGCATTGGCGAGTGTTGTCGCGAGCACGATGTGCTGTTGCACGTCGATGCGGCGCAATCGGTAGGCAAATTGCCCATCGATCTTTCAAGCCTGGCCGTGGACCTCGTGGCGATGACTGCACATAAACTGTACGGGCCCAAAGGCGTTGGCGCCCTGTACATCGCCGACAGGCCGGGCGTTCACATCGAGCCCATTATGTTTGGTGGTGCGCAGCAACGACGACTGCGGCCCGGGACACTCGCCGTGCCGCTGATTGCGGGCTTTGGTCAGGCAGCCGACATCGCGAGCGAGAAAATTTCGGATGACCTCGAGCACCTGACCACATTACGCAGCAGGCTCTGGGATGGCATCCGGGAAATACCCGGTGTGCAATTGAACGGCGATCTCGAAACGAGCTATCCGGGGCTACTCAATGTCAGCGTGGACGATATTGAGGGTGAAAGCCTGTTGCTTGCACTTGAGCCACTGTGTGTCGCAACGGGCTCAGCGTGCAATTCGCACAAGCAGGATCCGTCCTATGTCTTGCGCGCGCTTGGACGTTCCGACAGCGAGGCGCAAAGCGCCATTCGTTTCAGCCTGGGCCGCCCAACCAGTAAATCGGACATCGATTTCGCCATCAAGCAGTACCAGAATGCCGTGGCCAAACTTCGCGCAATGGCGCCGGACAGGGCCGCGTGACCGGCGATCCGTACAGCGAACGCGTTCGGGCGTTGTTCGACGCGCCTGCACATGCGGGCGTGCTCGAGGGCTCGTCCATGGTGACTGTCGACGATCAGGGTGTGCGAGTGCAGCTTTCCGCGGACATTGGCGATGGATCGATTACGGCAATGCGGTTCCTGGCCTGGGGCTGCCCACACGTCATCGCCGCGGTGGAGGCGGTCTGTGCTGACTACGAAGGACGGGCCGTATCCGATCTCGATGTTTTTCGTGCCGCCGAACTTATGCAAAGTCTCGCTGTACCCACGGAGAAAAGCGGACGTATACTTGTCATAGAGGACGCGGTGCGATCGCTTGGGGCAATGCTCCGCGGGATCTCAGGATCACGACACTAATCAAGGTAAATCATGGCAATTTCATTGACGGAATCGGCTGCAGGACGCGTGCAGCGGTATCTCGAGGCACGCGGTGGTGGCGTCGGCTTGCGGCTCGGCATCACCAAGACGGGCTGTTCGGGGTATTCCTATGTCATCAACTACGCGGACGAGATTGGTTCGGACGATATTGTTTTCGAGGATAGGGGCGTGACCATCGTCGTCGATCCGGCGGCGCTGGAGCTTATCGATGGAACAGTCGTCGATTTTGTGAAGAATGGACTTAACGAGGCGTTCAGCTTCAGGAATCCCAACGTCACCGGCGAATGCGGCTGTGGCGAAAGCTTTACTGTCTGACGTAAAATTACTGGTTTTTGAAGGAACGAAACATGTCCGTTGAGCAGACGCTCTCCATCATCAAGCCTGATGGTGTACAAGAAAACCTGATCGGCGAAATCTACAGCCGCTTCGAGAAAGCCGGGCTGCAGATCGTTGCGGCCAGAATGATGCACCTGACCAGCGAACAAGCTGAGAGCTTCTATGAGGTGCACAAGGAGCGACCGTTTTACACCGACCTGGTCAGTTACATGATGTCCGGACCCGTGATGGTCCAGGTGCTCGAGGGCGTTGATGCCATCAGCAAGAACCGCAGCATCATGGGAGCAACGAACCCGGCCGAAGCAGATCCAGGCACCATTCGTGCGGATTTTGCCGACAGCATCGAAGAGAACATCGTGCACGGGTCCGACGGTCCGGAAACGGCCGCGCACGAAATGGCCTTTTTCTTTACCGACGACGGCATCTGCCCACGAACCCGATAGGTCGATCCTTGCAGCAACAGACTGACAAGAAAAACCTGCTGGGACTGCCACCAAGCGGTCTCGAAGCGCATTTTGTCGCAATGGGCCAAAAGCCGTTTCATGCGCGCCAGTTGATGCGCTGGATTTACCGACGTGGGGTCACAGACTTCGAATCGATGACCGACCTGTCGAAGGCCCTGCGGCAGAGCCTCACCGAGTCGGCCGTGGTGGAATTGCCCAAGGTCCTGTCGCAGCATGATTCGAAGGACGGTACGATCAAATGGCTTTTCGAGAGCGGCTCCGGCCAGGCGGTGGAAGCGGTATTTATTCCAGAGCGGGCGCGTGGAACGCTCTGTATCTCGTCGCAGGTCGGATGTGCCCTCGACTGTTCCTTTTGCGCGACCGGCGCGCAGGGCTTCAACCGTAACTTGAGCGCGGCTGAAATCGTTGCCCAGGTCTGGCACGCGAACCAGACCTTGCCGCGGCGCAGCAACGGCGAATTCGCGGTCACCAATGTTGTATTCATGGGCATGGGCGAGCCGTTGGCAAATTATCGAAACCTGGTCGCGGCGATCGAGTTACTGCTGTCCGACCTCGCCTATGGCTTATCACGACGGAAAGTGACGGTCAGTACGTCGGGAATTGTGCCGCATGTGGACCGACTTGGTGATGAATGCAATGTCGCTCTGGCAGTGTCGCTGCATGCGCCAGACAACACATTGCGCGATCAGCTTGTGCCGATTAACAAGATTCACCCGATCGAGGAATTGCTGGATGCCTGTTGGCGATATGCGGCGAAACACGCGAATCGGTTCATCACCTTCGAATATGTCATGCTTCGCGGCGTCAACGACTCGCTGCAACAGGCAGCGGAGCTTGCGCAATTGCTGCATGGCAAGCCCGCCAAAGTCAATTTGATTCCGTTCAACTCCTTTGAGGGCAACGAATTTTCGCGTTCTGCAGCCGAAACCATACGGCAATTTCAGGCCAAACTCCGCGACCGCGGCCTGGTGGCGACAACCCGCAAGACGCGCGGGGGCGATATCGATGCGGCATGTGGGCAATTGGCTGGTAAAGTGAGCGACCGGGTGCGGGTGCGACTGGGCGAAAAGAACATTAGAAGGGCGATCGCGTGAAAATGAGTGGTATGAAAACGCTGGGATTTTTGGTCTTGCTGGTATTGGCAGGTTGCGTGACGACGACGACCGGACCACCTCCCCGGCCTGAGGCCGACAACGCGTATGCCGCCGAGATCAACTATCAGCTCGGGGCCCGTTATTTTAACAACGGCAATTATGAGATCGCCCGGGATCGGCTGCTTTACTCACTCGAGCTCGAACCAAAGAATGCTGTCGCGTACTCGGTATTGGCGCTTACGTATGAAAATCTCGACAATATTCGGCTTGCAACCGAGGCGTACGAGCAAGCTACCAAATTGGCGCCGCGCGATTTCAACATAATGAATACCTATGCCGTATTTCTGTGTCGGCACGAGCACTACGAGAAAGCATTGAAATACTTCGATCGTGCCATCAAGGTTCCGGTAAACGATTATTCCGAGATCACGCGGACGAATGCCGGCGTTTGTCTGATGCAGCAACCCGATTTCGCGCGGGCCGAAACCTATTTTCGCTCCGCGTTGGAGCGCAAAGCAAACTATGGCGAAGCGCTGATTCAATTGAGTCTGCTCAAATTTTCACAGAACGATTACCTTGGCGCGCGCGCCTTTCTGCAGCGCTATTTGGGGACCAACCTTCCAGCACCCGATGTGCTCTACCTGGGCGTGCAGATCGAGGAGGAATTGGGCAATGAGCGTGCCCGGACGGAGTTTGCGAATCGCGTCCTGCGAGAATTCCCGCAGTCTCCCGAAGCCAAACGCATTCTGGAGGCAGCGGACGGATGAGCGAGGAGCAGGACACGCGGACGGTGACACAGGGTACCCCCGACGACAAGGGGCCGATGGCGGGCGAGCGCTTGCGCCAGGCCAGGCATGAGCAACAGATAAGCGTTCTTGAAGTGGCCAAAGAGCTGCATCTCGATGAGCCCAAGGTGCGTGCTTTGGAGCGCAATGAGTTTGATGTGCTGGGCGCACCGGTATTTGCCAAGGGACACCTGCGAAAATACGCTCAGCTGGTTGGCGTGGACGAAGACGACGTATTTGCCGATTACTATGCGATGACCCGTACATCGTCGATGCCGCCGATTGTTGTCAGTCGCAAAAAAGTTCGGCGAGAGTCGTCCCCCGGTCCGTGGATTGCACTCATTATCGTCATTATCGTTGCGGCCGCGGCCTATTGGTGGTTCGAATTGCGCGAGTCCGCAACAGTGGGTCCTGAGCCGCAATCGTCTGCCGAGACTGACACCCCGGTTGTGTTGGCGGCGGCTCCGGCGGTCGATGCGCCGTCTGTATCAGAGGGTTCGACCACAGCGCGAGACGCAGTGCCAGAGTTGTTGCCGGAGGCCGTGCGGCAATTGCTACCGGACGAGCATATCAAGCTGTCTATCAGTTACTCGGGCGATTGCTGGACCGAGATCAGCGACGCGGATGGTCGCAGCCTGTTTGTTGAGATGGCCGTCAACGGGAGAACAGTGCAATTGACCGGCAAGGCGCCGATCTCGGCGCTGTTCGGCAATATCGATAATGTCAGCGTTCAAGTGAACGACGACGATTACTTACTGCCGACGCCGACCAGCGCGAACCGCAGGGTACGCCTGACTATATCCAGTCCGTAGCAATACCAGTGAAGCCAAAGGCCATACGGGGAATGAACGATATCCTGCCGGACGCGTCCGGCACCTGGCGATATCTGGAGTCGGTCGTGCAGGACATCGTGCATTCCTACGGTTATGCCGAAATTCGTGTGCCATTGCTCGAATACACCGAGTTGTTTCGGCGCTCGATCGGCGAGGTGACGGACATTGTTGCGAAAGAGATGTACACGTTCGCCGACCGTAATGACGAGAGCCTCACTCTCCGCCCCGAAGCGACCGCGAGCATCGTGCGTGCCGGAATCACCAACGGCCTGCTGCACAACCAGCGGCAGAAACTTTGGACCGCCGGCCCGATGTTCAGATACGAAAAACCGCAAAAAGGCCGCTATCGTCAGTTCCACCAATTTGATGTCGAAGCGCTCGGCTATGCCGGGCCTGATGTTGATGCTGAGCTGATTGTCATGAGCGCCCGGCTATGGCAGCAGCTGGGAATCGACCGCATCGAGCTCGAAATCAACTCGCTCGGATCGCTGGAATCGCGGGCCCGCTACCGAGAAACTCTCGTGGATTATTTTTCGGGCGTGAAAAGTAAGCTTGATGACGATAGTATTCGCCGCCTTGAGCAGAATCCGTTGCGGATCCTGGACAGCAAGAACGCGGATATGCGGGATATCATTGACGCGGCCCCGGTCATGCTGGATTTTCTTGACGACGAATCCGCAGCGCATTTTGATCAGCTCAAGGCCTTGCTCGACGCCGCAGATGTGGCGTATTCGGTCAATCCCAAGCTGGTGCGTGGACTCGATTACTACAATCGCACAGTGTTCGAGTGGGTGACCGACGCGTTGGGCTCGCAAGGCGCCGTGTGTTCGGGCGGGCGCTACGACGGGTTGGTCGAGAAACTCGGGGGGCGTGCCATGCCTGCCGTTGGCTGGGCCATGGGAATGGAGCGATTCGTTGCGCTGTACGAGGAGTGTGGCGGTGAGACGCCTGCTGCGGATGCCGATGTGTACCTTGTCGCGGTTGGCGATGCCGCTGAGCGACAGGCATTTGCGATTGCCGAGGAGTTGCGCGACGGGATTGCTGGAATTCGGGTGGATTTGAATCTTGGCGGCGGCAGTTTCAAATCGCAGCTGAAGCGAGCAGACAAGAGCAATGCAACGTACGCGCTGATACTGGGTGATCAGGAGATTGCCGAGTCTAAAATTGGATTGAAACCATTGCGAAGCACTGAGGATCAGATCAGTGTCGCGATGCATGAGTTGGCGGCGACGCTCGCGGCTCGATTGGGATAAACAAAAAAGGGCAGTATTTGTGGACGATTTACAGTCAGAGAAAGAACAAATTGAGGAATTACGCGCGTGGTGGTCGGAATATGGCCGTTACGTCATCGCTGGCGTTGTCATCGCTGTTGGCGGTCTGATCGGCTTCAATCAATACACGAGCCACAAGCTGGCCGCGCAGGTGGAGGCCTCCGAGCTATTCGAAACGCTCGCCGAGAATGTCACCGATGGCAAGCTGGACAAGGCTGAATCGATTGCCGATGACCTGGCCAATAACTACGCGAACACGACCTACGCTGCTCAGTCCAGGCTCGCGATGGCGCGACTCTATATGGACAAGAATCGCGATCAGGACGCGGCGGACGTACTCGCCGAATTGCTGGCTATGCGCGGCAACGATGCGCTCAAGAATATCGGCAGGCTCAGGCTGGCGCACGTTCTTCTGTATCAGGAAAAGCCGCAGGAGGTCGCCGATCTGCTCGAAGGTGTCGAGGTCGCGGCTTTTGCCGCGCTGTATGACGAGTTGCTCGGTGACGCCTACGTAGCGCTGGGCCGGACTGCGGAGGCCGGGGACGCGTATCGCCGCGCAATGGCGGATCCGGCGCCAAACCCGACTATTGATCGTGCGCTTGTGCAAATGAAACTGGTTGATCTGCCGGAGGTAGTCGTGGCAGAGGTCGCCGATACGGAAACGGCTGAACAGGGTGGAGAGTCCGAGTGAACTGCGCTGTTCGATATTCGCTGCTGATCGTCGCCGTGCTCGCGATGTCGGCGTGCAGCAAGGATGACGAGATTGAGCTTGAGCCCGCTAAACTCGTCGATATTCAGACCACAATCAATATCAAAAAGCTCTGGAGTGCGAAATTAGGCGGAGACGCCGAGTTTCTACGCGTTAATTTACGGCCGGCCGGCGACGGCAATCGTATTTACGCTGCGAGTCGAGATGGCAAAGTCTCCGCGTTTCAACCCGAAACCGGCAAGCGGGACTGGCAGACGGAACTCGATGTCGAGCTGTCCGCAGGCCCAGGTGTTGGCGAAGGTCTCGTTGCTGTCGGCACAGCGGACGGAATGCTCATCGTGTTGGACGCAAAGACCGGCACGGAACGATGGCGAGCAAATCTCAAAGGCGAGACCCTGTCGGCACCCGTCATGGCGGGCGATCTGGTCATCGTGGTTACGATCGATAATCGACTTCACGCATTAAGCGCATTGGATGGCAATGAACGCTGGGTAGTTGAGCAGTCAACTCCGCGATTGACCCTGCGCGGATCGGCCACGCCGGCAATCGTCGGCAACATGGTTATCGCGGGTTTCGATAACGGCCGGTTACTCGCTGTCGATCTTGATTCGGGCAACGTAGTCTGGGATTCGATGCTGGCGCCACCATCGGGTCGCTCGGATCTCGAACGCTTGTCGGATATCGATGGCCGGATAAGTATTGTCGGACAAGACGTCTACGCGTCCGGTTACCACGGGCGGATTGTCGCTATTGCCGCCGAGTCGGGCCAGGTGCTATGGGCCCGCGAGATCTCATCCTATGTTGGCGTGGCAGCCGACTGGACCAATGTTTATACGACCAACGACGAAGGCGAAGTCATCGCCTTTTTTCGCCGTAATGGCACTGAGTCCTGGCGCCAGGATTCGTTGTTGCGTCGCGAGCCGACTTTGCCGGTTGCATTTCATACCACGGTGGCCGTTGGGGATCTGGAAGGTTACTTGCATTTCTTCAGTGTTATCGATGGGGCACCCGTTGCGCGTCTGCGCATGGGCAAGGCGGCTATTTCGACCAGTCCCGTGGTTGTTGCGGACCGGCTTTACGTACAAAGCGATTCAGGCAGCATTGCCGCCTACGCCGTGCAACAGCCGAAGCCACAACGCAACGCGCCCGATATTGCCGCCGACGAAGGCGCCTGACAAGACGATACGTGGATCGGTCCGATGCTTCCCGTCCTAGCGCTGATTGGCCGACCGAATGTCGGCAAGTCCACATTATTCAATCGCTTGACGCGCTCGCGCGATGCACTGGTTGCTGATTACCCGGGGCTGACGCGCGATCGGCAATACGGCTTCGGCAAACTGGGTCCCATTCCGTATATCGTCATTGATACAGGCGGTGTCGCGGGCGGCGAAGAAGGTATCTATGAACTCATGGTTGAGCAAACCGTGCGGGCACTTGAAGAAGCGGACGTCGCGATCATCATGGTCGATGGCCGCAGCGGCCTGACGGCTGCTGATGAGCATGTTGCCGAGCTGGCACGCAAGCACGCCAGCAAGACCTTCCTGGCCGTCAATAAGTCCGAAGGACTCGATTCAGCGATTGCAGCCGGCGAGTTTCATGGTCTTGGCATGGGCGAGCCGCTGCCAGTGTCTGCAACCCACGGAGACCACATCAATGCGTTGATGGATCGCGTGCTGGCGGACTTTGAGGTCGCAGATGCCGAAGAGTCAGAAGGCGATGAGGACGATCGTGAACTGCGAATCGCAGTGGTCGGCCGACCGAATGTTGGCAAGTCCACGCTGATCAACCGTCTGATCGGTGAAGATCGGCTCGTTGTCTTCGACCAACCGGGAACCACGCGGGACAGTGTCTCTGTGCCGTTCGAACGCAATGATCGCAAGTACGAGCTGATTGATACGGCCGGAATTCGACGGCGCGCGAAAGTGAGCGAAGCCATCGAAAAGTTCAGCATCGTCAAAGCGCTGCAGGCGATAGAGCGAGCACAAGTCGTTATCGCCGTGCTCGATGCCCATGAAGGCGTTACCGAACAGGATGTGAGTCTCCTCGGGCTCATTCTCGAGCGGGGCCGGGCGCTGGTCGTCGTTACCAACAAGTGGGACGGGCTGACCGCAGCCGATCGCAAGCACGTTCGTGACGAACTTGACCGGCGTCTGCCGTTTCTCGATTTTGCCGAACGCATGACGATTTCAGCATTGCACGGCACGGCCGTGGGAGATCTCCTGCCCGCCGTTGAGAGAGCATTCCGTGCAGCGACGCGCGATCTATCGACCAAAGATCTGACCCGCGAACTCGAAAATGCCGTGACCGCACATCCGCCGCCGTTGGTGCGTGGGCGCCGGATTCGCCTGCGCTACGCGCACCAGGGCGGCCGGAACCCGCCTGTGATTGTCATTCACGGCAACCAGACGGAGCGCGTGCCCGAAGCTTACCGACGCTACCTGATCAATCGCTTCCGCAAAGTATTCAAGCTCAAGGGGACGCCCGTTCGTCTCACGCTCAAGACGGGCAAGAATCCGTACAAGGGACGGCGGAATAAGCTGACACCGCGCCAGGAGCAAAAGCGCAAGCGGCTGATGAAACACGCCAAACGTTGAATGGTCTGATATAAGAAGCGTTCATGATCGGGGACACGGAATGACGGCTGGATCAAAGACCTTTACGCTCGAGGGGCGATTTTCGATGCATCGCGGTGGTTATCTTGAGTCGCCGACGCTCGCCTACGAGACCTGGGGCGAGCTCAATGACGCTCGCGACAACGCGATTCTTATTTTCAGTGGTTTGTCGCCTTCAGCACACGCGGCGTCATCGGAAGAAGATCCTTCCGCGGGTTGGTGGGAGGAGATGATCGGGCCCGGATTGCCGCTCGATACAAATCGCTTCTTCGTTATTGCGGTCAATTCTCTGGGCAGCTGTTTTGGCTCGACCGGCCCCGCTTCAATCCATCCGAAGACAGGTCAGGTCTATCGACTGGATTTCCCTGTTCTTACGATGGAAGACATTGCTGAATCAGCGTACCGGGTCGTTGAGCTTCTGCGTATCGAAACCCTCTACTCGGTGGTCGGTTGCTCCATGGGTGGCATGAGCGGTCTCGCCTATTGCGTCAGTCACCCGGGTGCGAGTCGCTCATTTGTTTCGATCTCATCGTGCACGCACGCGTTGCCGTTCTCCATCGCCGTGCGATCGCTGCAACGTGAAATAATTTACCGCGATCCGAAATGGCTGGACGGGGAATACGACCCGTCCGAGCCGCCGCTCGTAGGCCAGCGTCTCGCTCGTAAACTCGGCATGATGACCTATCGATCGGCGATCGAGTGGGAGCAGCGCTTCGGTCGCGAGCCTGCCACCGATCAGCCGGAATCCGACGACCCGTTCAAGATCGAATTTTCGGTCGAGTCCTATTTACAGAATCACGCCGACAAATTCAGTGGTGCTTTCGATGCCAATTGCTACTTGTACCTGTCGCGCGCATCCGACCTGTTTGACTTCGCCGAACACGGTGGCTCGCTGAAGAATGCTTTTGGCCGCCTGGTTCTGGAGCGGACGCTCGTCATCGGCGTCGAAACCGACATTTTGTTTCCGCTGCGCCAGCAGCGCGCACTTGCTGAAGGCCTGTCAGCGGTCTGCAAAGACACGCAACTCGTCGAACTCGACTGTATTCGCGGTCACGATTCGTTCCTCGTCGAAATGGATGCTTTCCGACCAGTTCTTTGTGAGTTCTTCGAGTAGGAGCGAAAATCAATGTTGTTTCGCCGTATTTCCGCACACCTGAAACGGCAGGACTGGTTCGCGGTTGGGCTGGATCTGCTGATCGTCGTCGTCGGTATTTACATCGGTCTGCAAGTCAATGCGTGGAACGCGTCACGTCAGGATCGTGTCGTCGAGCGAGAGTACCTCGAGCGGCTGCTATTCGACATGGAAGAGTCGCTTGAGGCTCAACTCGTTTCGAAAGGCCAATTCGATGCATCCATCGTCGCAACAGACTACATCGCCAAAATCCAGCATAAAGGGACCTTCGACAATGTTGACGAAAGCCGATTGATATTCGGCTTGAATTCGGTCGGATGGGTCATCCCGCCAGTTACGAATATGGGTACGATCCGGGAGTTGCAGTCGACCGGCAATATTGCACTGATCCAGGATGTCTCAGTGAGGACGGCCATCGGCCAATTTGAACGATCCTTCGCTAAGGTCGAATTCAGCGCACTTCAGACCGTGGAGCTTATGAGCGCGGCCGCCCCGGAATTCATGGCCTGGTCGTATCTGCAGCCAAAAATAGAGGGCGAACACGACTCTGTGACCGAAGCCGAAGACGACTCCTACGGGTACGTTCATCGCTACGATTCGGAGCGCATTCTCAAGAATCCCGATGCTGCAAACATCACGTCCTGGGTATCGGGGTGGGGCGCTTACCACGCTTCGGTAATGGCTGAGCACCACGAGGACACAATCGAATTCCGCGACTTATTGCGTGAGCGACTCGAGCAATAGCGCGGGATCGACGGCCGTGCCGTTTAGATAGGTACCAAAGTGCAGGTGTGCGCCGGTCACGCGGCCAGTGGCGCCGACGGCGCCTAGAGCGTCGCCCGTCTCGAGGGCCTGTCCCTCATCGACGCCAATCTCACTCAGGTGGCAATACATCGTGATGTAGCCCTGACCGTGATCGACGATGACGGTGTTGCCATTGAAATAGTAGTCGCCGGTCGCGGTAACAACGCCGGCTCGTGGTGCGAGGATCGGCGTTCCCGCGCTCGCCGCAATGTCCATGCCTTTGTGCGGTGATCGCGGCTCGTCATTAAAGAAACGACGTAAGCCGAAACTTGAACTGCGTGGGCCGTCGACCGGCGTTGCGAGGTTAACGCCGTCAAGGGAAACGTCACGCCAATTGCTTAAAGCTGCATCGATAATTTTTCTTTCGCGCCCAACCCGGGCGAGATTTTCTTCACTCAATGACACGAAACCCGGCGCGACGGTCAGGTGCTGTTCGAGATACGTATGCTCGACGACGGTGAATTGACGCTGGTCGCCATCAGCTATCGCTAAAGTTGTAGTTCCCGGTGGCATGTCGAGCGGTACACCGACCGCTGCGCGCCAGCGGCCATTATCTCGCATTACAAGAACACGTTTTCCCTCGAGTTTGACCGTGGGGGCAGTACCTTCCGCGGGCCCGAGGTCAATAAATGCGATTCCGCCCGGCCAGGTCGCTTCGTCGGCACTGGCACTGGCGCATAACAGCAACACGACAAGCAGTCTAATCATCGCGGTCTTCGGTCGATTTGACCGTTGCAATCAGTTCTCCGTGGGCAAGGCGTGCGCGGATATCGTCCCCGGGCAAAACATCACTCGGGCTTAGCAAAACTTTTCCGGTGGTCGCTTCTTCGACGATCGCATAACCGCGCTCGAGTGTGGCGAGCGGGCTGACCGAATGCAGCCCGCGCATCGCAAGCTCAAGGCGATGACTTACGCGGGCAACAGCGCCGCGAACCGCGGTACTCAGTCTCTGATTGACGGCAGCGAGCCGGCTTATCGATCGTTCGAGCATTGCCATCGGGCTGGTCTGAACGAGTCGACGGCTCAACCAGTCGAGCGTTTGTCCGAGGTCTTCGACGGTACGTCGCCCGAGCCTGGAAATCCGCATTGCCAGCGACTTCACAACGCGCAGCCAATCTTCGCGATCGGGAACAACGAGTTCAGCGGCACCGGACGGTGTTGGCGCACGCAGGTCCGCGACGAAGTCCGCGATCGTGAAGTCCACCTCGTGACCGACCGCACTGACGATCGGTATTGGTGACTCGGCGATTGCGCGAGCGAGTTGCTCGTCGTTGAACGCCCATAAGTCTTCGAGCGATCCGCCACCGCGTCCCAAAATCAGCACGTCGCATTCGCCACGCCGAATCGCCGTTGCCAATGCGGCGATCAGTTCCTGCGGTGCAGCATCACCCTGGACGGCGGCCGGGTAGATGACAACGGGAATCGACGGAAAGCGCCGCCCAAGAATACTGACGATGTCGCGGATCGCAGCGCCACTCGGCGAGGTGATGACGCCAATGCAAGTGGGCAGCTTCGGCAATTCCTGCTTGCGATCTTCGTCGAACAGGCCTTCAGCGGCCAATTTCTTTTTTAGCACCTCAAATTGGCGTTTGAGCGCGCCTTCCCCGGCTGGCTCGATCTGCTCGACGATTAACTGATAGTCGCCGCGCGCTTCGTAAAGGCTGACTCGGCCGTAGACGAGTACCTGGTCCCCGTCCTTGAAGCTGATTGTTGGGCCGCGCTGGCGCTGGCGAAAAAATGCCGCCCGAATCTGCGCGGATTTGTCTTTCAGCGTGAAATACACGTGCCCGGACGCGGGTCGCGCGATGTTGGAGATCTCGCCCTCAACCCAGAGCCGCGCGAGACCCTGCTCGAGCAATGTCTTTGCCTGGCGATTGAGCTGGCTGACGGTTATCGCGGCCGCGAAGGCGCTCGCTTGGCCCGAATTTTCCATGCTCGCGAGTATATCGGACCCTGCCCAGCTTTTGCCGAAATTATCATGCGCGTACAATTGACCGTTTAACCACTCACCGGACACAAGAATCCCCATGCGAATCGCCAAGGAAGCTCTGACTTTTGATGATGTGCTGCTGCAACCGGGCTACTCCGATGTACTGCCCCGGGAAGTCGATCTCAGCACGCAACTGACCCGCGAAATAACGCTCAATATTCCGATTCTGTCGGCCGCGATGGACACCGTGACCGAGTCGCGTCTCGCGATTGCGCTGGCCCAGGAAGGCGGCATGGGCATCATCCACAAAAGCATGGAGATCGAACAGCAGGCACGCGAAGTTCTGGCGGTCAAGAAATTCGAAAGCGGTATTGTTCGCAAGCCGATAACGGTGGCACCCGATACGACGATTCGGGAAGTGATCGACTTGACCCACGCAATGGGAATTTCCGGCGTACCAGTCGTCGATGGCAAAGAAACGGTGGGCATCGTCACGGGTCGCGATTTGCGATTCGAGACGCAACTGGATGCGCCGGTCTCAGAAGTCATGACGCCGCAAGAGCGACTCGTCACGGTCCGCGAAGGTGCCGATAACGATGAAGTCGTTTCGTTGTTGCATCAACACCGCATAGAGAAGGTTCTTATCGTTGGCGATAATTTTGAACTCAAAGGCATGATTACGGCAAAGGACTTTCAAAAAGCCAAAGACTACCCGCAGGCTTGTAAGGACGATCGCGGCGCATTGCGCGTTGGTGCTGCGGTGGGTACGGGCCATGACACCGACGACAGGGTGGATGCCCTGGTCGAGGCAGGCGTCGACCTGTTGATCGTCGACACGTCGCACGGACACTCGAAGGGCGTGATTGATCGAATACGCAGGATCAAGGACAAGTATTCCGATCTGCAGATTATTGGCGGCAACATCGTGACCGAAGAAGCGGCGGAGCTGCTCGTCAAGGCGGGAGCTGATGGTGTCAAGGTTGGTATCGGGCCCGGATCGATCTGCACTACGCGCATTGTCGCAGGCGTCGGTGTTCCGCAGATTTCGGCCGTCGCCGACGTAGCCGCGGCTATGAAAAAGAAGAGCATTCCATTAATTGCCGACGGCGGCATTCGCTACTCGGGTGATATTGCGAAAGCGCTTGTCGCGGGTGCGCATTCCATAATGATTGGTGGGTTGTTTGCCGGTACCGAAGAGTCACCCGGCGAGGTCGAGCTTTACCAGGGCCGTTCGTACAAATCCTACCGGGGCATGGGATCGTTGGGTGCGATGGGGCGATCGTACGGTTCATCCGATCGTTATTTTCAGGACGCGACCGAGGAGCTCGAAAAACTCGTGCCCGAAGGGGTTGAAGGTCGGGTTGCTTACAAAGGTAGCCTGGTGGCGATCGTGCATCAGCTGATCGGTGGGGTGCGTGCCGCGATGGGGTACACGGGTAGCAGTACGATTGAGGAAATGCGCACCAAGCCGAAATTCGTGCAAATTTCGGGCGCTGGCATGGCGGAAAGCCACGTT
>Ga0209988_10000370_pt1 | contig 27679 bp, 27 predicted proteins | sample N075metaG_FD_183115 | JGI IMG/M metagenome (GOLD analysis project Ga0209988, IMG submission 183115) | Deep subsurface microbial communities from Kermadec Trench to uncover new lineages of life (NeLLi) - N075 metaG (SPAdes) (version 2) | ecosystem: Environmental > Aquatic > Marine > Ocean trench... | reverse complement strand
AATTGATTGAAGATAAGATATCGCATGGTAACTGGGGTAAACATCTGGGACATTCGGAGTCCCAGCTCGTAAACGTGTCTACCTGGGCCTTGTTACTGACGGGTAAAGTTATCGCGCCAGCCGATGAAAAAAAATTAAGAATTACACTCCAGAGTCTGGTCAAACGGATGGGTGAGCCACTGGTGCGCACCGCGGTCGCGCAGGCGATGAAGGAACTGGGACGACATTTTGTGCTGGGGAGTTCGATCCAAAAAGCCAGTCGCAGGGCACGCGATCTGGAAGCCCAGGGCTATACCTATTCCTACGATATGCTCGGCGAAGCGGCCCGGACTGAAGCCGATGCGCGCCGCTATCACCTCGCTTACTCAGATGCCATTACCGCCCTGGCGCCAGCTTGCACCCATGAAGATATACGCGATAATCCGGGAATATCGGTAAAATTATCTGCCCTGCACGCCCGTTACGAAATCGGCCAGCACCGGCGCGTGATGACCGAGCTGGTGGCACGTACCAGCTCTCTGGCGGTGTTGGCACGCTCAGCCAACATGGGCTTCAACATCGATGCCGAGGAAGCCGATCGGCTCGATATTTCTCTCGAGGTGATCGAAGCAGTGCTCAGTAATCCGGCGCTAAAAGGTTGGGATGGATTTGGAGTCGTTGTGCAGGCGTTCAGTAGGCGTGCAAACCATGTGCTCGACTGGTTGTATGACCTGGCGCAAAGACTCGATCGTAAAATCATGGTGCGCCTAGTGAAAGGTGCCTATTGGGATACTGAAATCAAGCGTGCCCAGGTACTGGGCCTTGCTGATTACCCGGTTTTTACCCGTAAAGTGAACACCGATGTTTCCTACCTGGCCTGTGTGAAGAAATTATTTAGCATGACCGATCGCATCTATCCCCAGTTCGCCACCCATAACGCCCACTCGGTAGCAGCAGTTCTGCAATTAGCCAGGGGTGAACACAGTTTCGAATTTCAACGCCTGCATGGTATGGGAGAGTCACTGCACGACTTCGTTCTGCGCCATGAAAAAGCCAGGTGCCGAATCTATGCCCCGGTTGGTAGACACCAGGACCTGTTAGCTTACCTGGTGCGACGATTGCTTGAAAATGGTGCCAACAGTTCGTTTGTGAACCAGATAGTCGATACCAGCATCGCACCTGAAGATATTGCCAGAGACCCGGTCGACCAGATTCAAACACTGGACGAGGACATTGCCAATCCGCGGATTCCCTCGCCCGGGCACATTTATGGTGATCGACGTCGAAACTCGAAGGGCTGGGATATCACCGACTTAAAACAAATACGGCAAATACACCATAAACGTGAAGCTTATCGAAGCAAGATCTGGCAAGCGGGTCCAATACTTGCGATAGAAGCGGAGCAGGGCGCCAGCGTCGATGTATTTAATCCGGCAAATAGCGATGATCTGGTTGGCAGGGTGACCGAATCAACCGTAGCCGATATTGAATCCGCTATTCAGCAGGCCGGTGACGGTTTTGCCGCCTGGGCCGATACACCGGTACAAGCCCGTGCCGATTGCCTGCGAAGGCTGGCCGACCTGTACGAAACAAATGCCGAAGAGCTGTTTGCCCTCGCAGCGCGGGAGGCGGGGAAAAACTGGCTCGATGCGGTCGGTGAGGTTCGAGAGGCAGTCGATTTTGCATTATTTTATGCCAACGAGGCGGAACGTGTAGAGGCAATTGGAATAGCCCGGGGAATTATCGTCTGTATATCACCATGGAATTTTCCATTGGCAATTTTCAGTGGCCAGATTCTCGCTGCGATTGCCGCAGGTAATAGCGTTATCGCCAAGCCTGCCGAACAAACCAGCCTGATCGCTGCTCGGGCAGTGGAATTAATGCTCGAAGCTGGAATTCCAGCATCGGTTATCCAGTTATTACCCGGTCCCGGTGCAAGCGTTGGTGCCGCGTTGACCTCTGATTCACGAATCGGGGGAGTTTGCTTCACCGGTTCTACGAGTACCGCGCATCGTATTAATCGCAATATAGCCCGACACCTGGCGGCCGATGCCCCACTGATTGCGGAAACCGGGGGGCTCAACGCGATGATTGTCGATTCGTCCGCGTTACCGGAACAGGTAGTCCGCGATGTGCTGGCATCATCGTTCCAGAGCGCCGGACAGCGATGTTCGGCCCTGCGCATGTTGTATGTACAAAAAGATGTTGCCGACAAGCTACTCGAAATGTTATTCGGCGCTATGGACGAGCTGTGTATCGGTGATCCCTGGATACTGGAAACCGATATAGGACCGGTCATAGATCGGGTGGCGAAGAGCAAAATCGAAAATCACTGCCAGGCAATGGCCGAGAGTGGGAAACTGATGAAGCAACTGGAAATTCCGGATCAGGGTCTATTTGTCGCCCCTACGGTGATCAGGCTGGGTGGTATTGATGAACTGAAAGAAGAAATTTTTGGACCCGTGCTTCACGTCGCAACCTTCGAAGCCGATGAAATTGACCAGGTCGTTGATGCGATTAACGCCAGGGGGTTCGGATTGACTTTCGGCATCCATACCCGCGTCGATACCCGCGTCGAGCAGATCGTCAAACGGATCAGGGTTGGTAATATTTATGTCAATCGCAACCAGATCGGCGCGGTCGTCGGTTCGCAACCGTTCGGTGGTGAAGGATTATCCGGTACCGGTCCCAAGGCTGGTGGCCCGACCTATGTACAGAGATTTAGAAAAAACCAGCGCCTGGCACTAGCATCGGATTCTGCGCGCAATATCGAGAGTGACGAATTGCAGGACTTGATAGATGGTGTCAGTCAATCGCAAGGGTCGGCGTTGGAAATGCCAGATGAAGCTATTGCAGGCGTAGTCAAATCGTTGGGAATTAAAATGCAACCCAAATTCACTCCGGATGTCAAAGAGATGCCTGGCCCTACCGGTGAATCGAATCTCCTATCGACCCACGCACGGGGCTTATTACTTTGCCTGGGTCCGACACCCGAGGCCGTACTGAAGCAGGCAATCTCGGCGTTGGCACAGGGTAACGCGGCAGTATTAGTTGCACCTGGAATTGCCGAAGCTATTGTTGTTTTCAAAAAACAGAGATTTCCTGTGGCGGGCGTCGAAGGAAGATTGACTCCTGAAGCATTGCGTCTGACAAATGGTTTCGACGCGGTCTTATCTCAAGCCCAAACCGAGACCCTGCAGGCCTATCGGCTTGCACTTGCCGAACGGGAAGGTGTGCTGGTTCCATTGATTACCGAAGCCGATGCGCCAGAACGCCTGGTCGTAGAGCGGCATTTATGTATCGATACCACTGCAGCCGGCGGCAATGCAAGCCTGATTGCTGCCGGGAGCTAAAGAATCAATGGGCCTTAGCTTATATCCTGTTTGAACTCAAGATTCCGTAATGCTATGTTCGCTGCCTGCCAAAAATCCTGGGAGTGGCTACCTTGATTAACTTGCTGAACTAGATGAATGAATAGTGCTGTCGAAAATTCTCCGGAAAATACCATACTACGATGGTGGCAACGATTCAGTTCGTTGCCGGCGGGATCATTGCTGTTTAGCTATTTTCTCGGTTGGTATGCACCCTATAGTGGCACGATCGGGTCCAGGGTCGAGGTCTTACAGCCAGGCTTTGCGAAGGTTTCATTGCGTGATCGTCGCCGAGTACGTAACCACCTTAAATCTATTCATGCCATCGCGTTGATGAATCTCGGTGAGATAACCACTGGCCTGGCCGTGTTGACTGCCTTACCACCCGATATGCGAGGAATCGTGCTCAGCCTGCAGGCCGAGTACCTGAAAAAGTCGCGTGGAACATTAACTGCCGAGGCCAATTTCAAAATGCCGGCAAAAATTGATGATAATACCTCCTGCGAAGTGAAAACCGAGATATTAGACGAGAGCGGTGACCCGGTCGCGATTGTGCGTGCAACCTGGTTACTCGGCTTTAAACACTCGGCATGACGGAGCATCAGTTTCCGCCAGCGGCGCGGCAGTTTATCGATGAGTTAGGCATTCAGTATCCAGTTATTGGTGGTCCGATGTACCCTTGCAGTAATCCCGAGCTGGTCGCGGCAGTATCGGAGGCTGGTGGGCTCGGTGTGATGCAACCGATATCACTGACTTATGTGCATGGTCACGAATTTCGACAGGGCATCCGACTGATGCGAAAATTGACTGACAAGCCTATCGGCATGAATGCATTGATCGAAAAATCATCAAAAAAATATCAGCAACGTATGTCGCAATGGATCGATGTGGCGATCGAAGAGGGTATACGATTTTTTGTTACCTCACTGGGGAAACCCGACTGGGTTGCAAAACGGGTACATGCAGTGGGTGGCCTGGTTTATCACGATGTGACTGAATTGAAATGGGCCAGGATAGGTCTAGACAATGGTGCCGATGGATTAATTTGCGTAAATAACAGGGCAGGTGGTCACGCTGGCGGAAAGGGCATCCAGCAACTGTACGACGAGTTACAGCAACTGGATGTGCCCCTGGTCTGTGCGGGTGGAGTAGGTGAAACCGATGGATTTCGCCAGGCACTGAATATAGGATACTCTGCCTGCCAACTGGGTACCCGTTTTATCGCCAGTCAGGAATGTCTTGCCAGTGCTGTGTACAAGCAGGCGATTATTGCTGCAAACGAATCGGATATCGTTCTGTCGGAGAGAATTACCGGTATTCCAGTGTCGGTGATTAATACCGATTATATCAAGCGCTCCGGGTTGAAGTCCGGTTGGTTCGCCAGGTGGATGTTGTCGGGTAACCGGACCAAACACTGGATGCGGACGATTTATGCCCTTAAATCGATCTGGCAACTGAAAAGATCGTCGCTCGATGAAAGTGGCAAACGAGATTATTGGCAGGCTGGCAAAAGTGTTGCCGGTATCAATTCGATTGAAACCTGCGACATTATTATTCAAAACCTGATAAGTAGTTGATATTACCGGGTTGATATTACCGGGTTGATTTTATAGGGCTGATTAACAAAAGCTCGACCTAACCGAGGATAACGATGAAAACCACTTTGATCTATGTTCACGACCCGATGTGTAGCTGGTGTTGGGGGTTTACCGATGTGTACGAGCAGTTGCTGGAAAAACTGCCCGCGGAGATTGTAATAAGACGACTGTTAGGTGGCCTGGCACCGGATTCGGAAGTGCCAATGCCTGAGTCAATGCAGGCGATGTTGCAGCAGACCTGGCGTCGGATCGAGACGATGATCCCAGGCAAACAGTTTAATTTTGAATTCTGGAGTCAGTGCACACCAAGGCGTTCGACCTATCCGGCTTGCAGAGCGATAATCGCCGCGCGCGAGCAGGGTGAGCAGTATGACCCGATTATGACTCGAGCAATCCAACAGGCGTATTACCAGCAGGCCAGGAACCCATCGGATCATGAAACCCTGGTTAAACTGGCGGCAGAGATCGGCCTGGACGCCGAACGTTTTGCCAGCCAGTTGCTTGACGAAAAAACCCATCAACAATTGCTTGATGAAATCGATTCGGCGCGATCAATCGGTCTCGATAGTTTCCCCAGCCTGATGCTGGAGCAAAATGGTCAGCGCACCCCCATTCTGGCCAACTATACCAACATGGATCTAATTCTGAATCAGATTAACGCCAGCCTCTAATCTTGGCGTCGAAATTTAATTTTGTACCTCGGGAACAGTGTAAGGCATATGCATCGATGCCATGGCTACCAGGGATTGATCATACAAACATAGTTCATCATTAGTCGCCTTTTTAATCTGTGCAATATAGAGGCAGTAGCAGGTACCTTCATCATCGATTACTGCATCCACAACCTTGCCACTACCATCTGGAGACTCGGCCCCCCGGGCAGTAATTTCATCTCCCGGCAATGGGCATTTATCGGTTTTAAAACTTGTCAGAAACAGTCGTCTTTTCAATTTCCCGAGATAATGCATACGCGCAATAATTTCCTGTCCCGGATAACAGCCCTTGTTGAAACTGACGCCTTCGAGTAGGTCGAGGTTGGCCATTTGCAATACAAACTCTTCAGAAGTCTGCGGATAAATGGTGGGCATTCCAGACTTTATTTGTGATAAACGCCATGCGTCAAAATTTCCAACCTGTAAATGTTGCTTGAATTCATCCCAGATTGATTTTGCTTCATCGAGTGACAGGCACAACAACAGGTAGCGTTTTTGCTGGTCAAGACTACTGAGCTGCAAGGATATCAGGCTGTCGTTTTGGATTACCTGGCCTTCCTGCTTTGGTAAATGAGGATGATCGATTATCGCATTCTTGTCAGTTTGCAGCGCAAACCGGGTAAAGTGACCCGAGGCATTTGCCAGTGAGACCTTCGCCTGAATGACGAACATCTGTAATCGTTGCAGCAGTGTCTCCACCATGGAAATCGGGGTGATCAGGATAAAGCCATTGGAGATGCGTACGACCTGGAATATTGCCAGCATCCGACCCTTGGCAGTCGAATAAGAACTAAGCTGAAATCGAGTTTCGTCGATATAGCTGATGTCATTACTCAGTTGGTTTTGTAAAAAACTCTCCGCATCGTCGCCGTTAACCAGAATCAGGCCCAGTTCGCTGGCGTCACAAATGAAATTTCCAGATTCCGTTTTTGCGGATTGTGACTCTATGAATTCCTGCCAGTGTTGCATCATGCCCTGCCTTGTTGTTGCTGAATGGCCCAGTCAATATGTTCCTGAATGAACGGATTATGTTGCGCATAACTTGATTGGAGGGTGTCTATTATATGCGGATCGTAGTCGGCATTTCCAAGTGCTATAACGATATTTCGTAGCCAGCTCTGGTGACCGATACGGCGTATTGCCGACCCCTCCATTTTTAAATCGAAGTCTACTTTGCTCCAGCCGAAACACTCTAGTAATGAAATCTTGTCGAGACCATGTCGGGGTTGAAAATCGGCCTCTTGGCTCAGTTTAGCAAATCGATTCCAGGGACAGACTAGCTGGCAATCGTCGCAGCCGTATATCCGATTACCGATCGCCGCGCGGAATTCAATCGGAATGGCCGAGTGGTGTTCGATAGTCAGATAAGAAATACATCGACGCGCGTCGACCACATAGGGTGCCACTATAGCCTGTGTCGGACAGATATCGATGCAGGCGGTACAACGACCGCAATGATTTTCTACCGGCTGGTCGGTATCCAGATCCAAATCGGTATAAATTTCACCCAGGAAGAACCATGAACCATGATCGCGATGCAACAGGTTGCTGTGCTTGCCCTGCCAGCCAATCCCAGCCTTGGCGGCGAGTGCTTTTTCGAGCACCGGAGCACTGTCGGTAAATACTCGGTATCCCATTTCGCCTACGCGTTCAGAAATTTTGGTCGCGTACTGCTGCAGACGTTTGCGCATTAGCTTGTGGTAATCGCGCCCCAGCGCGTATCGCGAAACATAGGCGAGATTCCGATGATCCAGCAGCTCGTGCGGCCAGTCACCCTCGTCAATCAGGTAATCGAGGCGCACACAGATGACAGACAGGGTATTCGGAATCATCTGTTGAGGATTTAATCGCTTATCGACATTACGCGCCATATAGGCCATTTCACCGTGATAATTCTGGGCTATCCAGTGGTTATAATTATCATGATGTTGGTCCAGCGCCGTGTCGGTAATGCCGATTTGCTGAAATCCCAAATTTAACCCTATCGCCTTGATCTCCTGGGTTAATGATTGTTCGAAACGTTTCTGCATGGGGCCGGTAGATGATTAAGTGATGATAGTTGCCATGGTACTACTTATTTGCCACAAAAATTCCGGTGATCGGGTGCATCTTTCTAACCGATGAGTACAATATCGTATTTTACCGAAACCCGACATGTCTATTTACTTTGCTATCGCACTGGGTGGTTCCTTGGGCGCGATTTCCCGCTACTCGGTTTCTACCGCGACCTATTCCTGGTTAGGAAATAATTTCCCCTATGGAACGCTGATGGTCAATGTAACCGGGTCGCTGGTGATGGGTTTTCTCACAGTGGTACTGGTACAGCGGTTTGATGTCAGCGATGAAGTCCGCTTAGGCTTAATCGTCGGATTTCTCGGTTCTTTTACGACATTTTCAGCCTTTTCGATGGACACCATCCACTGGATCGAAAATGGTGCGCTGATCAAGGCGCTAGTCTATATACTGGTCAGCGTTATTGCCTGTGTGTTGGGTGCCTGGGCTGGGTTAATCAGCGCGAAACAGCTGTTTTTGAGATAATCATTAGCCTCATCCCTGGCGATAATTAAGGAATTCAGATGCTTGACCCTAAACTTTTACGTGCCGATCTTGATTCCGTCGTCGAGCAACTGCGGATCAAGAAATATGATTTCGACACCGGGTTATTCAGTCAACTGGAGAAGCAACGAAAATCGCTGCAGATAAATACCCAGCAACTCCAAAGTGAAAGAAATAGTAAATCTAAAGCGATTGGCAAGGCCAAAGCGCAGGGTGATGATATCCAGTCCCTGTTAGACGAAGTTGCCGACTTGGGTGACAAGCTCAAACAGGCTGAAGGTGACCTGGACGAATTGCTGGTAAAAATCGAGGACTTGCTTTTGGGTATGCCCAATCTCCCCGACGCGTCGGTACCGGCAGGGAATACGGAAGACGATAATATTGAAGTACTGGTGTGGGGAGAAAAACCCGACTTTGACTTCGAAATAAAGGACCATGTCGATCTAGGTGTCAATTTAAAGATGCTTGATTTCGAACGCGCGGCAAAATTATCCGGCTCACGATTCGTGTCGATGACCGGACCGCTGGTGACCCTGCAAAGAGCGCTGATTCAATTCATGATTGATCAGCACAGGCTACAACACGGTTATACCGAGGCCTATGCACCTTATCTGGTGAATGAGGCTACCTTGATCGGCACTGGTCAGCTACCCAAATTCAAGCAAGACCTGTTTCGAATCGATTCCGAAAATCACGACCTGTACCTAATTCCAACTGCCGAAGTACCCCTAACCAATTTTATCGCCGGTAATATTGTCGAGGCTAATGAATTACCGTTGAAGTATGTCGCCCATACGCCTTGCTTTCGCTCGGAGGCCGGGTCTTACGGTCGCGATACGCGCGGCATGATACGCCAGCACCAGTTCGAGAAGGTGGAGCTGGTACAGATAGTAAAACCCGAAGATTCGATGCAGGCGCTGGAAGAATTAACCACGCACGCCGAGGCGATATTGCAATTACTCGAGTTGCCTTACCGCAAGGTAATCCTCTGCGGAGGAGACCTTGGCTTTGCGGCGGCCAAAACCTATGATCTAGAGGTCTGGTTGCCTGGACAGGATGCCTATCGCGAAATTTCTTCCTGTAGCAATATGCTCGATTTCCAGGCCAGGCGCATGAAAGCACGCTGGCGTAATCCACAGACCGGAAAACCCGAACTGGTACATACATTAAATGGTTCGGGGCTTGCCGCGGGTCGAACTCTGATCGCAATCATGGAAAATTTTCAACAGGCTGATGGAAGTATTCGAATTCCCGAAGTCCTGGTAAATTTGATGGGTGGGTTAACCGAAATTCGCCTTTAAACAGCTATACTAATTAGGGATTAAAATCATAAGCCGGGAATATTATGAACTTGTTCATAAAATTGCTGATCGCGATTCTGGTTATCAGCCTGCTGCTACCTTTTACCTTCCTCAAAGATAAGCATGGGAATCCTTTGCTCAGTGTCAGAGATTTGAATTTTCCGAGTCTTACACTGCCGGAACTATCAATGCCAGAATTTTTTATCTTCGGGAAAGCCCAAAATACCGGGGGGGGTTAGGGGTTCGGATGGTAAAGATATGATTTACCAATGGACCGACGCCGACGGCAATGCACAGTTTAGCAATAGCCAGCCGCCTGAAGGTGTCGTATACACGCTCAAGGGGTACGATCCGAACTTAAACGTGATACAGGCGGTCGAGGCTCAGGCAACCGGTTCCGAGGAAGTATCGGGGAGCCAATCGAAAAAGAAAATTACCAGCGTGAAAGATATCGGTAGCCCCTATTCAGTAGAAAGAATTGAAAAACTGTTTGAAGACGCGAATAATATCGAGAAATTGTTGAACCAACGTTTCAATAATCAGGCGGCCGAAATAGGCCAGTAAGAGCAAGGTCATGAGATTAATCTATTTTATTCCACTACTGCTGTGCTTGGTGGTATTAAGTGCAAATGCTGCGGGAAAATCCGCTTTTATCAACCCAGCCATCATTCTTGAACAAGCACCACAGGCCAGGGCCGCTTCGAGAGCCCTGGAAAAAGAATTTAAGCAACTTGAGGCCGATCTTCGCAGCAGGGCGATCAAGATCCAGGAGAGGGAAAAAAACTATCAGAAAGACAGTGCAATCATGAGTGCCGCGCAGAGAAAGAAAATAGAAGGAGAAATAATTCAGGAAAAGCGCCAATTTCAGTTTGACCAGCAGTCGGTCAAGGAGGACCTGCAATTGCGCCGCAAGCAACTAATACAGGAATTGCAAAAGTTGATTTCAGATGTGATTCGCAGTTATGGCGAAAAAAACGGCTATGACTTTATATTTGCCGAAGGCGTCGCCTATGCCAGCGATAGCGTCAATATTACCGAAGAAATTCTAAAAGAACTTGCGAAGTGAAAATTCCTGATCAGAGCTGGCGCTCCGATCGGTGGTTCATGCAGTCTTTCCTGGATTTTAATTAACAGGGTCGCTTCCGAGGGATTCGGCGCCTGAACTGGTACCTGGAGTCTTTCTTTCCTCCGCAGCTACTTTATTCTCAGGCTTTCTAGAATCCTCACCGAATGCTTCTGCGTTAATCTCGGGATTCACATTTTTCTCAACCGGCTTAACGGATGCTTCAGCAGGACTGGATTCAACAGCAGTGGGTTCGACAGGTTGCGACTCGACAGGCTTAGCCTCGACTGGCTTCGACTCGACTGGCTTAGCTTCGACAGGCTTAGCCTCGACTGGCTTCGACTCGATTGGCTTAGCTTCGACAGGCTCCAACTCGACAGGCTGAGCTTCGACTGGCTTCGACTCTGCAGATTTAGATTTAGCCGGATTCGACTCTGCAGGTTTAGATTCGGTGGGCTTCGATTCAGCCGCTTTGGATTCAACTGGTATGGATTCTACCGAGCCGGATTCTTCTTTACCGACTGAAGTCGAATCTGAAAGCCCATCACGTGACTCACCATTGACTGCCCTACGACTGCGTTTTGGAGATGACGGTTTAGATCTGCTCGCCTTATCCTGCGACTCCTGTGGTTTTTTATCGCTCGTCTCTTTAGAAGCGGCGGTCGATTGTTCTGGTTTATCAGCCCGACTATCCCTGGGTCGTCGATTGCCCGACCTGTTCTGGCGATTACCCGAGCGATTACTTCGTGATTTTTGGGGCCTGGGCTGTCTGGATTCGCCGCTTTCCGCTTTTTTACCAGAACTTTGATCGGTATCTGAGTCTTTAGCGGTCTGCTGATTTTCACTTGCCACGGTCTTTTTTGCGGTGTTATTACGGTTACGGTTCGCATTACCGCGATACCTACCACGGCGGTTTCGACTGGTGTTGCGATTTCCACGATTTTGACCGCTGGACTCTTCCACCAGATTTTCCTGTGGGCTCTCACTACTGCCTAGTATCGCTGAAATCAGTTTGCGGACAATACCAGGCTCCTTACTTGCCTGTTTTTTGGTGGCCGATGGTGGTTTCAGTACAGGTAGTTCAACATGTTGCACGGCAGGAACTTCACTGGGAGTGGATTGACGACTGCTAAGCTCAACCGGGTCGATGCTTTCGTCTTCAGTTGTGAGTTCGTAGGATTTCTTGTAATTTGATTCGTGTCGATGAGTATCTCCCTCTTTGACTCTTTCGATCAGGTAATGAGGCGTTTCTAACCCGGGGTCGGGAATCACGACCACCTTTACATTGTGGCGCTGCTCAATACCATCGATTTTGTCGCGTTTTTCGTTCAACAGGTAAGTGGCGCATTCGACCGGAATTTTCGCCAGTATTTTACCGGTGCTGTCTTTTAATGATTCCTCTTCCAGTAAACGCAGTACCGCCAGGGACAGGGATTCGATGTCCCGAATGGTACCTTGACCGCTACAACGCGGGCAAACAATCTGACTTGATTCCCCGAGGGAGGGGCGGAGTCGCTGGCGTGACATTTCGAGCAGGCCGAACCTGGATATGCGTCCGATTTGAACCCTGGCTCGATCATCATAAACAGCACTTCGCAGTCTCGATTCGACTTCACGTTGATTTTTGTTTTGCATCATGTCGATAAAATCGATCACGATAAGTCCACCGAGATCGCGTATTCGCAATTGGCGGGCGATTTCATCAGCGGCTTCCAGATTGGTTAGTTTGGCTGTATCTTCTATATCGCTGCCCTTGGTGGCGCGTGCAGAATTGATATCTATAGAAGTCAGTGCCTCGGTATGATCGATGACAATAGCGCCACCGGAGGGTAGGGTCACCTCGCGAGAAAATGCGGATTCGATCTGGTTTTCTATTTGAAAGCGATTGAATAAAGGCAGTTTGTCGTTAAACTTTTTTAGTTTATTCAACGAGTTAGGCATAACCATCGACATGAAGTCATGCGCCTGCTGGTAAGCCTCTGGTGAATCTATGATGATTTCACCGACATCGGATCGGTAGTGATCGCGCAGTGCGCGTATTACTATGTTCGACTCCTGGTATATCAGGAATGGGGCTTTTTTAGCGGCCGCGGCTTTTTCAACTGCAGTCCACACCTGGCTGAGATAGTCGAGATCCCATTGCATTTCTTCGCTAGAACGCCCAACGCCAGCGGTTCGAACGATGACGCCCATGCCTTCCGGCATGTTAACTTCCGACATTACCTTTTTAACCGAATCACGGTCTTCGCCTTCGATACGCCGGGATACGCCACCTGCCCTGGGGTTCTGCGGCATTGCAACCAGGAAACGACCGGCGAGGCTGATGAAACTGGTAAGCGCGGCACCCTTGTTGCCGCGTTCTTCTTTTTCGATCTGGACGACTATTTCCTGGTCGACTTTAATAGCATCCTTGATATTCAGCTTGCCATTATCATCCTTGGCGTTTTCCTTAAAATAAATCTTGGAGATTTCCTTGAAAGGTAAAAATCCATGCCGTTCTGCGCCGTAATTTACAAATGCGGCTTCGAGACTGGGCTCGATGCGGGTTATTTTGCCTTTGTAAATATTAGATTTTTTCTGCTCTCGGGATGGAATCTCGATGTCTAGATCGTACAGGCGTTGGCCATTTACCATGGCCACCCGTAGTTCTTCCGCCTGTGTGGCGTTGATTAAAATACGTTTCATGTGTAATTCTGCCTGGAATAAGAGGCTTATTACTGGTCAATTCAAGCTTGTCTGAATTATTTATCGGGTGTCCCGTATAGCTGGCTAATTGTTGCCGCACGGGATCGTTTGAACTGCTTATCAGTTCAATGCTTTTGATCAGGAAATAGCTGTAAAATAGACTGTACATAAGCCGGGATAAGTAAATTTTGTCCTGAATTAAACCGCTGTGTTAGGAGGTTTCTAGGGACTACTCTTAGTTAGAAAACAAATATCTATTTGATTTGCTTCCTATAAAAAAACGTTTTGGTAGTGTATTGCCCATGAATTAGGCAGTACAATGCTACGCCCTAAAATATAACACATTTTCACAGTGCTGCCATCATTTGAATACCAATATCTCACAAAAATCTAAAATTAGCTTTATCGAAGTCGGTGCGGCCCAGGTCGATCAGAGACTGGATAACTTTTTGCTTAAAACTCTGAAAAGTGTACCAAAAACGCGGGTATACAGGATCATCCGTAAGGGCGAGGTACGGGTCAATAAAAAACGCTGTAAACCCGATTATAAGTTAGGCATCGGCGATCTGATCAGGATACCGCCTCTCAGGCTCGGACAGCAGCACGATCCGAATACCTATATTCCAGCTGGCCTGATCGAGAGTATCGAGCAAGCTGTGCTATTCGAAAATAAGCACCTGTTAGTGATCGATAAGCCTGCTGGCCTGGCAGTACACTCGGGGTCGGGTATCAGTTTCGGAGTCATCGATGTCATGCGGCGTATTCGACCGGAAACTGAGATAGAACTTGTGCACCGCCTGGATCGCGATACCAGTGGATGCCTGTTATTAGCCAAACATCGGCAGTCGTTGCTAGAAATGCAGGGTTGTTTACGCGACAATGCGATCGGAAAATTTTACCTGGCAGTTGTTAAGGGTCGCTGGCCCGAGCACAAAACGGAAATTGGTCATGCATTGAAGAAAATGACCCTGGCCAGTGGCGAGCGTCGAGTTCATGTAGATTCAACAGGCCAGAAAGCACTGACCAGGATTATTCATATCACGCCTGGCGAGGAATATAGCCTGCTGTCGATTCATTTAATAACGGGTCGCACGCATCAAATTCGTGTTCACTGCCAGGCCGAAGGACACGAGTTGGCAGGCGATACAAAATACGGAGATGCGAATTTTAACAAGTTGATGCGAAAGCGGGGTATCAAGCGCCTGATGTTACACGCGAGTCGCCTCGAATTGCCACATTCCAGGTTCAGTACTGAGATTGTTATCAATGCAGAATCACCAGATTTGTTCAAGCGCCTGATAGAAGCCCATGCATAAGGTCTTCAAAAAAAAGGTCTTACTCATCCTGACCCGGCGGCAATTTGGCATATTATAGACTACAGTATGTATGAAGAACCTCACTTGTGGCGATTAACACCGCGTATTTATTCAACCACTAATTTGAAATCCAGTCGCTGGATTGGCGGGAACACCGATGTCTGACATCAACGATAAAACAGATTACGAATCAATTGTGCAACGACTGGCATTCGCTGCTATCAATGAACAAAGGCGTTCACGTCGCTGGCGAATTTTTTTCCTGTTCCTGACCTTCGCTTACCTAACAGTTGTCGGTATAGCATTAACGGGTAGTAGTGGTGGTCTCGGTGACAGTCAATTGTCAGACGAGGGTAAACACACTGCGCTGGTGCGGATGACGGGCCTGATCGCGTCGGGTGAAAAATCGGGCGCCGATACTGTGATTGCCGGGCTGGAGTCGGCATTCGAACACGAAGAAACGGTGGGCGTAATTCTTGAAATCAATTCCCCTGGTGGATCACCGGTACAGGCCGCCTATATCTATGATGAGATTAAGCGCCTGCGTCGCGAGCACGAGTCGATACCGTTATACGTTGTGGTTTCTGATATCGCAGCGTCGGGCGGTTATTTTGTTGCGGCCTCGGCAGACCAAATTTATGTCAACAAATCCAGCCTTATCGGGTCGATTGGCGTGCGCATGGATAACTTCGGATTTGTCGAGTTGATAAACAAGCTCGGAATCGAACGTCGGTTGCTGACTGCCGGAGATAACAAGGGATTGTTCGATCCTTTTTTACCCGAGGATGCAGGGCAAAAAGCCCACCTTCAACAAATGCTGAATGAAGTTCATCAGCACTTCATCGACGCGGTCAAACAGGGGCGCGGTGAGCGACTTTCGCAGCAGGCCGATTTGTTCAGCGGCTTAATCTGGACCGGAGAAAAGGCGATCGAACTGGGTTTGGTTGATGATTATGGTACTACCAATAGTGTTGCCAGGGATGTAATCAAAGCTGAAACAATCGTTAATTTTACACCCCGGGGCAATCTGATTGACAGGATTGCCGAGCGCATTGGTGCAGTGATTGCCCAGCAGTTAGAGACCTACTTCGTATCGAAAATCAAATGACCGTAATTCCGGCGTTTTCCAGCATGCTGACCAGGCGATTTAAAGGTAATCCGATCAATGCAGTTGGATCGTCACCCCGCTGGTGATCGAATAGCACCGCACCGTATCCCTCCGATTTAAAACTTCCGGCACATTGGTAGGGTTGTTCAACCTGCAGGTAGTGGTTTAGCTGTTGATCACTCAAGCGACGGAATTTGACCTCGCAGAGGATATCGTCAATTTCCGAAAATGCGCTCGATGCCTGCATCACGCACAGGCCGGTGTGAAAAATAACAGTCTCTCCCTGGGCTGCCTTCAATTGCTTCAAGGCGTTTTCCGGGCCACCGGGCTTTCCCAGTATTTGATCTCCAAGCAGGGCACATTGATCTGATCCGATGACGACCGCATCTGGAAACTGGCTGCTAATCGCCCGGGCTTTTTCTTCAGCCAGTCGACAGACATATGCCCCGGCAGATTCACCGGCCTGGCGGCTTTCCTCTATTTCTGGTGAGTGGCACTCGAAGGGCAGGTTCAGTCGCTCTAGTAACGCCTTACGGAACGGGGAGCTGCTAGCCAGAATTATGGGTGCTTGCAATAGAATTCCTGAATGAAAGATAGATACGAAACCCGGGTTGGCTACCCGGAATTAACTCCCAACCCACGGACCAGCGGAAGTTCAGTATAGCCGCAACCTTATCTAAATCCATGAAAACTGTTTCTAACCCGGACATTTCATGAAATACCACGCTGATTGCGCAGGATTTTGTTTTCTCAGAGAATTTCCGAAGAATTGTCGGACCAATGGTCCGCCAAAAGTAGGTGCTCTGAAGCGACCGGCTGAGGAATTTTTTCTGAAGAAACCAAGCACAAGCAAGGGCGTGGGTGGATTAATTAAAAGCCCGGGCTAATAGGCATGGACAAGTTTAATCGTATCCCTGTAAAATAGCCGGTTGATGCGGGAAAAACTACGACGCCATTATCAGATACAAAAGGAAGTGTCTCGAGGCGGTAACTTCCAGGGTAAAATTGAGCTTGCTGATCTAAGCCGATTGTCAGAATTTTTACTCTCGAATCAATCAGATATTCTGGTCGAGTTCAGTTTTAGGCAAAGTGATTATGACGTGCCGATGGTGGAAGGCCGACTGCAGGCTCGATTGACGGTCGAGTGCCAACGGTGCCTTAAGGCAATGGAGATACCGTTACAAATCGAATTAAAGCTATTGGTCAGTCCAATTGATTCCGAGGTCGTGGAATCAAGCCTCGATACAGTTTTTAGCGAGAATGGATCAGTAGATATTTTCAAAATGTTAGAAGATGAATTAATTCTCGGATTACCACTGGTAGCATTGCACGATGATGTAGCGTGTAACCAATTTTGGCAAACTCAGGGGGGGAATCCTGAACAGGCCACAAAGGAAAACCCGTTTTCGGTGTTAGCTAAACTGAAAACTACTCATTAAATTCGCGGTACCAGGGGTGGGCACTACCCACAGGCCGAGCAGGTACCAATTAACATTTATATCCGGAGAGATACATGGCTGTTCAAAAAAGTCGCAAGACACCGTCCAAACGTGGCATGAGACGATCGCACGATGCGCTAACGAGTGCGACCCTGTCAATTGAGCCAAGCACGGGAGAAACCCATCGCCGTCATCACGTTAGCGCTGATGGTTATTATCGTGGGCGCAAAGTGATTGCAGATAAAGTTATCGATGATGACGAATAAATCAGGAATAACTTCTTATTGAATACGGGCGGCCTATCCGCCCGTATTTATTTACGACATTTAAATAATGGATCCAAAAATCATCGCGTTGGATGCAATGGGGGGCGACCACGGTCCCAGTGTTATAGTTCCTGCGGCGAAAATGGCTTTGAATGAGATTTCCAACATTCAGCTGGTGCTGGTGGGTGATCAGGTTCGGCTGGGTGCCGAGATGGAAAAGTTAGGGCTGTCAAACGAAACCCGCATCCGTATTCAGCATGCCTCTGAAGTGGTAACGATGGATGAGGCCGCGGTGTTGGCGCTAAAAAAGAAAAAGGATTCATCGATGCGGGTTGCGATCAACCTGGTCAAGGAGAACAAGGTTCAGGCTTGTGTGAGTGCCGGTAACACGGGTGCGCTGATGGCTACTAGCAAGTATGTGTTGAAAACCATTTCTGGAATTAGCCGTCCAGCGATCTGTACCATCCTGCCCTCGATGACCGGCCATACATTGATGCTCGATCTGGGTGCCAATCTTGAATGTACTCCGGAGAATTTGCATCAATTTGCGATTATGGGCTCGGTATTGGCGCAATCGGTAGATGGCATGAAAAAACCGACCGTTGGCTTATTGAATATCGGTTCCGAAGCAATCAAGGGCAATGAAAGTATTAAAAAAGCGAGCCAGCTGATCGCATCAAGTGGGCTCAACTACTATGGTTTTGTCGAAGGTGATGATATTTACAAGGGTACTGTGAACGTGGTTGTTACCGATGGCTTTGTCGGTAATGTTTCGCTCAAAACTGGTGAGGGCCTGGCAGCACTGGTCAACCAGGTACTGCAGCGCGAGTTCAAGAAAAATCTAATCACCAGGTTAGCGGCAATAATTGCGTTGCCGGTATTACGAAATGTGGCTAAAACGCTGGATCCCAGGCGTTACAACGGTGCCAGCCTGCTAGGTCTGAATGGTATCGTCGTTAAAAGTCACGGCAGTGCGGATACCAGTTCGTTTTTTAATGCGATAAAAATTGCTAGTATGGAGATTGAAAAGGATGTGCCTCGACGAATATCGCGAGTCGTAGAGTCATATCTAACCCAAACCGGGGAAGTTCACGCATGACCTATGCCCGAATTATTGGTACCGGCGGCTACCTGCCTGAAAATATCATGACCAATAGTGATCTGGAAAAGATCGTAGACACAACGGACCAGTGGATCCAGGAACGTACCGGTATCGAGCAGCGACACATTGCTGTCGAAGGCCAGACCACGGTTGATCTTGCCGAAGCCGCATCTCGACTGGCGATAGAATCTGCCGGGATCAGTGCACAGGATATCGATTTAATTATCATTGCAACTTCCACACCTGACAAAATTTTCCCCAGTTCAGCCTGCATTTTACAGGCGAGGCTCGATATCCATGGTTGTCCCGCCTTCGATATCCAGGCGGTTTGTACCGGTTTTGTCTACGGCCTCGCGATCGCGGAAAAATTTATCAAGACCGGCAGCAGCAAAAATGCCCTGGTAGTCGGCGCAGAAATATTTTCGAAGATTCTAAACTGGAAGGATCGATCCACCTGTGTTTTATTTGGTGATGGCGCGGGCGCGGTTGTATTGTCGGCAAATGAGGAAACCGGTATTCTTTCGACGCACATTCACGCAGATGGCAAGTACGAAAACCTGCTGCGCGTTCCCTATGGTATTGCCGACGGATTTGACCAGGTTAAAGCCGGCAAAGCTTTTGTAGAAATGAAAGGCAATGAAGTATTTAAAATGGCGGTTAACACGCTCGGTCGGATTGTTGACGAAACGCTAGCGGCCAATAACATGATGAAATCTGATATCGACTGGCTGGTGCCGCATCAGGCCAATATTCGTATCATTACTGCTACTGCTAAAAAATTGAAGATGTCTATGGACCAGGTAGTTGTGACGGTGAATAAACACGGTAATACTTCAGCCGCATCGATTCCGCTGGCACTCGACGTTGCGGTACGAGACGGGCGTATCAAGGAAAACGAATTACTATTGTTCGAAGCCTTTGGCGGCGGCTTTACCTGGGGTTCAGTGTTAATACGTTTTTAGTATCTTTAACCAGTACTCCTTCGATGAGATATCTTAAGATGCAGAGTGTCCCAAATCGGTCAAGGCACCAAAAGTAGGCGCTCTAGGCGACGCGGCATTGGCTGATTTGGGGCACTCCCTTCGGGCCAGCCAGGAAGCGATCACCTGCTTTGTTGTGCTCCCATGGATTAGGCTACGGCTAGGCCTGCGATCGCACGCCTAACAGCTAACTGCTTCCTGACTGGCTGCAACCTAAGATATCTCATGGAAGGAGTACTAAAAGGGAAAGATTACACATAGCAAGATAGCTGTTTTGCTATAATTCGATCGAGCGAGAGATCCTTTATGATCAGTGTCCTGTTAACCGATGACCACGAGTTGGTAAGAACCGGAATTCGACGCCTGCTGGAAGATAGCAAACAGTTGGAAATTGTTGGCGAAGCCGACTGCGGCGAGGATAGCCTGCAATTAGCACAAAGCCTTAAACCAGATGTGATCCTGATGGATGTAAACATGCCTGGCATTGGCGGAGTCGAGGCCTGCCGACGTATTTTGCAACGCAATCCGAAACAGAAAATCATCGTCCTTACGGTACACAACGAACATACATTTCCGAAACGTTTATTGGAAATCGGTGCCAAGGGATATTTAACCAAGGATTGCGGGGTCGACGAGATGATCAAGGCGATCAAGCAGGTAAACTCGGGCGGTTCGTATATCGCATCCAGTATAGCCCAGCAACTGGCTCTGTCCCTGTTACCAGGCAATGATGTCAACCCAATCGACAGGCTGTCCCATCGCGAGTTCCAGGTGATGTTAATGATTTCCCAGGGTCTGACCAATGTGGAGATTTCGGATAAATTATGCCTGAGCCCCAAAACCATCAGCACCTATCGATTGAGGGTGCTTGAAAAACTCAACGCGCATAATGAAGTTGATTTAATTAAAATTGCGGTGGAGCAGGGTATGGTTGAATTTGCCCATTCCGGATGAGTAGTGGACGGAGTGATTGCCTGTCGCCGATGCCAACGTTTGACAGCGTACAGGGCCGCCGTTCGCCAGGAATTCCCTGATTATTACTGTTTGCCAGTCGATTCGTTTGGTGATCCGTCTGCGCGATTGCTAATCGTCGGACTTGCGCCAGGCAAGCATGGCGCAAATGCTACCGGAAGGGCATTTACCGGGGACGCATCGTCTAGATTTTTGTTTGAGACCCTGCACAAATTTGGCTTTGCCAATAAAGCGAATTCAGTCTCGCTCGATGATGGCGTCAGACTCAAGTTTTGTCGCATTACCAATGCAGTGAAATGTTTGCCGCCAAAGAATAAGCCCTTGAATCGGGAAATAAATCAGTGTAATCGTTTTTTACGCCAGGAAATTAAAATCCTGTCGGTGGGTTCGATTATTCTCGCGCTGGGTACGATTGCCCACAAGGCGGTGCTTAAAGCGCTCGATTTGCCGCAAAAACAATATCGCTTTGCACATCATGCGCGCCATCAGTTAGCCGTTGGGCTGAGCCTGATAGATTCCTATCACTGTAGTCGATATAACACCCAAACCCGGCGTTTGACCGTAGAAATGTTTGAACGGGTATTCGCCGATATTAGACTAGAACTGGGCCATGACTGACGATTATGCATTCGACCATCGGTCTTTCCTGAAGACAGCCAGCACTATGCCGGGTGTGTATCGAATGATAGACAGTCAACAGAAGGTAATTTACGTCGGCAAGGCTAAAAATTTGAAGAATCGTCTGGCGAGTTATTTTCGTAAAAGCGGGTTGTCGACAAAAACACTTTCGCTGGTTAGGAATATTCATCGCATTGAAGTCATTAACACTCGCACCGAAAGCGAGGCTTTGTTACTCGAAAACGATTTGATCAAAAACCTGAAGCCCCGGTATAACATTTTGTTTCGAGACGATAAGAGTTACCCATATATTTGCCTGACCAACCATAAATTTCCTCGGCTCAAGGTCTATCGGGGTAAAACAGATAGCCGTAAAGGAACCTTTTTTGGGCCATTTCCGAGCGTTGGATCTATTCGGCATACGATCAACCATGTTCAGCGAATATTCCAATTGCGTAACTGTGAAGATTCGACGATGAAAAATCGCAGTCGCGCCTGTTTGCAATATCAGATCAACCGCTGTACAGGTCCCTGCGTCGGCCATACCGATGAACAAAGCTATCAAAAACAAATTGAACAGGCGAGGTTATTTCTAAGCGGTGAGAGCGACATGCTGATCAATCAGCAGGTCGAATTAATGGAGCAATATTCGCAACAACTCGACTTTGAAGGCGCAGCCCGGATTCGCGACAAGATCGAAATGCTGAGACGGGCTACCGAAAAACAGTACGTAACTGGGTTTAGTACCGATATCGATATTATCGCCTGCGAAGTACAGCAGGATGTCTGCTGTATCCAGTTATTTATGATTCGTAATGGTACCTCACTCGGAAATAAGCCCTTCATCAACAGGGTCAAGCTTGACGCCAGTTCAGCAGAACTGATCGAAACCTTTATCATTCAGCATTATTCTCGTCATCCGATACCGACCGAAATCATCGTCAGCCATGAGTTACCAAACCGGGCTTTACTTTTGAGGACTCTGAGCCAGTTGTCGAATACTAAAGTACGTCTTGGCAGCGCGGTACGAGAAAAGCGCAGGCATGCCCTTGAAAGCGCGCTAAACAATGCAAAGCAGGCGTTGGAAAGTTATCTGTTATCAGCCAGCCACCTCAATAAACGATTTCAATCATTGATCGAGGAGTTGCAACTGGATCGAGCACCAGAGCGGATCGAGTGTTTTGATATCAGCCACACCATGGGTGAATCGACCAGGGCATCCTGCGTCGTATTTGGACAGGAAGGTGCGATCAAGTCCGAATACCGTAGTTATAATATCAAGGATATTCAGGGTGGCGATGATTACGCCGCAATGAGGCAGGTCCTCGAGCGTCGTTACAGTAAGCGCCAACACTCGGCTGAACTGTTACCAGACCTGGTATTCATCGATGGTGGCAAGGGACAATTGCGTTCCGCGCTCGAGGTTTTCGAATCTTTGAATCTTTTCACTACCAAGCATAATTTACGTCTGCTGGGAATTTCCAAAGGTCCTAAGCGAAAATCGGGATACGAAGAAATCATCGACGAAAACTACGCCGTATTGCCGATCAAAATGGATTCCCCGGCCTTGTTGTTAATTCAGCAGATCCGCGATGAGGCGCATCGATTTGCAATCGCCGGACACCGCAGGGCCAGGGCCAAAAAACGCAATACTTCGCGTCTCGAGCAGATTATCGGCATCGGAGCGAAAAAGCGCCAATTGTTACTCAATAAATTTGGTGGGTTACAAGGTGTAAAGGGCGCTGGGATCGAAGAACTAATGCAAATCAAGGGGATTAATCGAGAGACCGCACAGGTGATTTATGATACTTTTCACGGTTAAATTTATCGATGGACTCCGATGAAAGTTACCATACCTACCGCTGTTACCCTATTTCGAATTTGCCTGATACCGCTTTTCGTACTGGTCTTTTACCTGCCGTTTGCCTGGTCGAATATCGTTGCCGCTGCAATATTCGGCCTTGCCAGCCTTACCGACTGGATCGATGGTTACCTGGCGCGCGCCTTAAAGCAGGAATCGCCGTTTGGTGCCTTTCTTGACCCGGTGGCCGATAAGTTGATGGTGGTTGTTGCAATCGTATTACTGGTTGAAGCCCATCCGAGTATTTACGTTGCCTTACCCTCAGTCGTAATAGTTGCCAGGGAGATCTCGATTTCCGCTTTGCGTGAATGGATGGCCGAGCTGGGCAGCAGCACAAAAGTTCAGGTTTCTTTTATTGGCAAGGCAAAAACAACCACGCAGTTAATTTCGCTATTATTTATGATATATAGCGAGCCATTCATGGGATTACCTATTTTTGAAATTGGTCTTCTGGGCTATTACGCGGCCGCTATTTTGACTATTTTTTCGATGGTAATATACCTTAGGGCCGCCTGGCCGGTAATAGTTAAAAATGGTTGAAACACAAGCCTGTGGTGCGCTTGACAGTTTAAAGTGAATCTATAGAATAGCGGCTCTTTTGCGGGAATAGCTCAGCTGGTAGAGCACAACCTTGCCAAGGTTGGGGTCGCGAGTTCGAATCTCGTTTCCCGCTCCAGTTTCCGGGCTTCGATTCAATCGAGGCTTTTTTACTTATTGAAGTAGTATATTAAAGGGTGTTTCTAGTAAGCAGGATTTTTTCGCGTGTGCTAGGCGGTCCGACGCATCGGAGCGTCCCGCGCAGAACCGGAGTGTATATGCGAATACATGAGGATTCGACCGGGCCGGCGCACCGGCACGGCGCTATGTACAAGATGTGCGGTATGCCGATTTCGCCTAGAGCGCCTACTTTTGGTGCAGGAGCAAAAATCGGTGACAACGCAATCGCGAAAAAAGACGCTTAATAGATACGTCCGGAATTGGCTGGGTGGCAGAGTGGTCATGCAGCGGCCTGCAAAGCCGTGGACGGCGGTTCGATTCCGCCCTCAGCCTCCATTTTTCGTATCAACTTCCGCAGCTGATCATCAAATATCGTCCATGGTTATTCCGATAAGATAAAACGCTTAGATCAGATCAGGCTGGCTGGTAGCGATGTATTTCGCAATTGTCCAGGATTCGTCCAATTATCGCGTTGAAGGCGTTGCCATGGCCGACAATCGCCAGCGGTCGCTCCTTAATCTGGACCAGGCTGCGCTCAAATGCGGCCATGCGTAGCAGGAATATATCCTCCGGTTCGACCGCGATACCATCGTCGTTCTGTGGCCCCTGGTGCCACCAGCAATCTGCCAGATGCGTGAAGGTCAGAGACGGGAAATCTCGTTGCAGGTCAGCGGGTGGCTGGCCCACGTCGCAGCTGTGGATCAGCAGTTCACGATGCCCTGCTGCAACAGTGATTGGTGCGATCTTGTCGAACAGGCAAAGGGCGGTCTGTATCGCCCGGGTCAGGGGAGACGTTATGACTTGTCTGATGCCCAGGTCTGCGACCAGTGCTTTTGCTTCTTCCGTTTGCCTACGTCCCTTGTCTGTCAAGGGTGCATCGAAGATCATCGGGTCTGTGTCATCACCGTTATAGGCGGCGTTGAATTCGGACTGGCCATGACGAATGAAATAGACGGGCATTCGAGTCTATCGATTGATTATCTGATGGCAGTCGGAACTAGTCACTGATATCGAAAATTCATACGCCATGGACGCGGTGCAAAAATTCGAGACTACGTTGTCTGGCCAGCTTTGCCGCGTCTTCAACATAGAAATCTGCTCGTGCATCATTGGCAAAAGCATGGCCGGCGTCATAAACATAACATTCGGCATCCGGGATATCTCGCTTGACGCCGGCAATGATATCCGGCGATGAATGTTGATCGCTATCGCCAAAATGAAAAAGTGTCGCGCAGTTCGCACCATTCGCAGCATTCTCTGCCAGCCGGGTGCCATAATAGGAAATGGCGCCTGCCAGATCGAGGATGCTTGCCATTCGTACAGCTGCACCACCACCCCAGCAAAATCCGAGCAGGGAAACGCCATTGCCACGGTCAACGGTCGTGACTGCAGCTTGGATGTCTTTGACGACACCGTCTGGGTCGAATTGCTTCATCATCCCCTGTGCGCCTTCCATATCATCAAAGGATAAGACCGAGTTGGGTTTGATACGATCATACATGGCTGGCAGTATCGTATCGAAGCCATCAGCGGACCAGGCCCGAGTCACAGATTTAAGCTGTTCAGTCATGCCGAAGATTTCCTGCAAGATCACAAGACCGCCTTTGGGATTATCTGGTGTCGCGTGATAACCATCGAAAATCTGGCCATCCTTGGCGGTTACTCTGATCATTTGTTCTGACATTATAATATCAACTATCGAAGGCTGCTTATTACAAGGGGACAGTTTACTTAATTCAGGGGCCAAGGGAAATCGATGGCGCTATTGAGCTTAGGCCCTGACTTCCCTGGAGTTTAACCTTAATGTTTCGAGCCGAAAGCAGCCCTTGACTTGAATAACCCATGCCATTGCTTTCGGGCAATCCAGACAGATGAAAAGCTGTTCTTGCCTGGACTCCCCGTACATCGTAATATGCGCCGCCAAATCGGACAATCTTCACCAGATGTTGAGTAGGGGAGCGGTCTACAACTCTCGGTGTGATTACACCCGCAGCCTCCCTATTTCAATCTAGTATCGGTGGCGTTGTGGTAGACGGTAGTTTTTGGAACTACGGTGGCACCAAGGCAGAGCATAATTTTTACAGACCATCTTATAGGCCCGGGTGGCGTTGTGGTAGACGGTAGTTCCCGGAACTACTGTGGCATAAAATCAGGACATAATTTTTACAGACCATCCTTAAAGCCCGGGTGGCGAAATTGGTAGACGCAAGGGACTTAAAATCCCTCGGTAGAAATACTGTGCCGGTTCAACTCCGGCCCCGGGCACCACGTTTAAATATTATAAAAACAATAAGTTAGTTAAATTAATCTGTAGTCGTGATCGATAAGACTAGCCCTGAAATTCGTACATGGTACCAAATTTGATCCAGTACCAGGCAACATTATACAATTCTTACGTACTTACTGCCCTTAGTTAAACATCAATAAAAATATCGATTAAATAACCAAATCTAACACCGTAGTGGACTAAATATGGTACTTATAATTTGGTCCACTAAATTAAATACTTAAATAACAATAAGTTAAATATTGATTACTAGGGATTAGATATCCCATTGTACTTAAATGTGGGGTGTTATTGTAGTGGTCTAATAAAACCGGACACCAGCATAGGTGGTAAAATTGCCACCGGAGAGGTGTTCAATGAAAAGACAACGTCGAACTTTTTCAACGGAATTTAAACATGAAACAGCCTGCCTGGTACTGGATCAGGGTATTTTCTGGGTAACCCGGATTCGGGGTAATGCCAAATACCGGGTGCTGGAGCGACGCACGGTCAATCGATTGCAGGGGATAACCGGCGATCAGGTGATCGAATATACCTCTGATCGGTCGGTTAAGAATAATCTGAGGCCGGTCAGGCGAGTGGGCTTTCGCGATGCTGAAACGGGTAAGCATTACGTCTTTATCACCAATCACTTTGACTGGTCGGCGAAGACCATCGCATCGATTTACAAACAGCGCTGGCAGGTTGAGTTGTTTTTTAAATGGATTAAGCAAAACCTGAAGATCAAGGCCTTTATTGGTAATTCTGATAATGCCGTGATGACCCAGATGTTTGTGGCACTATGTGTCTACCTGATACTCGCTTATCTCAAGTACCAGGCAAGAATCGGGCATAGTCTGCAACAGATGAGCCGGTTAATTCATTTAAACCTGTTTGCCAGGCGTGATTTGATTGAGTTATTCAAACCGCCACCAGACCCAATCTATCGATCACCGCAGCTGGGATTGATATGATGGTTCAATTAACTGGGACAGCACTGGGTCTGACCCTATTGATTGATTCTATTGTTTTACTTCTCGCGAGCCGGCACCCATTTAGGCTGATGCTGACACTTAGTGACAGGATCAAATTAAATTGGTGATATTTCGCAAATACAACCGGACCAGGTCCATTAATGATTAAACCATACCAACGTTGGATACAATTTCTCTATGGACCTTTCTTCATCGTCATTGGTTTTTTTTACCGCATCTATAAGTCTAATCGAGGTCGGGTCGAAACCTTGATAACCGGGGATAAGGTAGCGTTTTATATCAGGAATGGGACGCTTGTCGTCCTGGCGATCTGGTTTCTGGTCTGGTATTTCGCCCCCGAAGGCAGTGGCGACCGATTGGTAGAGGAAGTAAAAGAAACGGTTGGTGGACTGAAGGGCCTTTCCGAGTAATCGCAGCATAGAAACCAGCGGGTCGGACGAGGTTCGATGCCGGGTTAATTAGGGAACCTCTGATCAATTCATGAATGAACGCGTTGTGCCTAAAATGACCAATTTCAGTGTTGTGAAACTTAGCAATAGCCCTGCTATTACTTGCGTTCCACGCCTTGAACTTGATTATTTTGAATCACAACCCGATTCACTCAGAATTAATCAGAGGCTCCCTAGCCATTTTTATATGGCGCAGACAGGCATATAATAATTTTTTACCCTAAACCCGGTTAATCCGATGAACTTGAAAGGCATTAATCACCTTGCGTTTATTACCAGTGACATGGTGAAAACCATACGGTTTTATCGCGATCTGTTAAATTT
>Ga0209988_10000367_pt1 | contig 27823 bp, 28 predicted proteins | sample N075metaG_FD_183115 | JGI IMG/M metagenome (GOLD analysis project Ga0209988, IMG submission 183115) | Deep subsurface microbial communities from Kermadec Trench to uncover new lineages of life (NeLLi) - N075 metaG (SPAdes) (version 2) | ecosystem: Environmental > Aquatic > Marine > Ocean trench... | reverse complement strand
CGAGTACGCCGCCAAGGCGGCCATCCCGCCGACCCAGACGTGCTTCAACTGCCATACGCAGATTCACAAGGACAGCCCGAAGCTCGCGCCGCTCTGGGAAAGCTACGAGACCGGGAAGCCGGTCGAGTGGATCCGCGTGCATGACCTGCCGGACTATGCGTACTTCAACCACTCCGCCCACGTCAGCCGCGGCGTGAGCTGCGTGGAGTGTCACGGCCGCATCGACAAGATGGAGACCGTCTACCAGCACGAGACGCTCGCCATGGGTTGGTGCCTGGATTGCCACCGCGACCCCGACTCGCGGGTCCGCGATCCGCAACTGGTGACGAACCTTGCGTGGGGCCTGAGGCTCGACGAGGCCACCGGCAAGTGGGTGATGGACGAGGACCTGCGACGCGACGAGAGCCACCGGTGGATCGAGATCAATCAACTCGCCCCCAGCCAGGACTGTTCAACATGTCATCGATAAACAACAAACCCACTGGCAGGGAGTACTGGCGCAGCCTGGACGAACTCGCGGATACCGAGGAGTTCAGGGACTTCCTGTACCGGGAGTTTCCTGCCGGGGCGACGGAAATGGTCAATTCGACCGAGCGTCGCGAGTTCCTGCGGATCATGGGGGCCTCGTTCGCACTGGCCGGCATGGGGCTTGCCGGCTGCCGCCGGTGGCCGAAGGAAACGATCGTCCCCTTTGCGCGCCGCCCGGAGGGCCGGGCTCCCGGCATGCCGACGTACTACGCGACATCGATGGAGCACGGTGGCGTCGCCAGCGGGCTGCTGGTGACGAGCTTCGACGGTCGGCCCACCAAGATCGAGGGCAACCCCGAGCACCCGATGAATCGCGGTGCGACCGATGCATGGTCCCAGGCGAGCGTCCTGGAACTCTACGATCCCGATCGCAGCCGCCACATCATGCGACGCGATGGCGACCAACGGAAGCGTGTCAATCGCGACGAACTGCACGGCTGGGCGCGGACGCACTTCGACGGACTGGCCGGCAGCGGGCTGGCGTTTCTCGCCGAGGCGAGCGACTCGCCGTCGATGCTGGACATGCGGACCCGTCTTCTGGAGCGGTTCGCCGGGGCGACCTGGTACGAGTACGAGCCGGTCAACCACGACAACGAGATCGCCGGCGCCAAGGCGGCATTCGGCGCACCATGGCGTCCGCAATACCGCTTCGACCGGGCAAAGATCATCGTCTCGCTTGACGCCGACTTCCTGTCGACCAATCCGTCGGCGGTTCGCAACACGCGGCAGTTCGCGGCCAGTCGCCGTATCAACGATCCCGGTGGGTCGATGAGCCGCCTGTACGTTCTCGAAAGCGGTTTTTCGCTGACCGGCGCTAACGCCGACACGCGTCTGATGGTCCGCAGTGCCGATGTGGCTCCGATTGCCGCCCACCTGGCCGCCCGGTTGGTTCCCGATGCAGCACCAGCCGAAGGGACACAGACGGCGACGGCGACGACGCTCGGAATTGACCAGTCTGCGTTGGACGCGATCGTCAGCGATCTCGAAACACACAGGGGCGAAGGTCTCGTCGTCGCCGGCCCGCGTCAGCCGGCCGAGGTGCACGCGTTGGCGCACCTGATCAACGACCGGCTTGGCAACGTCGGCAAGACCGTCGACTACACGGCATTGCCCGACGCCCGATCGAGCCGGGACTCGATCGCTGCATTGGGGCGTGAGATGACCGCCGGCAAGATCACCACCCTCGTGATCATCGGTGGCGACCCGGTCTACAACGCGCCGGCTGACGTCGATATGGGCAGCGTGCTCAAGTCGGGCACGACGACCACCATTCACCTGAGTCTGTATGACAACGAGACCTCGCAGCAGTGCACGTGGCACGTCCCCAGGGCGCACTATCTCGAGGCGTGGAGTGACGCCCGGGCATGGGACGGAACCTGGTGCGTCGTGCAGCCGCTCATCGAGCCGTTGATGGGTGGTATCAGCGCTATCGAACTGCTCGCGATGATCTCCGATGACCATGTGACGGCCGGCTACGACATTGTCCGTCGAACGATGTCCGAATCGGCGCGACGGTCGGACTTCGAATCGCTGTGGCGACGAACATTGCACGACGGGTTCCTTGCGGGCAGCGCCGCGACGCTCCAGCCCCTGAAGGTCGGTCGCGATGTCGGCGCGACGGCATGCGAGTCGATCTGGCAACACTGGACGCCCGCGAGCGAGGGGACGTTCGAGCTGGTCTTTGTGCCGGACGTGAAGGTCTTCGACGGCCGTTACGCGAACAACGGGTGGTTGCAGGAGTTGCCCGACCCGCTGACGAAGCTCACCTGGGACAACGCCGTGCTCATCGGCGTGGACGCCGCAGAGCGGCTTCGGGTCGAAACCGGCGACCTGGTGCGGCTCAGCCACGGCGGGCGGGAGATCACCGCGGCCGCGCTGGTCATGCCGGGTCAGCATCCCGGATCGGTCACACTGTCGCTCGGCTACGGCCAGGCGCTGGGCGCGATCTCCGACGGCGCGGGGTTCAATTTCTACTTGCTGCGAACGGCCGACGGCATGGGGTTCGCGACCGGCGCGTCGATCGACCCCGCCGGTGGCAGCTACACGCTCGCCGTGACCCAGCACCATCACGCCATCGACTCCGTCGCCGGCCAGGGCACGCAGAAACGCCTGCCGTCGCTGTTCCGCGAGGCGACCCTCGACGAGTACCGCAAGAACCCCGGGTTCGCCAACGACCCTCATCACACCGGTGTCCACGTCCCGCACCGGCTGTCGCTCTGGGAGGAGAACAACCTCGACGGCGCACAGTACGCGTGGGCAATGTCGATCGACCTCAATGCATGCACCGGGTGCAGCGCCTGCGTCATCGCGTGCCAGGCGGAGAACAACATCCCGATCGTCGGCAAGGACCAGGTCAAACGCGGTCGCGAAATGCACTGGCTGCGGGTGGACCGCTACTTCAAGGGGCAGAACCCGGCGGTGCCCGAGGCGGCGGTCATGCAGCCGGTTCCGTGCATGATGTGCGAGAACGCCCCGTGCGAACAGGTGTGCCCGGTTGCGGCGACGACGCATGACAAGGACGGCCTGAACGTCATGATCTACAACCGCTGCGTCGGCACGCGGTACTGCTCGAACAACTGCCCGTACAAGGTTCGGAAGTTCAACTACTTCGACTACGCCAAGCGGCGACCCGTCCGCGAAGGCGGCATTCTGCACGTCCAGCCGGACTACTACACGCGGCCACAGACAGACACGAACCCGCTTCGGCAACTGCAGTTCAACCCGGAGGTCACGATTCGAAGCCGTGGCGTCATGGAGAAGTGCACCTACTGCATTCAGCGGATCAGCGATGCCAAGATCAGCGCCAAGAACGCCTGGGTGAAGCTCTCCCCCCAGGACAAGGCACGCGATCGGCGGGTCACGGTGGCCGACGATTCGTTCACCACCGCCTGCGCCCAGGCGTGCCCGGCGCAGGCGATTGTCTTTGGCGACAAGAACGATCCGGACAGCGGTGTGACGGCGAAGTTCAAGAACAAACGCACGTACCAGATGCTCGAGGAGATCAACACGAAGCCGCGGACCCGGTACCAGGCGAGGATCCGGAACCAGGCCCCGACCCTCGCGGCGGCCGATCACTCCGTTGCGGAGCCGGGCCACGGATGACCACGCTCGCCGGCGACAACACGTTCAACGACCCGGCACGGCGGGCGCCGCTGGTGCTCAACCACGACGACTTCGGGTCGGTGACGGCAACGATCTGCTCGGTCCACGAGGCACGACGCGCGCCGCTGGCCTGGTACGTCGCGTTCGTGATCTCGCTGGGGTTCATGAGCATCCTCGGCATCATGATCCTCTACCTGTTTGCCACCGGCGTCGGCGTCTGGGGCAACCAGAACCCGGTGATGTGGGGCTTCCCCATCATCAACTTCGTGTTCTGGGTCGGTATCGGTCACGCCGGAACGCTGATCTCGGCGATCCTTTTCCTGTTCCGGCAGAAGTGGCGGACCGGTATCAACCGCTTCGCCGAGGCGATGACGATCTTTGCGGTCATCTGCGCCGGGACGTTCCCCGGTATCCACATCGGTCGGGTCTGGGTCTTCTACTGGATGTTCCCGATCCCCAACCAGATGGAGATGTGGCCGCAGTTCCGCAGTCCGCTGCTGTGGGACGTCTTCGCAATCGGGACCTATTTTACCGTGTCGCTGTTGTTCTGGTACACGGGCATGGTTCCGGATCTCGCGACGTTCCGCGACAGGGCGAAGACCCGGTTGACGGCCATCATCTACGGCATCCTCGCCCTGGGCTGGCGTGGCAGCGTGCGGCACTGGCACCGTTACGAGCGGGCGTACCTGCTGCTGGCGGCGCTCGCGACGCCGCTCGTGCTGTCGGTCCACTCCGTCGTGTCGTTCGACTTCGCAATCGCCCAGGTCCCCGGCTGGCACACGACGATCTTCCCGCCGTACTTCGTCGCCGGTGCCATTTTCAGCGGCTTTGCGATGGTATTGACGCTGGCAGTCCCGGCGCGGCAGCTGTGGGGTCTGAAAGACTTCATCACGATGCGGCACCTGGAGAACATGACCAAGGTCATCCTGCTGACCGGCTCCATGGTCGGCTACGCCTACATGATGGAGTTCTTCATCGCCTGGTACAGCGGGTCGATGTACGAATCGTTCGCGTTCCTCAACCGCGCGTTCGGCCAGTACGCGTGGGCCTACTGGATCATGGTCTCGTGCAACGTGTTCGTGCCGCAGATCTTCTGGTTCCGCAAGGCCCGCCAAAGCATCCCGATCATGTTCTGCGCGTGCCTGCTTGTGAACGTCGGCATGTGGTTCGAGCGGTTCGTGATCGTGGTCACCTCGCTCGCACAGGACTACCTGCCGTCGAGCTGGGACTACTTCACGCCGACCTGGGTTGACCTCCTGACGCTCGCGGGCAGCTTCGGGCTGTTCATGACGCTCTTCCTGCTGTTCTGCCGGTACCTGCCGATCATCGCGATCGCGGAGGTCAAGCACACGATGCCCGAAGCCGACCCGCATGGCAACGGACACCCGAAGGAGGCAAGCGCGTGAGCGATCTCTACGGGCTGCTTGCCGAGTTCGAGACGCCGGCCGCCATACACGACGCGGCCAAGCGCGTCCGCGACGAGGGATTCCGGTGGTGGGATTGCCATACGCCGTTTCCCGTGCACGGGCTGGACAAGGCGATGGGTATTCGGAACACGATCCTGCCGTGGCTCGTGTGCGCCGCGGGCGCGACCGGCACGATGATCGGGTTCCTCCTGCAGTGGTTCACAAACGCGGCCAGCTTCGATATCTGGGCGATCGTGTGGGTCCGCGGCTACGAATTCCTCGTGTCGGGCAAGCCGGTGCTCAGCGGCCCGGTGTACCCGATCGTGATGTTCGAATTGACGATCCTTCTGGCGGCCGTCGGGTGCGTCGTGATGATGTTCGGGCTCAACAAGCTGCCCATGCTGTATCACCCGGTTTTCAAGAGCGATCGGTTCCGCCGCGCAAGCGACGACCGGTTCTTCATCGTCATCGAGGCGCGTGACCCGAAGTTCTATCGCGCCAAGACCGAGGCGTTCCTCGAGTCGCTGGGCGCGACGGCGGTCGAGGAGCTGGAGGCCTGACGATGCCGAAGATGATCATCACCATCGCGTTGCTTCTGCTCACCGCCGCGGCCGTACCGCCGGCGTTGATCGCCCAGGCGCGGGCGGTCCGCTCGAAGAAACCGCGGATCCACCTGGTCCAGGACATGGACAACCAGCCTCGCTTCGAGGCGCAGCATGCCAACGCCCTGTTTGCCGACGGGCGGGCCATGCGGCCACCGGTGGCGGGCACGGTTGCCCGCGGCGAGCTTCGCGCCGACGATCACTACGATCGCGGGATCGTCGGTGGCGAGTGGGCGACCACGTTCCCTGCGACCGTCGAGGTCACGATGACACTGATGGAGCGCGGCCGCCAGCGTTTCAATATCTACTGCCAGCCGTGCCACGGCGCCGCCGGTTATGGCGACGGGATCGTCAACAAGCGGGCGATGGAGTTGCTGAACCTGGGTACGAACGGCACGACATGGGTGGCGCCCAAGAGCCTTCATGAGCATCAGATCCGGGAGCAGCCGGTCGGGCAGCTCTTTAACAGCATCTCGAACGGCGTGCGAAACATGCCGCCCTACGGGCCGCAGATCCCGGTCGCCGACCGCTGGGCGATTGTCGCGTATGTCAGGGCGTTGCAACGCAGCCAGAATGCGAGTGCCGAGCGGTGACCAGGACGACCCCCACCGAGAACCGCCATCTCGGCGACCTCGCGTCGAAGCTCATCGTCTTCGCCGCGCTGCCGGGTGTGTTCCTCATCGGCCTCGGCGTGGTGATGACGGCGAAGTCCGAGATCACCTGGGAGCGATTCCTTCGTGGCTACACGGCGGCGTTCATTTTCGTCCTGAGCATCTGCCTGGGCGCATTGTTCTTTACGATCCTGCAGCACCTGGCCCGGGCCGGGTGGAGCGTGGTTGTCCGGCGGATCGCCGAGGCGCTGGCAGCGAATCTCCGGTGGATCTGGATCCTGTTCATCCCGATTGCGATCGGGATGTTCAAGACCGACCTCTACCAGTGGACGCACATCGCCGCGGGCGACGAGTTGCTCGAGGGCAAGGCCGCCTACCTGAACACGACCTTCTGGATGATCCGGGCGGTCTTCTACTTCGCGGTGTGGGCGGGGCTTGCCCACTTCTTCATCCGCAACTCCGTGGCGCAGGACGACAGCGGTGACCCGAAGATCACGATCCGCATGGGCAAGGTGGCCGCGCCGGCCATGATTCTCTACGCCTTTACGCAGTCGTTCGCCGTGATCGACTGGGTCATGGCGATGGAGCCGAAGTGGTTCAGCACGATGTTCGGCGTGTACTTCTTCGCCGCGTCCTGCTGCGGCTTCTTCGCGGCGCTGGTGTTGCTGTGCTTCGGGCTGCAGCGGTCCGGCCGTGTGACCGAGTCGATCACGTCGGAACATTACCAGGACATCGGCAAGCACCTGTTCGCATTCGGCATCGTGTTCTGGGCGTACATCGCCTACAGCCAGTACATGCTGATCTGGTACGGCAACATCCAGGAGGAGACGACCTGGTATCTGATCCGCCAGCTCGGCGGCTGGCAGGGGGTCACGCTCCTGCTGCTGGTCGGCCATTTCCTCGGCCCGTTCCTGATCCTGCTGTCGAGATACCCCAAGCGGTGGAAGACCTTCCTGGCGGCCGTGTGCGTGTGGATGCTGTTCATTCACTATCTCGACATGTACTGGCTGGTCGTGCCGGCCTACCCGGCCGAACTGGTCGAGGCCGTGACCTCCTACGGGGAGCTGGTGGCCGAATTCGAGTCCGGCAATTGGAACGCGGAATACGGCTTTCACTGGCATATCGTTGACGGGTGCTGCCTGCTTGGTCTGGGCGGCATCGTGGTGGGCATGACCGGGTTCGGCGTGCGGTCGGCTTCGCTCATCCCGATCCGGGATCCGCGGCTGCACGAGTCGCTTGCGTTCGAGAATTTCTGAGGTGCAACGTGTCGGAGGCCTACGAACACAATCCGGGAGATCACGAAGACCCGAAGGCCGGGATTACCTGGTTCATCGGGTTCGTGGGGTCGGTGGCTTTCGTGGTGACCGTTCTGGCCGTCTGGGCGTTGTACTACAACGTGAAGAACGAGCAGGTGGAAGAGTCCTTCGTCGCCCCCGCCCGCGAGGAGATCGCCGAGCTCAAACGCAGCCAGGAGGCGTTGCTCGCCGGCCCGCCGCGGTACATCGACGTCGACGACCAGGGCGAGAACGTAAGCCGGTACATCATCCCGATCGAGCAGGCGATGCAGCTCGTCGTGCGGGAGAATGGTGGACGATGACGCCCTGTACCTACATCCTGTGCGTCGCCATGTTTGGTCAGATCCCGACCGATCCGATCGACACGAGCGGCATCGGCATCTTCGAGAAGCTCGACACGCAGATCCCGATGGATCTCGAGTTCACCGACGAGAACGAGAACACCGTCACGCTCGGCGAGTATTTCGGCGGCGACAAGCCCGTGGTGCTGACGCTCGTGTACTACACCTGTCCGGGCATCTGCAACGCCCTGCTCAACGGTTTCGCAAGCACGCTCGGCGACATGCGCTGGACGGCTGGCGAAGAGTTTGAGATCGTGACGGTCAGCATCGACCCGACCGAGTCGCCGGCCCTCGCCGAGGGCAAGAAGGAAAGCTATATCGAGCTCTACGGGCGGTCCCAGGCGGCGGACGGCTGGCACTTCCTGGTGGGCGATCAGGACAACATCACGAAGCTGGCCGAAGCCGTGGGTTTCGGGTACCGCTACGAAGAGGGCACCGGCCTGTACACGCACGCGGCGACCCTGATGATCTGCACGCCGGACGGCCGGCTGTCGCGGTACCTCACCGACGTCGTGTTCGAGCCCGCGACGCTGCAGCTGGCGCTCACCGAAGCGGCCGACGGCACGATCGGCACGCCGGTCGAGCGGTTCCTGCTGCGGTGGTGCTACACCTACGATGCGACCTCGGGCACCTACGTCGTCGCAGCACGAAAGGTCATGTCGATCGGCGGCGCCGTCGTGGTGCTGCTCACGGTCGCCGGGCTGGGTTTTCTCTGGCGGCGTGAACTGAGAACCAAACGACACAAGACAGTTCTGACAGGGCCCCAGACATGATCCGGAGCGGCAGCATATTCGGCATGCCGGAGCAGGCGTCGACGGTCGCGCCCATGGTGGACCTCGTCTACGACGTCATCACGTGGATCAGCATCTTCTTCTTCGTCGGGATCGTGGGCGTGATGGTGTACTTCATGATCAAGTACCGCCGAAGGTCCCACGTCGCGTACACCGAAGGGCCGACGCACAACACGCCGCTCGAGGTCACGTGGACGATCATTCCACTGATCCTGGTCATCGGGATCTTCTACGTCGGCCTCCAGGGCTACGTGCATATGACGACGCCGCCGGAAAACGCCTACGAGATCCAGGTGACGGCGCAGCGTTGGTTCTGGACGTTCAACTACCCGAACGGTGCGAGCGAGACCGACGTGTTGCACGTCCCGGTCGGCAAGCCGGTGAAGCTGATCATGCGGTCGGACGACGTGATCCACTCGCTGTTCATACCGGCATTCCGCGTCAAGCAGGACGTGGTGCCCGGCAGACGCACGCAGTTGTGGTTCGAGGCGACCCGGGAAGGCGATTTCGACCTCTTCTGCACCGAGTACTGCGGGCAACAACACTCGCAGATGGTCGGGCGGGTGATGGTGTACGACCCCGACGAGTTCGAGGTCATCATCGAGGAGTCGGCCCGCTGGATCACCGAGGTGCCCGACGAGAAGCTGCACCTCGCCGGGACGCAATTCTACAACCAGTGCGCCTCGTGCCACACGCTCGACGGGTCGAAGCTCATCGCGCCGTCGTTCAAGGAAACACACGACCTGTTCGCCAGCGGCGGAACCCGCAAGCTCGCCGACGGATCCACCGTGATCGTTGACGAGGCGTACATCCGCAACTCCATCATGAATCCGCTGGACGACGTCGTCGACACCTACCGCAGTTCGATGCCGCCGGGGATCGGCACGCGGCTCGGCGAACGCAAGGTCGAGGCGATGGTGCGGTTTCTCATGAGGCTCGACGAGACTGCGCCGGACGGGCAGTTGCTGGCAATTACGCGGCAGGAGCTGACCAAGGCTTCGGAGGAACCGGAGGGCGAATGACATGACCACGATCGACACTTCCAAGCCGATTCCCGATCCCGCCGGGCCCGCCGAGGACAACTACCTCACGCACTCCAGCGGCATCATGTCGTGGCTCGGGACACTCGACCACAAACGCATCGGTGTCATGTACCTCGTGTCGATCCTGAGCGCGTTCTTCGTGGCGGGTATGTTCGCGTTGCTGATTCGAACCGAGCTGATGATGCCCGGCGAGGACTTCCTGACCCAGGACCAGTACAACATAATGTTCACCCTGCACGGGGCGATCATGGTGTTCCTGGTCATCATTCCCAGCGTGCCGGCGTCGCTTGGGAACTTCGTCCTGCCGATCATGCTGGGCGCCAAGGACGTCGCGTTCCCGCGGCTGAACCTGATGAGCTACTACCTCTGGGTGATCGGCGCGATCTTCGCGGTCTCGTCGATCTTCCTCGGCGGTGTGGACACGGGCTGGACGCTCTACGTGCCGTACAGCACGCGCACGGACGCGGCGATGGGCGGCATCATCCCGGTGGCCACGGCCGTGTTCATCCTTGGCTTCAGCTCGATCTTCACCGGGCTGAACTTCATCGTGACGATCCACCGGTTGCGGCCGCCGGGCATGACCTGGTTCAAGATGCCGTTGTTCCTGTGGTCCATCTACGCCACCGGCATCCTCCAGGTGATGGCGACGCCGGTCATCGGCATCACGGTCGTACTGCTCATGATCGAGCGGACATTCGGGTTGGGGATCTTCGATCCGTCGCTGGGGGGCGACCCGGTGCTCTTCCAGCACTTCTTCTGGTTCTACTCGCACCCGGCGGTGTACATCATGATCCTGCCGGCGATGGGCATCGTCAGCGAGCTCATCGCGGTTCACAGCCACAGGCACATCTTCGGCTACCGGTTCATCGCGTTCAGCTCGGTGGCCATCGCGATCTTCAGCTTCCTGGTGTGGGGCCACCACATGTTCCTGTCCGCCCAGAGTCCGCTGATCAACGTGGTGTTCTCGGCGATCACCTTCAGCGTGGCGATCCCCTCGGCGGTGAAGGTCTTCAACTGGCTGGCCACGCTCTACAAGGGCTCGATCAGCCTCAATACGCCGATGCTCTACGGGCTGTCGTTCATCTTCATGTTCGGCATCGGGGGTTTGACGGGGCTGCACCTCGGAACGCTCGCGACCGACATTCACCTGCATGACACCTACTTCGTCGTCGCCCATTTTCACTACGTGATGATGGGAAGCGCCCTGATCGGCATGCTCGGCGGGCTGCACCACTGGTGGCCGAAGATGACCGGACGCATGTACACGGAATTCTGGGGCCGCATCGCCTGCGGTCTCATCTTCGTCGGGTTCAACGTGACGTTCTTCACGCAATTCGTACTCGGATCGCTGGGTATGCCCCGGCGATACCAGGACTACACGGGGCCGGGCTGGTCGGAGACCACGACGGCGCTGTACCACAAGTACCACTTCGTCTCGACGATGGGCTCGTACATCATGGCCCTCGGATTCTTTATCACGGCGGCCTACCTCATCCATTCGCTGTTCCGCGGCCGGAAAGCGCCGGCCAACCCGTGGGGTGGTCGGAGCCTGGAGTGGCAGTGCAGTTCGCCGCCGCCGCACGACAACTTCTCGTCAGCGCCGCACGTGGGCGACTGCTACGACTTCAGCGTGCTGGAGTGGGATGAGCAGGAGCAGGGCTATCACTGGCGGACTGATCTGAAGCACGAGCCGGGGGAAGCGTAACGCGATGACAGTGACCGAACCGTCCACACACGACCATCCCGACTTCCTCCAGCACCACTGGGACACGCCGAAGCAGCAGTTCGAGGCGGGCAAGCTGGGTATGTGGCTGTTCCTGGCGACCGAAGTCCTGCTGTTCGGCGGGCTGTTCGTGCTGTACGCGGTGTGGCGCGGCAACCACCCCGAGATGTTCAAGTTCGGCAGCCAGTTCCTGGACACGAAACTCGGTGCCATCAACACGGCCGTGCTGATCCTCAGCAGCCTCACCATGGCCGCGGCGGTCACGATGGCCCAGAGGAACAAGCGGGGCGCGTTGATGATCCTGCTGTCGCTGACGCTTGCCGGCGCACTGACGTTCCTGGTCATCAAGTACTTCGAGTACAGCCACAAGTTCCACGAGGGGTATTACCCGGGCATGAAGTTCTACGAGCCGCCGGGCTCGGGCTCGTTGAGCTGGGACAACGACCCGACACCGATGGTGCATGGCGCGGCCGCCGCACACGCGACCGAGGCGCCCAGCCCGCTCGTCGCGGCGAACTTTGTCATGCCGGATGCCGAGCCGACGACGATCGCGCCGCCGGTTGTGGCGCCGGCGGGTGTGTCCCAGGAGGCACTCGATGCCCTCTACGATGACATCGTCGCGGAACATCACGACGACCACCCGGTCCATCCCCTTCAGGATCCGAACCGCCCCGACAACGCGCACATGTTCTTCAACATCTACTTCCTGATGACCGGCCTGCACGGCATCCACGTCTCGGCCGGGGTGATCATGCTGACCTGGCTGCTCGTCGGCGCCTCATCGATCCCGGACAGGTGGCCGCAGATCACCAGGTTCTTCCTCCTGAAACGGAGTTTCGGGGCCGACTGGTTCACGCCGGTGGACCTGGGCGGGCTCTACTGGCATATCGTGGATCTCATCTGGATCTTCCTCTTTCCGCTCTTCTACCTGATATGACTGACAACGAACAACACGGCGTCGGACACATCGTCCCCATCTCGATCCTCGCCGCGACCGGCGGCGGACTGCTGGTGCTCACCGTCATTACCGTGTTCGCGGCGGGTTTCGATTTCGGGCCGGCGAACGTCTGGATCGCGTTGAGTATCGCGGCCGTCAAGGCATCGCTGGTCGTCCTGTTGTTCATGCACCTGCTCTGGGACCGTCCGTTCAACGGCGTCGTGTTCGTCGCGTCGATCGCATTCCTGGCCATATTCATCGGCTTCGCGATGACCGACACATTCGAGTACCGCCCGGACATCGACACCGGTAACGCGGTGCAGGTGCAGCAGAAGCTCGATGCCATCGAGCCCTAGCCGCTCACCGTTCTCCACGCCGAAAGCCGAGCTGGCCGCGGGGATGCTGGGGATGCGTCTGTTCCTCGCGTCGCTCGCCGTGCTTTTTGGATCGAGCATCATCGGCTACGTGTCGATCCGCGTCCTCGGGATCGACGACACGCTGGAGATGCCCCCTTTACCGGGCGGCCTGTGGCTGTCGACGGTCCTGCTGCTCGTCAGCAGCATCACGATGCAGCACGCGGTCGTCGCGGTGCGACGGGGCCGGATCACGGCCATGCGCGCCGAGCTCGCGGCGACAACGGTGCTGGCGGTCGCCTTCCTGGCGGTGCAGGCGGTGTGCTGGGCCGCCTGGGCCGAGCCGATGCGAGACGCGATCGGGCAGACCGAACAGCGGTTCATGCTCACGGCCTTCTACGTCCTGACCGGCCTGCACGCGTTGCACGTGATCGGCGGCCTGGTCCCGCTGATCACGATCAACAGTCGAGCCGCGGCCGGCCGTTACTCAATCGAACGCCACGCCGGCATCGCCTACACGGCCATGTACTGGCATTTCCTCGACGGAATGTGGCTGGTGATCTTCGTCACGCTGCTGATCGGGACCTGAGCGAAGCCGCGGCACCTTCGCAGCGATCATGTCTTCGACGGCCAACCGGTCAGAGGGCAAACCCAACGTGTCGAGCTTCCGGGACACCCGTCGCCAGAACATCACAACGGCAGGCCCTTTCGCCCGACCGCCGGTCCCGATGGCGATGTCCCCTGTACCAGCGTCGTCCCACACCTCGATCGTTCCCAGGTGCGCGAGGAACCGCTGTTGTGGCTTCCCATTGACGCGCCGACACTCCACCAGCACGGCACACAGGGCATGCGCACCGATTGAGAACCGGCCGCGATACCGGTCCGTCCGCGTCATCGTCCGCTTTTTCCATTTCACGTACAACGTGACGTGCCGCGTAGTGCCCAGGAAAGGGGCACACCGTGCCGTCTTGTGGTCCCTACAAATCCGGTGGATGGGATGGGGACGGCGTCGCTCTGCATACCTAACGATAGCCTAACAAACTAGCCATGGATGTCAAGTCCGCATTCCTGGCAGTCCACAGGAAAGTGCTGCTCTCGTCTGGGCTACCGTCGGTTTGCCGGCAGCATCAGCAGGTCGTAGCTGGTGCCTTGGAACCGAACAGGTTCACGCTTCTTCCCATGGATTGATGAGCATGGCTCCGGTCTCGCTGAAGTCGTCGACGTTGCGAGTCATGACGTGAAGTCCGTGCCGGATGCCGGTTGCCGCGATGAGCCCATCCGCGGCACCGATCGTCTTGCCGCGCTCATGGGCGGCGGCGGTCAATTCGCCCCAGATCCGTGCTGTGTCCGCATCGACTGTGAGGACGCGATCGCCATAATCCTGCTCGAGCGTCATGAGCCAGGCGCGCAGCAAGCTCTTCTTCTTTCCGGCCCGCAGCAGCGACACGCCCCTGGTCAGCTCTCCCAGGGTGACGACGCTCATGAACAGGTCCTGAGTCCGGATCGACTCCACCCGCGAGCGGACCCTTGTGTGACCCGCCTTTCGCTGAAGCTCGGAGACCACGCACGTGTCGACCAGGACCCTCAAAGGGTGACGTCTCGCATGGGCGAGGTGTCCCGATCGAGCTTGAGTCCGTCCATCTCGGGCGCGCTGAGCAGGAACGCCTTAAAGCTGAGCCGCGAGCCCGCGAGCCGCTCGTATTCCTCTTCGGCCAGGACGACCACGGCGTCATGGCGACGCCGAACCCGCTGCGGCCCTTCAGTCAAGGCTCGCCGGACCACCTCGCTGAACTTGTTCTTGGCTTCCGCCAGCTTCCAGTCCATGGTCATAGGGCTCCTCTGAACAATCTAGACGATCTAGATTATTATTGGTTCCTGGTGTCTGAAGGTCAAGGGCCGGCAGCAAAAAAGCTGCGTTATTCAATGACCTGGGCGGTCCTCAGGATCTTCCAGCCGGTTTCCTTGAAGAACGGGAAGCGGCCCATCGCGCCTGTGATAATGCGGACGTCGTCGCTGTCGATGATGACCGGGATTTCGAAGCCCGTCGATCCGGTGGCTCGCTCCCATTGCGTGTGCTGCATGGTGAAGACACGTTCACGCATCGGCCAGTCATCGAGAAGGTTGGAAATCTCGTCGGCCTTGTTCGTGAAGATCGCCATGTGCTGCTGCAACGCCCGCTCGTCGTCGAGGTGACGCAGGGCGATGTTGCACCCGTAGATGCACCACCACCCGTAGCTCTCCAGCCGTTGGGCGCAGAACGTTGTCGTGTCGCGGACCTGTTCGAGCCCCGCCATCAGTTGCGACAGGGCGTCGAGCGGGCGACTGGTGCCGATGGCCACGTCGGTCTCGATCATCGCCCCGACGCATGTGTCGGCCATGCCCTCGAGCTGGGGGTCGTCGCGATCAAGCGACAGCCGCCGGCAGAGCACCAGTGCGGCCTGGAGGTCTCGGCGAGCCGCCTTTCCGAGTGAGCGTGTGCGACGCGGCTCGAAGAACATCATTCGGCGCTGCGTCTGGCCTGAATGGTACAACGCGAATGCGTGCGTTCGTTTGTCCTGGCGTGTCTGGGGCGGGTTCGTCCGGTAGCCGTCCAGCAGGTCACGTGATATCGCCAGTGCCTCGACGAGCGACCACAACGCGTAGTACGCATCCGCAAGAACCGCCTGCAGGGCCCGGCGTTGTGCGGGTGAGATGTCCGGTTCCGCAAGGCGGCGGGTCACACTGTCGATAACCTCACGGTACCGACCGTCGTCACGGCAACGCCGCGCCTCGCGAATGTGGGCGGCGGCGGTCGTCGGCGCGTCCGGCTCGTCACCGTCGCCGTCCGGCGGCGCCCACAAGTAGTCGATGACGTCGCCGACGGGCCAGTCCAGCACGGTCGCCAGCTCGACGACGAAATCCAGCTTCGGGATACCGGTGCCGGGGACGAGCTTCGTCGGATCCCGACCGAGGGTCCGGGCCAGCTCCTTGCGGGTGCACTTGCGGTATGCGATCGCCAGACCGAGCATCTGCTCGAGCCGCCGCCGCCGGAGGGCTGCGGCCGCCAGGGCCTCGATGTCCTGAGTTTCGAGTGTGGTACGGGTCACGGGACACTGTGATAGCAGTGCCCGGAGACGATCCGCCAGGAACGGCGGTTTTTCTTGTATGCGGCCAAAACGCCGTCGAGTACCGGAAACGCAGCTCAGGGCCCGGTGGGACGATCCAGCGGGTGCATCGCGTGCCACGCGAACCACATCGCGTACATCTTCGTGACCGGCAGCCCCGGCGGGTCCGTGGTGACCGTGACCGTTCGCGAACCCGGCCGCGCCGTAAAATGCAGCCGGGTTTCGCCGAGCCGCGTGTCCCACGTGCCGCTCCCGGTGCGTCGGAGGATCTCGTCGGCGAGGTAGATCCCGCGGACGGAAGCCGCGGTCACGACAATGATCCGGTCCTTGTCCGGTGGGCCCTCGTCGTCGGTCGTAACCGGGAACATCAGTTCCCCGGATCGGAAGTACCCGTCGTAGCTCGTCTCCTTGTACCGCTTGGCCATCCGCGGAAGCGGTCGCAGCACGGTCGTGCCCGGGTGGGCCGCGAGCCAGGTGGCCCAGTTGGTCACGGTGGCGTCGAGTACTTTCAAGGTCGTGTTAATATGGGGCCCGGCGATCGCGCGGCCGAGCAGCTGGCACCAGAGGCTCTCGCCGGCGGCATCCGGTCGGCGGTCGTACATGAGCATGTTGGAGTTGTACAGCAGCCCGCTCACGCCGAATTCGATCACGGCGCCGTCGACACGCCGGTCGAACACGACCACGCTGTCGCACAACGGGTTATAGGTGACCGCGACCGGGACGCCCCCGAGCGTATCGTTGGCGATCTCGTGACATTGCATGACCAGCAGCGGGTACGCACGTGATTCACCGTTGAGCGTGACGCCGATGACCCGGTCGTTCGAGACAAGGTACTTGCCGCGCTGCTGGGCATTGAAGTCCGCGACGTCGCGACCGGGCAACACTTCGGGCTCGTCAAGCGAACGAAGCGCATCCTTGCGCAGGCCGCCGGCCACGAGCAGGTCGCGGTCGACCGTGCATGCCGAGAGGTCGAAGCCGTAGCTCTCGACGGTCCTGCCGTCGCCGATCAGCGGCGATCCGACACGCACGAACGCGCCGGCGATGGCCCACACGAACACAACCAGCGTCAGCAGGCCGGCGACCAGCAGGACCCAGCCGCCGGAGCGGAACGTGAACATGCGTTGTTCGGCGGTCGGATCGCTCATCCGCCTGCATCGGCCGTCAACGCGGCAACCGGCGTTCCGGCTTGCTGAGGCGCCGCGTTGCGGTCGATGACCATCAACCCAAGCAAGAGCGGCAGATAGGCGATACTCGCGAGGAACAACCCCCGCGCGCTCGCATCGGAGCGTGTCACGTAGAGCCTGACCCCGGCGAACACGAGCCACGAGCCAAGTGCGACCGAACCGGCGGCATACACGATGCCGGCCAGGCCCCACATCGTTGCCGCAAGGCCCAGCGGCACCAGGGCGAGGCTCGTGAGCACGACGACCTGGCCGGTCAACCGTCCGCTGGTGTCTTGCACCGGCAGCATCACGAAGCCCCCGCGGGCGTAGTCCTCCCGGTACATCCACGCCAACGCGAAGAAGTGGGGGATCTGCCACACGAACAACAGTGCGCCGAGCACCCATGCGCCGGGATCGAGGCGGCCGGAGACCGCGACCCACCCGATCATGGGTGGGATCGCGCCGCACACCGCGCCGACGAGCGTGTTGAGCGTGCTGCGTGTCTTCAGCGGCGTGTACAGCAGGACGTAGATAAGGACCGTCGCCAGTGCGAGCCCCGCCGCCGCAAGGCTGACGGTCAGGCCGAGGATCGCCAACCCGCCGTACGCCGTCGCCATTGCGAAGACGAGGGCGTGCGCCGGGCTCATCCCGCCCGACGGCAGTGGCCGGTTGCGGGTTCGCAGCATAAGACCGTCACGCCGCATCTCCATGAACTGGTTCATCGCGTTGGCGCCGCCCGCGACGAGCGCGGTGCCCGTGACCGTCAATAACAGGCGGATCCAGTCGATCCCGGCAGACCCGGCCGGTGTCGCCATGACGAACCCCGCGGCTGTAGTCAGTACGACCAGCGCGCTGAGCCTTGCCTTGGAGAGCTCGAGGTACAGCCCGATGAGGCTGCGTTTCTCGGTGCGATCAGCGGTCGCGATCGCGTTTGCGTCGGTGCATGGAGCCATTGGTGATTGTGAAGTCCGTCACATAGTATAGGTGGCTGAATGAACGCCCTGCAACCGCCCCGTCGGGGTGCCGACATCCTCGCCATAGCGTTCGGCACGACGGTGGTGATGTGGTCCCTGCTGTACGTCGCGGCCCTGGCGATGTGGATCGCCGTCGCGATCGGTCTGGCGGGCTGCCTGTTCGCTGCGGGATTTGCCGCCGGCCGGTACGCCGGGCGGGGCCCGGCGGGCGGGGCCGGCCAGGGGCTCGTGCTCGCCGGGGTAACCCTGCTGATCCTGCTCGGGCTCGTCGGCGACGAGTCGCCCCGACAGGCGGTCTGGTGGGTCGTCGGGTTCCTGGTGGCGGCGGTGGGTCTTGGCGCCGCGGGGGCGGCGGCCGGACGGCGATGCCGTCTGCGCGAGCCGACGGACATGAACTGGACCGCGGCACTCGCATGGGTGACGACGGCGACGGTGCTGCTCATGCTCGTCGCAGGCGGCATCGTGACCGGTCTCGAAGCGGGGCTCGCGGTCGAGGGCTGGCTGATCGCCGAGGGGCATTTCCTTGTCCTGTTCCCCATCACGCTCATGCAACGCGACGTGGGCACATTCGTCGAGCACGCGCACCGGTTGTGGGGGGTGCTGGTCGGGCTCACGACCATCGTGCTGATGGTGCATCTCTGGATGGTTGACCGACGACGCTGGGTGCGCGGCCTGTCGTCGGGCATCGTGCTGGCCGTGATCGTTCAGGGCGTGCTGGGCGGGACGCGGGTGACCGAATCGAGCGTGATGCTCGCAATGGTGCACGGCGTGACGGCCCATGTCCTGTTTGCGACGCTGGTCGTGACCGCGATGGCGACGAGTCGGGCGTGGCGGGATGCGGGGCCGCCGATCGCGGCGCCCTCGGTCGCCGCGGACCGCACGCTCACCGCTGCGATGGTCGTGGTGGTCCTCGTCCAGATCGTGCTCGGCACGTTCTACCGGCACCTGCAGCCGGTCCCCGACGCCTCACGCGGCGTCTTGATGGGTGTTCTTCACGGGCACAGCTTTGTGGTATCGCTCTTGGTCGTGCTCATGGTCCTGTTCTGTGGTGTCCGTGCGTGGGGGTTGTACCCGACCCGGCCGGTGATCGGCAGAGTCGGAAAGATGCTTGTGTACACGCTGGGGTTGCAGGTGATGCTGGGGTTCGTGTCGTTCGTGCTCGTCCCCAAGGGTGTACGCGAGCCCGACGATGCCGTCACGCTCGTCGAAGTCGTCTTCACGACCGCACACCAGGTCACCGGTGCGATCCTGTTCGCGTTGGCTGTTGCGTTGTTCGTCTGGGAACGACGGCTGCTCAAGCCTCAGTGATAACGCTCGTAGGCCTCTAACAACTCGCGATCAATGCGGTGCAGCATGTCCCGATCGGTGAGGGCGTGGTCGCGGCCGGGCAGGATCTCGACGACCGCGTCGCTGCCGAGCGTGTTGAGCGTGTCGCGGAGCAATTCCACCGCGCCATCGAGGTAGAAGTTGTCGGTGTCACCGACGATGATGCGGATCTTGCCCGAGAGCTTCGGGCCGAGTTCGGTCCAGTTCTCCTGGAGGATCAACCGGATGTCGTATTGTTTCCACGCCTCGACGACGTCCGCGTCGACCTCGCCGGTGCTGCGATCAAAGTACGGGCGTGGTCGGCCGTCTGCCCCACGTGGGCTGAACACGCCGTCAAACGAGTACAACTGGCCGCCTTCGCCGATGACGGTCTCCATCCGCGCGAAGTCGTCATACCACGCCACGACCTCGCCGTTGCGTCGCGCGATGGGGCGACGCACCCCGTCGGCGTCGCGGTAGACGTTGGCGCCCGGCTCGTACAGGTTGACAAGCTGGAACGCCCGGAAGTCCACCGGGTCGGGTGCCAGCGACCAGACGCCGCCGAAGAAATCCGGATAGGTCACCTGCAGCCAGAGGCTTGACCAGCCTCCGGAGGAGGCGCCGGTAAGAAAACGGGCGGTCGGGGCGGCGACGAGCCGGAACTCGCGCTCCAGGTGGGGGATCAACTCCCCGACGAGCGCCCGACCGCGTGGTCCGTTGTTCTCGGAGTCGGCGAAGACATGGTGACCGGTTCGGCACAGCGGGTTGAGACCGATCTTGACGATGCGGTCGCCGTTGATGCCCGCGGCGCGCCTGGCAAGCTTCACTGCCTGCAGGTCACTGCCACCAAAGCCGGGGATGATGTACAACGCCGGGTACCGTGTGTCGTCGTCCGCCTGGTACCCCTTCGGAAGGATCACCGCGGCCTCCATGAACACATCGCGGCCATGGAAGGAACTCAGCAGCCGGCTCCGCAGTCGGATGAATCTCACGCCTTCGGTATCGGGTGACCTGCGTTCGGTTTCGACGCGGTCGATACGGAGCTGGACCCGGCTGTCGGCAGCGCCGTCGAGATCGCGTGTGACGACCTCGCTGTAGGCGGTCCCTTCGCCGCGGCCGACAAAGGGCGAGTCGGGGCTGCGTCGCATCACAGCCTGGATCGAGTAGTTCGCCGGCGGGATCTCGCCGGTCGGTCCCGGGTAACCAAGCACGTCGCCGTAGACGACCAGCGGCGTATCCGGCTTCCAGTCACGCACGTCCAGCGCGAAAAACGGTGCCGTGTTGATCCAGCTCGGACCCAGACGCGGTTCACCGCCGTGGCCAGTCGACGTCATGACGTAGACACGGCCGGTGAAGCTGTCGGTGACCGCGTCGTCATAGGTCAGCACGAAGTCCAGGCCCGCGTGCGCGTGCCGGGCGGTGGGTGTCACGGGCTTGATCGCCTCTTCGAGCGCGAGTACCGCGAAGACAGTCGCGATGACCGGCTCGCCCTCCATCCAGCGGTCGGCGGGGTTCTGCCAGCTCCCGTCCGCCCGTTGCCGCGCGAGGATGGCCTGGGTGAGTTCGTCGCGCCAGTTGTGCGTCGTGCCGTCGATCTCGACCGTGTGCTGCTGCGAGGCCCGCATCGCCCGGGACATCGTGTGGTAGTAGTAGTAGAGGCCCTCCTGTCCGAGCCCCGGGTTCTCGTCGAAGGTCCAGTTGCGGCGGATCCAGTCGAAGGCGGCGCGGACCCGGATGTCGTCCGGCGAAAGACCTGCGTAGAGCATGCTCTTGAAACCGGCGTAGGTCATCGAACCGTAGCTCCGCAGGCTTCGCGATCGCCCCGCCGGTATCAACTCGCCGTGGCGGCCCTCGCCGGCGGCCTCGCTTGCCATTGACTCGCCGCCGTTGGCCGGCGTGTAGACGAAGCCGCCGTCGTTGCCGGCCCACGCAGCTTTGTTTGTTGCCTGGAGGTTCTGGGCACGCGAAATGAACGCGAGCGCGCGTTGCACCGACGGCTCGTCCGGGCTGACGCCCGCCTCGTAGAGGGCGTCGAGCATGGTCTGTGTGTTCGAAACGTCGGGGCGGCCCCGGTTGCCGTAACCGGCGCCGCCGAACCAGTCCTGCCGCGCGCCGATCCCCTCGCCCTGGTCCCACTGGTGCTCCTGCAACCAGGCACCGGCGCCGGCAAGCTCGTCGAGGTAGTCGGCGTCGTCGATGGTCGCCAGCGCCATGACCACGGAAGCGGTCACGTAGTTCGCCAGCACGCCGCCCTCGAACGAACCGTCGTCGCGGCGTGCTGCGTCCAGGACTCGCAAGGCGGCCCTGAACCGGTCATCACCGAGGATCCCCACATCGGTCTGGGCGAACGCCTTGATCACCAGTGCCGTCACCGCCACCGCGACGGGCGCGGGCGTGCCGGGCTGGTCCGTCGGGGCCGCCCTTAGTCCGGCCAGCCATCCGCCGCCGGCGCCCTGCGTCGACACCAGGTATCGCAGCCCCGATTCCACGGCGGCGCGGACGCGATCGAACTGCGCCGCCTCGACGGGCACGCGTCCGGGATCCGTCGCCACGCGGAATTCCGGCGGCACCGGCAGAATGATCCGTTCCGGCAGCGGTGGCGGCTCCTGCTCGGTGACCTTCGCAGGATCGATGCGGTCATCCAGCGGGCGGTCGGGTGCGTGGTACACGTCCGGCGGTCCCACGAGCGCCGACAACGCGACCACGATCTGCAACATGGGGGTCATGGGTTACTCCGGTCCATATCATTATAGAATAGAAACCTGTACCGATGATCCAGCCGCGGTCCCAACCACGCCCCAACGGCGACGCTCAACCCTACGGTCTGGCGGGGCCGTCGCTCGTCGGCCCGCCGTTGCCGGGCGAGGTCTTCGTTGCCCAGACTATCGACCAACTGCTCGACCTGCTCGCCGCTGAGCTTGTCACGCAGGCCATAGTCTGCCAGCGCCGCTTCGGGGACTTCGAACTGGCGTTGTCCGGCGGATCGACGCCGCAGCCGCTCTACGATCGGCTCATGTACGACCCGAACTGCCGGCAACTGCCATGGGCGCGGACACACCTGTGGCTCGTGGACGAGCGCGGCGTGTCATTGGACGACGATCGCTCGAACTTCCGGATGATCAACGAGACGATCGTCGAGCACTCCGGTATCCCGCGCGAGCAGGTGCACCCGATCGACGCATTGAGCGAGACCGCCGACGTCGACTACGAGGCCCAGCTCCGCGAGGTGCTTCAATGGCGGCAACGCGGGCAGGACCGGCTCGATTTCGTGTTGTTGGGGATGGGCCGGGACGGTCACACCGCAAGCCTGTTTCCCCACAACGATGCACTGGGCGAGCGTCACCGGCTTGTCCGCCGCGTCGACGAGCCGGGGGCCCAGCCGCCACAGCGGGTGACGATGACCTTCCCGCTGATCAATTCGGCCCGCATGGTCGCGATCCTCGTGACGGGCGCAAGCAAGGCCGAAGCGATCGGCCGGATCGCCAGGGGTGAGACGTCCGTCCAGCAGATGCCGGTCACCGGCGTGCGTCCCGAGCAGGGCGTGTTGAAGTGGTTCCTCGACGCCGAGGCGTGCGCCGCGATCGAGCCTCCGCTCCAGGACGGGCCGTCGTCGTGACCGATACCCGGAAGGTGACCGGACGCCGTGAACTACGCTTCAACTCGATGGGCGACATCCTCAATGACGTCGAGTACATGGCGGCGGGTGATCCCCCGCGTTCGACAGGCAACTGGACGTCCGCACAGATCATCCAGCATGTCGGGCGGATCATCGACTTCTCGATCGAAGGGTTCCCCGTCCCCAAGGCGTCGCTGTTGCTGCGGATTGCGTGCCGGATTCTTCGCAAGAAACTCCTGCGTGACCCGATGAAGCCGGGCATCACACTGCCGCCGAAGTTTGCGCGTCTGCAACCCGAGACCCGGACCACGTGGGACGAGGCGGTCGACGGGTTCCGCGCGGCGATCACAAAGCTGGACACGAAACGGATGACCTGCCGCAGCCCCGTCTTCGGCAAGCTGAGCCACGAGCAGTGGGTGCAACTGCATTGCCGTCACGCGGAGATGCACTTCAGCTTCATCGCCCCGGACTAACCTCTCGCACGCAGGAAGTCCTGGAGGATCTCCGCCGCTGCAATCGCGTCCCTTGCCGCCTTCTTCTGCTTGTGCGTCCGGCCGGTGCCGGCGAGCCGCTGGTCCGCGGCCCAGGTCGTCAGCCGCTCGTCCTGGTAGTGAAGCGGCACATCGGTTGCGTCCTGAAGCAACACGCCGAACCGGCGGGTCAGTTTCGCACGCGGTCCCTCGCTGCCGTCGGCGTTCAGCGGCAGCCCCAGCACCAGCGTGTCGGTCTCGTGCTCGCGGATCATCCGGAGGATGGCATCGACCAGCGGCGGACCCGGCGCGACCGGCAGGGTTGCCGCCGGTGTCGCCAGCCCGGTCTCGTCGTCTCCGACGGCCAGGCCCGTCCGCTTGTCGCCGAGATCGATCGCGAGATACCGCATGATGGGAATAGTCGGATGGTATCATCAATCGCATGAGCGAACCCCTTGACAGCCCCGTGCTCCGCATGGAGCGGACCTTTGACGCGCCGGTCGACCGCGTGTTCCGCGCGTGGAGCGACCCCGGTGAGCTCGCGCGGTGGGCGTGGGGCAGCATCGGCAAGGACGTCAGGGCCGACGTCGACCTCCGCATCGGCGGGGCCTACCGGATCACGACGGCGACGACGGGCCAGGCGCCGCTCGCGTTCGAGGGGACCTACGAAGATGTCGTCCCCGAACGGCGGCTTGTGTACTCGCTGCACTGGGACGCGCCGATGGGCTACGACGCGCCCGACGAGCGTGTCACGGTCGAGTTCGTAGGCCGCGGCGAGCAGACGGAGGTGACGTTCGTGCACGAGGGTGTTCCCGAGGGAATCGCGCGTGACACCCACGAAAAGGGATGGGCCGACACCTTTGACACGCTCGCGCAGCACCTGCGAGACCGTGGCTCGATGGCCTGATGGGCCTCTATCGGGACTGTTTCTTCCCGTGGATCGCCGACCGGGCGCTCGACGGACCCGAATGCCGAGAGCTTCGTCACCGGGCGACACGCGGGCTGCACGGCACCGTGCTGGAGATCGGCTTCGGGTCGGGGTTGAACCTGCCGCATTATCCCGACGCGGTCAAACGCATCTGCGCCGTGGACCCGGCGACCTTTGGCCGGCGGCTCGCGGCGCGGCGTCTTGCGGCGTCGTCCATTCCTGTTGAATTTGTCGGCCTGGACGGCGCCTCGGTGCCGTTGACCGACGGATCGATCAGCGCCGTCCTGAGCACATGGACGCTTTGTTCGATCGCCGATCTCGGCGTCGCGTTACAGGAGATCCGGCGGTTGCTCGACCCGGGCGGGCGGTTCCATTTTCTCGAGCACGGCTTGTCGCCGGACGATCGTGTTGCCCGCTGGCAACGAAGGCTCAACCCGTTGCAGAAGCGGGTCGCGTGTGGCTGTCAACTCGACGTGCCCATCGACAAGCGTATCCGCGAGGCGGGCTTTACGATCGAGACGATGGACACCTTCTATATGAAGGGCCCGCGGATCAACTCGTATATCTATCTGGGCACGGCAACCAACGATGGCTGACGGGCTTGTCGCGTCGGAAACGAAATTCACGGCAGGCTCCATTGCCGGCGAGGTGTCGGCCCTGGTCATGTGGCCGCCGGGCGCCCGGGCCATGCTCGTGCTCGGCCACGGCGCCGGCGCCGGGATGCGTCACGCGTTCATGGACGCGATGGCCCGACGGCTGGGCGACCGGGGACTCGCGACACTGCGATACCAGTTCCCCTACATGGAGACCGGCAGCCGGTGGCCCGATCCGCGGCCGATTCTCTTGGCAACCGTCTGTGCGGCGGTTGCGACCGCCCGCGCAACGGCGCCCGACCTGCCGCTGTTCGCCGGCGGCAAGTCGTTGGGCGGTCGGATGACGTCGATGACGGCTGCGCAAACGCCGCTCCAGGATGTGCGTGGCATCGTGTTCCTGGGGTTCCCACTACACCCGGCAGGTCGGCCCGCGTCGGAACGCGGGACGCACCTGGCCGACGTCACCGTCCCGATGCTCTTTCTCAACGGGACACGTGACAAGCTGGCGGCCCCGGAGCTGCTCGAAGGAGTCTGTGCCAACCTTGGTCCGTTGGCGCGACTCCGTGTCATCGACGGCGCCGACCACTCGTTCGGAGTGCTGAAGCGATCGGGACGCACAAACGACGACGTGCTCGACGAGCTCGCCGACGCGATCGACAGATTCGTCACACAGCTGATATGATCGCCGGCATGTCGGACCACAAAGCGACGATCGACTGGAACCGTGACGGCCGCGACTTTACCTACGAGGCATACGGCCGCGATCACACGTGGAGCTTCGCCGGCGGTGTCGTCGTCAACGCTTCCGCGGCCCCCGCGTACAAGGGCAGCCCGGACCTCGTCGATCCCGAGGAAGCATTCGTCGCGTCGCTGTCGAGTTGCCACATGCTGACCTTCCTGGCGTTGGCCGCCAAGGCAAAGCTGGTCGTCGACCGCTATACGGACCATGCCGTGGGCAAGCTGGAAAAGAACGATGAGGGCCGGCTCGCGGTGACGACGGTCACGTTGAACCCGGTGATCGACTACGACGGTCGCAAGCCCCAACCCGATGAACTGGCCCAACTGCACGATAAGGCACACCACCTGTGCTTCATCGCGAACTCCGTGAAGACCCGGATAACCGTGACGCTGCCGACCAGTTCGCCCACCCTCTAAAGTCGCGCCGACGGTGTGACGAAGGAAGAGAGTCCGTCCTCGTTATCGCACCCCAAGGGCCGTTGTCGGCTCCCTGGAGACGTGGTCGTGAGCGCTCTCACCGTTGGAGGCACCGCGCGATGTATACCGCCGAGATCAGTCGTGACAATCCGTCATGCTTTCTGTTCCTGATCGACCAGTCGACCTCGATGGAAGACGAGGTGTCCGCCGGTGACGGTAAGCAGGCCAAGGCAAATGGCGTGGCCGACACCATGAATCGGTGGCTCCAGGAACTCTCGATCAAGTGCGCCAAGTCAGACGGGATCCGTGACTACTACCATGTCGGCGTGCTCGGCTACGGCAGGCGGGTCGGGCCGTGTGTCAACGGAACCAGTCCGGGCAAGGAGATGGCCCCCATCAGCGAGATCGCCGAAAACCCGGCACGCCTGGAGGAGCGGATCAAGAAGGTTTCCGACGGCGTCGGCGGTCTGCTGGACCAGACCATCCGATTTCCCGTGTGGCTTGATCCCGTCGCCGACGGCGGCACGCCGATGTGCCGCGCGGCCGGCGAGGCCAAGCGTATCCTGACTGAATGGCTTGCCGCTCACCCCGACTGTTTCCCGCCGATCGTGATCCACATCACCGACGGCGAGTCGACCGACGGCGATCCCCGGGAGCGGATCCAGGAACTGACGAACCTGGCGTCCTCGGACGGCAACGTTATGGTCTTCAACATCCACATGTCCGACAACCCGAACGCGACCTCGGTCACGTTCCCGGACTCGGTCGACGAACTTCCCGACGAGTACTCGAAGATGCTGTTTGAGACGTCGAGCCCGTTGACGCCGACGATGCGGGCGCTGTGCTCGGAACACGGCTTCAACCCCTCCGAGACCGCCCGGTCCTTCGTGCTCAATGCCGACATGATTCTGCTGGTCCAGGCGATCGACATCGGGACGCGGCCCGCGAATCTGCGCTGAGGGAGGTCGAGGGGGAGAATGTGGGTCTGCACCAGGGTCTTTCACGTCCCGAAACGCGGTAACGCTGAAGCTGAGTACGAGGACGCGGTCTATCCGGAACGCAACCTCGCCCGACAGCTGGGTGAGTTTCGCTGCGCGGTGGCCGACGGCGCGTCGGAGTCCGCCTTCAGCGGCCTGTGGGCCCAGTTGCTCGTACGCAGTTTCGGTAAACGCAAGATGCGGCTCGAACAGCTCCGCCGGCTCTTCGAGAATGCCATCAAGTCCAAGCCGGTGCCGTGGTACCTGGAAAAGAAGATCAAGAACGGCGCCCATGCGGCGTTCATGGGCCTGCTGATACGCGACAGGACCCAGAACGGCAACGGCTCCGACACGGAGGCCGGCCGCTCCTGGCGTGGTGTGGCCGTTGGTGACAGCTGCATCTTCCACGTCCGCGAAGACGAGCTGATTGCCGTCGGACCCGTCACCAAATCGGAGCTGTTCGACAACTCGCCGTATCTCATCGCCACGAAGGCGAAGGAACTGATCCGCCCCCGCACCGTCCATCATGTTTCAATGATGAGTGGCGACTGGGAGCCGGGCGACGTCTTCTACCTGGCGACGGATGCGATCGCGCAATGGCTGCTGGCCGAGCTGGAGGCGGGCCGCCCGCCGTGGGAGTCGCTGCGTGATCTCTGTGCCGACGACGACACGACCCTGTACGCGCGGCTCATCGACGAGTTGCGTACCAACCATGGGCTCCACAACGACGACACGACGCTCCTGCAAGTGGAGGTCGACTAGCGTGGCCAAGCGCTGGCCAACGATGACGGACTACCAGGAAGCCG
>Ga0209988_10000366_pt1 | contig 27879 bp, 20 predicted proteins | sample N075metaG_FD_183115 | JGI IMG/M metagenome (GOLD analysis project Ga0209988, IMG submission 183115) | Deep subsurface microbial communities from Kermadec Trench to uncover new lineages of life (NeLLi) - N075 metaG (SPAdes) (version 2) | ecosystem: Environmental > Aquatic > Marine > Ocean trench... | reverse complement strand
GCCGCGTTTCGTGTTGGGCTGGGCGCTCGCACTCGATGCCGCAGGCCGGCGGGACGAGGCGATCTCCGTGCTGGCCGAGACGATCGATGGCGGTGCGACGAATGCGGATCTTCAGCATGCGCTGGTCGCTTTGCTGAGAGATCAGGGCGAATTGTCGGCCGCCCTCGAAAGGGCGGAGAGTTGGCTGCGTTCCCAGCCCGAAGACCCGCGCGCGCAGGCATTGGTTCGGGAGTTGGGCGGGCGCTAGCCGTGGGTGCGGGAGGTCACGGTCGTGTCCCCTCGAAGTCGTAAGCCCGATGCCGTGGCCGTATTCACTCCGCCAACGACGATGATTCGAATCATGGGGCGCGTCCGGAGCGCAGCGGATGCAGAACGAGACGGATTCTTGAACATCGCCGGAGATCGCGACAGCATGCTCGAACTCCTCGCACTGTTCAGCTTTGCAGAGGTCGACTGATGGGGGCGCGACGAGTCTTGGGTCAGACTCCTGGTTTGTAGTGGCCTTCTCACCGTCGGTCGAGCGCGTCAACAAGAGGCTTCGGAAACGACGACCGCTGCCGCGATCGAAGCCGTAGGCGATCTGCGTTAGGGCATCACGGTTGAATAGGACCCCAGCCTAGTGGATTCGAATATCGTGACGTTCGTGATGTAGGTTTGATCGTCAATTGTCAGTTCGAGGGTCAGGTTGTCCTCACCCGTCGGAAGAGCAGACAGATCGACATTCTTCATGGCCAGCTTGAGCTTGCCCTTCTTGCTGCTGTAGGAAAACTTGGAGATGGTGTCGACGGGGTCGCCGTCGGTAAGGTTGCCGAGGCTGAAGACCGTCCTGCTCGACTTCTTGTCCACGCTCTCTTTCGAGGTTCCGAGCGAGGTGAAGTCGCGATCGATGAGGGCCACGCCCTGGCTGATGAGCCGAATCCGAAGCGTGGAAACGCCGGGTGTATAGGTGAAACCGGGGTCTGCCAGGAGAAGCGCCAGGCTCATCGTGTCGAGACCGCCGCCGTTGACGGCGATCTTTGCGGCCGTCATGACGAAGGCGGTGCTACGAAACCCCAAGGCTGCGGCGAACTTTCCCTTTACATCGTGGAATTCGTAAAGCTTGAAGCCACGATCTCCCAAGAACATCACGTTCGCAAAATTGCCGGGGGTCGTATCGAGTAGGGTGTCGCCCTTGGTCGACAGACTGATCACTTGTTTTTTGGGGTCGATGGAGACCGCTACGGCGGGAAGGACTCCCTTCGGCGTCTTGAAGACAAAGCGACCCTTCGATTCCACGAGTTCGCCGGGGGCCAGACTGATGGTGCGTGCACCGAGGGTGACTTCGAAAGCCTGCGTTGCAGGGTTGAACGCCGCGCCTGTGCTGCGATCCGCGTTGTAGAGATACTGCGCCTTCCAGGCACCCTTCGCGGAGTTGAATGTTTGTTTCTTGACCCAGAGATTGGTGGTGAGGGCGTTGGTATCTCCGCCAGCTGCCGGCAGGACTGGGAAATCGGCAGCCAGAGTCACCGTTTCTCCGGTGCCCGAGTCGACGGCGGTGAAAACGACCGGGAAGAGACCCTGTGTCATGGCGGTGCCGGAGAGTTCGCCCGTGGTGGAGTCGTAGTTGATGCCCTCGGGCAGTCCCCGCACGGAGTAGGAAACGGTCGATCCGTTCTGCGTGTCCAGGACGACTTCAGGAAACCCGTCGTAGAGCACGCCCGCATTGGCGATCGGGAGTCCGAAAAAGCCCCACAAGAACTGGCTCGACGCCGACGGGACGATCCACATGGGAAGCGCGGCAGACAGGATTTCGCCGCCACTCGATGCGGCCAGACTCACGCGGAACGTGCCGGCCCGTGTCGGCGTCCCGGAAATCTCGCCGGTCTCGGGGTTCATGGTCAATCCGTCCGGAAGACCCGAGGCCGCGTAGCGCACAGTCAGACCGGTCCCACCCGATGTCGTGACGGTACTCTGGTAGGCGGTCGCGACTTCACCATTGTTCAACAGCGACAACGTAAACGCGAAGTCCGATGCCGACGGGAGAATCAAGATGGAAATACGGGTGAAGCCCTTGTTGTCGGAGTCCCCGGCATCGGTGATCGACAGGTTTACATCGAAGCTGCCGGATTCGGTCGGGATGCCGGAGATGGCGCCGGTCTGTCCGTTCAGACGGAGTCCCGGAGGAAGTCTCAGTGCGCCGAAGGTAAAGGGCCCAACGCCGTTCGCGGCGGTGAGTGTGTCCGCGAAAGCGACGCCGACGCGACCATCGGCGAAGGCGGTATTGGTGAATGTCGGTCCAGCCCCGCTTCCGGTGCCCGAGTTGGTGAGTTGAATGGAAAGGTCGATCCCGATGACGCTGTTGCCGTCATCGGCCGTGATGGTGAAAGCGAAGCTCCCTCCCTCCGTCGAGACCCCTCTGAGGGAGCCCGTCTGCGAGTCGAGCAGGATGCCGGTCGGGAGCGTGCCACTGGACACTTCGAAGCCGACAGGGCCCGTGCCGTTGGCCGTGAGAATCTGCGCCACATAAAGATTGTCCGGCCGTCCGTCGGGTAGCGATTCGGTGAGGAATCGGAAGGTTCCGGCGGCGCCCGCAATCGAGGCCGAGAAAAGCATCAGGCCGACTAGCATGAATGTCTTGAAATCGCGCATGGTTCGTTCCTCTCTTCCCGGCACCGAAATCGAGACGAGGCTGCGGCCCAGCGAACAGTGGTACAACGGCCGATCGGCTTCGAAACTTGAGTCAAAAAGGCCCCGTTTACTCAGGCAACTCGCGCCGCTATTCAGTCTGTTGTCGTAGTGACTTTCCGTCCGACCCGGAAGGGTGGCCAAGCCAAAGCGTCGGCGTTCCTTTTGGGTCTCGCTCGAGGCCATGCTCCTCGTCGAGGGGATGGGGAAGCACGTCGAGAAGGGGTATATCTAGTTTGCAATGGCATTCTCGCCGTCGGTCGAGTTCATCGACATAAGGTTTCGGAAACGCCGACCGCTCCGAGCGAACCGGAAATACGCACGTCGTGAATGATCTCCGTGAACCGTCGCCGCACCGATCCACCCGCCCAGCCGAGAAGTCGACTTGGATTGAATCGTGGCTCCTCAAGTGGGTTCTCTTCGGTGCGCTCCTTTGGACGTGGCCATTCCCATTGCTGGGACTCGAAGGGACGTGGGTTCCGGTGGCCCGTTTCATCCAGCTCGCGGTGTCGATCTCGCTCTTGATCCTGCTCGAAGGCGCCGGGGGCAAGGTCGCCGCGCTCTTCGGCCTGCTCTGGGCACACGCGTTGATCTATGGACTGGTGCTTTTCGGAGCGGCGTCGATCTTGGTTCGTCAGACGCGACGCCGACTTCCCGATCGCCTTGGCAACGGACTCGTCGTCGGAATCGTCTTTGCGCTCTTCATATGGGCCATTTGGGGCTCCCCCTACGACAGCCAGTTTCATCACTCCAATGCGCACGCTTCGTTTCTGGACCTCTATCGATGAAGAGCTTCTCCACGAGCGCAATCTGTCTGAGCGTGATTCTTGCGCTGGGTTTCGTTGTCCGAGCCTCTTCTTTCGAATACACGGAAGAACGCGAACCCTGTCTTTCGCATGACCCGTTGAGGCGACCCTTCTTTGGCGACACCCATGTCCATACAGCGCTTTCCTTCGACGCATGGGCCCAGGGATCGCGGGGCCGGCCGGACGACGCCTATCGGTTCGCAAAGGGCGGCCAAATCGGCGTTCAACCCTTCGCCGAGGATGGAAGCCCCGCAAGAATCGTTCAGCTCGAACGCCCCCTCGATTTCGCGGTCGTGACGGACCATGCCGAGTTGCTCGGGGAGACTCGGATCTGTGGGACGCCGGGTGTCGAGGGTTACGAAAGCTGGCTATGCAGGCTGATCCGCTTCTTTCCCAAGCTCGGTTACATCGCGGTCAACAGTCGTGTCTATCAGGCCGTCGGAATGCCTCGCTATTCGATCTGCGGCGCGGAAGGAGCGCTTTGTCGCGCCGAGGCCAAGGTGCCGTGGCAGGAGATCCTCGATGCGGCCGAGAGCCACTATGACCGCACCGAGCGGTGCCAGTTCACGTCCTTCATCGGCTACGAATGGACGGGAATGCCCGACGGCCAGAACCTGCATCGAAACGTCATCTTTCGAAACGATCGACACCAGGCCGTGCCGACGAACTATATCGATACGCCGACGGCCGAAGGGCTTTGGAAGGCGCTCGAAGAGGAATGTCTCGACCGTGGGGACGGTTGCGATGTCATAGCCATTCCGCACAACTCGAACGTCAGCAACGGATTGATCTTCCGGACCCAGCGTGACGACGGAACACCGATGACAGCCGTGGATGCTGCGCGTCGCGCTCGGCTCGAAAGACTCGTGGAGATCACACAGCACAAGGGAAGCAGCGAATGCGGGATCAATGCGGAAGACGAGCTTTGCGATTTCGAGAAGCTGCCTTTCGCCAAGCTGGGAGAGGAATCCACTTCCTTGTTGGTGGGGACGCCGATTCCTCCGATGAGCTACGTCCGCGAAGCCCTGGCGGAGGGACTCGTTTTACAGCGAAGACTCGGCACGAATCCCTTCGCCTTCGGAGTGATCGGATCGACCGACACCCATCTCGCCGCGCCGGGCCTGGTCTCGGAAAAGGGCTTCGTGGGTCACGCGGCAGGGATCGTCACCCATCGACTCGAAACGCCCCCCTTGCAGGATTCGATCTGGTACAACCCAGGGGGTCTCGCCGTGTTATGGGCGGAAGAAAATTCGCGCGACTCGCTTTTTGAATCGATGAAGCGACGTGAGGTCTACGGGACAAGTGGTCCGCGGATCACGCTTCGATTCTTTGGGGGTTGGGACTACGAGAATTCGATGTGTGGGCGGCCCGATCGAGATCGACAGGCCTATGATCGTGGCGTTCCGATGGGCGGGGAACTCCTTGAGCAACCCGATGGCGCCTCCGCGCCACGCTTTCTGGTGGCGGCATTGCGTGATCCGGGCGTAACAGGCGATCCGGGTGGACTCTTGCAGCGCGTGCAGATCGTGAAGGCGTGGGAAGAGGGCGGCGAAGCCCACACTCACGTCTACGACCTGACGCCCAACTACGATCGCTCCGCGACGGTCGATCTCTCGACGTGCGAACCCGTGGGCCGGGGCGTGGACGACCTGTGTCGTGTCTGGTCGGACCCCGATTTCAACGCGGATCAACATGCCCTCTACTACGCTCGCGTGGTCGAAAATCCAAGCTGCCGGTGGAACGCCTACACTTGTATCGAGGCGCGCGTTGATTGTGCGGATACGAACTCGATTCGCCCGGGGCTCGAGAGTTGCTGCGATCCGGATGTACCCAAGATGGTGCAGGAGCGTGCATGGTCCTCGCCGATCTGGTATCGCGCGCCCTGACATCTCGGCTCGAGTGCCGGTTGTTGTGGCAGCTGAAGTGTCATAAGGTTCGAACACCCGAAAGTCCCCAAAGGAGAGAATCATGGCGCGTGAAGCAGTCATCGTAGGCAGCGTTCGCACCGGCCTGACCAAGGCCCATCGTGGTTCGTTCAATATGACGGAGCCCGTCAACTACACCGCGCATGTGCTGCGCGAACTCCTAGCCCAGCAGCCCAATCTCGACTCCGCCGAAATCGAAGATGTCATCCTCGGCTGCGGCAACCCGGAAGGTTGCATGGGATTGAATATGGCCCGGGTCGCTTCGATGGTCGCCGATATCCCGAAGACAGCCGCCGCGACGACCGTCAATCGATTCTGTTCTTCCGGGTCGCAGGCCATCATGATGGCCGCGAACGAAATCATGCTCGATGGCGCAGAAGTCGCGATCGGCGGCGGGGTCGAGACCATCAGCATGATGCAGGACGGAACGGCGAATACCACGAGATTGGTCAACGCGGATGCGGCCAAACGTTTTCCGGGTCTCTACTTCCCGATGGGCATGACGGCAGAGGTCGTCGCCGAGCGCTACAAGATTTCGCGCGAAGATCAGGACATCTACGCCGTGCAGAGTCAGAAACGTTATGCGGCCGCCTGGGACGCGGGCTTCATCGGCGAGGAGATCGTGCCGATGAAGGTGACGCGAAAGGTCACGCCGAAAGAGGGCGACGCCTACGAAGAGGACTTCACGGTCGAGAAGGACGAATGCAACCGACCCGGAACGACGCTCGAGGCCTTGCAGAAACTGAAGCCGGTCTTCAAGGAAGATGGCTCGGTGACGGCGGGCAACGCGTCACAGCTCTCGGACGGCGCATCGGCCACCCTGGTGATGTCCGCCGATCGCGCGAAGCAGCTCGGGATCGAGCCGATGGCGATCTATCGGGGTTCGGCTGTCGCGGGATGTGGTCCCGACGAGATGGGGATCGGTCCCGTCTTCGCCGTGCCGAAGCTCTTGAAGCGTCACGGTTTGACGATGAACGACATCGATATCGTCGAACTCAACGAAGCCTTCGCCTCGCAACTGCTCCATTGTCAGCGGGAATTGGATATCCCGGACGAGAAGCTGAATCCCTGTGGCGGGTCGATCTCGATCGGCCATCCCTTCGGCATGACGGGCTCCCGGATGACGGGCCTGCTCCTTCGACAATTGAAGCGAACGGGCGGTCGCTACGGAATCGTGACGATGTGTATCGGCGGCGGTCAGGGCTTCGCTTCGCTCTTCGAGGCTTGCTAGGCCATCATCAGACGGAATCGAGCGACAACCAAAGTCGCAACAAATGCCGTTTTCGTTCGGGATCGGGATCGTCCTCGTATTTCGTGCGTGCGTGGACGATCGTGTGGTTCGAAATGAACTGCATGTCGCCGGGTTCGAGCCACATGTCCAGATGGAAATCGGGTGACGCACCCAGCGTGTCGTATTCGTCGAGCAGGCTCTGGCGAGATTCCGGCAGGGCGCCGACTTCGGGCAGCCGTGCCACGGAGCGAAAATACTCACTGTGATAGAAGGTCCGCAGCACGCCGTCCTCCCCAAAACAACAGGGCTGGAGATGGACGTGTCGTGGGCCGTCGGGGCGATGTTCGCCGCGCAGGTCGTGGGCGAAGGGTTCGAAGAGGAGCCGGGCGCGTTCCGGATTCTGCTCGAAGATCGCATTCCAGATCGAGACCGAACTTGCGATTCGACTCTGCCCACCCGATCGCGCAGTGTGAAGGCAGAGGAGCCCGACTACGTCGGCGACGTCGCAGTGGAAACGGATATTGCCCGACGTGCGGTAGAGACGGACGTTAGGTGAATCTGTCTGCTCCCCATAATCCATGACGTGTCCGAGCAACTCACCAGCGGGATTTTGAGCGCCTGGAATTCCCAGATGATGGCCGAGGGCCCAGAAGGCAAGGGCACTTCGCGCTTCCCCCCACCGCGCGACCGGAAAGCCCGAGACCACGACGAATCCTCGACCCCGCATGAGTTCGTGTCGCCAGGCCGCAATCTTCGGCGCCAGTCTAGGAAGCGGGAATCTATCGCGATCGACATCCTCGATCGCCAACCCCTCTGACTCGATCTGGTCCAGCGCTTCCTCGAATTCTGCGAGTTCGGCCTCGGCGAGGCGGACCCGCCAGCTCGACTCCTGCCCGCGGAGGTCTTTGCCGAGCCACGCCGCGGGCGAGTCGATCGGGGCGTGTGGTACGCCCCGATGCGAGCGTGCGAAATAGTGGCGAGCCTGGTCGCCAAAGCTGCGATGGGCGGATTTCTCCATGACGAAGGCAATGCTAGCGTTTCATCTGTCACGGCTAGGCCGTGTAACCCTTAGAACTCGGAGAATTCCTGATGTCGATACCCCTTGGTCCACCTGGCGACATTTCCAACTGGCCGATCCTCAAGATCGACTACCGAACCGACCCGAATCGATTGGCGGCGCTCTTGCCGCCCGGAATCGATCCGGGGGAGGCGGCGAACGTTCACATTTCGATCTACAACGTGCCCGTTCCGGATGTTCCTGAGTACGGAATCTTCATGACGATCGATGCCGAATATCGTGGCACGCAGGGCGCCTATACGCTGGGCTATGGAATCGATCAGGAATCGGCGATCTTCATCAGTCGGGACATGAATGGACAGCCCAAATTTCCCTGCGAGGTCGACTACTATCGGCTGGGCGACGCTGTCCACGCGCGTTGTACGCATCAGGGCTACACGTTCGTCGAATTCGATGGGAAGTCGACAGGAACGGCTCCGAATCCGCCCGAGTTCGAGGAGAACGAGTGGTGGGTCAAGGTCTCCCGAGCGGTTGGGGGTGCGGAAAAGGCCTACGACTTTCCGCCGCATGTGGTTCGGGTGAAGAGCACCTACGCCACGACGCATGTCGAAAACGTCGACGGGGAGCTTCGTTTGCTACCCAGTCGATGGGACCCGATCGCTTCGCTGCTGCCCGTTGAGGAGTATCTGGGCGCACGGCTCTGCTGGCTGCAGTTTCTCGGGCGCGAGATTACGCTCGAGGGGCCACTGGATCCCGACGCGTTCTGGCCCTTCGCTGATACGATCAGCGGATCGCGATGGCCGGGGCAAAATGGCGGGCCGAAACCGGCCTAACGCGGCGAGACGCGCAACGCCATCCCGATCATCTGCGTCGAAGCCGGCCGAATGGCGAAGACGAAGGTCGAGGATTAGAGGTCAGAGGTTAGAGAGGTCGTGCTCTCGCAGAATCGCGAGAATTCGGCGCAAAGGCTCCGCGGCACCCCACAAAAGCTGGTCGCCGACGGTGAATGCGCCAAGGTATTCGTTTCCGAGTCGGAGCTTGCGCACTCGGCCGATCGGGATGTCGAGTTTGCCCGTGACGGCGGCCGGTGTCAGCTCCCGCATTGTCGATTCCCGATCGTTTCGCACCAGACGAACCCATTCATTGCCGCCGTCGAGGAGCGCTTCGATTTCCGCGATCGGTACGTCGCGACGAAGCTTGATCGTGAAAGCCTGGCTATGACATCGCATCGCGCCGATCCGCACGCAGATCGAATCGATCGGAACAGGGTTTTCCTGTCGGCCGAGAATCTTGTTGCCTTCGGCGAAGGCCTTCCACTCCTCGCGAGTCTCACCGCTTTCGATGGCCCGATCGATCCAAGGGATCAGGCTGGCCGCCAGAGGCGCCCCGAACTCCTCGATCGGAAAATGGTCGTGGGCGAGGGTTTGGTTGACGCGATCGTCGAGCTGTAGGATGCCGGAACTCGAATCGGCGAGCAGCGCTTCGCACTCCTTTCCGATCATGGCCATCTGTGCGACCAGCTCGCGCATGTTCCGGGCGCCGGCGCCCGAGGCGGCCTGATAGGTCATGCAGGTCACCCATTCGATCAGGTCCTCGGCGAAGAGGCCGCTCAGGCTGAGGAGCATGAGACTGACGGTGCAGTTGCTCCCGATATAGTTCCGCAGGCCGGACTCGATGGAGCGGTCGATCAACGCTCGATTCACCGGATCCAGCACGAGGACTGCGTCGCTATCCAGGCGCTTCGTGTTCGCCGCGTCGATCCAATAGCCCTGCCAGCCCCGCTCGCGAAGCTGTGGCAGAACTTGCTTGGTGTAGTCGCCACCCTGGCAAGTCAGGATCGCTTCGTGTTCGGCGAGGGCTGCGATGTCGTATGCGTCGAGCAGTGGCGACGCGCCTTCTCCCACGTCCGGCGAGGCTCCGCCCACTTGACTGGTCGAGTAGAACGTCGTGGTCAGCCCTGCGAAATCATCCTCGACACGCATGCGTTCGAGAAGCACGGAGCCCACCATGCCTCGCCACCCGACAAATCCGACGTTTTCAATGCCCATAATGCGCATTCAGTAGCAAAAACAGAGAGATAGAGCGATAGAACGGGGGGCAGAAGAACCAGCTCGGATGGAACCCGATTGGCGCTTTGCGGACCCGTCGGCCGGGAGATTCCCTTTGGGCCTTCGCCGAATGCTTCGGCAAGCGGCTGTCATGCGACCCCGCGGGCTGTACTCTCCTATGGGTCGAGAATGGGTTGAGGTTTGGGAGTTGGGAATCGAGGGGGTGGGAATGCGAAATCAATGGGGTCGTCGTCCGCTGCGATCTTGGATCGGCTGTGCACTCTTTGCAATCGGCCTGGCCGGATTCGGCTGTGCTTCCTCGCAGGTTTCGGACCTGAACGCCTATCAAGAAATGCCGATGAACCGTGTCGTGCCCTATCCGACTCGAGACGAATTGGAGCATCGCGCGTTTCGGATCGTCGTTGTCCATCACGGATCGGCCGGGTTCGACGATGCGGCACTCGAGATTCCGCGTCTGCAGGTTCGAAGAGGACTCGAGACCCTCGCCGCGGACTCGGGCGCCGAGGTCCTCGACCGCTTGCCGCAAGATCGGAATGTGACTCGCCCCGAGACGATTCTTTCCGAGACCGACGGGCTTTCACACGCATCGGAAATGGCCGCCGACTACGCTTTGGCGGTCCGATTCTTGACCTATCAATATTCATCGTCGTGGAAGAAGCCGTTCAAATTTCTCTGGGAGACTCCCGAGGATTTCGCCGCAAAACCGGGAACCTGTACGCATACGGTCGATGTCGCGTTCGACGTCGAAGTGGTCGAGGTCGGGGCGACAGGCGCCATCAAGAAGACTTTTGCCCTCGCGCACAAGGTCGAACAAAGGAACAAGGACCTCGACACGGCCTGTACGATCGCGCCCGTCACCCTGAGTGTACTCTTCGAAACGGCGATCGATGAATCGATTCGATGCCTGCCCTTCCCGTTGGGTGGACTCCTTGCGCCACGCGGACACATTACGTCGCATCGGAAAGCACCCGAGGCTGATCGCCATCTCTTTCGGATCTCGCTCGGGTCGTCGCAGGGCATCGTGCCGGGCGCGACGATCGAGATTCGACGCGAAGAGCGCGCGATGCGGCCGAACGGTGAAGTGTCACTCACGGAGCGTGTGATTGCAGTTGGCCGCGTGAGCGACAAGGTGATGACGGAGAAATCCTGGATCGTCGTCGACCTGTCGAAGGCGACGAGTGAGGTTCTCAAGGGTGACATCGTTCGGCCAACCGAGACCGAGGGGCTTCTGGCGAGCCTTTCCGGGCCGAATTGCGGATCGATGCTCGAGATTCGTTAGTTCACACTCACGCGGCGAACCGGTTTCCCCTGCCTTCCGCGGGAACGTTGGATCGTACATTTTACAGAGGGACGAAGTGAGTCGCGCGCGATGGATTGGACGGGAACGGAAAGCGTATTGGTGAAGACATTCGACGAGATTGCAGAACGTTTGTCGGCCTTCTCTCCACGGGTCGACGCGGGTCCGGCCAGGATGTGTGCGTCGGTGGCGCTCGTGCTGCGTGAAGTGGACGCCGATCTCGACGCTCTTTTCATCCGGCGTGCCGAGCACGACGAGGATCCGTGGTCCGGTCATCTGGCTTTTCCGGGCGGGCGACTCGATGCCTCGGATGCGAGTGCACAAAGCACCGCGGAAAGGGAGACGCTCGAGGAATTGGGGGTCGATCTCGCCGATCCCAGCCAGGCGAGATGTCTTGGGCGGCTGGATGATGTACTCGGCCGTGCGGAATCGATTCGAGTTTCCGCCTACGTCTACGGGGTCTCCGGCGATCCTCCATTGCGACCGAATCACGAGGTTCGCGAGGCGTTCTGGACGCCGCTAAAGCATTGCACGGATCCAGCTCGGCAGTCCGAGCGCGAGTTCAGCTACCGCGATTCATCGATGGCGCTACCGACGCTCCGCCTCCTCGAGGATCAGGATGCGCCGGTTCTCTGGGGGATCACATACAAATTCATGGATGACTTCATGTCCGCCATTGGACGTCCCATCCCGACCATGCCATGGGGAGCGGACGATCCCAGAAGACTCTGAGGTCCGATTTGCAAGCTCGCCCGATCGAGTTAGGCGTAGACGAAGGATTCGTCGACCGGAACGCGAATGTCGGAACCCTCGCTCTGGAGCGACCTAACGCGCGCTCGTCTCCCGGTTGGCCTTCAAGGCGGCACTTGCGTCCTGTTCGTTCGTCATGGATTCCGCCATGCTGTGCTCCGCGCCGAAATGAAGCGCCCGTTTCGCGTAGCGGAGTACGATCGGATCGATCTCTGCGATTTGGTCCGCCACTTTTCGAGCCTCCGCGAGGACGCGTTCACTCGGAACCGCCCGGTTGACGAGCCCGATGTCGGCCGCCTCGCTCCCGGAAATCTTTTTGGCCGTCAGGACGAGTTCCTGAGCCCGAGCCATGCCCACCAGTCTCGGAAGCAGATGGGTGGATCCCAGGCCCGGCAGGATCCCGAGTCGGGTGAAGACGAATCCCAACTTGGCCTCTTCGGCCGCGATCCGAATGTCGCACGGCATGACCATCGTCATCCCGACGCCCACGGCGTGGCCGTTGATCGCGGCGATGATGGGTTTGGGATAGTCGAGCAGTTCGAGGGGGAGTTTGCGCAGGAAGTCTTCCTCTCCGAGACGAGGTCCTTCCGTCGGAGCTCGACCCCGCTGATGGGCCTCGAGGTGCTCGAGATCGACCCCGGCGCAAAAAGCGCGTCCCGCTCCCGTCAAGATGACCACTCGAATGGTGTCGTCTTCGCGCAGGCTTCGAAACGCGGCGGTGATTTCGTCGCCCATCGTGGTCGTGTAGGCGTTGAGTCGATCCGGACGATTCAACGTGATCGTCGCGATGGCTTCGTCCTGGTCGAGTTTGATTTCATCGAATTTCATGGCATGGATCTCGTTTTGGGTGCATCCGGGTGGATCGAGTTCTCGTCGTTGTCCCTGCGGAGTGAATACATTTCTGTGTGAATCGCTTTGGGCGAAGAGGGCAGGGTGCTCATCCTGCGCTCGACCCCGAGACTCGGGCGGCGGCGGCCCGTTCTCGAAGTTCGAATTTGAGGACCTTGCCGGAAGCGTTGCTCGGAAGCGCATCGACGATCTCGAAAACGCGTGGCACTTTGTAGTTCGCCATGTGCTCGCGGCTCCAGGCGATCAATTCGTCGGGGTCGAGGGAGGCGCCCGGAACCGCGACGACGAAGGCCATTCCGACCTCGCCCATGCGCTTGTCGGGGACGCCGATCACGGCGCTGGCCGCGATGTCTGGATGCTCGAAGAGGAGGTTTTCGACTTCTGCGGGGTAGACGTTGAAGCCGCCCATGATGAACATGTCCTTGATTCGGTCGGTGATCTTGAGATAGCCGGCGGAGTCCATGACGCCGATGTCGCCCGTATGAAGCCATCCGTCTCGATCGATGGCCCGGGCCGTTTCGGCTTCGTCCTTGAAATAGCCTCGCATCACGTTGTAGCCCCTGACCCAGACTTCGCCGGGTTCACCTGCTGGAACCTCTTGGCCGCCTGGGTCGACGCAGATCACCTCCGTATCGGGAATCGCACAGCCATCCGAGTTGGCGATCGTTTCGAGGGAGTCGCCCTGTTTGCAGGCGGTGACGGTTCCGCAGCTCTCGGTCAGCCCATAGGCCTTGATCACGGACTTGAATCCGAGCTCACTCCGCATGCGATGAACGAGCTCGACGGGCGTCGGGGCGGCCCCAGTGACCGCCAGTCGGAGGGAGGAAGTGTCGAAGCGATCCCGTCCTTCGAAGGTCAGGAGCGCCTGGTAGATGGCCGGTGGGCCGGGCAAGACGGTGATCCTCTCTCGTTCGATTCGTCGCAGTACCGCCTCGGGTTCGAAGACGGCGTGGGGAAGGGCGGTGGCCCCATGAATCAGACAGGCGAGCCAGCCGGCCTTGTAGCCGAAGGAATGGAAGAAGGGCGTGACGATCAGATAGCGATCGCCGGCGCGAAGGCCGACGTTCGCGCCCCAGATATGGAAGACCTTGAGATTCTGGCCATGCGCCGTCATCACCGCTTTTGGCTTGCCGGTCGTTCCCGACGTGAAGAGGAAGTCCGACAGGTCATTGGGCTGAACAGCCGCCGCACGGGCCTGGGACTCCCTTTGAGGGATCGATTTCCCATCGGCGATGAATTCGTCCCACTTCGTACCGGTTCGACTCTCGCCATCGAATAGCACGATTTGCGCAAGCTCTGGAAGCTCTTGTCGAGCGATGGCGTCGGCATAGTTCGTCCCGAGAAAGTCCCCGACTGTACACAGCAGCCGCGCCTCGCTCTTCTCCAAGACATAGCGGGCTTCGTTCGCCTTGAATCGCGTATTGAGTGGCACCAGGATCGCGCCCACCGAATGAAGTCCCAGCGCGGCGACGACCCAGCGCCAACTGTTGGGGCCCCAGATCGCGACGCGATCGCCGTGGCGGATTCCGGCGGCGATGAACCCACGCGCGGCCTCGTCGGCGGCGGCGGCCAGTCCTTGGAAAGTGAGTTTTCGATCCTCCTGCTCGTCCTCGAAGGCGGTTTCCTCGGGCCAGAGCCTCGCGGCTCGCGCGAGCGTCCGCGGAATCGTCATCTCCTCCCAGGAGAGGGGATCCGGCTGGGTCTCGGCGGATCGTCGGGCCGTCATGGCTTTCGAATCCGAGCGGACAGGGCCTTGGGGATCTGGAATACGAAGATCATGCGCGGCCCAGGATTGCGATTCCGCAGCTGGTCGGATGTCCGCCGATATTGTGGGAGAGCGCGAGTTTTCCTTCGAGATTGGGGATCTGTCGCTTGCCGGCTTGTCCGCGGAGCTGCAAGACATTCTCATAGATCATGCGCACGCCGGTCGCCCCGGTCGGGTGACCGAAGGTCTTGAGGCCGCCATCGGTGTTCACGGGCAGACTTCCGCTGCGTTCAAAAGTTCCCTCGGCGATGTGTTCCTTTGCGGCGCCCCGGTCGCAGAATCCGAGATCCTCGTAGGTCAGGAGTTCCGTCAGGGAGAAACAATCGTGGACCTGGGCGATTCCGATCTCCTCTCGGGGCCGGGTGATGCCCGCCATCGCGTAGACGTCGTCGCGCGCCCAGACCGTCGGCTTCCAGGAGAGGAAATCGTTCCCGGGTTCCTTCTGGGGATTCGGACCGGAGCGCACGGTGACGCCCTTGATCGAGATGGCGTCGCTCGAATAACGCTTCGTGAGGTCCGTGCGCGAGAGGATCGCTGCGGCCGCCCCGTCGGTCTGCGCCGCCGAATCGTAGAGGCCAAAGGGCCAGGAGATGATCCGAGCCTTGAAATAGTCCTCCTCGGTGATCTCGCGCTTCAGGAAGGATTTCGGGGCCAGACAGCCGTTCGCATGGTTCTTGATCGCGATCTTCGCGAGGTCGCTGCGTCCCGCGCCGTATTTCTCGAAGTAGGTCGCCGCGGCGAGTGCGAACCATCCGGCTGGGGTCTGGGGAAGGTCACGCACACGATCGATGACGACCGAGGGTCCCGACACGCCGCGATCCTTGGGCTTGTCGTAGCCCACGACGAGAACGGTGTCGTAGAGACCGGCCGCGATCGACATGACGCCGAGGCGGATCAGGTCGGTTCCCGTCGCACAATAGTTCGTCGCGAAGGTGACGGGCTTGTTGAATAACTTGAGGGCGTCAGCACATTCGTGTGGGCCCTTGTTGGAGTAGATGGAGCCCGTGAAGACGGCGTCGATCTGTTCTTGTGGATTCTCTATGCCGGCATCGGCGTAGGCCTCGTACGCCGCGTCGACGATCATGTCCGCGGGCGACTGGTCCCAATTCTCGCCGAAGGGGCAACAGCCGACGCCGACGACGGAGACCTTGTCACGAATCGAATTCTTGTCCGCCACGGATGGCTCGCCTCCTCGGTCTATCGTGAATCGGGCTTGGGGATGCCCTTCCAGAAGTAGTTGGGACGTCCCCCTGACTCATGCATTCGACGGAACACGAATTCGATCGGCTGGCCGATCTTCATGTCCTTCGGTTCGATTTCAACGACCTGCAGATGGATTCGGGCGCCGTCGACGTCGACGATCGTGACGATCGTCGGCGGGTTCGGTGTCGGAAAGAAAAAATCGAAAGTGTAGGTGACGACTTTTCCGATCCGGTCCGACAGCCTGACCCGTTCGAAATCGTCCTTTCGGAAACAAGTCTCGCAGAGTCGCTGGGCGGGAAATTGGATCGCATGGCAAGCGCGACAGCGTTGCCCGAGAAAGCTCAAGTCGTCGTCGCGTTCTCGAAACAGGATCGTTGCGGAAAGCCCGGGGTGGCTGCCCGCTTGCCACTCCGTCGCGGCGAGACCCTTCGCCTTGATATAATCCTCATAGCGAGGGACGACCCGACGCCGTGCGAGATTCCACGTGACGTCACGTCGCGATTCCAACTTCCGGATCGCATCGGTCGTGCGGAAAGCCATCGCATCGGCGCCGCTTCCGAAATTTGCGACGAGCAGGCGCTCGGCGGGCTTGGCGTTTTCGAGTGCGGCGATCAGTTGGAGCGGAACGAAGGCGGTTCCCGCATTGCCGAGTCGACCGAAGAGCGGAGGCTGGAGCCTCGAAGGCTCGATTCCCGCCGCCCGCGCCAGGCCGGCATGCGAGCGTGCGTCGGGGGCGTAGAGCGCTACGCGGTCGTAGTCGTCGATTCGACTGTCGGTCTTTTCGAGCAGGGACTCGATCACCGAGATCATGTTTGGGGAATACGACTCCTGAAGGACGAAGCGCTCCTCCCAGGTGTGGACGTAGTCATGGCCGGTGGGTCGCCAGATGTCCGTGATTTCATCCGATAGCGCGGCGAATCCTTCGAGGGTAGCGATGGCGGCGCCTTCGCCGATCAGAAACGCTGCCGCGCCATCCCCGAAGCGGGCTTCGAGACTCGAGCCGGGCGCGCCGAGACGCGCGTCACTCGCGATGACCAGGACCTGACGTGCCGAGCCGGCGTGGATCGCATCGAAGGCCGCGCGCAGAGCCGATGTCCCCGCGCGAGTCGAGCCGGTCTGATCCAGCGTCTGCACATCGCGGCGCAAGTCGAGAACCCGCGCCGCCAGGGCGGCCGAGAGTTTTTCCTGGAAGGGCAACGTCGTCGAAGCGAAGATCAGCATGTCGACGCGCGCGCGGTCGAAGCCGGCGAGGCAATGGATCCCGGCTGTGACACCGAGGGTAATGGCGTCTTCGTCGTGCCAGGCGACGGCTCTCTCTGGGCCGTCCGGCTCGGGCGAACGACCTGCGATCACATCGAGCGGCAATCGCGTCGGTGGGATATAGGCGCCGTAGGAGAGGATCCCGATCACCGCTGTGCGTCCTTGAATTCGTGCACCGGACTAATCCGCCTGTTCATCGCGGCTCTCCGCAAGAGCCGTCAGGATGTTCGCGATGCGCAGGGCGTGTTCGTCCTGTGTTCCGAAGACGTTCTCGAGAACCCATGCGCGCTTCAAATAATAGTGAGCGATGACCTCCCAGGTGTATCCCATGCCGCCATGAACCTGGATGCAGGTCCGCGCGTTGCGAATCGCCGCTTCCCCGGCGGTCAGCTTGGCCGAGGAGACGGCCCTTTCGAGGTTGGCGACTTCGGGCGTGTCGAGGGTTGCGCCCGCGTTGTAGGCGCCGGCGCGAGCGGCCTCCTGAAGCACGAACATCTCGGCGAGGAGATGTTTCACGGCCTGGAAGCCGCCGATCGGTCGGCCGAATTGTTCCCGGTGTTTGGCATAGTCGTTGGCCAGGTCGAGTGCGCCTTCGGCGAGACCCAGCAGTTGGCCGGAGACGAGAGCGGCCCCCTCCAACCGCATCCGCGTGGCGGCATTGGCGTCGCCGATCGGCTCGCCCTTCGGCAGGTTCGCGACGTGATGGACCGGCGTGAGGGGGTCGAGCGGGATGTCCGCGCGTGTCGCATCGAGCCGCCGCGGGTCGAGTCGTTCGATTCCGTCCGGGCGAATCACCAACAATACGTCCAGGCTCTCGAGATGTTCGACCACGATCGGTGAGGCATGTGAACCGCAGAGATCGAGACCGCCGACGACGGTCTCGCCGCTTGCCGCGCCGTCGATCAGCCCCGCGGCGAGCTGGCTCCAAACCAGCGGGCCCGGAATCAAACGTCGGCCCAACTCTTCGAAGACCAGGACCGAATCGGCATAACCCAGACCGACGCCCGCCTGGTCTTCCGGAAGGCGGAGAGCGAATACGCCCATTTCGGCCAGCTCGCTCCACAGCGCCCGATCGAAACCCAGCGATTTCTCGAGTTCGGGCAGACGCGTACTCGGAACCCGGCCCTCACAGAAACTGCGAATTCCGTCGCGTAACGCCTTCTGGTCCTCGGTCGGTCGAAAATCCACGGGGTCTCCTCGAACGCGTCATCGGCGTTGAGCCGGGCCGCACAGACAGCGCGCTAGGTCGCAGTCGGTCGCGGCTCCTTGGGTTGGCCGAGGACACGTTCGCCGATGATGTTCTTCTGGATCTGGCTCGTCCCCGCGGCGATCGCGAGCGAAATTGCGTTGAAGTGTCGCGAGACGAAGAGCTCGGAGGGCAAGCCGCCGAGATCCGTTCGTGACAGGCCCGCGCGGCCGAGTAGACGCATGCCCAGCTCGGTGATGCGTTGGTAGATATCGGTGTAGTAGAGCTTGATGGCGGACGATCCGAGGCCCGGAACGCCCGACTCCTTCGATTCGCAGACGGAGAGCTTGACCATCGCCCAAAGCGATTCGAGTTGGCCCGAGAGACGCCCGATCTCCCGGCGCAAGGATTTGTCTTCCCAGGCATTGCTGCCGTCACTCGTCACTCGTTTGGCGGCCTTGATCAGATCCTGGACGAAGGCCTGGAGATGGATCATGTCGCTTGCGAAGGCGGTACCTCGCTCAAAGCGCAGCGTGACCATCGTGACGCGCCAGCCGTCGTTCTCCTCGCCGATTCGATTCTCGACTGGGATACGCACGTTCTCGAGAAAGACCTCGGAAAACTCACCCTCGCCTTCGAGGGTGGGCAGCGGTCGGATCTCGATGCCGTCGAGGTCCATCGGCATGATCAGCCAACTGATGCCACGATGTTTGGGCGCGGTCGGGTCGGTTCGAACCAGAAGTTCGCAATAGTCGGCGACCTGTGCGAACGAGGTCCAGATCTTGTGACCCGTGACGATATAATCATCGCCGTCGCGTTCTGCGCGAGTCTGCAAGCTCGCGAGATCCGAACCCGCGCCCGGTTCGGAGAAGCCTTGGCACCAGACCTCCTCGCCGGAAAGGATCTTGCGGATGTGTTCGGCTTTGTGCGCTTCGCTTCCCTCGGCCATCAGGGTTGGACCGCCATGCAGAACGCCCACGAAATTGACGCCGACATAGGGTGCGTTCGCGCGAGCGATCTCTTCGTAGTAGATCAGCTGCTCGATCAGGCTGGCGTCGCGTCCTCCGTATTCCCTCGGCCAGTTGATGCCGGCATAGCCCGCGTCGAAGAGTTTGGCCTGCCATCCCGTGTCGTATCGGCGGCGCGCATCCCAATCGTTCGCGCGCGGCGGCGGGCCGTAGGCCGTCACTTCGCTGGCGAGCCAAGCGGCGAGTTCCGTGCGGAATCGTTGCTCTTCGAGCGTGTAGCGCAGGTCCAACAGCTGTCCTTCGAGTAAATACGATCCGCATCGTATCGAAATGCGATCAGGCCGTCAAAGGGGGCGGCTGTGCCAGGTGGGCCGGGCGGTGAAGCCTGCTGGGCGCGGATTCCTCGCGGTCGGCGGGACGACCCGCATGATGCCTCGGGGATCGAGCAGCCGACCACGGCGCTTTACGCGCCCAGCAGGCTTCCCCGCCCGGCCCACTCGGGACGCATGAGCGTCAAGGATCCCGCGGCCTGGCCCTTTCGGCGGGGTCGGACAAGCTTTGCAGTGCTCACTACCCCGGGAAGGGAGTGGCGGTGGGAACCTCCAAGGAAGAACGTCCCGAGTGTCGTGGGTTGGGAAGCTTGCCGGGAGCGTAAAGCGCCGTGGTCGGCCGCTATGCAATCGAGGCATCATGCCGTCCGTCCCGCCGACCGCGAGGAATCCGCGAGCGGCAAGCTTCACGACCCACGACACCTGACACATCCGTCCACGGCCCTTCCCGCCGGCTACGAAAAGTGTTCGAGGTATTGGACGTAGTCGTCGAGAACCGGAAGTACCTCGTCGCGCCCCGCGGATGGAATTCGAAGGACGGCCTCGGTGACGCCCATTTTCTGGAAGTAGTCGAGCTTCTCATCGCTCGGGAAAATGCCCATCGGGACGATGTGAAGCTGGTCCGGATCGCGATCGTTGTCCGCGAAGGCGATGCGCAATTTGTCGAGTTCGGCCGACATTCCCGCGCCACCAAAGGGCATCCAGCCGTCGGCGTATTCTGCGATATGCGAGAAAAGGATGGGGCCCGCGCCACCGCCGATGAGGATCCGTGGTCGGGGTCGTTGGATTGGCTTGGGCCATTGCCATGAAGCATCGAAGCGAACGAACTCCCCGTCGAACGAAGCGACATCGTTCGCCCACAGTGCCTGCATTGCGAGCATCGTCTCACGAACGTGTGCGCGTCTCTTGCGAACGATGATTCCGTGGTTCTCCATCTCCTCGTGATTCCAGCCATATCCGATGCCAAAGACGAATCGGCCCTTGCACATCCAGTCGAGTGTCGAGATCTGCTTGGCGAAGGTGATGGGGTCGTGCTGAGCGGGGAGGCCAATTCCCGTTCCCAACAGGATTTTTTCGGTGACCGAAGCCGCTGCGGCGAGGGCGATATAGGGATCGGGACTTCGTCGGTACGCATCGGGCAGGACGTCTGTGCCGTCGGGCGGCGGCGTGCGTCGACTGGTCGGAATATGCGTGTGCTCTGGGATGTAGAGCGAATGGAAGCCGCGGGCTTCGGCCTCGCACGCGACCTCGACGGGATGCATCGCCTGGTCGGTCGACTGGATCGTGACACCCAACTGCATGGCCTCGTCTCTCCTGGATCGTCGCTCCGGTCTTATAGGTCGTTGTCGAGGCGGCGTCGAATCGGAGAGCGGGGGTGGCCGCTTTCGACGAGATCTCGCAGAGCGGCGATTGCGCTGGCGCGTCAGCGCCTTACGCTAGGGGTCCGAAAGTACAAGTGTGGTTTCGCGATGGATACCGAGAAACGCAGAGAGAATTCGCCGACCCCATCGGCAAGGCATGAGTTGAGGAGTTTTCGAGAATTGGCAATGCCCCCCGCCTTCGACGCAACATACTCGCTCGAGGATCGATATCGAATTCGGTCGGGGCGAGTCTTTCTCACGGGCAACCAGGCGTTGGTCCGACTTCCGCTGATGCAACGACGTCGAGATCTCGAAGCCGGTCTGAATACGGCCGGTTTCATCTCGGGCTACCGAGGTTCCCCGCTTGGCATCTTCGACATGAATCTCTGGCAAGCCAGTGAAATTCTCGAGGAACACGAGATCCGCTTCGAACCCGGCTTGAACGAAGATCTCGCGGCGACCGCTGTCTGGGGTTCGCAACAGTCGACCTTGCTCGACAATCCCCGATTCGATGGGGTCTTCGGCATGTGGTACGGAAAAGGTCCGGGCGTCGATCGAGCCTGCGACGCTTTGAAACACGCGAATTATGCGGGCACATCGATCCACGGAGGCGTTCTCGCTCTGATGGGCGACGATCCGGGCGCGAAGTCTTCGTCGATCGCACATCAGAGCGAACCCGCGATGATCCATTGTGGAATTCCCGTCCTGAATCCCTCGAGTGTTCAGGACTTCCTCGACTTCGGTCTCTACGGGTGGGCGCTGTCACGTTATTCGGGATGCTGGGTTGGACTGAAATGTGCGACCGACACCATCGAGAGCTCCGGGTCGATCGAAGTCTCGCCCGACCGCGCCCGAATCGTGATCCCGACCGATTTCGAGATGCCGCCGGGCGGCCTCAATGTGGGCTGGGGAAACCTGCCGCTGGAGGTCGAAGCTCGGCTCTTCGATCAACGATTGGTGGCCGTGCGCGCATTCGTGCGGGCCAACGGCATCGATCGTGTCGCCCTCGAAGCGGAAACGCGGCGGTTGGGAATCGTCACGACCGGGAAAGCGTATGGGGATCTCCGTCAAGCGCTCGAAGACATCGGGCTCGACGACGAGAAGGCGCGCTCTCTGGGCATCTCGATCTACAAGGTCGGTTTGGTCTGGCCGCTCGAGCCAGACGGCTTGTCGCGCTTTGCATCTGGCCATGATGATCTGCTCGTGCTCGAAGAGAAGAAGCCGATCCTGGAAGAACAGATCGCGCGCATGCTCTTCAACCTTTCGGATCGACCTCGGCTCTTTGGCAAGCAGGATCTCGCGGGTCGGTCGCTGGTCCCCGCGATTGGGGAGTTGACCCCCTCGGTCGTGGCCGGGGTGCTTCGCCGCTGGATCCGCGACTATTCCTCCGATGGCGCGAACGAATCGACCAGTGTCGACTGGCAGGCCGCGCTGGCTCCCGAGCCGGAGAACTCGAGCACTTCGATTCGAGTCGGACCGCTCACCAGGCTGGCGGCCTTTTGTTCGGGCTGTCCGCATAACCGATCGACCGTCGTGCCCGAAGGCAGTATCGCGATGGGCGGCATCGGCTGTCACGGGATGGCGGTCTGGATGCCCGAACGACGGACACTGGCCGTCACTCAGATGGGCGCGGAGGGTGCGAATTGGATCGGTCAGGCGCCCTACACCGGCGTTCAACACATCTTCCAGAACATGGGGGACGGAACGTATTTCCATTCGGGCCTGCTCGCGATCCGTGCGGCCGTCGCGGCCAATGTGAATATCACCTACAAGATTTTGGTGAACGGCGCGGTGGCGATGACCGGTGGTCAGCCGATCGAAGGCGAAGAGATGGCCGGCGAAGTGACCACACCCGAGATCGCACGACAGCTCGCGGGCGAAGGCGTCGGGCGCATCGCCGTCGTTACGGATGAACCCGAAAAGTATGCGCCGGGCGTTTTCCCAGCGGGCGTGATCGTTCATCATCGAAACCAGATCGACCGCGTCCAGAAGGAGTTGCGTGAAGTTCCCGGGGTGACCGCGCTGCTCTACGACCAGATTTGTGCGGCCGAGGCGCGGCGCCTTCGCAAACGCGGGGAGTTTCCGGATCCGAATCGACGCGTAGTCATCAACGAGCTGGTTTGCGAGGGATGTGGCGATTGTTCCGTCCAGTCCAATTGTATTTCGATCGAACCCGTCGAGACGGAGTACGGTCGCAAGCGAACCATCAATCAGTCGTCTTGCAACAAGGACTACTCGTGTCTGGAGGGCTATTGCCCGAGCTTCGCTACGGTGATCGGCGGAAGGCTTCGTAAGCGCGAAACCGTGGATGTGAGTCTCGGCGAGACCGCGCTATTCGCCGATCTGCCGGATCCGATCGTTGCGCCATTGGATCGACCCTTCAATCTCTTCGTCGTGGGGATCGGCGGAACGGGTGTCATCACGATCGGCGCGCTGATCGGGATGGCCGCCCACCTCGAAGGAAAGGGCGTGACTTTGCTCGACGTGACCGGACTCGCCCAGAAGAATGGTGCGGTGGCGAGTCATATTCGCGTGGCGAGCCGGTCCGAAGAGCTTCATTCCACTCGCATTGGTGTGGGGAACGCGGATCTCGTTTTGGGTTGCGACATCGTCGTCGCAACCGGTCTCGATGCTCTCCAGAAACTCTCACGCGCGAGAAGCCGGGCGATCGTCAATACCCACGTGGCGCCGACCGCGGAGTTTGCGTTGAGCCCCGATCTCGAGCTGTCCTCGACGGAAATGGAAGCCACGATCGAACGAGTGCTGGGGTCCGATCGCGCCGAATTCGTCGACGCGACGAAGCTTGCTGTCGCGCTCATGGGGGACTCCATCGCCGCCAATCTCTTTCTGGTCGGATACGCATTGCAGAAGGGTTTGATGCCCGTCGGTTTGCCGGCGCTCGAGCGGGCGATCGAGTTGAACGGTCGCGCGCCGCAGATGAACAAGCAGGCTCTGGCCTGGGGCCGTCTCGCTGCCCATGATCTGGAGAAGGTGCGCGCGCGTGCAGAGTCACAGATTCCCGCCTCTCAGAAGGTCACGAAAGCGGACACACTCGAGGAGATCGTGGCGCGACGCGTCCGATTCTTGACGGACTATCAAAACGAGAAGTACGCCGAGCGCTATTCGGATCGGGTCAAGCGCGTGGCGTCCGTCGAACGATCGATCGGCGCGAAGGGCCATCGTCTGGCCCACGCGGTCGCGCTCTACTACTTCAAACTCCTCTCGGTCAAGGACGAGTACGAAGTGATGCGGCTGTGGGCGGATGATCGATTTCAACGCCAACTCGACCGGGAGTTCGAAGGGAACTACAAGCTCGAGTTTCACCTGGCGCCCCAGCTCTTCTTTCCGAGAGACAAGGACACGGGACGAGTCCGAAAGCTCAACATCGACCGTCGGATCATGTTCTTGCTCAAGTGGCTGCGCCATCTGAAGTTCTTGCGCCATTCGCCCCTCGACATTTTCAATCGAACCGCACATCGGCGACGCGAGTGGGCGCTGGTCAGGGAGTACGAGAAAGTCCTGGATGAATTGACTCGGGATCTCGCGCCCGAGAACCTCGACCTCGCCGTCCAGATCGCGCAGGTGCCCGAACATATTCGAGGCTTCGATACGGTCAAAGATGGGCAGATGCGTGTCGCGAAGGAAAAGGCTGCGCGACTCCTAGAAGACTTTCGAGGTCGAAATCGAGCTTGAGCGCTCTCCGATTGCCGAGCGCGCAGGTCTCGCCGGACTGGCTGACCGCCGCTCGATTCATTAGGATCGTCCTCGCTTCAGCCGCAGGTAAATAGACGGCAAGGCGGCTGAACCAAGCGCGAATGACCCGTTCATTACTCCTGGGAAACGACCGTTTTTGCTTGACGAGGCGACCCTCTAGATAGACCTTGGATAGATAGACCTTGGAGAACTGGCTCGGGGTCGCCACCCTCGATTCGCTTTCGCCTCTCGAGGCCTCTCGTCGAACGTAGACCGCCGTCGTCGCGCCAGGGCCATTTCCCCTAGAAATTGGAAACAGAAACGAAGATGCCTACCCCCGCCCCGTCCAAATCCTTCGCCGAAATGCGGCAGATTCTCGCAAGCCGGAAAATCGAGCGTGTGGTCGTGCTCGGTGCGAACGGCACCATGGGTTTTGGGAGCGCGGCGCTCTTCACGACTGCCGTACCCGAAGTGACGTTCCTGGCCCGTACGAAAGAGAAGGCCGAGGAAGGCCTGGCGGCGGCGATCAAACAGGTTCGATCCCCCACGGTCGCTCTGCGAGCCAAGACCGGCGACTACGACAAGGACCTCGCCGCGGCGGTCGGCGGTGCGGATTTGATCTTCGAGGCGCTCACCGAAGACATGGCGATCAAGAAGGAGATTTTCGACAAGATCGAAGCGGCCCGTGGCGAGAATTCGATCGTTGCGACCGTGACCTCCGGTCTCTCGATCAACTCGCTATGCGAAGGCAGGAGTGATTCCTTTCGAAAGAATTTTCTTGGCTTGCATTTTTTCAATCCGCCTAACGTAATCGTTGGGACGGAGTTGATCGCCGGAGACGATACGGATCCCGACCTGGTTGATTTCATCGACGCGTTCGCTCAGCTGCGTCTGGGTCGTGAGATGGTTCGAACTTTCGATACACCTGGCTTTGCTGGAAACCGTATTGGCTTCAAGGTCATGAACGAGTGCGCCCAGCTGGCGGGGGAGTTGGGTCCACTGCTGGTCGACAGGCTCGTCGGGCCGTATACGGGGCGAGCGATGACGCCGCTGGCCACGGTCGATCTCGTTGGCTGGGACATTCATCGCGCAATCGTCGACAACGTCTACGAGAACACGAACGATGAAGCGCATGAGACGAACAAGCTTCCCGACTTCATGGCCAAGCTGATGGAGACGGGCGTTCTCGGAAACAAATCGGGCGGTGGCTTCTTCAAGCGTGACGGCAAGAAGCGCCTCGTACTCGATCCCGCGACGGGCGAATATACGCCGGAGGAAGACATCAAGCTTCCCGACCTAGCGTATATCGATGAAGTTTCCGCGCTCCATCGCGATGGCCGCTACAAGGAAGGAATGGCGGTTTTTCTGAACGCCGAAGGTGAATACGCCAAGATCGCGCGCGGAGTCATCGCCGGCTATATCGCCTATTCGTTCGAACGCGTCGGAGAAGTGACCGAGACGATCGACGGGATCGACCGGATCATGGGCCTCGGCTTCAATGCCGCGCCACCGTCGGTGCTGATTGATGCGATCGGTGTTCAGGGCGTCGTCGACATGATTGGCGAAGCCGGGCTCGAATGTCCGTCCGCCCTCGCGGAGGCCGCGAAGACCGGCAAACCGGAACGCTTTTTTACCCACAGACGAATCAACGTCGGACGCTTCTTCGTCGCGGATTGATCGACTCGAATCGCTCTTGATCGCACACCCCGCGGCCGAGAGAATCGCTGGAGGATGAGAGAATGGCCATTGGATCTGAAGTCTATATTCTGGGCGGATACCAGACGGATTTTGCGCGGAATTGGACCAAGGAGAACAAACATTTCTCGGCTCTGATGAGGGAGAGCGTTCGCGGTGCGCTCGAAGCCTGTGAAATCGCCCCGGAAGAAGTCGAGAGCGCCCACGTCGGAAATTTCGCGGCCGAACTCTATTGCATGCAGGGCCATCTTGGCGCCTTCTTCACGGAGGCCGATCCGGCCTTCAGCGGTCTGCCGACGGCTCGCCATGAAGCGGCGTGTGCTTCGGGTTCGATCGCGCTCCTCGCGGCCTCCGCCGAGATCGAGGCGGGTCGTTACGACCTGCAGGCCGTCGTCGGGATCGAGCAGATGAAGACGGTCTCTCCCGCGGTCGGTGGATCGTATCTGGGAACAGCGGCCTGGTATGAGCACGAGGCCGAGGGAATCGAAGCCCCCTTCCCAAAACTCTTTGGCAGACTCGGCGACGAGTACGACAAACGATATGGTCTGAAGGACGAGCATCTCGCCGAGATCTCGAAAATCAACTACGCCAACGCGAAACTGAACCCGAATGCACAAACCCGCACTTGGTACATGAACAAGGATCATGCGTTGTGTCGAACAGACGACAATCCGGCGATCGGGGGTCGCATTCGCATCGCGGATTGCTCGCAGGTGACCGACGGCGCCGTCACACTCTTTCTCGCCTCGCGGGACTATGCCGAGAAGTGGGCGAAAGGGACGGGGAAGAAACTTTCCGAGATTCCTCGGATCAAGGGTTGGGGGCATAACACGGCGCGCCTCAAATTTTCAGACAAGGTCGCGGAGAGCGCCAACTCCCAATACATCCTTCCTCATGTGCGAACGACGATCGTGCGCGCCATGGAGCGCGCGGGGATCGATGGCGTCGACGGCATCGACGGAATCGAAACACACGATTGCTTCACGACATCCGAGTACATGGCGATCGACCATTTCGGGATCACCGCGCCCGGCGAGTCCTGGAAGGCGGTCGAAGAGGGATGGCTCGAGATCGACGGAAAGTATCCGATCAACCCGAGCGGTGGGTTGATCGGCGCGGGTCACCCGGTGGGGGCCACGGGATGTCGCCAGGTGCTCGATTGCTACCTCCAGGTCACCGGTCAGGCGGGGGCCTACCAAGTGGAAGGTGCAAAGAACTTCCAGACGCTGAATATCGGCGGATCCGGCACCACGAGTGTTTCGTTCGTGGTGGGGGTCTAACGCTCCACGGCGTCCTGCCGTCGCAAATTGTCCATTCCCCGAACTCAGTGCGAATCTGACACTGTGTGATATTCTGAATCCAAGGAACATCGCCGTTGGTCGGCTCCTGTTCGCTTCCGGGAAGGTGAGCGTTCACGAGCGTGCCTGGGACATTCGATTTTTCGATGCCCGAGACGCGTGATTCTGGGGCAGATCTCCGCCCGGTGTTCCGTAGACGCGAACTGAGTTTCAGCCCGTGAATACGGAGGAATGAGTCATGCGTAGGATTATTTTCGTGTTGGTCGTGTTGGTCTGGGTCACCGGTTTGGGATGTGGGACCACAGGCACCGAGGCTCCCGCCGCCACCTCTAGTAGCAGCGGTCCGGCGAGAACGCTCGATGGGCTGATCGAAGTCGAGACGAGCGCGCCGGGTCGGCTCTTTCTACGCGAGAATCACGGTATCGGCGGGTATGATGCCATCGCCATCGCTCCTTCCTTCCTCAACTACAGACGGACGTCCACCCGACTCGATCCCGATGACGAGGAACTTT
>Ga0209988_10000364_pt1 | contig 27885 bp, 30 predicted proteins | sample N075metaG_FD_183115 | JGI IMG/M metagenome (GOLD analysis project Ga0209988, IMG submission 183115) | Deep subsurface microbial communities from Kermadec Trench to uncover new lineages of life (NeLLi) - N075 metaG (SPAdes) (version 2) | ecosystem: Environmental > Aquatic > Marine > Ocean trench... | reverse complement strand
CTAGGCATCCTGAAGCATCCGTTCCTGCATGCGCCGGTTGATCACCGGAAGGATCCAGGGTATGAACCTTTTCAGGTAATGAATCCGGCGTGACATCTTGTCGGGGAATATGTCGCGGCGATTCTTCTTCACACCTTTGACTATTTCGGCAACCACATCGGCGGGATCTGTCACCATGTCGTCGGGGACTTCGTGGCGTGTCTCGTAGCCAAACTGCTCCGAGTTCAGTATCGGTGTCCGGCTGAAGAAGGGATAGACCGTCGAAACCCTGATGCCGATATCCCCGTAGTCGGCAGCAAGTGAATCGCTGAATCCGCGCAGGCCGAACTTGGTGGCGCAGTATGACGCAATACCTGAGGTGCCGATCCAGCCCGCCAGCGAGGAAATATTCACTATGTGACCGCTGCCCCTTTCGATCATCTGCGGCAGGAACAGGTAGCAAAGGCGCATAGGGGCCAACAGGTTGAGCCGCATAACCTGTTCCCAGCGAGCGGACGGCACGTGGTCAAATCGACCGCCCACCGCGATACCGGCATTATTAATAAGTATGTCGGGAGGGTAACCACACGCCTGAACACCGTCATAAAGCTTGCGGCAGCCGGCCTCATCGGCGAGATCTGCGGCAACACTGCCAAGAATCTGCCCGCTATCCGCCTGCATTTCCGCGACCAGCGATTCGAGTGTGGCCACGTCAATATCCGTAAGCAGCACCCGGCTGCCCGCTTCCAGGAATTGCCGGGTCATTTGCCGGCCGAAGCCGCCGCTGGCGCCGGTGATCAGCACCACTGCATTATTAAGGTCGGTCATTGCGGTAGCATATCAGCCCGCATAATATTCTGGGAACCGCGGTGAGAGAAAATAAGGAGACCATCGCCGGCAATTCGGGCACGCCCGATATTCGCTGGTTGATTGCAGGTGCACTCGCCGGTTTGCTGGCCGCGGGATTCGGCATTTTGCGCCAGGCGGATTCAGGCAGTAAATTGCCAGCCAACGCCGTGGCGCGCATCAACGACCAGATCATCAGTCGCGATAACTATGATCGCGCGCATGCAAGGCTTGGAACGAACAGCACTTCCGGTGATGAAACCGCGTGGGTGCTGCAGCGCCTGGTCGAGGATGAATTGCTGGTGCAACGTGGCCTCGAACTCGGCATGGCACAGTCAGACAGCGCAGTGCGCAACACGATAATTGATGCATTAATCGCATCTGTGACAGGAGAGGCGGATGCGGCGAATCCAGGCGATGAAGCGCTGCAGCAATATCTTTCGGACAATGCCGATCGATTCAGTTATACGGCAAGCTTGTCGGTCGCCGCCTGGCAAACGAACGATGATGCAGTTGCACAATCGTTTGTAGCGGAGTTGCGTAACGGCAGCAACGTCGCGACCTCAGATGCCATCGGCCCGGTTCCTGATCTTCCTCGCGGCCTGATGACGGTCGAGCTACTGCGCGATTACCTCGGGCCGGGTGTCGCTGCAGCTGCAGCCGATATGCCGGTTGGCAGCAGCGCAGTTTTTGCGAGACGCGGTCGCTGGCTGGTGGTGCAGGTTCTGCAGAAAAAGTCCGCCGTCGTTACCGATCTCGACACCATCCGCAACCGGGTGCTGCTGGATTATCGGCGCAGCCTGGCCGATCAGACGCTACAGGATTACCTTGACGATCTGCGCCGCCGCGCCGACGTGGTTGTAGTCCAGCCGTGACACGCATCCTCCGCCTTGCAGCAGCAATAAGCGTATTCCTTTGCCTTGCGACGGACGCGGCAGCTCATACGAGAAGCGAGAGTTATTCCCACTGGTACCAGTCTGACGGGACCATCAGCGCCACGATCACCATTCCACTTCGCGAGGTGATGCTCCTTTATCAAGCGGGTGACGGCGCTGTTCCGCCAGCAGAGCTATTCAGGGATGAACTGGTCGCGAAGACCAGGGTATCGAGCACGTCGGGAATCTGCGGCGGAACGGCGGTCAATATTTTGCAGGCGGCATCAGGATTTGTGCGCGTTGAAATGCAATTTGACTGCGGCGCCGCAGCAGCGGCTGACATACATTACCGTGCACTATTCGATGCCGCGCCATCACACGTGCATTACGCGAAGTTGCACCGGGATGGCAGCCTGCGATCCGAAACGCTGATTACCGACACATCCGACACCTGGAACATCGGCGACATTAGCGACGCCGGCTCATATTCTTTTACATCTTTCCTGGCCATCGGCACCGAACACATCGCCGGCGGCATCGATCACATCGCTTTCCTGATCGGCATGCTCCTGATCGCCGGATCGATTGGCCGCAGCATCATTGCGGTCACAGGTTTTACGCTCGGACACAGTGCTAGCTTATGCGCGGCCGTACTCGGTTACGTGCACGCGGACAGCACCCTGGTTGAGGCATTTATCGGATTTACAGTCGCGCTGGTTGCTGTCGAGTATTTCCTGTTACACAAACAAGCGGAACAGACGGTGGTGACAGTTGCCGTCACCAGCATGGTAATCGCATGGGCAGTTGGTTTGCTGGCGCTCACATTCGGCCTGATCTCTGAGCGGGCACTATTCGTGTATGCGGGATTCGGTGTGTTCGCATTTTGTTACCTGCTGGCATCGAAGGAACTGGAGCGTCAGCATGCCTCACGTGCAAGCACATTGCTTTTCCTTGCCACGACTTGCTTCGGCTTCGTGCATGGCTTCGGCTTCGCCGGATTCCTGATGGAAACGGGAATTCTCGGAACATCGCTTTTCATTCCATTGCTCGGCTTCAACTTAGGCGTCGAAGTCGGCCAGCTGATTCTCGTTGCCATCGCGCTTGCAGTTGCAACCTTGCTCCGCGACAAAGTGCCACGCGTAGTCACGTCGATGCTGGCTGCCAGTCTCTGCGGCGTCGGCGTTTATTGGTTCGTCGGTCGAACGCTCGTCTAAAGGACAATGATGACAGTCCTGCGTACGCCAGACAGTCGCTTCGAGAAGCTGCCGGATTACGACTTTGCCGCAAATTACGTCGATATCGACGGGCTGCGCATGCATTACATCGACGAAGGACCACAAGACGCCGATCCGGTACTCATGCTGCATGGCGAGCCGAGCTGGAGCTATCTGTACCGGCACATGATTCGGCCAATCGCGGACGCGGGTTTTCGCGCGATCGCGCCGGACCTTATCGGTTTTGGCAAATCGGATAAACCCGGCAAACGCAGCGATTACAGCTACCTGGGCCATGTTAGGTGGATGCGGCAATTCCTGGAGATGCTCGATCTCAGCGAGATTGCGCTGGTCTGCCAGGACTGGGGCTCACTGATTGGTCTGCGGCTCGCCGCGGAGAATGAGCAGCGTTTTGCAATGATCGTACTTGCGAATGGTGGCCTGCCAACGGGCGATCAACAGATGCCGGTGGTGTTTCGAATCTGGCGTGCGTTTGCGCGTTTCAGTCCCTGGTTTCCGATTGGGCGGATCATTCAGTCAGGCACGATTGCTAAACTTCCGCCTGAGGTCGTGGCAGCCTACGACGCCCCTTTTCCATCAAGCGCTTACAAAGCCGGGGCACGGGCATTCCCGATGCTGGTTCCCACGACTCCGGACGACCCGGCGTCAGCAGCCAATCGTGATGCCTGGAAAACTCTTGGCAGCTGGCGCAAACCGTTCCTGACTGCGTTCAGCAATCGCGACCCGATTACGCGCGGTGCGGATCAAAGGTTTCGCGAAAAGGTGCCCGGTGCGCTGGACCAGCCGCACACGACAATAAGGAATGCCGGGCATTTCCTGCAGGAGGAGAAAGGACCCGAGCTCGCACAAGTCGTCATTGATTTTATCAACGTCGATTAGAATATTAATAACATCAATATTTTATCGCTCGAGGTACTGGAACTTGTCTTTGACTTCGCGCCAGTCATCGGCGTCATCGGGTGCATCTTGCATCTCGGTGATCACCGGCCAGGATTCTGACAATTCTGCGTTGAGCTCCAGGAACTGATTCTGCGCCTCGGGTAGTTCGTCTTCCGGGAATATCGCCTCCACCGGGCATTCCGGCTCGCACAAGGTGCAGTCGATGCATTCCTCGGGATCGATGACCAGCATGTTCGGGCCCTCGTGAAAACAATCCACGGGGCAAACCTCGACACAGTCGGTCAGCTTGCACTTGATGCAGCTCTCGCTAACGACAAATGTCATAAATACGGTCCTGATACGTCGTGGTCGCTGTCTGATCGCACAGCATCTGTCTGATCGGATCGTATTCGATCGACGGAAACCGGGGTCAGACCCACTGCTGTCCCCGATTTACGATTTACTCCTGCTATGCTTTCCGAAATCATCCATCCGCAACGAGTGAGCAAGAATGAGCCAGGTAAGCATCGAACGCCGTGACGGCATTGCCATCATCTCCGTAGACAATCCACCAGTCAACGCACTGTCGCAGGCAGTCCGGGAAGGGCTTACGCGGTACATAGACGAGGCCGCAGACGACGACAGTGTTCAGGCGATCGTGATCATCTGCACTGGCCGTACCTTTATCGCGGGCGCCGATATTCGTGAATTCGGGCGTCCGCCGGAGCCACCACATCTTCCCGATCTAATCGCCCGAATCGAGGCAGCGGACAAACCCGTGGTAGCCGCAATGCACGGTACCGCGCTTGGCGGGGGACTCGAGGTCGCGCTCGGTTGTCATTATCGGATTGCTACAGGGTCCGCAAAAGTCGGCCTCCCGGAGGTCAGCCTGGGGTTGCTGCCGGGCGCATCGGGAACGCAGCGGCTGCCGCGATTGATCGGCGCGGAACGTGCCCTGGACATGATGCTCTCCGGCAAGCCGGTTAAAGCGCAGGTGGCTCTTGAGGTCGGCCTGATCGATCAGATCTGCGACGATGACAAGCTCCGGGACGCAGCGATTAAGTTTGCGGTATCGAAAGTCGCCAGCGGACCGCGCCGCATCAGCGAAATGACGGTCCCGGACGTCGAGCCCGATCTATTCGACAAAACCAGGACGGCCATTGCCAGGAAAACCCGCGGCCTGATGTCGCCGGAAAAAATCATTCGCTGTGTCGAGTTGTCGACGCAGGTCGGTTTCGACGAGGGCTGCAAGGCGGAGCGTGAACTATTCCTCGAATGTAAGAAATCACCACAATCGGACGGCCTGCGTCACGCGTTCTTCGCCGAGCGCGCCGTTTCCAAAGTGCCGGGCATCGGCAAGAACACAAGCGTACGAGCCACAGACAAGGTCGCCGTTCTCGGCGCCGGCACGATGGGCGCCGGCATCGCGTACAGCTGTCTCACCGCCGGTTGCACCGTGCATCTGCTGGACAACGACGGAGAGGGCCTGGAAAGAGGCGCGACGACCATTCGCAAATTATACGAGGATGGTGTTGCGCGCGGGAAAATCAACGAGGAGGAAATGGCGGATGGCATCGGCCGTTTGAGCACCACACCGGATTACGGCGACATCGGCGATGCCGATCTTGTGATCGAGGCTGTATTCGAAAACCTGGCGATAAAGAAAGAAGTCTTCGAAAAACTCGATTCAGTGTGCAAGGCCGGGGCCATCCTCGCGACGAATACGTCGACGCTCGATGTGGACGCCATTGCCAGCGCGACAAAACGTCCACAGGATGTCATCGGCCTGCACTTCTTCAGCCCGGCTCACATCATGCGCCTGCTTGAGATCGTGCGCGGCGCGGAAACGTCCGACGAGGTCATCGCAACATCACTCGCCCTCGCAAAACGGCTGCGAAAAATCGGTGTCGTCGTCGGCAACTGTTTTGGTTTTGTCGGCAACAGGATGCTGTACAACTATGGCCGCGAAAACCAGTTCCTGTTGCTGGAAGGCGCGGCTCCGGAACAAATAGACCAGACGCTCACTGACTGGGGCATGGCAATGGGACCGAATGCGGTTGGCGATCTTGCCGGCCTCGACGTTGGCTACAAGGCCAGGCAAGAGCGTACCGACCTGCCCGATGATCCGCGCTTCTATCGCATCGCGGATCTGCTCGTCGATCAGGGGCGCTTTGGGCAAAAGACAGGCAAGGGCATGTACCTGTATACCGAGGACTCCCGCACGCCAACGCCGGACCCGGAGGTGCAAGCTCTTATCGATAATGAGTCCGCGAAACTCGGCATTACGCGGCGCGACATCGAGCCGCAGGAGATCATCGAGAGATGCATTTACGGCCTGATAACTGAAGGCGCACGAATTCTCGAGGACGGCATCACAGCACGCTCAAGCGACATCGATGTCGTCTGGACAAATGGTTACGGGTTTCCGCGGCATCGCGGCGGGCCGATGCACTATGCCGACACCGTCGGGCTGGCGGCAGTTTACGAAAAGGTGTGTAAGTTCAGGGACAGGTTTGGCGCCGAATTCTGGGATCCGCCCGGCTTGCTCAAGGACCTTGCGGGCAAGGACCAGCGATTTTCTGATTTCGACAAAAGTAATGAATAAACGCTGGTCACGATATCTTCGAACCAGGTACTTGTCGAGGCAGACAGAATGCTGGTTCTGCTATTTTCCCGTGCCCCTGGCCTCAACAATGCCTTCTGCATCGGCTTTGCTGGCGACTTGTTCGATGTTGTCGATGTTGCAACTCATTCTCCTGCCGCCATCCCTGTAAGTCACCCGGCCGAAGTCGTTTGAGCAAAGCCGGCTCATCGGGTTTGAAAGCGCAATAACCTGGGAAAAATCGATCCCGTAACACGAGGAGAACATGGTAAAGAGATACTTGCTGTCGGACCTGATTCCCTCTATATAAAGATGCTTATCATCAATTGAGCTCCAGCTGGTAATTTCCCGAATGTTGAAGCACGTTCGACCAGCGCTCGCTTCTGATGCAGATTCAGTCGAGGCACACCCTGAGGTAACTATAGCTATTACCGATATAACGACAGAGACTGTATTCTTCATTACTTTTTATCCTTTTTCGAAAATAAAATGTTTGTAGAGGCGCGGAGTTCCATATTCGACTATTTCACGGACTATCGTGTCCATCTCCCTGAGGTCAGGTTTCCAGTCGCGCCACTTTACGCCAAAGATGTCATCACCGATGTAGATTAATGACTTTTGTGTGGCAGAATTCCTATGATGGGCGTCCCTGATTGGATTGTTTTAGTGAGACAGGCGATGGTTCGGGGAGAGATTGGTTGACAACGAACGAAGATTTGCAAAACGAGAGTGACGGGTCATTTTCGAAACGCCAGCGACTCTTTATCAAGTATACGCTTGCAGTGCTGGTCGATCTGACAGTACTCAATTTGTTCAATGAATACTGGGATTTCGTCTACATAGAATTTTTCACAATTTCATTGCTCACTGCAGTGCTACTTCAGTTCTTGTTGCAGGTGACAATTGCAATTGAGCACCGCGTTGCGGGTTACTTTAAATCAAAGACCGGTTTGAGGGCGAAGGTACTGCGAGGCTTGTCAACCTGGGCCATACTCTTTGCCTCGAAGTTGGTGATTCTCGAGGCTATCAACTTTGCCTTTGGCGACAGCGTCCTGTTCAGCGGTCCGGTGCATGGGTTGGTAGCATTTATCATCGTCGTCATCGCAATAATCATTGCCGAACAGGCCATTACGCGGATATACAATTCTCTGGCCTGATTTCCCGCGACTGCCTTGGAAACATGACAATCGCCCGCTTAGGAAGGGCTCCTACGATCGTTTCGTAGGAGCCCTTCCTAAGCGGGCGATTGTCGATCTTCGTATCATTGTTTAGCGTTGTCTTGGCACCGATTTGAGTTTATGGGACAGCAGTGATCCGGCACTTATTTCGTCAGGCGCCAGCGGCCGTTCTCCATCCTGGCTTGCAGTTCCTCTTCGAGGCGGATGAGGTGCGCAAGCAGGGAGTGCTCGGCGAGGTCGTGCAGTTTTTCATCGACATCCTGGTAAACCAGTGGCACCAGCTCCCGCGAGGTCGAATCCGGGTGATCCCTAAGGACACCGATTACCTTCGCTTCGCGTTCCAGCCGGTGATTAATCAGCCAGTCGATGGCTTCCTGGGGCTGGTCCATTACCTCGCCGTGCCCCGGCAGAATCGCCTCCAGGCTCATTGACTTGAGTCGCCCGAGAGAGCGCAGGTAATCGCCCATGTTGCCATCGGGCGGATCGATAACCACAGTCGACCCGTTGATGATGTGGTCACCCGTGAACAACCAATTGCGACCTGTATGCAGGTAGCAAAGATGGTTGGAGGCATGCCCCGGTGTATGAATCGCCTGCAGCCTGAATTCGCCGGTCTCAAATGTCCCGCCGTCTGCGAGTACGTGGTCCGGGGTGAAGCTCTGATCCTGGTGCCGGCCCTGCGGCGCCATCCGGCCGAATTGTTCAGCGCCGGTTGCCTCCGCCAGCAACGCCGCAGCGGGTGAATGGTCCGGGTGCGTATGCGTAACCAGAATCCATTTGATCGGACCATCGGCAAGTTGCTGAATGGCAGCGACATGTTCCGGCATAGCCGGTCCGGGATCGATCACGGCGATTTCTTTACGGCCCAGCAAATAGGTATTGGTGCCGGGTCCGGTCATCATGGAGGGGTTCGGCGCGAGCAGCCGACGCACGCCCGGTGCCAGCTCCGTGATCTGCCCCACCTCAAGACTCATTGTTTAATGCTCCCGGGTGATCCGGTCCGTTCTATTGCTGACCTTCAGGGTCGCCGGTCTCGGCAAAGGCGCGCAATCGCGTCATTGCCTCTTCGAGCACACCATTGACGGCAGGGGCTAAAGTGTCCAGTCCATCCGCATAGTAGCCACCGACCGCGTAGTTCAGCGTTACCATCGTCCCGTCTCCGGCGTCGTCGAATTCCCAGGTCATGTTGCCGTCAACGCCCATCAGGCCTAGCGGACCAAGACCTCCCGTCAAACGCAAAATGATGCCCGGACTAAGGTAGGTCACCATCATATGGACGATGCCGGCTCCCTGGCCGAGCTTCTCGCAGAAACAACCCGGTACGCGCATATCGATCGACATGTTGTTGGCGAAGCCGGAAATCGTGTGATCGTTGTGCCACCAGCTGCCGACATTTTCGACGGCCGCTTTGTATACTGCCATGCGTTCCGCGTTAACCATCGTGCTTATGTGGATCGTGAAGCCGTGTGCCTGGGCGTCCAGCACTTCCGCCTGCGCGGCCGGGACCATGCTGCAAATGACCATTGCCGCTATGGCAGCAATAAAGTTTCTGTAAGTTTTTATTTGCATGCTCGACACCCTGTCTCAAAATGAGTCGACGCAAGCTTAACCCAAACCAGCAGGCAGGATGTATGTCAGAATATCTGTATGGGCAGGAAAGCCTCCAGCAGGAATGCGGCGCCTAAGGCTGCGGTGCCGAAGTAACATTTTTGAAATATCTTCATTCGAGTTCCAGGCGAAGTTTCGCGATATTTCCATTATCCGGATTCACCCTGAACACAAACTGAAGGCCAGAAGATAAAAATAATCTATTGATATATAAGGAGTTAGTGATCGTTGTCGTTCCCGGACTCGAATCAGAATAGCGAGACTGACCGCCTCGTCAGCTTTATTCGCGAGCACTCGCACCTGACTGTTTTGACCGGCGCCGGTTGCAGCACGGCCTCGGGCATCCCCGAGTACCGGGACGACGATGGCAACTGGAAACATCGACAGCCAATGCAGTTCGCCGAATTCGTCAATGACGAGGGCAAGCGGCGCCGCTACTGGGCGCAGAGTTTTGCAGGATGGCACAGGATATCGAACGCAAAACCCAATGCGGCACATCACGCCATTGCCGAGCTGGAACGCTGCGGTTATGTGTCCTGCGTCATCACGCAAAATGTGGACAATCTGCATACAGCGGCGGGCAGCCGAAATGTGATCGACCTGCATGGTGTACTGCAACGTATTCGCTGCCTTGATTGCGGCGCGAAAGATTCGCGTCATGCCTATCAGAGCAGATTGCAGGATTGCAATCCGGACTGGAGCGCATCAATGACGGCAATCGCACCCGACGGCGATGCTAGAATTTCAGTCGACGACGTACGATCATTCGACATTCCCGGATGTTTGACCTGTGGCGGCATCGTCAAACCCGATGTCGTTTTCTTTGGTGAGCCGGTACCGGAGTTACGGGTAAGGAGAGCAATTCGGTATCTCCGGCAGTCCGCGGCGCTACTGGTCGTCGGCTCCTCCATGATGGTTTTTTCAGGTTATCGTTTTGCGCGAATCGCCAGTGAAGCAGGGCTTCCAATAGCAATAGTGAACCGCGGCACCACCCGTGCGGATAACCTCGCGACACACAAATTGACGGCGAATTGCGCCGAGCTGTTGTCGCAAACATTAAGCCGGCTCGCGGCCTGAGAGAAAGGACAGGATATTTTACCGGAAGGCTGGGACATTGTTTACGAGAGCAGCTCACGCAGCGCCTGCTCGGAGCGGGCGTTAGTGCTGCACGCACTCGGTATCCCTTACGACATTCTCTCCGCCGAAGAGCGATCCTTGATCGTCGTCCCGGCAGAGTTGCTTGAAAAAGCAAAATTCGAGTTGTGGCAATACGACCAGGAGAACAGGGCGGTTAAGCCGCGTGGCGCCACGATGACTCCTGTCTATCAGAACGGCGTGCCGGGCGTCGCAATATACGTCGCTATTATTTGCCTGGTTGCCTGGTTTGCCAGCGAGGCGCTTTTTAATCGCGACTGGTTTGCCCTCGGCCGTGTCGATGGCGAATTGATCCGCGACGGCCAGTGGTGGCGGACGATCACGGCGCTAACGTTGCATTCGGGTATTCGTCACCTGGCTGGCAATATTGTCTTCGGCATCCTGTTCGGCCTGATGGCAGGGCGCCTGGTTGGTTCGGGCATCGCCTGGTTCAGCATCGTCACTGCCAGCAGCGCTGCAAATTTCCTGAATACATCCCTGCTCGAATCGGCGCACCGCGCGATTGGCGCATCCACCGCGGTATTTGCGGCGCTCGGCCTGGTTTCGGGATTCGTTTGGCGCGCAAAGCTGATGGCGCAGGATCGCTGGCCATATCGCCTGGGCCCCATCATTGGCGGCATTGCTTTACTTGCTTATACGGGCACCGGTGACGCTAATACCGATATTGGCGCCCATCTCTCTGGATTCGTCTGCGGCTTTCTGTCCGGCACAGTCCTGACCATGGCGGCAAAATACCTCCCCAGGAGAAACCTGCAGCTCGCCAGCGGCATTGCCGCCATATCGATTATCGTACTCGCCTGGATTGTTGCCCTGCAACTCTGGGCCTGATGGCCTCTCTGGTTGTAGAATTCGCGATCATCAGTCTGTCATTGAGATCTTTTTCGACAGGCTGCTAGTCGAACTGGTCCTGGAGGCACGGTGCTGCATTGAAAATTTTCCTGTTGTCCCTGTTGACGATTGCATTGCTTACAGCCATCGTTTTGCGTGTGCGCTACGGTGGTGGCGACCCATATCCTGACTTATCGGCGCCACCGCTCATCAGCGATTCGCAGCTCGAAGAAGTCCTCAACTACCCAGAGCCAATCGGTAACGTCGCCGTCAACCGGGAAGGGCGAATCTTTTTTACCGTGCACCCCGAGTCCAGGCCGCGCGGCAACAAATTGCTTGAGTGGGTTGACGACGCGGCCGTGCCCTACCCCAGCGGCACCGTCCAGCCACACCTGTTTGATACGGTACTGGGCGTGGTGGTCGATAAGCGGAATTGGCTCTGGACCATCGACCACGGTAACCATGGACTCGGTACCGCCCGTTTGCTGGCCTTCGACCTTAGCAACGGCAACATCATCCATGACTACAAATTTCGCCCGAAAACAGCACCCGCGGGATCTTTGTTACAGGATCTTCGCGTATCGGCTGACGGAGCCACGGTGTTTATCGCAGACGCCAGTATGTGGAGAAAGAGCCCGGCGATTATTGTTTACGATGTTGCCACGCGGAGTGCGCGGCGAGTGCTCGAATCACACGTGTCAGTTAGCCCGCAGAACTATGTCGTCAGAACCCGGATCAGGGACATGTCATTTCTGGGCGGGCTGGTGGTTTTCAAAGCCGGTGTAGACGGTATCGCCCTCGATGCGGACGATGAGTGGTTGTACTTTGCGGCAATCAATCAAAGCGGACTGTTCAGGGTACGGGTTCGCGACCTGACCGACGAGACTATGCCCGCGCGGCAACTGGAAAACCGCGTTGAGCGATTCAGCGACAAACCACTGAGTGACGGTATTTTGGCGGTGGCAAGTGGTGAAATTTATGTCACCGACGTCGAGCACGGCGCGGTAATCGCCATTGACCAGCGACAGACACTCAACACGGTGATCAGGTCGCCCCGTATCCGCTGGGCAGACGGCTTGTCGGCTGGCCCCCGCGGATGGCTTTATCTTGCAGACAGCGCGCTGCCGGAACTCGTCCTGAAAACCAGGGATCACATCAACGCTCAGGGGCCCTATTATATCTTTCGGTTTCATCCCGGCTATGATGCCGCGCCTCAGTAGGATCGGCCTCGTGTACATGGACGATTCGCGGCTTTAACCGCTAATCTTTTAATTCATTTCGTACAGGAAAAAAGATGCAGGTTGCCTTCCTGTACACGACCGCTGTCCTGATCTGGGGCTCCACCTGGTTCGCCATTACCTTTCAACTGGGTCCGGTCGCAGAAGAAGTGTCCGTTGCCTACCGTTTCGGGCTGGCGTCGATTGCGTTGTTCGCCTACGCAGCCATTTCGGGACGGAGAACGCGTATTCCACTCGAGTCATACGGCTATGTCGTATTGCTGGGCATCCTGATGTACTCCGGAAGTTACATGATGGTGTATCACGCAACCTCATACGTCACGTCTGGTCTGGTCGCCGTCATTTTCAGCCTGATCGTTGTAAGCAACGCATTCTTCGAGTGGATTTTCTTCGGCAAACCACTCGAAGGGAGGATGATGCTGGCATCCGCCCTCGGCGTAGGCGGCGTTGCATGCCTTTTCTGGCCCGAGGTTTCTTCGATTGATCCGGGAAACCGGACAATCGCTGGTTTTGCGCTGGCGACAGGCAGTGTCGTCATAGCGTCGCTCGGCAATATGACGGCGATTGTCAACACTGCACGCAATTTGCCTGTGATCGCTGTTAATGCGCATGCCATGGCATGGGGTAGCCTGAGTTCAGTAGTCGTTGCCCTGTTAATGGGACGATCGATCAATTTTTCATTTGAACCGGCGTATGTACTGTCGTTGCTTTACCTCGCGGTTTTCGGCTCGGCTATCGCGTTCGGCGCATACTTCGCACTGCTGAGATTAATTGGCTCTGCACGTGCGGCTTACACTTCGGTGTTATTTCCAATAGTCGCGCTGATTATTTCGACCCTCTTCGAGGACTATCAGTGGTCCACCCCAGCGATTGCCGGTCTTGCACTAATCGCTGCCGGTAACTGGCTGGCACTAACAAAAATAAGGCAGGAATAAATCATGAACGAATTGCAGATGCCGGGCCTCACAGGTTTTGACTGGGCAGGTCTGTGGGAAACGGTGCAAACGCTTGGGCTGGATTTTGGCATGAAAGCGCTGATGGCACTGGTCATCTTCTTCGTCGGTCGCATGATCGCGCGCATCGTACCAAAGGCCTGCACAAGGCCATGCAGTCCCGGGAAATTGACAAGATTCTCGAGAGCTTTGCCTACAACCTCGTTTAATGGGTATTGATGATTTTTGTCATCATCGCCGCAATCAACCAGATCGGCGTGCAAACGACATCGTTGATCGCGATAATGGGTGCCGCCGGTCTCGCCATCGGGCTCGCCCTGCAGGGTTCGCTCGCAAACTTTGCGGCAGGCGTACTGATCGTTTTGTTCCGGCCTTATCGGGTCGGTGATTTTGTGGAAGCAGCCGGCATTTCAGGCATCGTATTGGAGGTGCAGATCTTAACCACAATTCTGAAGACCGTCGACAACAAGCAAATCATCGTTCCGAACGGCCAGATCATGGGCAGCATCATCACCAATTATTCAGCAAACGATACGCGACGTATCGATATGACGGTTGGTGTCAGTTACGACGATGACCTGGATAAGGTCCGCAGCACACTTCAGGAACTGATAAACGCGGACGACCGCATCCTCAAAGATCCGGAATGCCTCTTCGCCGTCTCCGAACTGGCGGACAGCAGCGTTAATTTCATTGTCAGACCCTGGGTCAACAGGGCTGATTACTCGAGTGTGAAATTTGGCCTGACCGAAGCAATCAAGAAGCGCTTCGACCGGGAAGGCATTTCGTTCCCGTTCCCGCAGCAGGATGTACATATTTACAAAAACGATTAATCAATTACGTCGGGTTCGATAAAACACCATTTCAGGTTCGGAATTTCCTCTTTCAGCCGGACTTCCAGGGCGTTGATGTCGTCCACCGCGGTATCGATGTCGATGCCGGATTTCAGCTTGATCTTGGCTGCCAGCATCGTGTACGGACCCATTTGCATCGTGATCGTGTTGAACACCTGTTCGATGTGCTCGTCATCGCGGATCACCTTGTCGATCGCTTCCCGAATCAGGGGATCCGCAGAGCGGCCGACCAGCAGTGACTGCATGCGCAACGTAAGGAAAACTGAAATTACGATCAGCACCACCCCGATACACATAGAACCAATGGCATCGAAAACCGGGTTACCGCTTATCGCGGCCAGCGAAATGAACAGGAGTGCGAGGCAAAGGCCGAGCAGCGCCGCGATGTCTTCGCCTAAAACAATCACGAGTTCGGAGTTTCGCGTGTGCTCGAGCCACACTCCAAACGGTCGCTCACCACGCACGTCGCGAATCTGGCGCAGGCAGCCGAGCAGCGAAAATGATTCGAGCAAGACGGCGACGACCAGTACGACGATCGCGACCCAAACCTGGGTGAGTGGCTCCGGGTTCTGAAACTTGTGTACGCCCTCATAGATTGAAAACAGGCCGCCAACGCTGAACAGCAGCATCGCAACCACGAAGCTCCAGAAATAGCTGAGCATCCCGTAACCGAGCGGGTGCTCGGCATCCGGTGGTCTAACTGACTGTTTCAGGCCGAGAAACAGGAGTACCTGGTTTGCGGTATCGGCATATGAATGAATGGCCTCGGCGAGCATGCTGCCGGAGCCGGTTAACATTGCCGCCCAGGTCTTGGCAATGGCGATGCCGGCATTCGCCAGGAATGCGTAGAGGATGGCTCGTGCCGTCGCGCTTTGTGAGGAAGATGGCATTGATGGTCAGGTGTGGGTCAACCAAAGGTACCCGGCTGCGTTGTAATTATACGTTTATGCGCAGCTTCCCCGCGACCCTGCCTGAAAACCAAGCATACTGCAGCGCATGGCCGGATGTTCAGGCACTGTTCAGTCACGGGCCCTACAATCCGCAATGCGCAACACACGGATGAGGAATTGATATGAAAAATGGAACAGGTGCGATCATCGTAGCGATATGCGCCGTCCTGGTCACAGGTTGTGCATCGCATCCGGACCCTATCATCGACATGCAGGGCGTGGATGAGTCCGCACTGCAAATCGACTGGGCTGAATGCGAGGAGTATTCGCAGCAAGTTATTATCGCCAAAGGCGCAGCCAGGGGAGCCGCAGGCGGTGCAGTCGTGGGTGCCGCGACCGGTGCGATCAGCGGTAACGCGGATGCGGGCGCCGGTTACGGAGCGATCTGGGGGGCAACACGCTCGACGATCGAGGGCGATCATGAAAAACAAATGGTTTTCAAACGATGCATGAGAGGCCGGGGCTACCGCGTACTGAACTAGCGCTACCGCGTTGACTGATCGACTGAACCTGGTTACTGTATAAACATAAGGGGTATCCAGTTAGCTCCACTACCCCCTATATCTGGTGTTTCACCTTGCCTGCTATTTGAGCATAGGTGACCGGCTCGGTCACAACCGCCTGCTCGATCATTCGATAGAACAACAGTCCGCGCGAGCGTGAGGTGCGCCGGTTGAAGCGGAAGGTGAACTCATCGAGATAGTAATCAAGATGTTTGGGTTTGACGGCGCCCTGATGCGTCCCAAGCAGCCACCGTTTCAGTAACGCCGCGACGCGATGCACAGCGGGCATCGAGACATGGGCTGGGTCGTCAGAATCAAGCATGACGTTCCGGTCGCGGCGGTAACCGTGTTTGGTCAACTTATGATACGCCCAGGAACCGTCGGTCCGAACCAAACTGCCCGGCTCAATCGAGTCTTTCACGAATGGCAGCACGCTGGCCGCAGAGGTATCAGACACGCGGCGCAGGCGGATCCGACCGAAGCCCTTTGGCTCTTTGACCTCAACGGCAATGACCACGATTGACTGCAGCGCCTTCACTTTCTCCACAAGTCTTTGTTTTTGTTCGGTATCGCTCGTCCTGTTAGGTGGCGATCGGCCGATGACAGACTCATCGACCTCGACTACACCGCTGAGACGCTCGCGGCCCGGCCGGATCATCGCCCGGCGGAGTCGGTGCAACATCGCCCAAGCCGTCTGGTAGCTGCCCAAGCCCAGCACGCGTTGCAACCCAAGCGCCGTGACCCCCTGCTTTTGATTGGTGATGTACCACACCGCCGCCATCCAGCTGCGCAGCGATGTGCGGGTCTTGTCGAACACCGTGCCCGCGGTCACCGTGCACTGATACCGGCAATGTCGACAGATCCAGCGGCCACGGCTACCGCGAAATGCCTCACCCGGCTCGCCGCAGCTCGGGCACACAAACCCGCCGCGCCAACGAATACCCTCAAGATAACGGCGACAAGCGGCCTCATCGGGAAACCAATCGAGAAATTGATCCCAGGTCCGTGGATAATCACGACCTGACACAGGCATTTTGGGCATATCCGCCACCACTATATATTGACGTAAGTGGAGCTAACTGGATACCCCTTATAAACATACAGTATCCCACGAGCTACCATGCCTGCCCAAGCCTACAAAGGCCGTGGCGCGGTTTCGCGCACTGCCGGCCGCTTCGCGACACTGAAGATCGAACCCGAAGACGGCCACGAAGAATCCTTGTCGCCGCCCACAACGACGCTGCGGGCGATGCAGGCGCGGAGCATCATCAGCAGCAATAATTCGCCCGACATTCCATTCGATCGCTCAATTAACCCCTACCAGGGATGCGAGCACGGCTGTGTCTATTGCTATGCGAGGCCAAGTCACAGCTACCTGGATCTGTCGCCGGGACTCGATTTCGAGACCAGGATCTTCTACAAGCCGAACGCGGCAGAGGCCCTGGTCGCGGAATGGTCGAAAGCCTCGTATGAGTGCAAACCCATTACGATCGGGGCGAACACAGACCCTTATCAGCCGGCAGAGAAAAAAATCGGTATTACGAGAAAGCTGCTGGCCACGTTCCTGGAACACCGGCATCCTGTCAGCCTGATGACCAAGGGCAGCCTGATGTCACGGGATCTCGATTTGCTGGCACAACTGGCCGATCGCGGCCTTTGCTCCGTGGCTGTCAGCGTGCCAACCATGAACGACCGTCTGAAACGCCTGCTGGAGCCACGCGTGCCCTCCGCCGCGATTCGATTCAGGCTCATACGGGACCTGCGTGCCGCGGGCGTTCCCGTCAGCCTGCTCATGGCACCGATCATCCCGGCGCTTAACGATACAGAAATCGAATCAGTCCTCAGCCGGGCCGCGGATGCCGGGGCGATTCATGCCACCTGGATCCTTCTGCGGCTGCCCCATGAACTCAAGCAGATATTCGCCGAATGGCTTGACGCGCACATGCCTGAGCGGGCCGGACATGTGATGAGCCTGCTGCGCCAGGCCAGCGGCGGCAAGGATTATGACAATCGATTTGGCATCCGCCAGCGAGGTCGCGGGCCTTATGCCAGCATGATTAATCAGCGCTTCACGACCGCCTGCAGAAGACTCGGCCTGGCCTCCGGCAGTTACCGGGGCAAACTCGATTGCACTCAGTTCAGGCGGCCAGCCGGCCGTCAGATGGCGCTTGCCCTCGACTGATATTGTATAGTGATGCGGACGGTCTGAGGTGCCGCCCGACAAGAACTAAATGCACCGCCGGTAGTCTGAATCAAAGGTATACAGGATTTTCCAATCCCTGATGAAATCCCCGCAGCTGACAAATTTGCCTGTCCTGACGGTCGTTGTGTTCGCACTCGGCGCAGGCGGCGTATCGATGGCACAAACAGAACCCGAAGAGGAACTGGAAATCATCGAACTCGGGGACCGCTACGACGAGGATGATTCCGCAAGCGAGGACGATACTCTGGGCGGTCTGATCTACGACCAGGTTCCACAGCAGTATCGACTGATCGAAGACCCTGAAGAGGAAGGCCTGGAGGAGCCGCCCTCACAGCGCGAGACAGATCTTGGGGAGATAAGCCGGCTGTTCGCGCTATACAAAGAGTCGTTAACCGGCGCTAACTACCAGGAGTCTGACACACTTGCCAAACAGATCATCGAATTGTCAATCAAATTGTTCGGCATCAATAGCACCGAATCCGCAAAAGCATTGACCAACCTGGCCATCGCGCAACAACACAATAAAGAGTATGACGCGGCGGAACGAAACTACCAGGCGTCCATTGACATCATCGAGCGCGTCTCGGACAGACTCGATGTAGCATTGATAAACCCGCTGAAGGGTCTCGGCGCCACCCAGCTTGCAAACGGCAGACCAGACATGGCGAAAGCGACTTTTCGGCGCGCCATACACGTCAGTCATGTGAACAACGGTCCGCACAATCTGGGCCAGATAGATGTGCTGGAGTCGATGGCCGAGATTTTCCTGGCGGTTGGCGAGCATAAAGAGGCGCTCGACATCCAGGAAAGAATGTTCTCCATACAGGCAAGAAAGATTGAACCGTTCAGCCTGGAGATTCTGCCGGCGCTGCAAAATCAGGCGAACTGGCAGCATCGTTTGCAGATGTATGACCGGGAGCGGGTGAGCTGGCGCAAGATCATCAACGTCCTCGAGCGGCATCATGGAAAAATCGATCTACGGCTGATACCACCGTTGACTAATCTCGGCAAATCCTATCTCTTCATCACGCCAGTCGAGTTCGACATGCAACCACAGATATCGGTCGCGTCGGGTGAAACTTACTTAAAGCGTGCGAATCGAATTGCCGACAAGAATCCTGAATCCGGCTGGCAGATTATCGAACAGACATTGCTGGCGCTCGGTGACTACTATGTTCTGTCCGGACGCCCGAACCGTGCCTCGAAAGCCTATAAGGAACTATGGACATTGTTATCCGACGACGAGGCGCGGCTTGGCAATCGGCGCGATAACCTGGAAACACTGAATATCCTGCAAAACATATTCCCGCCCAAGTACTATCGCAGCGAGCGGATTGACGAAGAATTTCCCGATGAAGAAGAGTTTGAAACAGGGATAGTGAGTTTCGGATATACAGTGAATTCCTCTGGCAGAGCAATTGACATCGTGCACATTGAAACGCAGCCGCCAGAGTTCGAAGACATGAGCGCACGGGTAAGGCGAAACCTGCGGCATCTTGTCTACCGGCCCCGTCTCGAAGAGGGCAAGATGGTCCATACTCCGGAAGTCACCTTCACCCACGAGTTTATGTACCGGCCTGCGGACATTCCGACCAAACAGAGCAAAGAGGACTCGACATCCAGGTAGCGACGCATTTGCAATTGACCTTCAGACCACCCGACTTCCACTAACGTAACAACGGCAAATGGAATTATCCTGAGAATCAAGGGATGCAGAAACTAAAAAAACAATACCAGCTCGCCTTCGTATCAATTTTATCCGCACTGCCAGTGCTTTTATGTCAAAACACGGCTGTGGCAGCCTGCACCGATGACTGGCTCGGTGTCGATGAAGTGCGCGACGGCGACAAAATTGGACTGCGTGCGACCAACCCGCACGAATTTCCCATTACATTTACGCTCAGGGTGCGAACGAGAAACCTCATCACCAAGGGTCCGAAGACGATTACCGAAACGCTGGATGCGAAACAGTCGCGAATGGTGATGATGCTGAGCGAAGACGGTGGCGACCGCAAAGGCAGATACCGGATCTCCTGTGACTGGACGATCGGTGACAAGGACGCATTACACGACGAGGAGCGGTTGTATCGGTTGCCTTACGCAAGCGGCAAGAGTTATCGTGTCCTGCAGGGCTACGGTTCACGTTTCAGCCACCGGGGGCTGGAACAGTATGCTGTCGACTTCAATATGTCTGTCGGCACTCCGGTGCATGCGGCGCGTGCCGGAATCGTCGCAAGAATTGAAGAAACCAATGACAAAGGCTGCTGGGAAGCCGGTTGCGGCACCCACGCCAATTACATCGTCATTGTGCACAACGATGGCACTACCGGCGAGTACTATCACCTGCAACAGAACGGCGCCCTGGTTGACGTTGGTGATCATGTAATCGCCGGGCAAAAAATCGCTCTCTCCGGAAATACCGGCCACACCACGATGCCGCACCTCCATTTCGCCGTTTATCGCGCAGCCGAATGGGGCAATACGCAATCCATCCCGGTTCGTTTCCTGAGTTCGGCCGGAATTGTACACAGTCCACGCCGTGGGGGACGATACCAGGCCGTCTCAGATGAGCAGGCGTTGAACTGACATGATTGATCCGATGCCGGTTCCGGGTGAGCACTTTGTAAACGGCAATCCCCTTACTGCTCCTTTTGCCGCGGGCCTAGAGCAGGCGGTATTTGGTATGGGATGTTTCTGGGGCGTCGAACGTCGTTTCTGGGAAACACCCGGTGTTTATTCCACGGCCGTTGGCTATGCCGGCGGCACCACACCACATGCCACTTATGAACAGGTCTGCAGCGGCAACACCGGTCACGCGGAAGTCGTGCTGGTCGTATTCGATCCAGAGACGATTCATTATCCCGAATTGCTCACGATATTCTGGGAAAACCATGATCCGACACAGGGCATGCGGCAAGGTAACGACAGGGGAACCCAGTACAGGTCGGTAATCTTTAGCGGCTCGGACAGCCAGCGAAGCGACGCGATCGCCTCGCTCGACGCCTACCAACAGCAACTCAGCGCAGCCGGATACGGCACCATCACGACTGAAATTGTACCGCTCGGTGATTTCTATTACGCCGAGGAATACCACCAGCAATATCTTGCGAAAAACCCCGGCGGCTATTGCGGCGTCGATGGCACTGGTGTTAGTTGTGCAGCCGGTTTGGCAGCAGCAGTTGCCAAAAGATGACTGGCCGGACACGCTGCTGCAGGAGCGTTTGCGGGGATACCAGGTATCGAAGGCCCGAAGCTCCATACTAACGACAGATAATTAGAGGTACCCTCAGACCTTGGCCAGCAAATCCAGCAAAATCTCCCCGTCCGGACGCCCCAGCAGAGCGCAGGCTGAACAAGCCGTAGATACGCTGCTGCGCTGGGCTGGCGATGATCCTGAACGTGAGGGCCTGATCGATACGCCAAAGCGTGTTGCCCTGGCTTACGACGACTGGTTCAAGGGCTACGGGGAGGATCCTGTCGAATTCCTGCGGCGAACCTTCGAGGAAGTCGACGGTTACGATGAACTGATCGTTTTGCGCGATATTACTTTCGAATCTCACTGCGAACACCACATGGCGCCAATTATCGGCGTCGCACATATCGGCTATCTGCCGGACAGGAAAGTCGTCGGCATCAGCAAACTCGCACGCGTGGTCGAAACGTTTGCACGACGCTTGCAGGTTCAGGAAAAACTGACGGCACAGATCGCCAACTGCATCGAAAGCGTTCTGAAACCCAGGGGCGTTGGCGTCGTCATTGATGCCGTACATCAGTGCATGACGACACGGGGCATCCACAAGTCCGGAGTTTCGATGGTGACCAGCCAGATGCTTGGCTCATTCCGCAAGGACGCGCGGACCCGGGCAGAGTTTTTGCAGATGATCGGCAAGAACTGCTGATTAAGTGAACTCCATGCAAAATAAGCTGGCTGTCGTGGTCGGGCTAATCGCCTTGCTATTCCTCTATCTCCTGTTCTGGCCGGTTCCCATTGACCCGGTCAGCTGGGATGCGCCGGTAGACGCCGGCCTCGTGGATCCTTTCGCATCAAACGACAGACTGCGCAGAGCAGAAGTATTCGATCTCGGCAGCCACGCAGGGCCGGAAGATGTCGCCGGCGGGCCCGACGGCCTGATTTACGCGGCGATGGCGGATGGCGTAATCATCCGCCTGAGGCCTGACGGTAACAGAGTCGAGGTGTTTGCCGAAACTGGCGGCCGCCCGCTCGGTATCGAATTTGACGCGGACGGCAACCTGTTCGTCGCCAACGCCTATCTCGGTGTGCAGAAAATTACCCCGGATGGCAGTGTGCAAGTGCTGGTGGATACCTACGACGGGCAACGCATAGAGTACGCGGACGACCTGGCGGTTGCAGCCAACGGGAAGATTTATTTCTCGGATGCCAGTTCCAAATTCAGCGCCAGCAAATCGGGCGGCTCCTACGAGGCGAGCCTGCTCGACATTCTCGAACACGGTGGCCACGGGCGGATTTTCGAATTCGATCCTGCTACTGGCAACACGATCGTTATTGCGGATGGACTCAATTTCGCGAATGGTGTCGCGATCAGTGACGATCAACAATACCTGCTGTTCAACGAAACAGGGCACTACCGCGTGTGGCGGTACTGGCTGGAGGGGCCGCGCAGAGGGCAGCGCGAAGTGGTCATCGAAAACCTTCCTGGATTCCCCGACAACGTCAACAACGGGCTGAACGGCAGATTCTGGATCGGCCTCGTGGCACCCAGAAACGGTCTGCTCGACGAACTCTCGAACAAACCGTGGCTGCGCAAAGTCACGCAGCGGCTGCCAGCTTTCCTCAGACCCAAAGCCGAGCGCTCGTCGCACGTCATCGCGATCACCGGTGACGGCCAGGTATTGATGAACCTTCAGGATACCGCCGCAACCGTGCCGGCGCTCACCGGCGCCTTCGAGACACGCGACGCGATCTGGCTTTCTTCCCTGTTCGGCAATCGTATCGCCCGCATCGACAAGGACCAACTTATCGACTAGCTGTAATCGTCGGCACCTGATCAGACGGACACTGTCGAGGGTTACTCTCTTTACTTTGAGAATATTGCCTGCAGAATAGCTAGTCACTAATAGGTGATTCTTATGAAATCAGTCAGCGTTTGCGTTTTGATATTGCTTGTATCTGCGCCTTCAGCTATGGCGATTGCCGATGATGCAATGCTGAAACTGCATTCCATCGAGGCCGCCTGCATTGACTAGGTAATGTTCGGCCACATGCAAGAAGGAACAATCAAGCGCTGTCATCAAAACTTAGCCTATGAGCAATTTGAGATTCAGGACGTGAGCATTGGCTTTGGCAGCTTCAGTCAATCGCAAAACCGGCTCAACATTACGATTGGCAATACGATCTACGCGATTGATCTCAGTACGAATACGGGAACAAAAACAACAAATCCGCTGTACGACCAGCTGGTTGCCGCCCTGCAAGACACAGATCCTGATGACATGGCGGACCCTTTCATCGCCGCCATGGACTTCACTGCAACAGGCGCCACCAAGGCCATCGCTGAAGCCACGTGCAATGTTTATCGTTCGACCATGACGGGCGCGATGTGCCTTATGGATAACGGCCTGTTCGGAATCAGCCAAATTACTGGAGCGGATATTGCGGTGTCAAAGGGCGGTCAGTTGCTTCTATAATACGTTAGCATTGGTTTTCGACGACCCGCCGATTGGACGAGCAATAACCAATTCAACATCAGCCATTCGGACGTTTGCGAGAAAAGGGGAAAAGACGATGAAACTCAGAATGATATCGGTATTTCTTGCGGTGGTTATAGCGCTGAGCGGCATGCAAAACGCCGTCGCAGATTACGTAGCGTACTCCGTCGGGGAAAAGGACAAGTCGCCCTTACCGGAGCGGTTGGACAAAATCGATACTAAATATCTCTTGAATATCGAATGGGGGGACTATTCGGGGCGCAAAGCCAGACTTGGCGTGTTGGAAGTCGATAACAACAGCTCCAGCAGTTCTTTTACGGTCTCAAGTGCGCTGGGCGAAGTTAATTATTCTGACTCTACGACCGGTGTGCCCGTGAACGGGATCGAAGCAATTGTCATCGACTCATTGGCGCAGACAGGCCGTTTTCGGCTCGTTGAGCGAACCGAACTCGCCAGTGTTATTGGAGAACAGGACCTGGTCGATTCCGGTCGAATAGCGAAACCGTCAGGTGCAAAAACGGGAAATATTTTAGGTGCTGAATTCCTGGTCCAGCTGGTGATTACGGACTATGAAACCAAGACGTCCGGTACAGACAAAGGCGTCGGCGGTCTGATCTTTAGTAAGATTCCCCTGTTGGGTGGCGTCAAAGCCGGCAGCAGCACCGGGCGAGTTGGGCTGAATATCCGCCTGATCGATGCGGAGACCAGCGAAATCACTTTTACGAAGCAGATCGAAGCCGTAATCAAAGAATCCAACCTGACATTTGGCGGTGTTGCCTGGGGAAGCGGCGGCGCCCTGGGCGGGTTTATGTCGAGCTACTCAAAGACACCGGTTGGGCAGGCCGTCATAGCCGGCATCAACCAGGCAGTTTTCGAGTTGATCAAACAAGTAGGAGCAAAACCGCCCGAAGGATCAATCGTCAAGGCTGACCCAACGCAGATCTATACAAATCTCGGCCAGGACTCCGTCGCCGTTGGCGACCGCTTGCAGGTGATAAGAAAGGGCGAGGAGTTGATCGATCCGGAAACCGGTATTTCGCTTGGTGGCATTTCAACCGTAATCGGCGAAATCGAGGTGAACCAGGTACAGGAAAAATTCTCAATTGCAAGTCCTGTATCAATGATTGGGACTCCCGAAAGGGGCGACAAAGTGGTGGGCACAAAGATCGCCGAACCGCTTGAATTCGCCGACAAATGGAGGAAACCAAAATAACAGGCAGCATTCGGGTAGCCAACTGTCCGACCGGTCTTGACGGAAGCCTTCATTAAGTGTTGATTGAATCAAACACCGTTCTGCTGCGTGTCAGGGAAAATCGTCTACAAGGTCGAATCGCCCCCCATTACATTTTCAACTGCCTGTTAGTCCAGTCCCAGCTCTGAAATTCCCTGGTTGAACACAATGTCGACGGGGATATTCGCATCGGTCAGGCGATCAAGATCGCCTTGCAACTGGCTACTTATAACCCCTTTCTCGGCAGTCAGCTTGCGCGCACCGATATAGTCACCGTCCCCCTGCAGCGTGAGTAGCAGGTTCGATAATGCAGACATGGCGACAAGCATCTGCTCAAAATCGATGCTGTAGGTACCGGTTTCGGTATCTCTGACGAAGGCGCCCTGCGCCTGAAAGAAATTGAAGCGAACCATGTTGGCTTTGCCGTGTGCACTACTGGCGCCGAAACGAATGGAGCGAAAGATTCCCGCCATGAAAGTGACGTAATTGTCCATAAGATCAGCACCGCCAAGTTCGCCGGCCTCGTGCAGTCGCGTGATCATGTACAGGCCGAGGATGTCAGCTTTGCCCTCCTCCATGCTCGAGGCAACGTCGAGCAACGCCTCGCGAACTGTGCCGCTGCCGTCGAGCGTATTCTTGATGCCCAAACCATGCGCTACTTCATGGAACATGATGTTTGCAAAAAAGGCGTCAAAGGTAACGTGTTTGCGTTGTGCTTCGTCGATCAGGATGCCGGCTATCGGCGCTAATATTTTTTCGTATTTTGCCTGCATCGCGTTCTTTAACTGCAGCCGCCGAGTCCCTTTCCGCAACTGCACCTCTTCATCGTTCGGCAAGTTGATAGCGATGGTTTTAGAACCGGCATTGCTGTGACCGGCGTAGTAAATAACGTCGTATGCGTTCAGATCAGAGTCGGTGCCCGGCGTCTCGGTTTTGTAGGCCTCGTCAACCGGTAAACCGCGTTGCAGCTCCGGCAGGAACGCGGCGAACCTGGCAAGTTTTTCACTCCATTCCTGATCCTTGATCAGTACATAGGACTCGTAAGCAGCACGATAACCGAACAACCGATCCTCGTAAGTCTCGATGGGTCCGATGACGAGCTCAATCGGATTTGTCTTGACGTCCATCCAGGCGAAATCGCTTTCCTGGAATTCGCTGGAGGTAAGCGCGTTGGCGCGCAAGCGAAGATAATTTGCAAAGCCTGCATGTTCCGCCAACACTGCTGCCTGCCTCAGCAGCGTTGCTGCGTGCTCGAGTTCTTCGCTGTATTCGACGTGAAACGGAACAACAATCAGCTCACCCGAGCTATCCCTGCGAATAAACGAGTACAACCCGGCTTTACCTTCCAGTTCGGCCGCTTCGAATTCCTCTTTGCTCATGTCCGCGGGATAAAACCTGGCCCCCAGGGGTTTTTCGCCAGCGTCCGGCATGAACGGCGCCTCATCATTCAGTCTATCCCATGGACCGTAGTTGAACTCGGCAAAGCGGCGCGCATCGTCCACACCAATGGACTTAAGCCACTCCCGGTAGTCATCGCCATACGCCTGCCGCCAGAACAGGTCATCCATGATCTGTGACGCCTCGATCAGCAGCACCAGCATCTGCCGTTGCCCGTCGCTGAGATGTGACAGGTCGGCAACCAGCAAAAATTCCGCGTAAACATCAGGCCGCGGTACCGACGTGGCAACAGCAGCCTCTTCGGCCTGGCCCGATTCGATAACCGGCCCTTCAGTGGCCGGGCCGCTGCAAGCAGCGAGCGAGAGTGCTGTGCCCGCCAGAAAGAGTAATAACCATTGGTACACGATAGTAGCTCCACCCGGGTAGCAGGCGGGCGATTATCGCACGCCTGCCCCTCGAGATTGCCTGGCCCGTAGCCAGTCGGTTCGACCCCTGCCGCGCGCACCCGTTCTGAATAGGAAACAACTGGAATGGACGTGTCGGGCCGCCTATGTTGCCTGGTCGGCGAGACAAGAATTGGCTCGCACATCTGTGTGCTTGGCTCTTTGGGCTCGACTCGTTTCGCGAGTTGGCTCAATTTTGCTCCCCGCGGTTTTGTGAACTTTCGGCCCCTGCCTCTCGAAGGCGGCGCAAGCGTTGTGTAGTAGATGCGCACCACTTGGACACTGGCTTGTCATGTTAACTTCTCTCTGAGCGATTCGTAAGGTGTACGGCCCTGGTGAGCACCGTGTGGTCGTGCAAAGTTGTAAAACTGTTCGCATTCGGCCAGTTTCTTATTCAGGTCCACATCGCTCTTGTAACTCAATAGCTGATAGAACTCTTCCTGGTCTGAGCGGTGGGATCGCTCGACCTTGCCGTTGAGCTGAGGCGTTCTCGCTTTGATATAGACATGTCGGATACCCAGGTCTTCTACATGCCAATGGAACTGCGCCTGGAACTCGTGACCACGATCGGTTCTAATTTGCTGGATGCGAAACGGAAACTTAGTGACGACATGATCAACAAAGTCAATCGCGTTCTTTTGTGTATGCCGCTTGTAGATCTTTAGCGCTCGTACGCGCGTCGCATCGTCGATGGCGGTGTATTGATAACGCTTGATTTTCTTGTCGGCTTTGCTTTTGAAAATCAGGAACTTGACATCCATTTGGATGTGGTGGCCCGTACCCGCTTATTGTACCGTTTCGTGTGGACCTTTCGACATCACCTGTTTCAACAGCGTAATCTAGAATTCGCCGCTTACGTCTAATTTCTCTATCATCGGCCTTCATAGCTGAACCCTCCGTGTGATTCAAATTACACGAAGTGTCCAAAAGGGTCCTACACTCCTATAGGACAGACTAATACAAGAAAACAAGTACGTAGCCCAGTGCTAATAGTATTTGTATGAAAGCGAAGGGAATAGCGACCTTCACGAATCCTGCGAAACTCATTTTGATGCCATTTTTGTGCATAATAGTAACTGCCACCAATGTCGATGCACTGCCGATGGGTGTGAGATTACCGCCTAAGTTAGCGCCAAATACGACGGACCACCATAATGCGGAATCAGAGGCCGTACCCCCAGCGCCGAGAATTTTAGCGAGCATGGCAGCCAGAGGAATGTTGTCGGTAACAGAGCTGAA
>Ga0209988_10000363_pt1 | contig 27918 bp, 22 predicted proteins | sample N075metaG_FD_183115 | JGI IMG/M metagenome (GOLD analysis project Ga0209988, IMG submission 183115) | Deep subsurface microbial communities from Kermadec Trench to uncover new lineages of life (NeLLi) - N075 metaG (SPAdes) (version 2) | ecosystem: Environmental > Aquatic > Marine > Ocean trench... | reverse complement strand
GTTCGGCGAGTTCGACGCCGAGACCGGCTGGGACATCAAGATGATGGATTGGGGTACCCCGGAGAGCCCCTCGTTCCTGGTCAGGACCGAGGCCGACGAATTCAACGCGGCGCTTTCGCCCGACGGCCGGTGGATCGCCTACACCTCCGACGAGTCGGGTCGAGAGGAGGTAATCGTGCAGCCGTATCCGGAGATGAATGGCAAGTGGCAGGTGTCGCGGGATGGCGGTCTCTCGCCGGTCTGGGTCAAGGGCGGCCGCGAGCTCGTCTTCCATTCTGGCTCCTCGTGGCTAGCGGTTACCGCCGACGGTGGCTCCTCCTTCGCGGCCGGCCTTCCTCAGCACCTGTTTCGCGACGACAACTTCATACCCTTTGGAGGGTTGATCCTTGGACGCGTGACGTCCGGTCGCAACTTAGCCGTGTCCTCCGATGGTGAGCGATTCCTCATCAACCGGGATGCACGGTCCGACGCCGAGTCTGGCGGCGTGGAGATTATTGTCGTGCGGAACTGGATAGCGGAGCTCAGGGCGCGAGTGCCCACGGGGAACTGAGTCTCGGCTGCCTTCCTCCCGCCAGGCATCGGGATCGTCGAGAATGGTTCGAGGAACTCAAGCGGCTCGCCGCTACGCATGAGTGAAAAAAGGTTAGCCGCACGTTGGCTTTTTTGAAGCCCGATGCCGCTAACCGAGTGAATCCAGAGGAACGACGCGAGATTGGTGCCGAAGGGGGGATTACGCCCAAGACGGAGGGAGCTGTTGTTCGGGATATTGTGAGTGGACCATGTTGTCTGGTGAGCTCGAGCGAAAGTCAAATACGAAAACAGTATAGATGGAGGCCATGATGTCCGAGTGTATTCGAAACGCGAGAATCCCCGCATTTCTGTTAGTCCTGATCGTGTCGGTTCCACTAGCTGTGGCTGCGCCAGGAAGTGATGACAAACCCAATATTGTCCTTGTCCTGATGGATAATTTTGGTTACGGAGAGATCGGTGTTTATGGTGGCGGCGTCTTGCGCGGGGCCGCAACACCCAATATTGACGGCATTGCAGCAGAGGGATTCCAGCTAACAAATTTCAATGTCGAAGCAGAGTGCACACCGTCGCGCTCAGCGTTGATGACCGGTCGTTATGGGATTCGTACCCGACAGCGGCCGGATGGCCCTCCTCGAGGTGTGTGGTACGGGATTACCAAGTGGGAGATTACATTGGCCGAGATGCTGTCAGACTCCGGTTACGCGACTGGCATCTTCGGAAAATGGCATTTGGGCGACACGGAGGGCCGTTACCCCACGGACCAGGGTTTCGATGAATGGATTGGAATCCCCAGATCATCAGACCGAGCCTTCTGGCCGGATAGCAATAGCTTCGCGCCTGGCAGCCACCCAAGTGCCGTGTTCACCCACGTCATGTCGGCAAAGCGAGGTCAAAAGCCCAAGGAACTGGAAGTGTACGACCGCGCCAAGCGCGCGACGATCGATCGCGAAATCACCGACCAGGCCATCGATTTCATGAAACGCAAGGCCAGTGCCAATCAGCCATTTTTTGCCTATCTCCCCTATACGCAAACCCATGAACCGGTCGACCCTCATCCTGACTATTACGGCAAGACTGGAAACGGAAGCTTTGCTGACGTTTTGGCACAGACGGATGCCTATGTGGGAGAGCTCCTGGATACGATAGACGAGCTAGGATTAAAAGAAGACACCATATTTATCTTTACATCGGACAATGGCCGCGAAGGCGTGCCGAGATCGTTTGGATTTACCGGCCCCTGGCGAGGGAGCATGTTTTCTCCCTATGAAGGTTCCTTACGCGTCCCTTTTCTGATCCGCTGGCCCGGGAAAATCCCCGCCAAGCGAGTATCAAACGAAATTGTCCATCAGATAGATCTGTTTCCGACATTGGCTAATATTGTGGGAGCCGATCTTCCGAAAGATCGAATAATGGATGGCGTTGACCAATCTGATTTCCTGATGGGAAAGTCCGAGAAATCCGCTCGCGAGTCCGTCATCATTTACATCGGCAACGAGCTTTTTGGTGTGAAATGGCGTAATTGGAAATTGCTTCTCAAGGAAATCGATGAAGATAGTTATGCGATCAGAAATTTGGCTTATCCAACAATCTACAATCTGCTCGTAGACCCAAAAGAAGAGGTACCCGAGCTCAACTATCTCAACGATACTTGGGTAGATTTCCCCCTGTACCAGGTTTTAGAAGATCACGAAGCATCGATTGCAGAAGATCCCGGCGCTCCGGACCCGTAGGCCCCCTTGGGCAGCGATGATGTCCTGGTACAGGCGTCCCCACCAACGACTGAAAAATGTTGGCCGCACGTGGGCTTTTTCGAGGATTAATCCGCTTCGTAACGCTACAGTTGAGCTTTTTGAGCCCATGAACATCTTACGTGTGTACTGGAACTATGCAATATGGAATGGTCCGGAAGTCGGTATTAAGAACGAATTGGAGCGCATCGTTTTCGTCAAGCCCGACCATTGAACTTCCCAGGTTGGGCAGGTTTTTGGGCAGGTTCCAACCATTTGTTTCGCGCTCGAGCCGGAGAATTCGTTTCTTTCGAAATCGTGGTCGTCCAGGGAATGGGCCTTTGGGGGAGTCACCTCTTCCTTGCCGTTAGGACGGGGAAGGTATACTTCGGTTGTGTTAGTTTCGCGGCGGGACGTGCTCATTGCATCGGGTTTGCTCCTTGGCGTCAGTCGGCGGGGCTTTCCAGTACGTGGGTTGATGTCGAGGTCACCTGTCCTGTCTGCGCTACCGTGAACGTCTTCAAAGCGCCGGGGAGTTTCGGCAGCTACGTGTATCGAGAGCCGTCGCGCTACCAATACGTGTTCTGGCCGGCGACGACGGACTTCTTCGTTTACACGTGTCGACGGTGTCATCTCTCGACGGCGATGTTGGACTTCGAGGACATCCCGCCCGACAAGATCACGGCGTTGGCGGCGATGCTCGAGCGTGAGGGCGCGATCGGCGGGGCGGTTGTGCCGTATTTCGAGATTCCCGTTTTGACGCGCCTCGATATTGCGCGAAAGGTCTACGACGTTCTGGGACGCGACGAAGTTTTCTGGTGCGAGTTCGAGCGCATTACCGGGTATCACTTGGCCGAGTTGGGTCAATCGAAGCATGCGCACGCGGCTCGGGAGCGGGCTCTCATGCTTGCGGAAGGTCTTTTGGAAACGGAGACCTCAGCGACGGCGAAAGAGACGCTCATCATCGTCGGGACGATGCGTTTTTTTACGGGCGATCCCTCCGGCGCGCGCGCGGCGCTCGCCGATGCTTCCAAGCGCACGTTCACGGGAGCGGATCGAGACGCGGCCGGGCTCGATGAATTTTTGACTCAACTCATTCATGATTTTCGGCAGAGGTTCTTGAAGGAGAGCGGCCAGTTTTGACGGTTCCGTCCGTAGAGTGAGCGGCGAGCGGTCGGTGCGGTGGTGCGTGATAGGATCCGCCGGCCATGAGCGAGCCCACGAACGCCCCACGTAGCGCGGAAATCCACTTCAAGATCCGCTTGAACCCCGAGCAGATGCCGGAGTCGATCGAATGGTCCGCGACCGACGCTTCCGAGGACGATGCGAAGTCGACCAAATCCATCATGCTCTCCGTGTGGAACGACAAAGAGCAGAAAGCCATGCGTATCGATCTCTGGACCTCGGCGATGCTCGTCGACGAGATGAAGCTCTTCACGTTCCAGACGCTCATGACGATGGCGGACACTTTCGAGCGCGCGACCTCGGAGAAGGAGATGGCGGGCGAGATGCGCACCTTCGCCCAGAGCTTTGCCAAGAAGATGGGCTTCGTCCAAGATGCGGGCAAGGGAGGCGAGCGATAGCTTCTGCGTTAAGATGAAAGCTTATGACCGATTCGCCCCGTTTCGCGAAAGCGGAAGCCATTGTCGATTTCCCCAAGGCCGAGGCGAAGGTGCGCGCGTTCTGGAAAGACCGGCGCATCTTCGAAAAGAGCGTCGAGATGCGCGAGGGATGCGAGACCTTTATTTGGGGCGACGGGCCGCCGACCGCCAACGGAAAGCCCCATAACGGCCACGTACTGACCCGCGTCTTCAAGGACATATTCCCGCGTTATCGCAGCATGCGCGGCTTCTATGCCGAGCGTAAAGCAGGCTGGGACACCCACGGCCTGCCCGTCGAGGTCGAAGTCGAAAAAGAGCTCGGCATCCACGGCAAAGCCGCAATCGAGGCCTACGGAGTCGAAGCGTTTATTCAGCGCTGCATGGACTCCGTCTTCCGCTATACGAAAGAGTGGGAGCGCATGACGGAGCAGATGGGCCACTGGGTCAACCTGTCCGACGCCTATGTCACCTATCACAAGAGCTACGTCGAGAGCGTCTGGTGGGCGCTTGCGCAGCTGTTCGAGAAGAACTTACTTTACAAAGGTCACAAAGTCCTCTGGTGGTGGGCGCAAGGGGGAACGGCGCTCTCTTCGGCCGAAGTCGGCCTCGGTTACAAGACCGTCGACGATCCTTCCATCTATGTCGCGTTTCCGCTCGTCGACGAGCCTGATACCTCGCTCCTCGTCTGGACGACGACCCCGTGGACGCTCCCCTCGAACATGTACGTGGCCGTGAAGCCCAGCATCGACTATGTTGTAGTCGAGGACAAGGACCGGAAGTTCATCGTTGCGGCCGCTCTTCGTGAATCTATAGCTGCGAAGCTCGGACGCGATCTTACGGTGGTCCGTGAGCTCAAGGGCGAGGCGCTTGTCGGTAAGCGCTATCGGCCTCCGTTCGACGACTATTACGAGCGCTACGGCGACCAGGATGTCGTTTCCAAGCAATCTGGCACCGTCCCGATGTTTTGGAAAGTGCTGGCCGCGGATTTCGTCGAGCTCGATCAAGGCACGGGTCTCGTGCACGAAGCGCCTGCTTTCGGTGAGGTCGACCACGATCTTCATCGGGCCCTGCTCGCCGGCTACGAAGACCCGGAAGCGGTGCCGCTTCTTTGCGCCATCGGTCCCGACGGGAAGTTCACCGACGACATTCCGTCGCTTACAGGCCTTTGGGTCAAGGACGCGGACAAGCAGATCATCCGGACGCTCAAGGAGCGGGGAAGCCTCCTCCATCACGAGACCCTGCGCCACGAATATCCGTTCTGTTGGCGCGCCGACAACGATCCGCTCATCCAGTTCGCGCGCCCCGCGTGGTTCATCCGCACGACGGCGCTCATCGACCGCGCCATCGAGAACAACCGTGCCGTAAACTGGATCCCAGGACACATCAAAGAAGGCCGCTTCGGCGATTTCCTCGCGAACAACGTGGACTGGGCGCTCTCGCGCGAGAGGTATTGGGGAACCCCGCTAAACATTTGGGTCAACGACGTCACCGGCAAGATGGTCGCCCCGACTTCGGTCGACGAGATCCTGAAGAAGAACCCCGACGCCTTCCAGTCGTTCGAAGAGGCGAAGAAGAAAAATCCCGACCTCTCGGAGCATCTTCTCGTCCACAAGCCGTGGATCGACGATGTGACGTTCACCGAGCCCGACGAAGAAGGTGTTTATCGGCGCGTACCGGAAGTCATCGACTGCTGGTTCGACTCCGGGAGCATGCCCTTCGCGCAATGGGGCTACCCGCATCGCGGCCACGACAAATTCAAAGAGACCTTTCCCGCCGACTACATCGTCGAAGCGATCGACCAAACACGAGGCTGGTTCTACTCGATGCTGATGATCTCGTCGCTCGTCTTCGACCACGATTACCCGCACCCATACAAGACGTGCATGGTGCTCGGCCACGTCAGCGACAAGGAAGGCAAGAAAGAATCAAAATCCAAGGGCAATTTCACGCCGCCCGAAGTCATCCTGGAGAAGGTTGCGATGGACTTCGCCGTTATCGACGTGAAAGAAGTCCAGGCGGAAGACGGCGTGGCATTCATCGCGCGCGAAGACCTCGAAGGGCTCGACCTCAACCCAGGAGTCGCCGTCGTCGTCGAGGGCATCGAGTTGCGTGTCGAGGCCGCGAAGGGACTCCCGCGCCGTGTCGTCGTGCTCCCGGACGACGTCCGGAGCAAACTCGGCCTCTCCGCGGCAGAGCGCGGCCTCGCGATGCTGCCTGCAGACGTGCCGCGACTTCCCGAGAATCAGAAGGTCACGCTCGAAGACCCCAATACGCCGGCACCCGGCGCGGATGCCTTTCGCTGGTTCTTTCTCGCGGCCAATCCTCCGTGGGGCTCGAAGCGGCACTCGCTCGGAAACGTGCGTGCCTTGCAAAAAGAGTTCCCGATCAAGCTCCGGAACGTCTATAGCTTCTTCACGATCTACGCTGAGATTGACGGCTTCGATCCTACGAGCGAAAAGGGAAGGCCGGTCGCGGAGCGCGCGCTTCTCGACCGCTTCATCTTGTCCGAGCTGGCGAAGCTGAACGCGAGCTTGATCGAGCACCTAGACGCGTACCGCGCCTACGAAGCCGCGCGCGAGCTCACGGAGTTCGTCGATGCGCTCTCGAACTGGTATCTCCGCCGAAGCCGAAGCCGCTTCTGGGGTTCCGAGCGCAGCGACGACAAAATCGATGCCTACGCGACGCTCTACGAAGCGCTCGTCACCGTGACGAAGCTCGCCGCGCCGTTCGTCCCTTTCATGACGGACGAGATCTACCAAAACCTCGTATGTGGCCCGTTCGGGAAGGACGCACCCGAGAGCGTGCACTTGTGCGATTACCCGGAGCCTGACACCGCGCGCGTGGACGTCCTCTTGAACGAGGACATGGCGCTCGTGCGCAGTATCGTCTCGCTCGGCCTGCGCGTACGGACCGACAACCGGCTCAAAGTGCGCCAACCGCTTCTCCAAGCTGAGGTCACACTGTCCCATCCCGAGCTGGACGAGCGCATCCGCGTTTATGGCGATCTCATCGCCGAAGAGCTCAACGTGCAGGAAGTCATTTTCGTTCACGGCGCCAAAGAGCACGTTGAATATCTCGTCAAACCCAATTTCCGAAAGCTAGGCCCCAAAGTCGGCAAGAAGATGCCGGCCGTAAAGGCCGCGCTCGCCGCCGCGAATGGAAGCGTTCTCCGCGCGGCCATCCTCGATAAGGGGCAAGCTGAAATCGACGTGAACGGCGAGATGCTCAGCCTCGACCTCGAAGACGTCGAAGTCGGCGTGCAGGCGAAAGAGGGCTACGCCGCTGCTTCTGACCAGGCGGCGGTGGTCGTCCTTGCCACCGAGCTCACGCCGGAGCTTCTCGAGGAAGGGAAGTATCGCGAGCTCTTGAGCCGAATCCAAGGGTTCAGGAAGAAACTCGGCCTCGAATACACCCAGCGTATCCGTCTCGCGCTCGACGGGCCCGACGCTTTCCGCGCGATCGTTGACAGCCGTCGCGAGCACTTCCTCGAGGAGACTCTCTGCGTCGACTTGCAGGACGCGCTCGAGGACGCGGCGTCGAGCGACGTTACGATAGACGGCGAAAAGATGACGATTTGGCTGAGTAAAGCCTGAGCCTAGACGGCGTTGCAACGCCGAGCTCGCCACAGGCGTGCAGGTGAGCCTCAGGTCGGTTGTTCTACTGCGTCCGGCTCCATCTCCACCCGTGCGACACGGAAACCTGCGGAACTAACGTCTCTGATGGCTGAGCGGATTGCTTCTTCTAACGATCGAGACTCGCGGTGAAAGTGAATCATCGGTACCCCCGCAATCGTCGAGATCGTACCGTCGCGGAAGATGCTGTACAGCTGGTCGGCCTCGTTTTCGTCGGGCTCGTCGCTCAGGATAAGTGTGAATTCATGTTCTTTCATCTTCAGATCCCCGTCAGCAGCCGTGCTATGAATGTGGGCACCGATCAACGGCTCGCCGAATGTCGCGTGCGTGCTTTTCCGGATTTCGCGGTGTAAACATTACTCGGATTCTGCATCCGTCTCGCTCGGCGTGCGGACACCACAATGTACCCCAGATATGTGCTCGCGGCCCCGCCTTCGCGACGGGCCACAATTTACCTACAGCAAAGCATACCGAACGGCTTCGCGAATGTGCTTGTTCGGATGATGGTCCACCTAATCCTTAGGGGCTAATCATCCTTTGCGAGCCTTCATTAATTAACCCGCGCTTCCAGACAAGTCTCCGCCGAAGCCGAAGCCGCTTCTGGGGTTACGAGCGAGACGACGACATTTGGCTGAGTAAAGCCTGAGCCTACTCGGCGTAGTCCTTCTTCATCGTTTCGAGCTTTTCCAGCATTTCGCTCAGTTCTTGGTACTTTACCTTTTGCTCGGCGACGACCTCCGGCTTGGCGCCCGCGAGGAATTTCGGGTTCTCGAGCTTCCTCGAGACTTGCGCCAGCTTCTTCTGCATGCCGGCCATTTCCTTATCGATGCGCTCGAGCTCGGCCTCGATGTCCACGTGCTCGCCCAGCGCAACGTAGAGCTCGAACGCCGGGTCGAAGACCCCGACGCTTCCGGCGGGCTTTTTATCCGCGAGGGTCAACGATCCCAGATTCGCCAGGCGGCTCAAAACAGGCGCGGTGGCCTCGAAGAGCTCTTCGAATCCGTCCGCTAGCGGCTTGACTGCCGCCGTGAGGCGCACTTTCTCTGAGATGCGGGCATGGGCGCGGCTCGTACGCACGCCCCCGACGAGACGTTGGAGCGACGCGAAAGCGTCTTCGAGCGCTTCGTCGGGCTCGCGTTCGCCCTTGGGTGCGGCCTCGAGCATGAGAATCTCAGATTGTGGCCGCCGCCCGAGCCACAGGTCTTTCCCGTCCATCGCTTCGAGCAGCTTTCCCCAGAGCTCTTCGGTGATGAAAGGCGCCACCGGATGCAGCATGCGCAGGATCTCCGCGAGAGTCACGCCGAGCTCGTGCGCGGCGCGGCGCGCGGCCTTCGGGTCGTCGCCCGTCATGCGTGCTTTGGTGAGCTCGAGGTACCAGTCGCAATAGTCGTTCCAGATGAAGCGGTACAGCGTGTGGCCTAAGGGCGCGAAATCGTAACTTTCGAGCGCCCGACGCACCTGCCGCACCGTCGACGCCGTGCGTGAAGCGATCCATCGATCTTCAACGGTCGGCTCCGCGACATCCCTATCAGGCGCATCGGAACCGGGAACGTCGTCGAGCGCCAGGAGCACGTAGCGGCTCGCGTTCCAAAGCTTTGTCACGAAGCGGCGTCCGATCTCGTTGAACCGCTGCAACGAGAGCCGCAGCTCCTGGCCTTCCGAGCATGAGTGAACGAGTGTAAAGCGCAGCGCGTCGGCGCCGACGGCTTCGAACCCATTCGGGAAAAGTTTCTCGACGCGCGCGATGAGCTCTTTCATGTTCGCGGGCCGCGCTTCGAAAATAGGCCCTTTGAGATCTTCCAGCGTCGCGCCTTCGATGACGGCAAGCGGGTCGATGCCGTTGCCTTTGCTCTTGCTCATGACCGCGCCACGATCGTCGAGCACCGTTGGATGGATGTAGACGTCTCGGTAAGGAAGCTTGTCCGCCATCTCGAGGCCCGCAAAGTTCATGCGGGCGACCCAGAAAAAGATGATGTCTTTGCTCGTCGACAAAACGCTCGTCGGGTAGTAGCGCTCGAAATCAGGGCTTTTGTCCGGCCATCCAAGCGTAGTCATAGGCCAGAGCCAGGAGCTGAACCACGTATCGAGCACGTCCGGGTCTTGCTCCCACGAATCCGGGTCTTTCTTCACGGCCTCGGGTGTATCGATATCGACGAGGATCTCGCCCGAGTCCTTGTGATACCAGGCCGGGATGCGATGCCCCCACCAAATTTGACGGCTGATCGTCCAGTCCCGGATGTTCGTGAGCCACGCGTAGTAGATCTTCTCCCAGCGCGGCGGGTGGAAGAAGAGCTCGCTTGCCTCTGTCTTCTTCCACGTTTTGTCCTCGATGTCGAGTCGGTAGCCGCTCGCCTCGAGCGCTTTTGCGGCGAGAGGCTTCATCCTGACGAACCATTGGTCGGAGAGCCGGTACTCGATGGCCGCCCCTGAGCGCTGCGCTCGTCCGATGGGCACCATGCGATCTTCGATCTTCTCGAGCAGCCCTTCTTCTTCAAGAGCCTTCACTGCTTCGTCGCGCGCTTTTTCGCGGTCGAGCCCGCGAAACCGCTCAGGCACGACGTCATTCATGGTGGCATCGGGGTTCATGACGTTGATCGGCTCGAGCGCGTGGCGCTGGCCAACCTCGAAATCGTTCGCGTCATGCGCCGGCGTTATCTTGAGGCAGCCTGTGCCAAAGTCGCGGTCGACATAGTCATCCGCGATGATGGGGATGAGCCGTCCTTGGAGCGGCAGCCGGACTTGCTTTCCCACGAGCGCACGAAACCGCTCGTCTTCCGGATGCACCGCGACCGCGACGTCCCCGAACAGTGTCTCGGGGCGGGTGGTCGCGACGCTCACATGGGTCACGTCAGAGGCCGGTTCCACCAACGGATAGCGAATGTACCAGAGATGTCCGGCTTCGCCCCCGTCTTTCGTATTGACCTCGTCATCCGAGAGCGCGGTCCGATCGACCGGGCACCAGTTCACGATCCGCTTGCCCCTATAAATCAGCCCGCGATCGTAGAGCGCTTTGAAAACAGTGCGCACCCCGCGCGACGGGCCTTCGTCCATCGTGAAACAAATGCGGCGCCAATCACACGAGCTTCCGAGTCTCTCCAGCTGCCGAAGAATGAAATCGCCGTACTTTTTTTTCCACTCCCAGACTTTTTCGATGAATTTCTCGCGGCCGAGCTCCCGGTAGTCAATGCCTTCGGCGTCGAGATGTTTGCGCACGACCGTCTGGGTCGAGATGCCGGCGTGGTCCATTCCTGGGATCCACAGGGCGTCGTAGCCGTCCATCCGCTTGAAGCGGGTAAGCACGTCCTGGATCGTGTTGTTGAGCGCGTGTCCCATATGGAGCCGCCCGGTGACGTTCGGCGGCGGGATCGCGATCGTGAAATGGGGCTTATCTGCCTCGGCCTCCGAGCGCGGCTTGCCGTCGGGGTCGTAGACGCTGTCGAAGCAGCGTTTCTCGCGCCACAGGTCGTAGATGCGTTTTTCGGTGCTCGCGAAGTCGTAACGAATAGGGATATCCATCAGGGCTTTTGCGAGAAGTGACCGCAATACCAGCCGGCCGCGACTGCGGGGAATACGTAGTGAAGCTCGTCCTCATGTGAGACCACTTGCGGTGGATTCAAGTTACAGGTACCGGCATATCCGGCGGGTGGGTTCTCCGGAGCGTGAAAAAACGCACAATTTTGGCACTGAGGATCGGCGGCATTCCTGAAGTCATCTCCCAAGGTCATAGCGTTGCGTGATTATAAGCGATACTCTCTGCCAAGGAGGTTAGACATGTCTTTTGGAGGTAGTGGTAAGGGCCCGTTTGAATTTGACGCGTCCAAATTGCCGAAGATCAACATTCCCAAATTCGTACCGAAGAACGCGCTCGCGATCGTTGTCGGTCTCGTTCTTGTGGTGGTCATTTTCAGCTCGGTCTACCAAGTTGACCCGGATGAGAGGGGCGTCGTGCTCCGATTCGGGGCCTACACGACAGAAACGGGACCGGGGCTTCACTTCCTCATCCCGTTCGTCGAAACCGTGATCAAGGTGCCGGTCCAGCGCCAGCTCAAGCAGGAGTTCGGCTTCCGTACCGCCGAGGCCGGCGTCCGGACGCAATATATCAACCAGGGCTTCGAGGACGAATCTTTGATGCTCACGGGCGATTTGAACGTTGCCGTCGTCGAGTGGATCGTGCAGTACAGGATCAAGGACCCGCGCGCGTTTCTATTTAATGTGCGCTCGCCCGAGTCGAGCTTTCGCGACATGACCGAAGCGGCGATGCGCCAAGTCGTGGGCGACCACAGCGTGGATGAGGTCATTACGACCGGCCGCGCCAGCATAGCCGACCAGGCCAAGGAAATCCTGCAGCAGCTCAGCGACACTTACGAGATCGGCATCGACGTCCAGCAGGTCGTGCTCCAGGACGTGAACCCGCCCGACGCGGTGAAGCCGTCGTTCAACGAGGTCAACCAAGCCATCCAGGAGCGCGAGCAGCTCATCAACGAAGCGCGCACCGAGTTCAACCAAGCGATCCCGAAGGCCGAAGGCGAGGCGCTCCAGTTGATCCAGGAAGCGGAAGGCTATGCGATGGCCCGCGTGAACCGCGCGGAAGGTGAAGCGACCCGCTTCGAAGCCATTTATGAGGAGTACCGCAAAGCTCCACGCGTCACCCGCATTCGCATGTACCTGGAGATGCTCAGCGAGGTGCTGCCGCGCGTCGGAAAGAAATTTATCGTCGACGACAAAGGCACCTCGGTGCTGCCGTTGTTGAATCTAACCCCAGGAGGACAACCACAGCCATGAACGCGACCCGCGCACTCTTCAGCCTAGTACTGCTCCTCGCGGCGATTCTCTTCGCCACGAGCCTCTACACGTTGAACGAGACCGAGCAAGTAATCATCACGCAATTCGGGGAACCGGTCGGCGACGCGGTGACCCAGGCGGGGCTTCACTTCAAGCTCCCATGGCCGATCCACGAAGTGCACCGCTTCGACAAACGCTGGCTCCCCTGGGACGGAGACGCCAACCAAATCCCGACCAAGGACAAAAAATTCATCTGGGTCGACACTTATGCCCGATGGCGTATCGAGGACCCGCTACAGTTCTTCGTGTCGGTCACGAACGAACGGCAAGCACAAAGCCGAATCGACGACATCATCGACGGCCAGACGCGCAACGCGGTCGCTAGCTTCGACCTCATCGAGATCGTGCGCGCGACTGATCGCGAGTTCGCGGTGACCGAAGTGCTCGTCGGCATGCTGGAGCAAGAGGCTCCGACGCAGATTGAGAGTGGCCGTGACGAGATCACGCGACGCATCCTGGCGAGCTCCTCTGCGGCCGTTCGGACCCTCGGCATCGAGCTCGTCGACGTGCAGTTCAAGCGGATCAACTATACGGAGGAAGTGCGCGAGTCCGTGTATCAGCGCATGATCTCCGAGCGCAAACGCATCGCAGAGCGCAGCCGCTCCGAAGGACTGGGACGTTCCGCGGAGATCCGCGGCCAGAAAGACCGGGACCTGCAGCGTATCGAATCGGAAGCGTTCCGGACGGCCGAAGAGACGCGTGGTGTAGCCGACGCCGAAGCGATCCGCATCTACGCCCAGGCTTACAGCAAGGATCCCGACTTCTATCAATTCCTGAAGACGCTCGAGACCTACCGCACGAGCCTGGACAAGGATGTGACCCTGCTTCTCAGCAGCAGTTCGGAGTTTCTCAGCTTCTTGAATAAGTCGCAGTAATGCATGACGCGATGACGCGATAGGTTTCAGCATTTCGGAGGTAATGAAGTCCATGAAAGCAGCAAGATGGTTGATTCTGCTCGTCGCATTCGCCGCCAACGCCCAGGACGGCACAGAGTCGATCGCGGAGAAGACCGCGGGGATGGAGCGGCTGGAAGGATATTTCGACATCTATTGGGATGACGAGACAGGCAAGCTCTATTGGGAGATCGACAAATTCGACGAGGAATTTCTCTACTCGGTCTCGTTGAGCTCGGGCCTCGGAAGCAATCCTGTCGGGCTCGACCGCGGCCAGCTCGGAGGCGCTCATGTGCTCGTAGCGATGCGGGTGGGACCGCGCGTGCTGCTGATGGAGCCGAACTACGGTTACCGCGCCCGGAGTGACAACCCGGACGAGGTAGCCGCGGTACGGGACGCCTTCGCACCTTCGGTGCATTGGGGCTTCGAAGTCGAGGCCGAGACGGGAGCAAGCGTGCTCGTTGACGCCACAGACTTCTTCCTCCGGGACACGCACGGCGTCGCGCGACGCATCGAGCGCGCGGGCCAAGGGACTTACAAGCTCGACCGAAGCCGCAGCGTCTTCTACATGCCGAGGACGAAAGCCTTTCCGGAGAACACGGAGATCGAGACGCTGCTGACCTTCACGAGCGACGACCCAGGAGCGCTCGTCCGCTCGGTCGCCGCGAGTGGTGAAGCGGTGACGCTCCGCCAGCATCATTCGCTGGTCAAGCTTCCCGACGATAACTTCGAGCCACGCGTAGCGGACCCGCGCATCGGCGTTTTCGGGCCCACGTTTAACGACTACGCGACCCCTATCGATGAAAGCCTGACCGTTAGGTGGACGGCGCGGCACCGGCTTGTGAAACGCGACCCGACCGCCGCCCGGTCCGAGGCGGTGGAGCCGATCTTGTACTACCTCGACCGCGGCGTGCCGGAGCCGGTCCGAAGCGCGCTTCTAGACGGCGCGCGGTGGTGGAACGAGGCTTTCGAGGCGGCCGGTTTCATCGACGCCTTTCGCGTGGAAGTGCTCCCGGAAGGCGCGGACCCAATGGACGTCCGCTACAGCATGATCCACTGGACACATCGATCGACGCGCGGCTGGTCCTACGGCGGCTCGGTCTCGGACCCGCGGACGGGCGAGATCATCAAAGGGAACGTGAATCTCGGAAGCTTGCGCCTCCGGCAGGACTACTTGATGGGGAAGGGAATGGTTGGCCCCTTCACTGACGACGGGGGAACGTTGAACGGCTGCGCGCTGAGCGCTGCGCCGGGCTTCGAATACCTCGCTCAAGTCGGTGAAGGTGCTACACCCGTCGAGATGGCGCTCGCCCGCGTGCGACAGCTCTCCGCACACGAAGTCGGGCACACGCTCGGCTTTCCCCACAACTACATGGCGAGCACCTATGGCAATCGGGCGAGCGTGATGGACTACCCCGCGCCACTCGTCGGAATCCGAAACGGCGCACTCGAGCTCTCTGACGCCTACGGCGTCGGGATCGGCGAGTACGACAAACTGTCGGTGCGGTGGCTCTACAGCCACTTCGCCCCGGGAACCGACGAGAAACAAGCGCTCGCCGCCATCGTGGAGGCAGGTTTGCGCAGCGAGACTCGGTTCATGACGCACACCGATAACCTCATTGCCGCGGGCGCGCACCCACTTGCCTCGGTTTGGGACAACGGAGGGAACCTCGTCGACGGGCTGGCTCACGAGATCGAGGTGCGCCGCATCGGCCTCGAGAACTTTGGGCCTTCGGTCATCCGCATGGGTGAGCCGATGTCCCTGCTCGAGCAAGCACTCCTCCCGCTCTACCTGCATCATCGCTATCAAATGAAGTCGGCCCTCAACACAGTGGGCGGCGCCGATTACTACTATGCGCTTCGCGGGGACAACCAAACTCCGGTGACGATCGTTCCCGGCCGCGAACAGAGACGCGCTCTCGAGAACGTGCTCGTGACACTCGGCGCGGAATTCCTAGCGATCCCGGACCACATCTTGGAGCTCATCCCACCGCCGGCCTACCGCTACGGGGGTGGGGAAACGTTCCCGCGCCACACCGGCATCCTCTTCGACCCACTCACCGCCGCGGACGTCTCCGCCGACTATACGCTGAGCTTGCTCCTGCACCCGGAACGAATGGCCCGTCTCGTCGACTACCACAGCCGCGACACGGACAACTTAGGGCTCGGTGAAGTTATCGATGGCCTCTACGAGGCGACGTGGTACGCGGACCGCCCGGCGAGCAGCTACCAAGCACAAGTGCGTGAGGTGGCGGAGCGCAGCGTGCTCGACGAAGTGATGAGCCAGGGGAGCAGCGCCGACAACCCGGCTCGGGTCCGAGCGATCTTGAGCGCAAAGCTCGACGAGCTCGCCGATCACCTGGAGAGCGACACGAGCGGAGGCCCGCATCGGAAACTCGCCCTCGAGGACATCCGCCGCTGGCAAGCCAGGCCAGAGGGTACGGTCCCGGGGTCGACGAAACCCAAAACACCGCAAGGGAGCCCTATCGGCTAGGGCGCCGCGCACTACAGCAGCGGGAATCGAGCGTCAGACGATCGACGCCATCACTCTGGCCATCACTGTAACGAGGCCTTGACTCATTGCTCGACGTCCATCACCCAGAGGTCCCCGAGATTTTCGCGCCAGGTGAAGTAGATCGCGTTTTCGTGGAGCGCGATCGAGGCCAACTCGCCTCGCCGACCAGCCAAATCGGTCACGGGGCGCTCGGAGCCGTCTTCGAGATCCAAAACCCAGATATCAGGTTGCCGCTCACGAACACCCTGGAAAAAGATACGGCGCCCGTCGTTCGACCATCGCGCCCCGTGTGCGGGCCCTCGGGTCAGAGGTGACGCCTCACCACCGTTCACGGACACACGCCACAGCCGTCCGCTCGATGAGTAAATGATCTCTCGCCCGTCGGGTGACCACTCCGACTGCATGTTGAGAATCGGTTCGCCCGTAGTCGTCAACTGCCGGGGAGGGCCTCCGTTCACTGGAACCACCCAGATGTCGAACGAGTTGAACGCCAGAAACTCTCCGTCCGGGGACCAGCTGGGCTTCCAGAGGTCCATGTCCATTTCAGCGACCAACCTCGCCGGTTCCCCCACGGAGGGAACGATCCATATGGCGCGCTTTCCCGTACGGTAGCTGGCGAAGGCGATCCAGCTCCCATCCGGCGAGAAACGAGGCTCCACGTCGGGCGTGGGATCGTTGGCCAAGGCCTGGAGAGTTCCGTCCTCGAGCGACAGCAACCACAGGTCCGGTTTCCCCAGACGATCGGAGCTGAACAGGAGGCGTTTCTCGTCGGAGGAGATGTCGAAGGAGCTGATGTCCGATTGTTCAAACGTAATCTATTCGGCGTCGTTCCACGTCGCGCGCCGGCCCTCGAAGCTAGGAACTCGCCACACGTTCGCGACCTCATTACCCTTGGAATATGCGAATCGTTTTCCGTCGCGCGAGAAAGCGAAACTTCGCATTCCAATCCCCGTCGTGATGTGGATGGGCTCTCCTCGCGGTATCGCCGCGGCGCCCAAGGGCTGCATCCACAGGTCTCGGCCTCCGATGCGATTCGTCACGAAATACAGAGCGTCTCCTTCACGGGACCAGGCCGGGCTCCTGGCGTTCGCGAGACCCTCCGTTACCGGCCGAGCGTCACCATCATCGACGGTGAGTATGGCGATCTGAGACTGAGACTGACGGGAACCGTGGCTGACGACGTAAGCAAAGGAATCTCCGTTGGGTGACCAGGCCAAGTCAAAGGCACCCCCCCAAGTATGGATTGGCACGCGACGCTCGACGCTGGCGCGCAAGGACTGAATGTGTACGAATTGGTCCCTGGAGGATGAGGATGCATTCTCCCCGAAGGCGATTTCAGCTCCATCCTCCGACCAGTGGACGCGCGTCGCCCGGCTCGCCGGCACCAGCTTGCGCGCCGGCCCGCCGAGCGGGGGGATCACGAAGATGCCACCGCCGTCGCGATTGGAATGGAACGCGATCTGAGTACCGTCGGGAGACCAGCTGGGGTAGCGATCGTTACTCGCGCTTTGAGTTCGGTTGACGGGTTGTCCAACCCCGACCTGGGTGACCCAGATGTCCCAGGTGCCGCTCTGGTCGGAGTGATAGGCGAGAGTGCGACCGTGCGGTGACCAGCTCGGGTAGTCCTCGACCCCGATGGCCGATGTGACCTGCACCGGGTTCCGGAGCACCGGCGCCGGGCGGGACCTCGTACGCTCGGCCAAAAGCCATAGAGCACCCGCAATCACTGCGAGAGCTAGAAGGGCGCCACCGATCCACCGCGCTCGGACCGAAGAAAACCCCGAGCCCGACGGTCGTGGCTCGTCAAGAACTCCATCCAGGGCAAGGCGCGCTTCACCGATATCGCGGAGACGATGCGTCGCGTCCTTCGTCAGGCACCGCGTGAGAAGCTCCTTCAAACGAGGCGGTGTGTTCCGTGGAAGCGCTTTCCAGTCCGGCTCTCGCTCCAGGATCTTCGCAATCGTGTCGGAAACAGTCTCGCCGAGAAAAACCGCACGACCGCTCAGGGCTTCGAACAAACAGCACCCGAACGACCAGATGTCCGTCCGTTTGTCGAGAGTTTTCCCGCGCGCCTGCTCCGGGCTCATATAGGCCGCGGTGCCCATAATCACGCCCGTCTCGGTTCCTTCCCGCGTAAGCGTCGGCGATTCCGATAGCGCGTTGAAGCTGCGAATCTCCGCACACGCTGCGAGCTCCGGTCCGAATGCAGACGATTTCCTCGAGCATGGAAGCTCCGGTCGCACTTTCGACAAACAGGAGACCATCCGTAGCCTTCAAAGCGAGGTTCCAGGTCCTACGGATTGGATGATTCGCAATTTCGCCGTACGAGAGCTGGCTCGTGACGTCGCACTCGTTACGTATTGCATTTCGGTTCACGTGGGCGACTCCGGCGCCACGAAATTGTCCCTTCGAAGCTCGGTATGGGTGCATCGGGGCGGTCGCTGGCAATTGACCTTTCATCAAGGCACGTTGGTGCCTCTGCACAAGGACTAGTCGGGCTAGTTCCTCTCGTGAGAACATGAGCCGCATCGAGGGAGGTATTTGTCAATGTCGAATTCCATCGAATCTCTGGTCGAGGATTACGATCGAGGTGCTATCAGCCGCCGAACGTTCATCCAAGCACTTGCCGTCGTGACCGCCGACTCGGGAATGTCGGAAGCGACCTCGGCGCCGTTTCAAGCGAGCTCGCTCAACCACGTGACCCTCGCCGTCTCGGACCCCGAGGCGTCGCGCAAGTTCTACGAAGAGACGCTCGGCGTGAAGGTCGTGTCGCGTCAGAGCAACGGGATCAACATGGGCCTTGGCGACAGCTTCCTCGGGCTCTACTCGATTCCCGAGCCGGGACGCATCCACCATTTCTGCGTGGGCGTCGACGGCTATGTGATTGAAGAAGGTGCCGAGAAGCTCCGCGGCGCGGGCATCGAACCCTATGTGCGGCAAGACCGGCCGGAGCTCTACTTCAACGACCCGGATGGCGTGCTGGTGCAGCTTTCCGAAAAAGAATATCGCGGCTAGCGGCGCCAGACATCGGGAAAAGCATGCGAGAAAAACCTGTCAACGTGGCTGTCGTTCAGGCGGCACCGCTCGGTGACATACGAGGCCGGGTAGTGCGCGATTGATGAACACCGGACAACCACCCTCAGCAGGGGTGTGGCCACCTTGATAGGCTCGAGGCGTGGCTACAGTTGTGAGTCCACCCGAACAGAGCGTTGTGATCGCTAATGTGCGTTGGCGGACCTACCTCAACCTTTTGGAAGATCTCGCCGAGAGCAGTTCGCCTCGCCTCACCTTCGATCGGAGGACGTTCGAAATCACGAGTCCGACGAAGAAGCACGAAAGGCTCAATCGCGTACTCGTGCAGTTGGTGGAAGTGTTGACCGATGAGCTCGGTATCGACATGGAGAATCTTGGGTCCGCGACGTTCAAGCGCGAGGATCTCGAACGCGGTTTCGAGCCCGACTCGTGCTTCTATTTCGAGCAGGCCGCGCTGGTACGGAGCAAAGAGGAGCTTGATTTGTCCGTGGACCCATCCCCTGAGCTCGTCATCGAGATTGACGTCACGAGCACTTCGATCCACAAGGACCCTGTTTACGCCCAACTCGGTGTACGAGAGGTCTGGCGATATGACGGAAATGAGCTTCGCATCGCCAAGCTCGTTGGCAAAAGCTACGTCGTATCAGAAAGGAGCGCGACGCTCCCGCTCGTGACGGCCACCGTGCTCACTCAATTTCTCGAGAGCAGTAGGACCGCGACACGTCCCGAGCTCGTGAAGTCGTTTCGGCAGTGGATCCGAGACAACACCGGCTGAGAGGCGGCACGCAACACAATCAGGTTTCTGCCGAGCGTCGAGAGGTTCCGATCGCAGACCACCCGAACATGACGCCGACGTTGATGCAGAAAATGGGCACGAAGAATCCGTGTCCGAGCGCGGTGAGCTTCGTTTCCATGGCACCCGTCTTCTGGAAGGCATAGGCAAAGAGCAACAGCACGCGAAGCGCCGCGGCAGCTAGTAGCTAGTGCGAGACGCGAGCCGTGATGCACGAGGTGGTAACTCAGGAGCGTCGGAAGCTCGCCAATCGACCCCACGACCAGCAGGATCTTCGCTCAGAGCTCGAAAGGCTCACACCCTTCGTGCGTCTTTCGCCGCTTGACGAGAGGGGGAGGCTTGTAGCGAGACAGGAAGTCGAGATAGTCCACGAAGCTCATCCCGTGAGACTCCCGCAGCTGTTTGAGTGCGGCAACGTCTGCTGCCGTTGTCGGCAGGTCGTTCTCGAGGTCGAGCGGTTCAGAACGTTTCAACAGTTCGGGCACTAGATCGCTCCGGCGTCAGACGCGAAGGGCGGGAGCTCGCCTTCGGCCAGGGTGGGTTTAGGAACCGGCGGTGCGATCAGCTTGGAGAGCGTCGGGAAGATCACGCCTGTCGCGATTGCCAAGAAAATCACCGCGGCGCTCATGTTCGCGTCGAGGACGCCCATCTCGCGGCCGAGAGCGGCAATGGCAACGAGCAGCGTGAGGGGCGTCGCCAAGAGAAGGGCACCCGCGAGGACGGAACGCAATCTCAGGCCGAGAAACATCAGTAAGAGCGTTGGGAGGAGCTTTGCGAGAAGAGAAGCTGCTCCCAACACCATCAGGCTTCTGCCGAGGGTGGAGAGGTTTCCGATCGCGGACCACTCGAACGTGACCCCAACGTTGATGAAGAAGATGGGCACGAAGAATCCTTGCCCGAGCGCGGTGAGCTTCGTTTCCAAGACACCCGTCTCCCGGAAGACATAGGCAAAGAGCATCCCGGCGAGAAAAGCGCCGAGGATCGCTTCGAGTCCTACCCACGCGGCGACCGCTGTCAGGCCGAGCATGAGCACGAAGCCGAAACGCACGCCGAGCTCGGAAGGATCTTCTTCGCGCACCCATCGCTGAAAGCTGTGCGGGAACCACCAGACAGAAAGACGCAGCAACGTAACGTGAGAAGCACGAGAGCGACGACAAAGAGCAAGAGCACGCGAAGCGCTGCAGCAGCGAGCGCCATACTCAAGCCGTGGGTATGGACGAGGTGGTAGCCCGTCAATGTTAGGAGCGTCAGAAGCTCGCCAAGCGAACCCACGAGCAGCAGGATCTATCCAAAGCGTGTCTTCGAAGCGTTGCTTTCGACGAGCGCGACCAGAAGAACACCTACCGACATCGCCCCGATTACGAGCCCCATGAAAAACGACATTTCGAGGCGTATGGCGATATAGCTCGCGGTCACGAGCACGAGGGTCGCGATGGCGAAAGCGAGCGCGACCGTGCCTTTCCCCTCGCGTTCGACTCGGTTGAAATCAATCTCCATCCCGACGAGGAACATGAGATAGACGAAGCCGAGCTCGGCGAGAAAATGGGTCGCGCCACCTTCGTGCACGAGCCCCAGAGCGCCAATGGCGAGTCCATAGAGAATTTCCGCGACGGCCGCGGGCACGTGGACGCGCGACGCCACCATCGGCATGATAAAGGCGCCCAGGTAGAAAACGACGAGCGAAAAGGCCTCAGCCAGCTCCATGCATGCGCTCGCGGTAAGAGAGCGCCAGAACGGAGCTCTTGCACCGTGCAATAATCTGGAGCGCTGTATCCGGATTGAAGACCGAGGATCGCTGGCCCGCACGGTGGGAGATGACGAGCAGGTCTCCCTCGCCCGCGAGGGTCTCGATCTCTTTGGCGGGGTTTCCTTCCATGACGATTTGCTCGATCTTGATGTGATAGAGCGAGCCGACCTCCATCACGGTGTCGAGTGCTTCTTTCTGCTCGTCGACGCTCTCCTGGCCGACGATGAAAGTGGGGGGCGTTACGATGACGGCGGCGAGCTCCACGTTCAGCTGGCGCGAAATGTCGATTGCTAGCTCGGCGGCAAGTATCGATGCGTCGGGGTCGAGCACCGGGAGAAGAATCCGCCGATAAGGGTGGCTCCCCGCGGCGAGGAGAATCGGACAGTCCAGCGTATCGAGCGCGTCCGCAAACCAGGGACGCCGGAGCCCGGTGCGTCCCCAGAAGTCGACGGGTGTTTTCGGCAAGACGAGACACCCACAATCGAGGCCGGGGAGGTCGCGGCGGATGACGGTCATGAGCGAGTCCGTCGCGTTGATCGTTTGCGTTTCCATCTTGCCGCTCTCGAGTACAACACTCGGCGTCGGCAAGTTCTTCGGCGTCAATGCACGTGACGTTCGTGTGCGCGTCTGGTCCACGAGATAGCGCACCTCTTCCCAGAACTCTGGAGGCGGCTCGCTCGTGCTGAGGGCAATCGTCCGCACCCCGTATTGAAGAGGGAAGCGCGCCACACCTTCTCGAAGATAGTCGGCGATATAGGGAAGGATCTCGGGCTCGCCGGTCAGGAGCAGGCGGTCGCCTTTTCGAATGATGACGTGGCCGTGGGGCACGACATAGCGATCGTCTCGATAAATGGCCGCGACGAGCCAACGTCGGGCGCGCAAATCTTGGACGCGTGTGTCAACCGCCGGTGAGCTGCGCAATACCGGGATCTCCAGAATCTCGCCCTGTTCGAGCCCAACGCCGCTCGCGACTTGATGGGCACGCTCGATGCGGTTCTTGATCAGGCCAGCCACCGCCGCCGGACGGCTGACGAGCTCGGCACCCACGGCTTTGAACCACTCCTGATGCTCGGGGCGGCGCACAACGGCGATCGTTGCCGGCGCGTCCTGAACGCTGCTCGCGATGCGGCAGGCTTCGGCATTGACCTCGTCTTTGTTGGTCACCGCGGCGAGCCATTCGGCTCCGACGAGGCCCGCTTCTTTCAAGTTCAAGAGGCTCGTCCCGTCTTTCGCGAAGAGTCGCACTTCGCGGTCCGAAAGCTCGGTCTCGAGCCGTGCGAGACGTTCTTCGTCGGGATCGAGAACAGCGATGTCCCAACTATCGGACAAAACGCGGGCGAGCGCGCGCCCGGTTTGCCCGGCGCCGACAATCAGCACCCGGCGCCTCAGGCGTGCTGACTCTTCGTCGGTGGTGGCAATCTCGGTGCGCTCGGGTTTGGGCTCGCTCGTGTCGGCCATTGGATAATTCTCGGATCTAGATTCCTATCAATATCCTATAGCGGCGCTCACGCGATAGGGCTCTACGCCTCCGCGAAGCTCGTGGCGCGCATGGTCGAAGACAATCGCGGTCGGTCGCCCGAAATTAGTGGCCACGAATCCTTCGCTTGCAAAAGTGATGTCGTGGCCACGTGCGCGAAGCCCGTCGGCAACTTCGCTGGAGAAGCCTGTCTCAACGAGCACACCGGGAGCACTCTCGCAATGGATGCGCGGCGCGGCGCATGCGTCTTTCGGCCCCATCCCGTGGTCCAGCATCGCGAGCAACACTTGCAAGACCGCGCTCATGATCTTACGCCCACCCGGTGAGCCCACCGCGGCCGACGGCACCCCGTCGTTGAACAAAAGACTAGGCGCGGCAGCGTGAAGCGCGCGTTTTCCCGGACTCACGGAGCTCTTGTGGCCGGGCTCGGGGTCGAACCACATCATCCCGTTATTGAGCACCACACCTAGCTCTGGCACCGTGACTCCCGAGCCGAAGCGCGCGCCGAGCGTCCCGGTAAGCGCGACCATGTTGCCGTCCTTGTCGATGACGTTCAAGTGCGTCGTCTGTTGGCTGGCGCTGTCGCCGGAGCCTTGGAGCGAGCTGGGCGATTTCGAGTCGTAGCGCCAAGGATCACCTTCTGGAAGCGTCTCGAGGCGATGGCCTTCGGATGTCATGAGCTTTCGTCGCTCGGAAAGGTATTCGTCCGAGAACAAGCCCTCGAAGGGTATCGCCAACAGCTCGCTGTCGCCGAGATAGCGAAACCGATCGGTGAACGCCATCCGAAGTGCTTCCGCGATCAGATGCAGGCGCGACACGGAGTCGTACGGAAGCGAGGCGAGATCGAAGCCGTCCAAGAGTGAGAGTGCCAAAGCGAGCGTCGGTCCACCGCTATTCTCCGGTAGCGTGGCTATGGTGGCGTCGCCATAGCGCACCCATAGCGGGTCGAAGCGGCGTGCGGTGTATTGCGCCAAATCCTCGAGGCTCAAGATACCGCCGCCTGCGCGAACGCCGTCGACGATGGCGGATGCGAGCGAGCCGGTGTAGAACGACTGCGGCCCTTCTTCCGCAAGAACGGCGAAGGTACGGGCGAGCTCCTCCTGACGAAGCCCGCCGGCCGCTCCCGGTACCTTGGGGGTTCCGTCCGGCTCGAAGAAGATCTCCATCGTGTGGTCGAAGGCTTTCAAACGCGCGGCCGATGCCGCGGACTGCGTGAAGAAATACTCGTCGACAGGAACGCCTTCAGCGAGCCGGATGGCAGGTGCTACCAGCTCTTTCCACGGTTTGTTGCCCTCCGCCTCGTGCAGCATCCCGAGCGCGGCGACGGTTCCTGGCACCGCGACCGCGCGGTGGCCCGTCTCGGCCGCGTCGTCGACGGTGGCACGCCAGCCGTAGAGCCCGTCGCTCTTGAGATCGGCGTCGACGAGCTCGAACATGTCCTCGTGCGACTCCTGGGGAGCTCTGGCGCTTCCTTCGTAACAGCTCGTCGTGGCGCGCTTCGCATCGTAAGACACCGCGTAGGCGCAGCCGCCGAGCCCGCTCATGAAGGGCTCGACTACAGAAATCGCGAGCGCGGTAGCGACGGCCGCATCAGCCGCGTTGCCGCCGCTTCGTAAGATCTCGACGCCCGCCTCGGCCGCGAGCGGATGCATGGCCGTCACCATGCCGTTCTCGGCGACGGCTTCGCTTTTCTGGGTGCGCTTGTGGCTGCGCGTGGGGTCGATCGTGCTCACGTCAACACGTCAGACGTTCTGCGAAGAGGGAAAGCGTCCGTTCGTAGGCGAGCTTTGAAGCCACTTCGTCGTAGGCTCCGCGGCGGTCGCAGTTGAAACCGTGCCCGGCGGAGTAGACGTGTACGACGGCGTCCGTGTGCGCCTTCCGGATCGCCTCGACATCACTCAGCGGGATCGAGTGATCCGTCTCGCCGAAGTGCATGAGTAGAGGGCAGCGTTCCTTCTCGTCGATATACGGCATGATCTGCCCACCGTAGTAGACGACCGCCGCGGCGATGTCGAGCCGCGTGGCAGAGAGATAGGCTATCGTTCCGCCCCAGCAATAGCCGACGGTGCCGACTCTGAGGCCGGCCTCTTTCAACACCTCCGCGGCGGCGGCGACATCTTTGATCGTGTCGTCCCAAGAGAACTCTTCACGAAGCGCGCGGCCCCGGGCCACGTCGTCTCCGCTATAGTCGAGCTCCGCGTTCAGAAGCGAGCTGCGATCGTAGAGCGCCGGGGCGATCGCGGCATAGCCTTCTCGCGCAAAACGATCACAGACGTCGCGGATATGGCCGTTGACACCGAAGATCTCCTGGAGCACGACGACGCCGCCTTTGGGAGACTCCGTCGGGTCGGCGCGATAGGCGCCAAGCGTGTGACCGTCAGCAGCCGTCAATGTCAGGTTGTTCCCCACCACTATCCCCTAAACGACGTTGCTGCCGGAGACCACGAGCGCAAGGCGCTGGCCGCGGAAGCTGTCCCGAAACCGGCGCGCCGCGGCAAGCGTCACGGCGCCCGCGCCTTCGACCTTCAATCCGAGCTCACGCTCGATGAGCGCCATCGCTTTGATGATGTCCTCTTCCGGAACGAGCAGCACATCATCGGTGACGTCCAACATCGCCTCGACCGCTTCCGGCACCGGGACGCGTGTCGCCACGCCGTCCGCTATCGTTTCAACCGGCTCGGTCGTGACAACGACACGGCGCTCGCGGAAGGAACGCTCCATCGCCGGCGCCTGGTCGGCGCCGACAGCCACGACACGCGTTGCCGGCATGTACTCTTTCACCCAGCTCCCGATGCCGTTCACGAGCGCGCCGTTCCCAAGTGGGACGAGCACCGCGTCGAAACGCCCGCGCCCTGCGCCGAGCTCAGCAGCGATCGTGCCGGCGCCTTCGGTGATAGCGGCGTCCCGGCCGTCCTCGACAAACGTCAAACGTTCGGCTTCGGCGTAGACGCGGCAGGCCTCTTTCGAGGCGTCGAAATCATGCCCCACGAGGCGAACGTCAGCGCCCAAGGCACGCATCTTCTCTATCTTGAATGGGTTGGCCGTCTCTGCCGCATAGACAATGATGGGAATGTCGTACTTTCGCGCTGCATAGGCCAGGCCTTGGCCGAAGTTTCCAGCAGACGCGCAAATCCAAGGGCGCGCCGCAACATCTTTATTAAGGTGCGTGAAATATTCAGCGCCCCGACCTTTGAACGAGCGAATGGGGTTGACGCATTCTATCTTCAGCACGATGTTCATGCCGAGCTGCTCGCTGAGGGCGTCGCTTTCGAACTGCGGCGAGTCCAAAAAGACTGGGTCAATCACCGAGAGTGCGTGCTCGATATTCGCGACCGAGATCGCCGAGGCCGTCGCCATGACGGCTGATCCTACCGCAACTCGCGCTCTTTCTCGGGCGTAATGTTCTTCATCGGCGGTTGGTCCTCTTCGTCATCCTCACTGCGATTGCGCCAAAGGCCGAACATGACCGCGAGGACGCCGAGAATCGCTTCGTCGAGCAACAGAATCGGGTCGGGGGTGATCATGTCGACGGCGAAGAGAGCGGCGAGAACGAGGAAGAGCTGCGGAAACCTCAGCCGGGACAGAAAACCGCGGATGAGTCCCTGGCGTTCTTCCTTGCCGATTGGTGGTGCCATACCCCATAGTACCGCGTGTACCGCGTGTGAAGCACTGGCGGATCTCGCGCCGGTGCAGGATAATCGGCTATGGCATTGGAGGCGGTTGCTACGAAGTACTGGCACGCGCTTGCGGACGGCCGCGTCCAATGTGATCTCTGTCCACGTTTTTGCAAGCTCAACGAAGGCCAGACTGGCTTGTGCTTCGTGCGCGCGCGCGAGGACGACGCCATTGTGCTGACGAGCTACGGCCGCTCCAGCGGATTCTGCATCGACCCCATCGAGAAAAAACCTCTGAATCATTTCTACCCGGGAAGCGCGGTGCTCTCGTTCGGGACCGCGGGGTGCAACCTTTCATGTCAGTTTTGCCAGAACTGGGATATCAGCAAGTCGCGCGAAGTCAGCCGGCTGTCCGATCAAGCCTCTCCCGACGGGATTGCGCGCGCGGCGGCGGAGAACGGGTGCCGGAGCGTGGCCTTTACTTACAACGACCCGACCATCTTTCTCGAATATGCCGTCGATGTCGCTGATGCTTGTCGAGCGCGCGACGTCAAAGCCGTCGCGGTGACGGCCGGCTACATCACCGAGAAGCCTCGCGAAGAGCTCTATGCGCATCTCGACGCTGCGAACGTGGACCTGAAAGCGTTCACCGAGTCGTTCTACAAGAAAATCTGTGCGGGCGCGCTCGCGCCCGTTCTCGACACGCTCTGCTACGTTGCTCGGGAGACGGATGTCTGGCTCGAGCTCACCACGCTACTCATTCCAGGAGAGAACGACTCGGACGGTGAGCTAGACGAGATGACGGGGTGGGTCGTCGAGAATTTGGGTCCAGATGTCCCGATGCATTTCACTGCGTTTCACCCCGACTGGAAGATGCTCGACAAGCCGAGCACGCCCCCGGAGACTTTGAGCCGGGCACGGTCGATCGCTATCCGAAACGGTGTTCGCTTCCCGTATACCGGTAACGTTCACGACAAAGCCGGGGGGAGCACCTATTGTCAGGCGTGCGGAGAAATCCTCATCGGGCGCGACTGGTACGAGCTGTCGGATTGGAATCTCTCGGAGGCCGGGCGGTGTCGTTCTTGCGGCGCAACCTGTCCCGGTGTTTTCGCCGAGCAACCGGGGCGCTGGGGCTCGCGACGCCAACCGGTGACGCTCTCAGGCTAAAAACCTATCCAAATATGGATTGATTCCGCGTAAATCCGAAGGCTTGGCGGCACAGAGGGCCTGAAGCTCAACAATCTCGAAGTCCCGTAGCCGGAGCATGCGCGGGTGGAATAGCTCAGCCGCTCCCGAGGCCCGCTCGAGCCAGCGTGCGACGGTGTTGCGGGAACGATCGGTGAGACCGGGCCGTGGCAGAAATGTTCACGACCTCGACTCGCAGGCCCGCTACTTGGTCGAACTCCTTCTCTCCCACTGATTGCACCTACCGATTCGAAAGTGGACCAGACTGATCGCCGCCGTTTTGGACCAGCGCTTAACCGGTTTCGACACATTTCACCTTAAATTGTGA
>Ga0209988_10000362_pt1 | contig 27953 bp, 27 predicted proteins | sample N075metaG_FD_183115 | JGI IMG/M metagenome (GOLD analysis project Ga0209988, IMG submission 183115) | Deep subsurface microbial communities from Kermadec Trench to uncover new lineages of life (NeLLi) - N075 metaG (SPAdes) (version 2) | ecosystem: Environmental > Aquatic > Marine > Ocean trench... | reverse complement strand
GGGGGGATCCTCAATGGAACGAGACAGCATCGCTACAAAGCGTTTTTCGATATCCTTTATCGTATGTGCTTCCGCTTGCAATTGTTTGGTACTGCATTTTACCAAATCTGTGATTTTCGATGAGGGCACTGAGGTTCTGCCGGAGAGAGAGAAGTCAAAATCCGCAATCGTCAGAAAACTGAGCTTTTGTTCTCCAACTGTCAATTCCAGAGGTTTTGCAAAAAGTTTATCTAGCATTTACTTCATCTCTCCTTAAGAGCCTGTATTTGAGTTCAAAATCATCCCGCGTGTGTGCCTAATGCTAAACTGAAAAGCACCATACTGAAAGCCACAAATAATGGTTTCTACAGCCACTTATAGCAACTCTAGCACTGAAAAACTGTGACGCTATCCTCAAGTATCGCTTTACGCCTGACTTTATCACAATTACCTAATTTTTTTACCAATTCGTAAAAATTCTGATGATTTTCATGCACATGATGAAATAGCACCAAAAACCCAGAGACGTAATCTTGATAGGTGATTACGGTGGCTAATTTTGCATTATTCAAGCCCGATGACAACCAGCTTATATATTGACCGCTGTTCTCTCCTGCCTGATACAGAGCTTCATATTCCTCTTCTAATTGGCTGAATAGTAGGTTTTTGCTTGCTCTTTTTTCATCAATGGAGCTATCTGAATTGTAAATAACTCCCAGCTTTTTCTTATATTTCAGAACCAGATTCACGAATAAATTTTCATCAGATCGCTTAGCAGAGAATTTCCTTACATCTGCATCAGATCCGTTCAGTTCCAGCCATCTCTGCACTCCTGTTTGTGCAACCGTTTCGGCAAAGGCTTCATTGAAAGCCGTGTCGTTTTTGAGATAAAATTTCTGGTGAGCAAGTTCGTGGAACATAACGTTTGCCAGGTAGAATTTATCTCTGCCAAGCATCGTATTCAACACAGGGTCGTTAAACCAGCCAAGGGTAGAATATGCGGTAACGCCACCAACAAAAACATCATATCCCTGAGTTTTAAGTTCTTCAGCATACATGATTGCTGTCTCTTTCGAAAAATAACCACGATAATTCAGGCAGCCAACGAAAAGAAAACACCACTGCTTTGGCTCTAAAGATAGCTCTGGTGTTGCAAAGACATTCCAGATAACGAAATCACGATCCAGGTCAGCATACTCGGTATAGCTGTTATTCTTGGGCAGAGCTAAATGCTCACTGGCAAATTTACGGATATCGATAACCATTTCAAGTTTTCCCTGTAATATTTCATCTGTTTCTTCGGCCACCAGGACTTCGGAGATAAGTTGCTTCTTCGTGAGTATATCTATATGGCCATTGACAGATTGCAGGTAATAAGTGGTATGGGCACAGGAAACTGAACCAAGCGCGAGAAAGGAGATAAGGGGAATGTGCTTGATTTGCCAAGGCTTCATTGATATTTATTCTATCCATACCCAAACTACTCTGAAACCTGTATTTACAAGTGGTTTGGGCATAGCAGCTTATTTATTAGAGATAACGATATAATGTCAGTCAAAATATTCTGGGGGAAATGGCAAGATAAATGACGGATGTATTTACAACACTGATCGACAAGAAGACTTTAGTCGACCATCTGCAGACTCCAAACTGGATTATAGTCGATTGTAGTTATGATCTGGTAGATAAAAATGCCGGTAGAAATTCGTACCTGGAATCACATATTAAAGGTGCTGTTTTTGCGGATGTACGTGATGACCTGAGTGGGCCTCCTGTGACAGATCATGGGCGGCACCCGCTACCAACAGAAGATGCCTTGAACAGATTATTTTCACAACTTGGAATCAATCGTGATTCACAGGTGATTGTTTATGATAATGCGTATGCATGTTTTGCTGGCAGGCTTTGGTGGATGCTGCGTTATATGGGGCACGAGGCTGTTGCTGTCCTTGATGGAGGGTTACAGAACTGGGAGCAAGCTGGATTACCTGTCGCAGCAGGAGAAGAAAAAAATACACAAACTAACTACAAGGGTGGGGCAAATACGGATTGGTTAGTGACCATCGACAGTGTTCCAGTAGCCGAATTATTGATTGATTCTCGCGATCCTCAGCGTTACAGAGGGGAAGTTGAGCCACTGGATAAGGCGGCTGGACATATCCCGGGTGCTATCAACCGATTCTGGAAAAATAATCTTGATGATAGTGGTTTTTTTAAGGACTCTGATCAATTACGCAAGGAATTTGACATGTGTTTTGGCGGAACGGATGTAAATAGAACGGTCTTTTATTGTGGTTCTGGTGTTACCGCCTGCCATAATCTGTTAGCGGTGGCACATGCCGGTCTGGGTTCCCCTCGTCTATATGCGGGTTCATGGAGTGACTGGTGTGCAGATCCCGGCAGATCTGTGGCCACAGGTGAAGATCATTGAAATCATGGTTTTGAGCGAGATTTGAGAGAAAGACACTATATTGGAAAGAATATCCTAAAATGCAATAACCTTTTATACTAGGCTGACTTTAATCATTTTAATAACTTAAAAATCTATGCTTTATCGACTCCTATTAATTATCTTCCTGATGCCTGGATTGACTGTCCCGGTTTATGCGGAACTCGATCAGGAAGTGCCTGGCGAGCAAGATCCCGCTGAAATGGTTATTGAAGCTTTAGAAGAAGAATTACCCCCCCAGGTAGTAGAGGACATTGTAGTAGAGGACATTGTAGTAGAGGACATTGCAGTAGAGGACATTGCAGTAGAGGACATTGCAGTAGAGGATATTGCAGTAGAGGATATTGCAATAGAGGATATTGCAATAGAGATAGATACAGAAATAGTCGTAGAGACAGAAACAGTAGTCACTGAGCCATCGAGCGATCTGATTAAAGATGTTGTCCTGGTGCTGGATAACTCTGGAAGCATGAAGAAAAACGATCCCCAGTTTTTAACAAAACATGCTGTTACAGAATTTATTAATAATCTTGATGAATCTACACGAGTTTCGATTGTGATTTTTGATCAGGATGTTCGCACTGTCGTTCCTTTAACAGAAATCTCATCATCATCAAGACAAAGTTTACTAGACAGTCTTTCCCAAATTAACTACAAGGGCTTGTATACAAATAGCCCTGCTGCCATAGAAAGTGCTATCTATGACCTGAAAAATAATGGCAGAGAGGAGGCAAGGAAAGTCATTGTCTTTATGACGGACGGTATTGTTGATACAGGCAATGCCGATCGGGATCTGGAAAAGACAAAATGGCTTAAAGAGGACCTGGCTGCGGATGCTGCGGATGCCGGTATCAGGATCTTTGGCATAGCATTCACCGAGAATGCAGATTTTGAGCTGATTCAGTCCCTGGCTCAAAATACGAATGGTGAGTATTATCGTGCATTGCTGGCAGACGATCTACAGAAGGTATTCAGCAAACTGAATACCTTAATCAATGAGCCTGATAAGCCAGCAGTGTCTATGGAACCGGAGACGATAATAATAGAAAAGATTATAGAAAGGGTCGTTGAGCCAGCACCTGCACCCATCGTCATAGAAGTTCCAGTCGCGCAGTCACAGTTTGCTGATGATTCAGGTCAAAAGCGCTCTATGTTAATTCTGATTGCCCTGGTAGTACTTATTTTGGCAGTAATTGCGCTGGTGATTTTGTTTTTGAGAGGTAGCAGATCAAAATCCCGTGATGAAGAAACAGCTCAGGAGGCATATTTGAATGATCTTCATGGTGTCACAGGACACACAAGTTTTGCATTAGGGAATAAACCAACAATGTTGGGACGCGTCGCTGGTAAAGATGCCGAACATCTGAATTATTTTGTTATTCCTGAGACAACTATAGGACGTCGTCATTCATTGATCGAATATAAGGATTTTTCCTACTGGATTGTTGATCAGGGAAGTATTAACGGGACCTTCGTCAATGACAGGGCGGTGACTTCAGAAGTTCGACTGAAACACGGTGATGTGATTCGATTGCACAAGGTCGAGTTTGAATTCGTTATGCCGGAGATGGAGGATTCAGGGATGACGGTGATATCAAATACAATAATAGCAAAACAGGGAACCCCAAGTTCTGAAGCAGCGACATTGATCCCGGGTTCAAGTACCTCAGCAACAAGCTCTGATGATATTGATTTACCTGAGCCGGATTTCGATTTCGATATCACTGGTGCAGTTGATAGCGATGGATCTGTTGATGAAGATGAAGAAGACACTGTTATCAGGGGAAGTGATCCCGCTGTCGATAAGGATCCTGAAAGCAGTGATGAAACTATCATGCTAGATGACGAAGATGGAGACGATATCATGAAAGGTTATGATGACGATGATGCAACGATCCGTCCTGATTAGTTGTCTTTAAATTAAGATTAATAATTATTGGTCTTGATATTTTTCACTCTATTCAAAACTATATTACTGATAAATAGAACTCATTCTCCAAAATCAAATTTGGCATACGCCATTGCATAATCGAGCTAAATTGTTGAGATTGATCGCTGATGGTGAGCTTCATTCAGGCGAAGAACTTGGCAATGCATTGGGTATATCACGTACAGCAATCTGGAAAATCATCAATTCCCTGAGTCACTACGGAGTTTCAATTGTGGCAGTGAAAGGGAAAGGATATCGTTTATCAAGATCAATAGAATTTCTTGACAAGGAAATATTACTTTCTGGAATCAGTTCATCTGCAGCAAAAATACTCAATAAGCTTGAAATATTTGAAGAAATTGAATCGACGAATCAATATCTTCTGGAAAATCTGGAAGTTTCAGATAAACACGCAAATGTAGTTCTTGCAGAGTATCAGTCACATGGCCGAGGTCGACGAGGCACTTCCTGGATTTCACCATTCGGCTCAGGACTTAGCCTGTCGATACAATGGCATTTTGATCTACCAGTAGATTCGTTAACATGTCTATCGCTTGCAGTTGGCTCTGCAGTCATCAGAGTATTGAAAAAAATGGGTTTTGAGGGTGTTGGTCTTAAATGGCCAAACGACATTTTTTTTCAGAACAGGAAACTGGGTGGCTTATTGATCGAGATAAGGGGAGAGACAGCGGGGCCTTGTGATGTGGTCATAGGTCTGGGTTTGAATATAGCATTTCCGACTGATTTCGAAGCTAATATCAACCAGCCCTGGATAGACCTTGCGAATATTAAAGATTCAGTTCCCTCGCGTAATGTTATTGCAGCAGAATTGATCTCTGAATTAATGTTATTACTAAATGGTTATACAGAGACTAAGGCCGAGCATATCATTAAAGAATGGCAAGAATATGATTGTATGCGCGGAAAACAGGCGAAATTAATTTTACCGGACAAAAATATTACGGGTCAGATCGTTGGAATTGATAATGATGGTGCCTTACTTATGTTGGTAAATGATCATGTTAAAAAATTTACTGCAGGCGAAATAAGTTTACGTGTGGAACCGTGAATCTACTCATTGATATTGGTAACAGTCGAATCAAATGGTGTCTCTATAATAGTGTAGAGAACGAATTTGGTTCTGAGGGTGCCATGCTTCATGATAAAGCAGAGTTACCTGCGCTCTTTTCTGAACAATGGGGTCTTCTTGATAATCCGGACAGAGTTGTGATTTCGAATGTGTCAGGCCAGCAACTAGCAGAGAGCATGGATGCGTGGGTTGATAAGAAATGGAAAATCAAAACAGAATATGTAAAAACGGAAGCATTTAGTCATGGAGTGACCAATGCATATTCAGATTATTCAGAGTTGGGTATCGATCGCTGGATGGCAATTATTGCTGCATGGCAAAGATTTCGGCAACAGGGAAAAGCTGTATGTGTTATAGATTGTGGTACCGCTACGACAATAGATGGCATATCAGCATCTGGTCAACATCTGGGAGGATTTATTATTCCCGGGCACACAGTCATGCAAGAAATCCTTATAAATAATACCTCTGATATCAAAATGGCCAAAAACATACTAACCAGGAAAATACTGCGCAAAGAAACATCACCTGGGAAAACACTGTCCCCAGTCAATTTTTCCAGCTCCACAGAAGAAGGCGTTAACAGTGGTTGTTACCTGGCCACGATATCCTTAATCGATAGCGTTGTTACTTCAATGCAGGATGATTCTGGAAAACAGGTAAATTGCATTATTACTGGAGGGGATGCAGAATTTGTTGTTGAGCAACTTGCAGGAAAATTTGAATATGAACCTAAGCTGGTGTTATATGGTCTGGCTATGTTATCGGGGAAGGCACAATGAAGTGGTTGTTTATAGTCTTTCTATTACTTAATGTTTGCTACTTTGGATGGGAGCTTGATAGGCAGACACGTATTGAAGTGAGCAACTCGGTTAGACCTTTCAATGTTCCTGACGACGTACAGAAATTGAAACTACTAGGTGAATTGATGGAGAGTTCTGATCCAATCACATCAGTACCAAAATCAAAAGTAGATAAAGATGCGGATAAAATTGGCAAGGAAGGGGGACACGAATTTTCTGATGTAGAGGATTCACCTCTTCAGAACATTAGTTCAATGATGGATCAAGGCAATGTCATGATCGAAAAAAAAGTGCTTGATGAATTGGCCCCCAGTTTTCCTGATTTTTCCACAAATATTAGCCAGAATTTTGATGATGAAAAAATGTTATGCGTTTCTTTCGGGCCTTTTGCTGAGAAGGGACAGGCAGATGAGCTAAGTAACTGGTTGCAGGGGAAAGATATCCAGACAAAACAAAGAGGAGAAGGCGGGAAACAAGATCAATATTTCTGGATTTATCTCTCTGCTGGCGAGTCAGAAGATGAGGCGATGGCGGCTATTGCAGATCTAAAAGGCAAAGGTGTGAAGGATTATAAGCTTATTGATAAAGGGGACTTACAGAATGCAATCTCGCTTGGCTTATTTTCAACTCAATCAGCAGTAAACAACAGATTAAATGAATTAAAAAGTATCGGTTATCAACCAATCATAGTCCCATACCATAAGAATCAATCCATTATATGGGTTGATGCCAGAGTCGATACAAAAGGTGCTGATCAAGAAAATATACTCTCGGAATTTATTAATGGTTACCCTTCAAGATTTAACTCAATTCCCGTGCAGTGTGAAGAATTGTTTGCTACGTTGGAAACTTCATAAGTACGATTTTTAGGCCGTTTTACATGGGAGTGATCGCAGTGTCTGTCTTAATCAATCTTAAATAAATTAAGATGATTCAATATTCATGCTCAGCCACTTGAGTATATTTTTCCAGATTGCATTAATTTCTGTATTAGTTGGCATAATATCAGCGTAGGCAAGTTCTACTGTCAATATTGGTATATTTATCTCGGTACCTACATATTGGTTAAATGAACCTGGATAAGTAGCTACAGATTGTTGGTATTGCGCAGCATTGTTTGACTGTATGATGTTTGATGATTTGTAGCCAAGACTATGATTTGGCGCATGTATTGTAATAATTGCATCAGGTCGGTACCGTTCTATTTCTTCGGCCAACCACTGTGACTCAGGTTCACTTAGTGCGTATTTACCAGGGAAATATTCAGGATCCCCATTAGTATTTTCTTCCCAGTATTGAAAAGCATTGTAATCATTGGCACTCACAGGAAAATTTCTATCAAGGTCTACTCCATTTGCATTGGTTCGACTGGATGATCTTTGCAGTAGGCCGTCTGGATTTAATAATGGAACAATCTGCCAATGATATGAGTCTGTATGATACTGATTGATTTGTGTAATCCATTTAAATATGATGCTGACGGTTGCGTACTCATCACCATGAAACCCTCCTATGATAAGCACTCGATGATGCGCAGTATCATCTACTTCATTTGTATCCGACCCGGCATGAATTCTTTTTACAATGATTGGGGCCCCTTTAACTGAATGAGCTCCGGTCTTTTCAAATTCATGTGAAAGACATTCTTTGTAACCTACACTTGCCAATCTACTGGATATTCTGTCGCAATGAATATTTATTCTTGAAATATCCTCAACGGATTCTGCACTGACGTAGCAAGCAATAGTTAATAAAAAAAGCAGTGTAAAAGATCTAAAAACCATAAATTACCCAAGCATATAGTTTAAATAAAGGCCAGCAAAAATAATCATGCCGTACCATTGATTATTCAGAAAGGCCCGGAAACAATTTTCAGGTATTCTATCCTTGATCAGATATTGTTGATAGATCGAGAGCAGGGAGGCTAAAGCAATCCCGATGAAATAATATTTTCCTAATTCCAGCTTGGTACCAGTCAGTATTTGTGAAAATAAAACCATTAACTGGATCGAGCCTATAATAATCCGATCAGCATCATCGAATAATATTGCGGTAGATTTAATACCAATCTTGATGTCGTCCTCTTTATCGACCATGGCGTACATGGTGTCGTAGACGACTGCCCAGAGCACTGTCGTGATAAAAAGTAACCATGCAATATCAGGAATAGAATTTGTCTGTGCCGCAAAGGCCATGGGGACTGACCAGGCAAATGCCAGGCCTAAAAAAACCTGGGGCAAATATGTCACTCGTTTCAGGAAAGGATAAATAATGGCGAGAAATACGGCAACAAAGGATAGCTTGAAGGTAAGGTCATTCAGATTTAATACAAGTATTAACGCACAGAGCAGCAATACTGTGGTGAGGCCTATCGCCTCAGGTATTTTTACTTTTCCTGAAGTAATTGGCCTGTCACGTGTCCTCGATATATGGCGGTCAAGATTACGATCTGCAAGGTCATTAAGGACACATCCGGCTGAACGCATGACAATGACACCAAGAATAAAAATAATTAACACATCTGGATCAGGAATACCTTCAGCAGCGATCCATAACGCCCATAAAACAGGCCACAACAGAAGCAGAATACCTACAGGCTTATCAAGTCGAATGAGATAGTAATACTGGACAAGTCTGTTTTTGATAAATGGCCATTTTGATTTAATAACTTTAGTTATGGCACAACAGAACTGTTTTAATTTTATGTATGATTTTTTAGACTGTGTGATAACGATAGTACTGAGGCGATAAGATATGGTGAGGATCTTATTGCCACATATTTTCGCAATGAGAACTATTTTTTCGAGGAGTTGATGCATTTAATTGCTTCGGGCAGGAAGATTTCAGTAAGTAATAATGGTTTATTCCTGATGTAAAAAAATGAGCGTCTTCCCCAAAGCGTGCTGTCTTCATCAATGGCAAGATTATATATCGGGGAGTAGGGGGTGTTTGAAGTCTTTAATTCTGCAATTTCTATTTTTCCACGGTATGTCAGTTTGTCCGAGAACAGGTAATTACCTAGCGGTTTGTTGCCCCAGTGTGCCAGTCTTCGGGATGCCAGCAGTGTCTGTGGCGGTATAATAGTGCGCGCATAGACCCAGGGATGATCGCCACATGTCAGGAACGTCTCACGCAACAAAGCGTAACTACCATTTCGGAGATGCAGTATTTTTGACTCGTCTGGATGTGGTTTACCCCAGGACTTAGCTTCCAAAGTTAATGAGATTTTCTCTGGTGAATAATATTCCAGATGTTTGATGAGTGAGGCAGTATCGAGCATACACGCTCGAAGATTAGCTGTAATAGAGCTATTGCCAATAAATCCGGCATCTTTCCACTTTATAGTCATGAGCTCATGCCTGTTAAATTACACATTACTGTAGTCGAGTTCCTTGCCTAGCCAACGTTTGATTAATGGATCAATGTGTTGAGGATATTTTTGTTGTAACATTTTTGCCGCCCGTTGAACATCGGCAAGCAGCTTTGCGTCTCGAAGGATATCTGCGATGCGCAAATCAGGCAATCCGGTCTGCCGAGTGCCAGTCAGTTCACCAGGACCTCTAAGTTGCAAATCTTTTTCAGCAATCTCAAAACCGTCGTTTGTATTTCGCAGAGTCTCTAGCCTGGAACGTGCCAAATCACCCAAAGGAGCCTGATACATTAAAACACAATCACTTTTCACATTGCCACGACCTACTCGACCACGCAATTGGTGTAATTGAAATAAACCCAGTCGTTCTGCATTTTCAATGATCATAAGACTTGCATTCGGAACATCAACACCGACTTCAATGACGGTTGTTGCGACCAGTAATTGTATTTTATTCTCTTTAAAAGAGGCCATGATGTCTTCTTTTTCTTTATTTTTCATTCTGCCATGGATTAGGCCGACATTAACGTCCCCCAGTTTTTCTGATAGCTGTTGGTATGTCTCGGTGGCAGTCTGGCATTGTAATACCTCTGATTCCTCGATTAATGTACACACCCAATATACCTGCCGACCATTATTACAGGCTGTCTTTATCCTGGTACTGACTTCGTCGCGACGATCGTTTGAGATGACCACGGTATTAATATCCTGTCGGTTTGGTGGTGGAGCATCAATGATTGAGATATCCAGATCTGCATAGACTGTCATCGCCAGCGTTCTTGGTATTGGCGTTGCTGTCATGATTAACTGGTGTGGGAGATAGTCTTCAGCAACACCTTTGTCCAGTAAAGAGAGCCTTTGATGAACGCCAAATCGATGTTGCTCATCAATGATAATCAGGCCCAGAGTTGAGAACGTAATATCTTTCTGAAACAAGGCGTGTGTGCCAATGGCGATGACATGTTGTTTATTATTGAGGATATTGAGATTTGAATCACGTTCCGATTTTGATGCTTTCCCCGTGATTAACAATATCTCAACATCCAGATCTTTGAACCACTGGCTGAATGTCTGGAAATGTTGTTCAGCCAGTAATTCCGTTGGGACCATCAGTGCCACCTGGCAGTCAGATTCCAAAACACGTAAAGCTGCAAGTGCCGATACCACCGTTTTTCCTGAGCCGACATCACCCTGTAATAGTCTTAACATAGGCATGTCTTTTTGTAAGTCTTGTTCTATTTCTCCCAAAACTTTTTCTTGTGCAGAGGTCAGGGTGAAATCCAGCTGTTTCATGAATTCCTTTCTTAACTGACCCTGATGCTTCATGGGCGTAGCCTGTAAGGCCTGTGTCTTTTGGCGAACTCGTTGTAAGCTTAGATGCTGGCTCAGCAATTCTTCAAAGGAGAGTCTCTGTTGTGTTGGGTGTTGACGCACTTTCAATAATTGCAGATCTGCCTCTGGTGGTGGGCGATGTACATAGCTTAAGGCATAGACCAGATCTGGTAGATCAAAAGTATTTAAAATTTCATCAGGTAATAATTCGGCTGGTTTGTCCTCATGACCGGTTAATACATCCAATGCCTGTAAAGTGAGTTTTTGCAGGGTTCTTTGTTGCAGGCCTTCGGTCAGTGGATAGATCGCAGTCAACTGCTTCTCAATCTCAGGTGAATTGTCAGGATCAATATGTCTATATTCAGGGTGCGCTATTTCTAAAGTCTGACTACCCTTTCTGATCTGGCCATAACAACGAAGGACATTACCTTTTTCAAGTCGTTGTTGCTGGGCCCGGGAAAAATGGAAGAACCTTAACATCAAGGTTCCTGTGCCATCGCTGATTAAGCAGAGCAGGGAGCGCCTGCGTCCATATTTGATTTGGGTGATCTCTATCGTCCCTTCGACCAGGGCTTCCTGGCCAGCTTGTAGAGTGCCAATGAGGGAGATTCGTGTTTTATCCTGGTAACGTAAAGGCAAGTGAAACAGACAATCCTGAATGGTCAGAATCCCGACACGATTTAACTTCTCTTCTACTTTGGGGCCGACTCCTGATAATTCTAAAACGGAATCAGTGAGTGTAAGGGATGCTTTTGTAGCCAAGATCAGCTGCTTATAATTATTCGTGCCAATACTACTCGGGCAAGACTAAAACAGCATCCATTTCAACCAGAGAACTTTTGGGTAATTCAGCTACACCGACTGCTGCTCTCGCCGGATAAGGTTCACTAAAGAATTCAGACATAACCTCATTGACCAGGGGGAAATGGCTGAGGTCGGTCAGATAAATATTTAACTTCGCTACGTCTGTCAGTGAACCACCTGATGCCTCGGCAACTGCTGTTAGGTTATTGAATACCTGGGTGATTTGTATGCGCATATCACCTTCAACAAGTTCCATGGTGTCGGGGTCAAGTGGAATTTGTCCTGACAGATAGACAGTACTATCAATCTTCACGGCCTGGGAGTAGGTGCCTATTGCCTGTGGTGCTTTATCTGTAGAAATGATACTTCTTGTCATTATGATGTATCTCCGAATTATAATTAATTACATTTGATTTTAAGCGATGTCACTAGCAAAAAAATATAATACAGTGCCTTTATTATCTGCTGATATGGGAAATATGTTTGATACGTCTGATACGCCGTATGACCTGGGCCAGATGTTGTCTATCCCTCACCTCTATATCAAATGACAATAATGTATCGCGATCATCCTTGTCCTTAATGTCAACATTCAGAATGTTGGCTTCCTGTTCTGAGATTGCGGCAGCAACTGTTGCAAGTACGCCGCGTTGGTTTGTTGCATACATACGAATTTGAGTTGCGAAGTCACGTTCGATATTCTCTTCCCATTCAACATCAATCCATTTTTCAGGCTGATTACGAAATTCTGCAATATTTTTACAGGATCGATAATGAATGACGATACCACGCCCAGCTGAGCTAAAACCGACGATGGGATCACCTGGTATTGGATAACAACATTTAGGAAAATGCACCACCATTCCCTCAGTGCCCTTGATAACGAAAGGCTGAGTTTCATGTTTTTTGTTATTACCGGTTATTAATTCTGAGGATTTTTTATCTGTATCAATCAGACGTCTGGCAATCAGTGGTGCAATCCGGTTGCCTAAACCAACTTCAGCTAACAAGGCCTGATCATTGTCCAGATGATATTCCTTCAGAACCTCTTTGAGTTTTGTTTGTTGTATCTGGTCATAGCGATAGCCAAACAGATCCAGCTCTCGGTTGAGTAGACGTAAACCGAGTGCAATAGCTTCATCTTCCTGCAGGTTTTTCAGGTAATGCCGGATACTGACCCTGGCCCTGGCTGTGGTGACGAATTTCAACCATCCAGGATTTGGCCTGGCATTGGGTGAGGTAATAATCTCAACTGACTGACCACTATAGAGTCTTGTCCCCAGTGGTGCTAACCTCCGGTTTATCCTTGCACCAGTGCAGGTATCACCGACATCGGTATGAATGGCATAGGCGAAATCTACAGCGGTAGCACCTTTGGGTAATTCTACAATTTTTCCTTTGGGTGTAAATATATAGACGGCATCAGGGAAAAGATCGACCTTGACGCTATCAAGAAATTCCTGAGGATTTCCGGCTGTTTTCTGCATTTCTATGATGCGTTGTAACCACTCGCGCGCCTTACGATGCGCCCTACTTCCATCTCCGGTCTTTTTGCCGGATTTATAAAGCCAATGTGCGGCAATGCCAGCTTCAGCAACGTCATTCATTTCCCTGGTGCGGATCTGTACCTCGATATTTACACCGAAAGGACCAAACAAAACAGTGTGCAGGGACTGGTAACCATTGGTCTTGGGGATGGCAATATAATCCTTGAATTTTCCAGGTACCGGCTTATAGAGGTTATGTACAACACCAAGTGCTCGATAACAGTTGTCCACATCTTCTACCAGAATTCTAAAGGCGTAGACATCATAGACTTCATTGAAAGTCAGTTTATTCCTACGCATTTTTTCATAGATGCCATACAGGTGTTTTTCTCTGCCGTGGATCTCAACCGGCAATTTTTCCTGGCGCATGCGCCGACGTAGGGCATTTCTGATCTTGGTGATCACCTCTTTCCTGTTGCCACGCACCTTGCGCACCTGTTCAGTTAATATCCTGTGTCGCATGGGATACATGGCTAAAAATCCAAGTTCTTCAAGCTCAAGGCGAATATTATTCAAGCCTAATCGTTGCGCGATAGGTACATAGATATCCAGAGTTTCACGCGAGATGCGCATGCGTTTTTCATGACGCAGGGCTCCCAGAGTTCTCATGTTATGGAGTCGATCAGCCAGCTTTACCAGTATGACGCGGATGTCCTGACTCATAGCCATGAGCATTTTGCGAAAATTCTGGGCCTGTGCTTCTTCTACACTATCGAAGTGGATCTGGGTGAGTTTACTGACACCATCAACCAGTTCGGCAACATTTTTTCCGAATTTTTTTCTAATGTCATCCTTGGCCGTCGGAGTATCTTCGAGAACATCATGGAGAATGGCGGCCATCAGTGTTTGATGATCCATATGCATTTCACCCAGAATACCTGCAACTTCCAGTGGGTGATGGATGTATGGTTCTCCGCTGATGCGTTGTTGTCCTTCATGTGCCTTGGCACTGAACTGATAAGCTTGTAATACTCGATCGATCTGATGTGGATCGAGATAAGAACTCATCACATTCGTGAGATCACTAACCTGATACATAAAGTGACCAGCTTGAGTTTTGCAGAGAAATTGTTTGCAGTGAAGTTACGACGTTGTGTGTGTCGTAATTATTTCCTGTATTGGAAAATGAAAATGTGGTGAGAAAAGAATTATTAATAAGCAAAACAAAATACCACCCTGTCATGTTACAGGGCGGCATGGCTTATTCCGCAGCAGTTGCTTCTTCGCCTTCATCCAGCATTGCGAATTCATCAGGTAATTCAGTTTTACCGAGGGTGTCTATATTTTCCAATGTGACAAGACCTGCGGCTATTTCGCGCAGTGCGATCACAGTCGGTTTATCATTATCTACGTCCACCAGGGGATCTTTGCCTAAGGTGAGTTGTCTGGCTCGTTTGGCGGCTAGCGGCACCAAATCATAGCGGTTGTCTATATGTATCAGGCAATCTTCAATTGTCAATCTGGCCATTCTAAAACCTCATCATTCAAATATGTTTGTGCTATACCCATTGTTTATAGAACATTGGGTACAGAAAAAATCTAGTGAAACGGAACGTCAGACTTCTACAGGAAGAGTTACTGCCAAGACGGTGGTGTCACAATAGGCGCTATTCTACTGAAAATTCTAGTTTTTTGCCATCAGGCGAGTGACAAATTCACTCAAATCAGCCTGTTGGGGCCGTTGGTTTTCCCGTAAAGCGGCAATTAAGCCCTGTAATTCACTAAATGCAAGCTCGAATTCATCATTAATGACCAGATAATCGTATTCTTTATAGTGCGAGAGTTCATTGATCGCACCATCCATTCTTTTTTGAATAGTATCAGCATTGTCTTCTCCCCGACCTGTGAGCCTGGTTTCCAGTGCCTGATAGCTTGACGGTAATATAAAAATGCTAATACTTTCTGGCATCAGCTGCCGAACCCTTTCTGCTCCCTGCCAGTCAATCTCCAGGATCACGTCAATGCCTTTGCTCAGTTGTGACTCAAGCGCTGTTTTAGATGTCCCATAATAATTGTCGAAGACCTTGGCATATTCAAGGAACTGCCCTGTTTTAATCATCTCCCTGAAGGAATCGACGTCGGTGAAATGGTAGGCAATCCCATTCTGCTCAGCATCGCGTCCAGGGCGTGTGGTATGGGAAACCGATACCATTAAATTGGGATCGGCTTCGCAAAGCGCCTCTACCAATGTTGTTTTCCCTGCACCAGAAGGGGCAGAGATAACGATTAGCTTGCCTGATTTGTTGATTTGATTATTCATATTATGTTAGTCGACTGTTTTAATCGACGATTCTATATCTATGTGTCTATTCGATGTTTTGTATCTGTTCTCGCATCTGCTCGATGAACACTTTTAGATCAACGGCGGTATTTGCGTAATCAAGATTTGCTGCTTTTGAACCCAGCGTGTTTGCTTCCCTGTTTAATTCTTGCATGAGAAAATCCAGTCTTCGGCCTACAGGTTCATTCTTTTGTAGCACTTGTCGGACTTCTCCCAGGTGTGCCTCCAGTCTATCCAGCTCTTCCGCGACGTCTGACTTTTGTACCAACAATAATACTTCCTGTTCCAGTCTGTCCTTATCTAGTTCGATATCCAGCTCCTGCGCCTTTAGTGTTAGTCTAGCTCGCAGCATTTGTTGTATCTCAGGTAATTTTTCTTTGAAGGCTTTAAGCAGGGCAGCAATGTTGTCACAGCGTTCAAGTATCATGGCCTGTAGTTTTTTCCCTTCGCCTAATCGCGTTTCAACAACACTTTCTAATGTCATATCCAGCTGTTTCAGTAAAGGCTCAGAGATTGACTCAGCATCGATCATGTCTCGATTAATTACACCAGGCCAGCGCAGAACATCCATTGCGTTTAGTGCTGCCGGATTAGCCATTGATGATTGTATGGACTCTGCAGACTTTACCAGACTATCTGACAGCTCTGTATTGATAGACAAACCATCACGAGATATCTCATTCGCATCAAAACGTAATGAGCAATCCACTTTGCCACGTTTAAGCTTGTTTGAAATGTGTTCACGGATTTTAGCTTCCAGCATTCTTAATTCTTCTGGTAGACGAATATTCACTTCGAGATAGCGATGATTGACACTCCTGATTTCCCAGATGATACGCCCTGTTTCGTTTGTTTCTTCAGTGCGGCCATAGGCCGTCATGCTTGCTGTCATATAAGATCTCTGATGTCGTCTATTGAGGGCGGTAAGTTTATACCAAACTACACGGGATATTAAGGCAAATAGCACTCGCTTTAATCATGTATAATTCGTGCATTTTTTGATGTGGAGAGAATAAATGCGTCCAAGTGGAAGAGCCCCTGATCAACTACGGGAAATCAAATTGACTCGGGATTACACCTGTCATGCTGAAGGTTCAGTGTTGGTCGAGTTTGGAAAAACCAGGGTTATTTGTACTGTGAGTATTGAAGACAGGGTGCCTGGTTTTCTCAAGGGCAAGGGTCAGGGCTGGTTAACTGCAGAGTATGGCATGTTGCCGCGCTCGACTAATTCAAGGATGCGCAGGGAGGCAACACAAAGTAGTCAGGGGGGAAGAACCATGGAAATCCAGCGCTTGATAGGGCGCTCTCTGCGCGCTGTGGTTGATCTGGATAAGCTGGGAGAAAGAACACTAACGATAGATTGTGATGTGATCCAGGCAGACGGTGGTACGCGAACCGCATCTATCACGGGTGCCTATGTGGCGCTGGTCGATGCTGTCAGGTCCTTGCAGTATGAGAAGGTGCTGGATGAAGACCCTATAAATAATGCTATTGCCTCTGTCTCTGTGGGTATCTATCAGGGCACCGCCGTACTGGATCTTGATTATGCAGAAGACTCAAACGCAGAAACAGACATGAATGTTGTGATGAATGATGATGGTCATTTTATCGAGGTGCAAGGCACAGCAGAAGGTCATGCCTTTAGTACTGATGAACTCAACGAGATGCTGGCATTGGCACAAAATGGAATCACTGAACTCTTCGCCTTGCAGAATAAATCCTTGGCAGAATAAGGCCCTAACATGAGTTTTTTAGCTTAACAGAATTAGTCTTCGTGGGGGCGACATCAAATAAAATCGTACTTGCCAGTGGTAATGCTGGCAAGGTACGTGAAATCGCCCAACTTCTGGAAGGATTAAGTCTGAAAGTTTTACCACAGTCAGATTTTGATGTGCCAGAGATAGAAGAAACTGGACTTACTTTCATCGAAAATGCCATTCTCAAGGCCAGAAACGCCGCACATCATACCGGTCTCCCCGCAATTGCAGATGATTCTGGGATTGCCGTCGATGTCCTGCAAGGTCGTCCCGGAATTTATTCAGCACGTTTTGCAGGAGTTGGTGCGAGTGATGAAGATAATCTATTAAAGCTTATCGATATGATAAAACCATTTCCAGAAGAGCAACGAACAGCCAGATTTATTTGTTCAATGGTCTATTTAAGACATGAACATGATCCGGTTCCTATAATTACTCATGGTGTTTGGGAAGGGCAGTTAATCACCGAGCCTAAAGGTGACAATGGCTTTGGTTATGATCCAGTATTTTATGTCGCATCACAGCAGTGTACTTCAGCAGAATTGCCGCCAGAAATAAAAAATAAATTGAGTCATCGTGGTCAGGCACTCATGCAGCTACTGGATAAACTTAACGATGTATATTCAATGGAGTAGTCCACCCTAGCTACCACCTACCACCTACAAAATGTTGTCATTCAAAACTAACCCGCCTTTATCCCTATATATACATCTACCCTGGTGTATTAAGAAATGTCCTTACTGTGATTTCAATTCACATGCGACAAATTCCGAAGCGTTCCCGGAAGAGGCCTATGTAAATGCACTGATTAAAGATCTTGAATCAGAACTTCCGCGTATCTGGGGCCGACCCATTGTCAGTATCTTTATCGGTGGTGGAACACCTAGCCTGTTTTCTGCAGAGGCGATCAACCGTCTGATGGCAGCCCTGCGTGAGAGACTAACGTTTTATCACAATACTGAGATCACCATGGAAGCCAATCCGGGATCGGCAGAGGCAGATCGATTCAAGGCCTATCGTGAATCAGGCATCAATCGACTTTCGATTGGTGTGCAGAGCTTTGATGATAAGAAATTAAAAAGTTTGGGACGCATACATAATAGTGCAGAAGCCCTGTCTGCCATTGCCATGGCAAAAGATGCCGGCTTTGATGAGATCAATATCGACCTGATGTTTGGCCTGCCAGGACAATCGATTGATGAAGCGATGTATGATCTTGAAGTGGCTGTGGAACAACAGCCCACGCATATTTCCTGGTACCAATTGACAATCGAACCCAATACGGTTTTTTATTCAAAACCACCTGCCTTACCCGTTGATGATTTATTATGGGATATGCAACTGCAGGGGCAGGCATATCTGTCTGATAAGGGATTTGATCAATATGAAATATCTGCCTATGCGAGAAAAGGAGACAATCATCAATGCCAGCACAATCGAAATTATTGGCGGTTTGGGGATTACCTGGGGATAGGTGCCGGAGCGCATGGGAAACTGACGCACGTCGCGGAAGGCAAGATAGAACGTTATGCTCGTCATCGTATCCCGGAGAAATATATTGATAAGGTAGATCAGTTAAACGCGATCACAGAATCCAGATCGCTAGGCAGAGATGAATTGCCATTGGAATTCATGATGAATGCCTTACGTCTTAACGAAGGTTTTCATCCTGCCCTTTTTATTGAGCACACAGGTTTGCCACTGAGCCATATCCACAAACAACTGGAAATAGCTGAACAGAGAGCATTAATTAAATGGGATCTTAATAAGATAAAACCAACAGAAACCGGGCATCGTTATCTGAATGATTTGATAGAATTATTTATGAAATGAGACTGATGATAATTTAATGAATAAAACATTTCTAACCATAGAGAATGAAGAAGACCTGGGCAAATTATGCAAACAACTAAAAGGCAGCGACTGGCTTGCAGTTGATACCGAGTTCGAGAGGGTTAAAACCTATTATCCAGAGCTATGTTTGATACAGGTTGCCAATGCGGACATTGCTGCCATTATTGATCCCATTGCTATTACTAAGCTTGAGGGCAATCTTGATTCGTTTTTTGAAATACTTTATGACGAATCCATTATCAAGGTCTTTCATTCGGCACATCAGGATCTTGAAATATTTTTACATCTCAAAGGATCTGTCCCAACACCGGTGTTTGATACACAGATTGCAGCACCACTTCTGGGTTATGCTGAACAAATCGGTTACGCAAAACTGGCACAGCAAGTGACTGGTATCGAGCTAGGCAAGGCATTTACCCGATCTGACTGGAAGTTTCGCCCCTTGAAGAAAGGGCAGCTTGAATACGCCATCAATGATGTGATCTACCTTGGTCTGATCTATGTTGAATTTATTGAAAAACTCGAAAAATTAAATAGATCTTCCTGGTTGGAAAAAGATTTCTCTGCATTGACAGATGCTGATCGCTATCTACCGGATCCTGAACACGTGTGGAAGAAAATACGTGAATCGAAAAAGCTCAAGGGTGAAAAGCTGGCCGTACTGCAGAAATTGGCCGCATGGCGAGAGGTGACAGCAAGACAAGAGAACAGGCCCAGGAACTGGTTGGTAAAAGATGATGCCATTGTTGATATGGCACAACTACTTCCAGAAAACATGAACGAATTGGCCAGGATAAAAAATTTACAGGAACGTTTCTTAAAGAAACATGGTGAAGTATTACTAGAGATCATTCAAAACGCCAGGAACAGTTCGCCAGAACCATTAGCTGAAATCATCAGGCGTGACAAACTGACAGGCCAGCAAGAGGCGATGGTTGATGCGCTCTCAGTCATCGTCAGGTTACAGGCGGAAATTCATGAGTTGAATCCAAACACACTTGCCTCCAGGAAGGAGTTACAGGCCTTTGTACAAAATCAGGATGAGTCGGTATTACTCAGTGGCTGGAGAAAACCATTGATTGGAGATGCACTGAGTGAGTTCATGTGTGGCGATCAAAATATTCGTCTGCTTGACAATAAATTATCGATCGTTAGCAATGAAGCTAATTCAGACTGAATATGTCCTATCAAAGGATATCTCTGATCACGTACGCACTCTGTCATGCTGGTGAATACCAGCATCCACGACTGCATGGATGCAGGAGGTAGAGCGACTCAGGACGAATATAGGACATATTCGGGTGAAAATGTCTGGAGCTAATTTTCCAGACAAAGCCGAGTAAGTTATTGTTTTGACTAAATTCTGGCATGCGCCAGAAGTGCGAAGCCTGCCTTGGGGTATGACGACTTAATGTATTTTGGCGCATGATGAGAGGTTTCGTAAAAATGATCGATCCAATCAACAAAACTCAGAAAAACCTTGTCGTAGACAAGACTGAATATTTTCTTCATCAAGCATGTGAAATATATCAGCGTAACTTCGAACCCATAGCTGTTGATTTTGATTTGAAAGGGCGTATCTCAGGAATGTATCGGAGAAAACAGAATCAGCGTGTGATCCGCTACAATCCATATCTCTTTGCAAAATATTTTGCAGACAGTCTGACATTAACAGTGCCTCACGAAGTTGCACATTATGTGACGGATATGATGTTCACTCGTGCCAGACATCGACCACGTCCTCATGGCAAAGAATGGTGTCAAGTAATGCAGGCCTTTGGTGCTGATGCCACACGGACTTGTGACTATGACCTTGAAGGCATCCCGGTAAAAATTAGCAAGCGTCATGACTATCAATGTCAATGTATGGCATACGAACTAAGCAGTCGGCGACATAATAAAATTCAAAAAATGACAGCACGCTATTTTTGTAAAAAGTGCAATGAAGAACTGAAAGAAGTGCCAGCACCTGCTTAATACTGAAAATGGTCGTTCAGCCAATCAAACGATATTAGCCCTTTTGATTCATTAGCCTCTGAATAAGATGAAACAATATTATTCATTCTGCCCAGATAAGGAGTACTGCCGGGAATTAGTAAGGCCGTGGAAATTGTTCAGTTTCTGTCAGCCGACTAAAAATCTCTTACTTACGTAAAAGTTGTGGTTGCAAATAGTCCATATACAGACGTTTCAGGTGTGAGTAATGACAGGGAACTAAGGACTTATAAAAGGGCCAGCAAGGGGGAGGGTGACAGCGGATTTGAACAATAGTGCCCGCTATTCTCAACGGTTGAGTAATTTACATAAATCGAGTAAAATGGTGCTAGCACTTCTTTCAGTTCTTCATTGCACTTTTTACAAAAATAGCGTGCTGTCATTTTTTGAATTTTATCATGTCGCCGACTGCTTAGTTCGTATGCCATACGCTGTGTTGTCAATGCATTACACACTACTTGCTTATTTGGAGAGATTTCGTGGCTATATTAAGTTGTTGGGGGGAAGTAACAACAGAAAATGAACAGGAGATCATTGCGGCCAATCGTAAGCTCCATCCGGAGCAAATAGAACTGTTATCGGTACTCACCGACATCTTGATCCCCGCCAAGATCGAATACTGGATCGACCAGGGCACCCTTCTAGGTGCTTATCGGCATGGAAAATTCATCGAACGTGATTCTGATACAGATATAGCGATAAGGAATGAGGAGCATTTCGAAGCTCTTCCTGAGTTACTGGAATCCAGGCTGCCGAGCGCATACGGCTGGGAGAGAAAAGGAAATCACTGCAGAGGCTACAAGGTTTGGCTGAAGACTGGTGGGACCTTTAATGGAATCTTTGAGGGCAGAGATATCCAATGGCCACAGGTTGTCTGTGATGTATTGTTTTATCAATACAACGAGCAGGACAAGACCTACGTTCAACAATACCAGGGATTCGGGGTAGAGTCGTTCTTCTTTCCGGAGACAGTGATCTTTCCTCTCGATCAGATTGAGTTCGAAGGAAGCATGTATTCTTGTCCAAACCAAATAGAAGAATATCTGGAAATTCAGTATGGCTATATAGGAGAGGGTGCATTTTGGGATCCCGAAATAAATCGGTGGTTAAGGTTTAATGCCTTGAGTTAATTTCTGTTTTTGTCCGCTGCCTGGTCGCAGTATGAGTCTTTCTCACTTCACGACTTGTCTCCTACTGACAGGTGTTTCTGTAATGAATTTTTAAAAACTAATTAAGTGTAACGACTACTGGATAGTGGTCAGAGGCTTTTTCTGCCGTTGGTGTTTTGATGATCTTGGCATCTTTAATGTGAGTGGTTAATGATGGCGTTAAAAATACATAGTCAACTCGAATAGGGGTTTTACTGATTTTGTGTGCAACTCCAATGGTGGGATGAGTGCTTCTATCATTCACATTTAGATGGGCAACTGCATCTGTATGGTTGAGATTAGATAAGTCAGTGGCTTCATAACGAGTCAGATCATAATGTGTAAACTCTTGAGCAGAAAGATCACCGTAATTATCTAAACGTGAAAGCGAGTTAAAGTCACCCAGGATGATATATTTATCATATTTCGACTGGTAGCTTAGAACCACCTCAACTTCTTTCACTCTTTTATCTTCTGAATGAGAATGCAAATGGATATTACAAATTGAGAGTTTACCAAAGGGAGAATCAATAACCACGGAGAGAGCAGCGCATTGAAATGTAAAATCTGGGAATAGATGCTCCTCTTGCAGAGGATAGCGAGATAAACTCACAACGTGAGAACGCGGCTGATCGTATTCTAATGTCCCTTGAGATAAAGCATAATAGGGAAGCTTTGTTTCGTTGCTTACTCGTTTTAACAATTCGTTTTCGTTTTTATCAAAATTGTTTGCCTCTTGAATCGCTACGAAGTCAGGGTTTTCATTTTTTATCATGTCAATGATGTGCTCAATCCGAGATCCATTACTATCAACACCTCCATGCAATATATTGTAGGTCATTACTTTCATAATTTTATATTATGATAATTTCCATATTAATTATAATTAATCTATATTTCATTATACGACATTCGTGCAAAAAAAAAGTGTAACTGTAGTCATTTTTATGACTTCCGCTTTAGGTGGATTTTAGCATTATTCTTATTTCAGTTAAAAATGGATAGATATCAGATACTATTTACGACCGGGTGAGATGGCACCAGATATCTGACGTTTAAGCATCTAATATATGTCAGCCTCTGAATAACATGAAACAATATTATTCATTCTATCCAGATAAGGAGTACTGCCGGGAATTAGTTAGGCCGTGGAAATTATTTAGTTTCTATCTTGCAATGAGTTGGCTATTTTATGGTGCACTAAACTATGGCATAGAGTCTTGGGACGTGGGATAACAATATTAATGGGTGTTTTAACCTATCTGATGGCACCCTGGAGTAGTGTTTATATTGTCAGCAATACGTTACCGGCCCAGATATTGGTACCTGCATATTATTGCAGCGTTGATTGCCAGATTATTTGTAATTGACTGGGTGTATATGTTGTATCACACAATTATGGGAAACCAGATATATAAAGAAGCCAATTTCTATGCTTCTGCACCACTGTACTTTATAGCGGGTTCTGTATGGCTGTATCGTGGTTCATTGAGTGATCTTGTAGCAAATATAAAAAAACTGCTCTAAATAAAGACGTGAGCACTGATGGCGCTAAGTACGTACCACAGATAATATTAGTGTTGCCAGGGCCAGCTCTTCTATCTAACGTATGCCACGATCGAAATAAAGTGGCAGATGGAGCCAAATAAAACAAACAAGTGCCAGATACCATGAGCGTGGCGAAGTTTTTTCAGGTTGTCCAGAACATAAAACACGATACCGACTGTGTAAGCAATTCCGCCCGTCGTCAACCACACCACACCAGCAGCAGGGATGGCTGCCTGCAGCTCAGAAAAATTCAGCGTGCAAATCCAGCCCATAATCAGGTAAATCAACACCTGTAACCATTCAATACGTTTTGCAATGAAGATATCCAATAATAAGCCAATGACGGCCAGTGTCCATACAAACAGCAGCATGACCAGGCCGTTATGATCAAGGAGCGAAACCAGCATGTAAGGTGTATAGGTTCCTGCGATCAACAGGTAAATTGAAACATGATCGAGTTTCTGAAATATTTTTTTAAGTTTGGGTGGGTGAAAGCTGTGATACAAGGTGGACATGGTATACAGCAGGATTAATGTAAGGCCAAAAATGGTAAAGCTTATGATGAGCAGTGGGTTGTGTTCCTGGATACTGATGGTCAGTAGTACACCAAAGCCGACCAGAGCCAGAACAGCGCCAACCAGATGGGTAATGCTGTTTAGTTTTTCACCGTAATACATTATGCATCAGTCTAGATAAAAATAAACGGGATAATAAATTCATCGGGTACCAGCGCCAGGCTATTACGCCCCAGGAAAGTAAGCAAAAATTAAAGACAAATATACTCTTTATTTCAATCCCCGATACACATAATTTACTGATAAGCGGCCCCGTGAAATGCCGCTTATTTTCAGGACACTAATGGTGCTCGTTTATTGGAGGTATAGGCCAAAAACGGGTGGGATATCACTATCTCAGGATGGGGATTGGTGGGGGTAGTAAATATTTTCTAATCTAAGCTAATCATCATGTTTGTAGCTCTTTCTATGTTTGTCCTTATGTTTCCCATGTCCTTTTTCATGACCATACTTCTTGTTTAATTTTCCGGGAAGGCTATCTTTTTTATATTCTTTCCAATCTTTGTCAACATCATGACTTGAATACCAACCATCTCTGGTTCGCTTGTAATAAATGCCATCAATAAAGTAGTGATCCGGTAATCCTATGACAACATAGATACCAAGATCAGAGTTATATTCCAGATCATGGTGCTGGTGTTTATGGCGATAGCCGTGTGCTGGTGCATGAGGGGGTGGACCATTATGTTCATAGCCGTGTTCATGAACCTTGACGACAGTACAACCTGATATAAGTACGGCAAAAGTAACCATAATTAGTGCTGTCAATAACGTTTTATATGTTTTCATTTCAATTGCTTCTCAACGGTAAATTATTAGTGCTAATGTGATCATTATGACAAAAAATAGCGTTATAGGTTGATGCTTACGTATAACAAATCCGTAACTAGTTCACAAAAATCGGATTTAAGTGCTTAGTGTTTGTAATTAACAAAGATTAGTTGAGGACTTATTATTGTCTCCTGCCTGGTCTTGATCAGTATATAATGACAGATATGTGTTTGAAATAATCATACTCTTAAGGAGAATCTGTAATGCATAAACATAATATACAAACTATGAGCAAACTGATCATGCTGTTGTCCTTTTGTTTCTTTTTTATCGGTACATCCTACGCTGCCTCAAAGACAGAAATTGACATTGAAGTATCCGCTGCTCTGGAAAAATTTAAGGAAGAAGTTTTGGGTGCAGAGAAATTCATGGAAAAGGCAGAAGGCATTCTGGTCTTTCCAGATGTCGTCAAGGTAGGTTTTGGTATCGGCGGTGAATACGGTGAAGGAGCATTGTTAATCAAGGGGAAAACTGTTGACTACTATAACACTGCTGCTGCCTCTATTGGCTTTCAATTTGGTGCGCAGTTTAAAACGGTCATGCTGATCTTCCTGAAAAAGGACGCATTGGATAAATTTCGTAATAGCAGTGGTTGGGAAGCCGGTGTTGATGGTTCCGTAGCCCTGATTGAACTGGGCGCGGGCAAGGACATAAACACCATGAACCTACAAGATCCCATCGTTGGATTCGTCTTTAGTAACAAAGGATTAATGTATAACCTGACTCTGGAAGGCTCAAAGATAACCAGGTTAAATAAATAACTAGCTATTAGCGATTTAACTATATATAAAGACAAGCAATCACGGTAACCATCATGGAACTTGTTATTGTCTTTTTCGTGGTCGTATTAGCATGGTTTATCATTATATATAATCTGTTTGTGCGTGATAAAAACAGGGTACTGGCCGCATGGAGTGATATTGATGTTCAGCTTAAGCGCCGACATGATCTGATACCAAAATTGATTGATGCTGTTAAGCAATATGCTGCTTATGAAAGCTCAACTTTAAGTGCTATCACGGGGTGCTGCGATCTGAAAGTGAAGATGCTAGCGGCATTGAAAAGAAAGGACAGATTGAGAGTCTATTAAGTACGAAATTGCATCAGCTTATCGCTCTTGCTGAAGATTACCCTGATCTGAAAGCAAACCGGTCATTTCTAGATTTGCAGAAAAACCTGACAGACGTCGAAAATCATATCCAGTATGCACGTCGTTACTACAACGGTTCAGTTCGTAACTTGAACATCCGTGTTGATTCTTTTCCCGATACGCTTATTGCAAAAATATTTAAATTTTTCCCTGCTGAATTATTTGATTTTGATGAAGCAATTTAAAAGGAAATAGTAATGCGCCGGGTAATAAAACTGATAATAACGCTGCTGTTAATTACATTCGCAACTATTAGCCTGGCTGAAGAACGCATACGCAATTATCACAGTGATATTGTTGTTGATGAAAAGGGAGATATGATAGTCACGGAGACTATAACGGTTAATGCCGAAGGTAATAAAATAAGACGCGGTATTTATCGTGATTTACCAACCAGCTACAAGGATCGTTTTGGAAATAATTACAATGTAGGATTTTCAATCATTAAGGTTTTACGTGATGGGAACCGGGAAAAATTCCATACGAAAAAAATATCAAACGGCATACGTATTTATATTGGGGATAAGAACCATTTTCTGAAAAATGGTGATTATACATATACAATTACTTATAAAACCAATCGCCAGCTTGGTTTTTTTGATCGACATGATGAGCTGTACTGGAATGTAACGGGCAATGATTGGGATTTCCCTATTGATAAAGCCAGCGCAACCGTGCGATTACCTGAAATCATCCCCCGAGACTCAATTAAAGTTGAGGGGTATACTGGTTTTACGGGCAGCAAAAATCAGGATTATACAGCCAGTATCAATACAAGTGGGGACGCCTACTTTGAAACAACGCGGTCCTTACCGCAACAACATGGCCTGACGATTGTTGTTAGCTGGCCTAAAGGCTATATTGCTGGACCCACCATATCAGAAAAGATTGATTATCTCCTGAGTGATAATCACTCTCTCATTGTTGCCCTTATAGGTTTGATCATCCTGCTTGCTTATTACTGGATTGTCTGGCTGAAATTCGGCAAAGATCCAGAGAAAGGTGTTATTTTCCCGCACTACGAACCACCCCCTGGCTATTCTCCTGCCTCCTTACGATATGTCTTGAAAATGGGTTACGACAATACCTGTTTTGCTGCGGCCATTATCAATCTTGCAGTAAAAGGGTTTCTTACGATTGAAGAAGACGATGATGATTATTCACTTGAACTCACAGGCAAAGAAAATATTGAAATGGCCCCTGGAGAGGCGGCTATCATCAAAAAACTGTTTGAGAAAAGTATTGCGTTAGATTTAGTAATTAAGTCATCCATAATGAAAAATATTATTGAAGCATTCGGAGGTGTTCCCTTAGAAACTGATGCTGCCGGTAAAGTAACAAAAATAAAGCTGACGCAAAAAAACCATCAGCGTATTGGCGGTGCCGTTTCTGCGCATAATTTATCATTGTAAAATAATTATGAAAAAATTTATTTTCTGACTAACACGGCTTTTTTTACAGTTGGTCTTATTATTACTTTTATTGTGCTTTTAGTATCGATAGTTTCGCA
>Ga0209988_10000361_pt1 | contig 28085 bp, 29 predicted proteins | sample N075metaG_FD_183115 | JGI IMG/M metagenome (GOLD analysis project Ga0209988, IMG submission 183115) | Deep subsurface microbial communities from Kermadec Trench to uncover new lineages of life (NeLLi) - N075 metaG (SPAdes) (version 2) | ecosystem: Environmental > Aquatic > Marine > Ocean trench... | reverse complement strand
TATTAACTTCATCAAGCATCAAGTATCAAGTATCAAGTATCAAGTATCAAGCGTCCAGCAGTTCATTTTTAAACCAGTTTTTGGAGGAGGTATGTAGTAAATATTAAAACATTGTTCAACTTCGATCACGGCCAGCCACAGACGAGGAAATTCAAGCAGCTTCGTTACAGTTCGTGCGAAAATTGAGCGGGTTCACCAAACCATCAAAGGTAAATGAAATCGAGTTTGAACGTGCTGTTGAAGTCACACAAATCGCCCGTGACTTTCTTGGATCGCTTGTAACCAACTCGCCGCCACGAAACCGTGAAGTAGAAGCTACCAAAGCCCGGACGCGTATTGCCAGACACTTTGGGGTAGTAAATGAATAACTTAAATTAGAGATTTGAACTTAGGGTGAAGCGGAGAAAATCGGTTAGATACTTGAAGTAATCTTCATTCTATTCACTGCACGCAAAAGCGCCACTTCGGCACGCTTAACATCCCACCGTTTTCTGCCTTCTTTTATTTTTTTTTCAGCTCTCTCTTTGGAAGTAGCAGCTCGTTTTTTATCGATGTCTGCCGCAAGTTCGGAAGTTTCAACCAGAATGGAAATGCTTCCCGCGAGGACTTCAACAACACCGCCACTCGCTGCAAAGTAGTCGGTCTTGCCGTCATTTTCTACTTTGATTTCACCTATTGTTAGAGTTGTTAAAAGCGGGGTGTGGCCGGGCAATATTCCGAAATAGCCTTCAGAGCCCGGAAGTCGAACGGAGGAAGCCTCTTCGGAATAGACCTGTTTATTGGGTGTGAGAATTTCTACGTTTAGTTTTTTGGGTAGCATGATTTTGTCTTATAGATTAATAATCGTCTTTGCGAGCGCCCTTCAGCGAAGCAATCTTATTGGAATAAAGCAACAGATTGCTTCGTCGTTCCAGATTCATTATTAATATAAATTAAGGAGATCGGGACTCCTCGCAAGGACATTCTTGAACTAAGCTGCCTTTTTCATTTCTTCAGCCTTTGCGATTACTTCGTCAATGGTGCCAGTCATGTAGAAAGCCTGTTCCGGCAAGTCATCATATTCACCTTCAACGATACCTTTGAAACCGCGAACTGTTTCTTCCACATGAACGTATTTTCCAGCTGTTCCGGTAAACGCCTCGGCAACGAAGAACGGCTGTGACAGGAACCGTTGAATTCTACGCGCACGGTAAACAATAATCCTGTCTTCCTCGGAAAGTTCTTCCATCCCGAGAATCGCGATAATATCCTGCAAATCTTTGTTCTTTTGCAGAATTTGCTGCACGTTCCGGGCAACCTGATAGTGCTCTTCGCCTACAATATGCGGATCCAAAATTCTTGAAGTGGAATCCAATGGATCCACTGCCGGATAAAGCCCCAACTCGGCAATTTGACGCGAGAGTACCGTAGTCGCATCCAAGTGCGCGAAGGTGGTTGCAGGAGCCGGGTCGGTTAAATCGTCAGCGGGCACATAAACAGCTTGCACCGAGGTGACAGAACCTTTCTTGGTGGAAGTGATTCGTTCTTGCAGGATACCCATTTCAGTTGCGAGCGTTGGTTGATAGCCCACCGCTGACGGCATCCGGCCTAAGAGCGCGGATACCTCAGAACCGGCTTGTGTAAACCGGAAAATATTGTCAATAAAAAGCAGAACGTCTTTACCTTCTTCATCCCTGAAGTATTCTGCGGCTGTCAACGCTGTGAGTCCAACTCTTTGCCTCGCGCCGGGCAGTTCATTCATTTGTCCGAATACCAGGCAGGTTTTTTCGAGAACGCCGGACTCTTTCATTTCGAGCCAGAGATCGTTTCCCTCACGGGTTCTTTCGCCCACCCCGCCGAATACGGAATAGCCGGCGTGTTCGGTAGCGATGTTACGAATGAGTTCCTGGATTAAAACGGTCTTGCCAACACCGGCACCGCCGAACAGGCCGGTCTTGCCGCCTTTGGTGTACGGTTCCAGAAGATCGATTACTTTAATGCCGGTTTCGAGAATTTCCGAACTTGTATCGAGATCCTCAAACTTTGGCGGTGCCCGGTGAATCGGAAAGCTCATTTTAGTTTCGATTGGACCTAGACCATCGATCGGTTCGCCAAGGACGTTCATCAGCCTGCCAAGCGTTTCCGGACCTACCGGCACAGTGATCGGATTACCGGTATTCTTCACCGGCATGCCGCGAACCAAACCGTCGGTAGAATCCATAGCAACGCAACGTGCCGTCTGCTCGCCCAAATGCTGCTGCACCTCCAAAACGACTTTGCGGCCATCGTGGTCAACTTCCAAAGCAGTTAGCAGTTCGGGTAAACCACCGTCTTCAAATTGAACGTCTAATACAGCTCCAATGATTTGTGAAATTCGACCGTCTTTCATTCTTTAACTTTCCTTTTCTTGATGAGTAACAAGTTTTCTCACCTTCGATCAAAATGACAAAAGGGGGTAATTATCCTCTCAGCGCTTCAGCGCCGCCAACAATTTCTGCTATTTCTGTAGTAATAGCCGACTGACGAACTTTATTATAATGCAGGGTTAAATCATAGATCATTTCCTCGGCATTTTCGGTGGCCGCATCCATTGCAACCATTCTGGCGCCCTCTTCGGCCGCGTACGATTCTAACAAAATCCGCCAGATTTGTACATTTAGATTTTTCGGTATAATCTCATCCAGAATTTTTCCGGCTTCAGGTTCATACAGATAATCAGCAAAAACAGCGCCGCCTTCTTCAGGTTGATTCGGCTCAACCGGCAGCAGTTGCGCGACTTTAAGTACCTGCGTTCCAGCCGACTTAAAACTATTGTAAACAGCAAAAACCCGATCTACCTCCTGGGCTTGATACAACTCCTGAATGCGTGCTGAAATTTGCGTGGCATGGTGGAAATCCAGGTTATTGAAAATACCGACATACTTACCAGAAATCTGATAACCCCGCCGCAAGTAAAAATCAGCTCCTTTGCCGCCGACAGCCACAAGGGTTATATCGTCGGAAGTTTGAGAATCAACCTCACTTTTCGCCCGTTTAATGACATTGGAATTAAAGCCGCCGCAAAAACCCCGATCTGAAGTCACGACCACATAACAGAGTTTATTGGCCTCACGGACTTCCAAAAGCGGATGACTGCTTTGCTGCTTTTCCTGGGCCGTCACATGAGTCAACAATTCTTCGAATCGCTGCGCATACGGCCGCGCATTCAGCAGTCTTTCCTGCGCTCGCCGCAGTTTTGCCGCGGCGACCATTTTCATAGCTTTGGTGATCTGCTGCGTGCTCTTGACACTGCCGATGCGCCGCTTAATGTCACTTAAAGTTGCCACTTATTCCTCAACTACGAATGATTTGATGAACTCTTCGGAAAGGGACGTCATCTTTTTGTGCAGGTCATCATCAAGCGTCTTCTTTTCGGCGATGCTCTTCAAAACATCGGCATAGTTTGACGCTATGAACTGAAGAAACTCATTTTCAAGTCTCAGGATCTGGTTCGTTGGAATCGAGTCAAGAAAACCGTTAACGCCAAGAAAAATGATTGCGATTTGTTTCTCGACCACCAGTGGAGCATATTGGCCCTGCTTCAAGATTTCAACCATACGCTGACCCCGGGTAATTTGCTGCTGGGTGATTTTGTCGAGGTCTGAGCCGAATTTTGCAAATGCCTCCAGGTCGCGAAACTGCGCTAAATCCAAACGCAGCCGTCCCGCGACTTGCTTCATCGCTTTCGTTTGCGCGTTACCACCAACCCGTGAAACCGAAAGTCCTACATTGATAGCCGGGCGGACACCCGCGTAAAACAGATTCGACTCCAGGTAAATCTGACCGTCGGTAATTGAAATAACGTTAGTCGGAATATAAGCAGAAACATCACCGGCTTGAGTTTCAATGATAGGCAAAGCGGTTAATGAGCCACCGCCTAACTCATCGCTCAATTTAGCTGCGCGTTCCAGAAGGCGGGAATGTAGATAAAAAACATCACCGGGGTAAGCCTCACGACCCGGCGGCCGTCTTAACAACAGCGACAACTGGCGGTAAGCCCAGGCGTGTTTGGAGAGATCATCGTAAACAACCAATGCGTGTTTGCCATCATCCCGGAAGTATTCCCCAAGCGCCGCACCGGCAAACGGGGCAATATATTGCAGTGGTGCCGGTTCACTCGCAGAAGCTGCAATAACAATAGTGAAGTCCATTGCACCCTTTTCTTCGAGGATTTTGACAACCTTCGCCACACTGGATGCCTTTTGCCCAATGGCCACATAAATACAAAAAACATCTGTATTTTTCTGATTGATGATTGTGTCAATGACAAGAGCGGTTTTACCGGTCTGACGGTCGCCGATGATCAACTCACGCTGGCCGCGGCCAATGGGAATCATGGAGTCGATCGCTTTGATACCGGTTTGCAGCGGTTCCACTACCGGCTGGCGCTCAACGACGCCTGTCGCTTTTTGCTCGATAAGTTGAACCTTGTCGGTCTTGATCGGACCCTTGCCGTCAATTGGCTGGCCTAACGGATTTATCACGCGGCCAAGCATCGCATCACCGACAGGAATTTCCATGATTCTGCCGGTTCGTTTTGCCGAGTCCCCTTCTTTAATATGGACATCGTCACCAAAGAGCACACAGCCGACGTTATCTTCCTCAAGGTTCAGGGCCATACCCAACAAGCCATCGGAAAACTCTACCAGCTCGCCGGCCATGACTTTTTCCAGGCCGTAAACACGGGCAATTCCGTCGCCAACCTGGACAACTTGGCCGACTTCTTGCAATTCAACCGTGGCTTCAAAGCTCTCAATCTGCTTTTTTATAATTGTTGTGATTTCGTCAGGACGTATTTCCATCCTATTTAAAACCTCCTGATTATAGTTAACTAACTGTGTTTGAGTGTTTGAGTGTTTGAGTGTTTGAGTGTTTGAGTGTTTGAGTGTTTGGGTGTTTGAGTGTTTGGGTGTTTGAGTGTTTGGGTGTTTGAGTGTTTGAGTGTTTCGAGGTTTCGAGGTTTCGAGGTTTCGAACTTAACCCCCGAACACTTTCACCTGAACACTTTTATTAGCTTTTTGAATTCGATACCAAATCATCTTTCAGCCGCGCCAACTGACTCTGCAGGCTGCCGTCGAAGACATAGCCCTCGACGTTCACCACAATTCCACCCAAAATTGACGAATCAATATCGTTTTTAATTTGGACATCTGCATCAAAAGTTTTGTCCAACAAAGATTTTAATTTGGATGAGGATATTTCATCCAAAGGTTGGGTGGTAATGGCCAAAGCGTTTATTTTCCTGTGGTGCTTATCAACAATGGCTTGGAATTCTTTGACGATCTGAGGAAAGATAAACTCGCGGCTCTTCTTCAAAAGCACAAGAACAAAATTAAAAAACACATTGGACACACGCTCCTGTAAGAGCTCTTCAATTTTTTGACGTTTTTGTTTCTTGCTGACATCTTGCGCGAAAAAAAATAGTCTGAATTGAACGTAGTCATCCAGGCTCTGTGAAAAGGACCTGACTTCATTTTGAATCGTCTCAAGAATTTTTTTCTCGACAGCTAGCTCAAAAAGCGCCTTGGCGTATCTTCGGGCAAGAACGGTATCTTTCAATTCAGCTCCATTTGCTTAAGTGAATCGTCGATAACGTCCTGGTGGTCTTTCTGTGACAGAGTTTTGCCGATGAGTTTAGAGGCAATCATCACAGAGAGTTCGGCGGTTTGCTTCCTTATTTCATCCACCGCTTTTTCCCCCTCCAAAGAGATTTCCCTTTTAGCTTTTTCCAGCATTGCCGAGGCCTCCGAATGCGCTTTCTGAATAATCTCCTCTTTGGTTGTGTCGGCGGTTTTGCGGCTTTTGTTCAAAAGATCCTGGGCCTCCTTTTTAGCTTCATCCATGACTTTCTGGTTCTTTGCTAAGGCTTCTTCAGTTTCTTTTTGCGCAGCGTCGGCTTTTTCAAGCGCTTCTTTGATGCGTGTTTCTCTCTCTGCAAGAGTCTGCAGAATCGGGCCCCAGGCCACCTTTTTTAAAATCACTAACAGCAGAACAAATGTTACCGCTGTCCAAAAAAATGTGCCTAAATTGGGAGTTAATAGTTCCATTATCCGGCCTTTTGTTGGTTTTTAAATTAAGCCTTAACTGCCAGGAGGAAACAGATAACGAGGCCCAATAGCGCCGCGCCTTCAATCATAGCTGCAGTAATGATCATCGCACCGCGAATGTCTCCGGCAGCTTCCGGTTGTCTGGCAATTCCGTCCATTGCAGCTGCAGCCAATTTGCTAATACCGAGTGCACCCCCAATAACTGAAATACCAGCGCCAAGCCCTGCGGCTAAATATGCTAATCCTAAATCGCCCATGAAACTTTCCTTTCTGATTAGTTGCAAAAATTTATTAAATTAAGTTATTAAGTTACCTGTCATTTAATGCTCTTGATGAATCGACATTCCGATAAATACGGCTGATAAAATCGTGAAAATATAAGCCTGAATCAAACCAATCAGCACTTCAAGTAAATTCACAAACAGTAAAAACAAAAGGGTGGTGCCGCCAATCGCCCAGCTCTTAAATGTAAAAATGATCATCAAAAATGCGAAAACCACCACATGGCCGGCAACCATATTTGCAAAAAGCCGGATGGCCAGAGCAAAGTGCTTGGTAAACAATCCGAGAATTTCAACCGGTATCATAATCGGTAAAATGAAAATTGGTAATCCGGGTGGAATCAAGCCTTTGCAATAGCCTACCAGACCATGGTATTTAATGCCCGTCATAATCACCATCACAAATGTGATCACCGCAAGCGCCGCCGTCACGCTAATATTGCTGGTGGCAGTTGCAGAGCCGGGAACAAGTCCCAGCAAATTACAAAAAAGCACAAAAAAGAAGGCTGTCAGCAAAAAGGGAGCATACTTTCGGCTGTGGTCACCGAGAAACGGCTTCATTATTTCCTGATCGAGATATTCGATGATGAGTTCAAAAAAATTAGCCAGCCCGCTTGGCACCATTTTCGGTTTGCGGAAGAGTATGCCAAACAATAAAATCATCATTGCCGAAACGATCCACATAATCAAGATGTGCTTGGTGATGGAGATGTCGATCCCGAACACTTGCAGATCAAAAACCTTATGATCGGTGATATGGTGCATGATAAATTCCGAACCGAGCTTTTCGGGTTCACTACTACCTTGTTGTTCAACACTGTGTCCTTCCTGGACGCCACCGCCGGCTAAAAACCAGGATAATGTTTGCGTCAGAATCATTCTTTTTTAAGAAACAGCCTTCCTAATTTTTAATTGCTTTTGAATGTACTTGATCTCAAAAAATTGCAATGTTAAATAAAAAGCAACGAGAGAAACGATAAGTGCAGTCAATGAAATTTGAGTAAATTTCCACACACAAAAAAGCGCGGCTATAAGAATCAGAAATCTGACTCCCATACCGCCTAATACGACTGCAAAAAAGGTTGAGTTCGGTTTATTAAACGCCCATTTTATGGAAAAAAATGAAAATAAAATATTAACCAAACTAACCAGGTATCCGAAAAAAACCGCCCCAACCAGATGGGAACGTCCGAAAAGATTTACAGAAATAATTACCACACCTAACAGTATCGACGTTAACCCGCAAATTTGCAGCAGGAACTTCAGATTTTCATTCACCTTCGTTTTCTTTCGTCATTTTCGGGGGAAAGACAGTTCTGTAAATCGTCAGGAACCCCGCAGTCGCGCCTATGGACAAACCAATGATTAAAAATAGAGGGAGAGTATGAAACTTTAAATCGAGCCAGTATCCACCGCCAGTCCCTAGTATGATGGCAAGTGCAAAACGGAGACCCAAATCAAAATAACCACTGACGGTTACTGCCTCTTTTTTGAGACTTTGGGAATCTTCAGTCACCTCATTTTGCGATTATTATTTCCTTGGCTTCCCCGGATTCCTGCTTTTGCTCAAGGATTGCAGCGACGCTGCTCTTTGGCAAGTCCCTTTTCTTCTCTTCAGCGGATTCGGCGGACATTGAGCAACTGCCCTCAAAAACCGCGCCTTCATCGATAACCAATTTAGTGGTTTTGAGCTCGCCGGTAAACACAGACTTTGCCTCTAAAATAACTTTACCCGATGCGGTGAGCTTACCCTTCAATTTGCCCCCGATTATCGCATTGCGAACGACAACTTCGCCGTTAATTATTCCGTCCTTGCCAATGACCAGGGAATCAGTGGTTGTCACGTTACCCTTAACTCTGCCATCGACACGTAATGTACTGTTGACCTTCATGGTCCCATCGATTGATGACCCCTTCCCGATAATTGTGTTTAAATTCCCGCTGTTGTTAAAGTCTTCGCCTTTTTTACCCAACATAGTAATCCTCAAAATTAACTTCGATTCATTAATTGATGACAATCGTTTCATTAAACGCCAGTATAAACTCCCGTGGATCCACCGGCACCCCATCTCTCCAAATCTCAAAGTGGAGATGTGGTCCGGAACTCTTTCCCGAAGTCCCCAGTAATGCTATGGGTTCCCCTTTCTTGACATAAATTTTTTCAGATTTCAACAATCTTTGATTGTGCCCATAATAAGAAAGAATGCCGCCGCCGTGTTCGATAATAATCAAGTTACCTAAATCATAAGTCCAGCCGGCGAATATAACAACTCCAGCGCCCGCGGCGCGAATCAACGTCCCCTTTTTAGCGACAATATCAATCCCGCTATGCGTTTTCGGCTGAAACCAACCCTCTTTTTGAAAATCAAACGTCAGAAAACCTTTAACAGGAAGCAAAGTTGGTATATTTTCAGCGAAACTATGAATTTTACTCTTTTTGGGAGACAAGAAAAATTGTTTATTACTTTTCTCGAAATCCAGAGATGATTTGCGATTAATTTGAACGGCCGGGACGATATTGTCAAACAATTGACTTGAGTCAAAATTCTGGCGGCCGCCAACACCAGCCATCTGCTGCGAAGATTCAATATCTACACCGAGAAGACCTTTTACTTTCTTGTATTCATTCTCTAAAGCGTAGAATTGGTCTGCCAACGCAACCACTCGCTTGTTATCTTTTTGAAGCTGTGAATTGTAGGCAAGAATTTTCGTATTAAAAGAATAAAGACTTGCGTATTTCCAGTAGAAAATAGCCCCGACTAAAATATGAACAATCAGGACCGCGCCCACAACATACAATAGCTTAACCATATGAGTGCTGATTCGAAAGCTGTAGGGCTCGGCATCGTCTTCCGGAACGATAAGAATAGAGACTTTTTGTGAACGATTTCTTTGCATTAATTTTAAAAAAACAACTAACAAGCCGGTTCCTGGCTTCAAGAATCCATTAATTTAGAATAAAAATGCTAAAAATCAAGCAATTTCGCAAAGTTACAAAGATTTCAAATTCAAATAGTTAGGGGATTTCCGGGAAGAGAAAGCGAAGAGCGGGAAACGTCTGGTCAGGTTCACGCTCCTTGCTTCTCGCCCTCCTAAATTCCTTCCATTAATTCTAAGATTCTCTCAATATCAGTACTTGAATAGTACTCAATTTCAATTTTACCTTTGCCGTTATTATCCCTGATTCGAACCTGGGTTCCTAGAATACTTCTGAGCTTATTTTCAGCCTCATTTATAAACGGATCCTGCTTTGGCGGAGATTTCTTCCGGGATGTGGCAGCCGGCTTTTCGGCCTTAGCGATCTTTTCAACTTGCCTGACCGAGTATTTATTTTTTAAAGTCCGCTTCCAGAGTTTAATTTGATCCTCTTTTTTGGACAGAGTCAGCAGCGCCCGCGCATGTCCTGCGCTAATCTCGTCTTTACTTAAACTCTCCTGGATGATTTTGGGCAGTCGAAGAATTCTGAGCGAATTTGTAATCGTAGTGCGATCCTTTCCGACTTTCTTTGCAACCTCATCTTGAGTTAGATTACATTTTATCACCAGCGTCTGGTATCCTTTTGCCTCATCAACTGCATTGAGGTTTTCTCTTTGAATATTTTCGATGAGTGAAAGCTCAATCATCTCCTCGTCGGTGGTGACTTCCAGAACATAGGCCGGAATGCGATCCAAACCCAGCTCGCTGACCGCCCGCAAGCGGCGTTCGCCCGCAATGAGTTCGTATCCTGAATTAGCGACTCGTACTGAAATCGGCTGGATGATGCCGTTTTCAGAGATCGATTGTTTGAGCTCTTGTAAAGCAGTGGGATCGAAGTTTTCTCGGGGTTGAAACGGATTGGGTCGGACTTGGGAAACCTCAACATCCCTGAGGCGTTCGGATTGCTGAAGTTCGTCGCTGGGGGTATCCGGAATGAGCGCGCTTAATCCTTTGCCAAGCCTCCTAACGGCCATTGCTAAGAATTTCCTCAGCTAAATCCATATAATTCTCACATCCGCGTGAGATCGCGTCATAAAGAATAATCGGCTTGCCGTAACTTGGCGCTTCGCTCAGACGGACATTCCGGTCAATTACGGTATTGAAAACTTTGTCTTCAAAAAATCGTTTTACATCCTCGGCAACTTGTCTGGAAAGGTTCAGCCGGTGGTCAAACATAGTCAGAAGAACGCCTTCTATCTCGAGCTTCCGGTTCAAGTTTTTTTGCACCAGGCGAATGGTATTCAGAAGCTGTCCTAATCCTTCAAGCGCGTAATATTCGCACTGAATTGGAATCAGCACCGACTTGGCAGCGGTTAATGCATTGATTGTTAAAAGTCCCAGGGATGGCGGACAGTCGATAAAAATGTAGTCATACTTTTTTTCAAGCTGCGGTAAAGCCGACTTCAGTATCTGCTCGCGCGACATGGTATTGACCATTTCGACTTCAGCACCCGCCAGTCGCGCCGCTGAAGGCACCAGGTCTAAGTAGTCCAAACCGGTTTCTGCAACTGCTTCCTGAATGTTAAAATTCTCAATAAGAACTTCATAAATGCCGTTTTCAACTTTTTTATGATCCACGCCTAAACCGCTGGTAGAGTTTGCCTGCGGATCGATGTCGATTAACAGGACTGAATTCTCGGCAACGGCAATGCATGAGGTCAAATTAACGGCCGTGGTCGTTTTACCAACCCCACCTTTTTGGTTTGCAATTGCTATTATTTTCGACATTAAGTTTCCTTAATAACTACAAAATATTAAAGAATATAAGTTATTAACTTTGTAAAATCAAGATAAAGTTTGGGGCCTGATTTTCTCCAGACTGGCTCTGAACGAATGCTCCCCTTTCATTTTTCGCCCTTGACTTTCCAAAGTGTTATTTATATTTTGTTACCATATTTAAACATTCTTTAAAATAAATGATTTGTTATGCCGCTATTTTTTCTTAAAAGGTCAAAGTTTATGAAAAAATCCTATTTCTTCCTGCTTACGTTCATTTTGATGAGCTCGAACATTTGGGCTCAAAGTTCTCAACCAGCCCTGGCGACTCAGTATCTACTCTAAGCATGATGCCGCCTGATCACTTTGAACTGCCAATCGGAAACCAAAAAATTGAATTAGTCATTTATAAGCCTCATAAGTATGATCCTTCACAGAAATATCCAATACTTATTATACCGGATGCTGATCCGATGCTTGGTATCATCAAAACCCTGAACTTTCTATGGAGTGAAGAGCAGTATGCAATCCCGACTATACTTGTGGGAATTCCTTTTGGACAAACGCCCGGATCAATTTGGGTAAATCGGTGCTATTATTTTCTTCCTGACTCTGTTGGTATCATCAATTATTACGGTAACAGTTTCCCGGTTAAGAATGGTGGAGGTGCACAAGAGTTTGCTCAGTTCCTGGATAATCAAGTTTTGCCTACGCTAGATAAAGAGTACAATGTTGATCAAGATCGAGTCGGCCTCATCGGATTCTCGATGGGGGCCTTTTTGCCGCCTGGCATCTCGTAAACTATCCAGAATATTTCAGTGATTATATCATTATTGCACCACCACTTGATAACCCCTTCATAGGAGATGAGTTCAACGTAGCATTTAAAAATCTAAAGAATAATGGTTTTACACGATTTACAAAAGTCTATATCGCTTAGGTAGAGCATGATTTGGGTTAAGTACGCAGAGGAGCAGGTCAATGGATCGAAGAGTGGAAGAATTTTGATGCAGAGAATCTCCACTTTCTGGGAGAAGAGATAAAAGGTTTCGCCATGACAGTGGTGCAATACCTGCGACGATTAATGGTTATAGATTTTTGTATGGGAAGCAAAGGTAGAAAGATCATTTGCTTTTAAGAAATTAAAGTTCAGTAAAAAAGACAAATGAATGCCGTCGCGACAAACACCACACATCCACTACCATTTTGGCAAGTTCTTGCCAATATTGAGACTTTTAGCGCTAATGCGCACAACGGGTTAAATTAAATAGCTCTTAAGCGAGTAGGAAGATACATACTATGACGAAGGATTTGGAGCACATACCCACGAATGAACAACAGGATATCGCTAGTCTGGAGAAAATGCTCCAAGCAAAGATGAACCGCGATTATCTACCACCCGCCAGTATACAGCGGGATGCTCACCCTAAGCAGCATGGTTTGGTGAAAGCACAGTTTATCGTGGAAGACGATCTACCAACACAACTGAAAATAGGGATCTTCAAGCAGCCACATAGCTACAAAACCTGGATACGTTTTTCCAATCAAAATTCTGACCCTCAGGTAGACAACGTAAAAGACATTCGCGGTATGGCCATGAAGTTAATGGGAGTATCTGGGGAAAAGCTGTTGGAAGAAGAAAAACATGCCACCACACATGACTTCATCCTCATTAGTACACCCATGTTTGTAACCAAAAATGTCGAACAGTTTGAAAAACTAATTGCAGCACTTGTGAGTAGTAAATTGAGAGTATTACTGTTTTTTTTGTTCCATCCCAGAGCGCTGCTAAACTTGTTTCGCTCTAATAAGAATTACCCCAATCCCTTAGCGGCCCGTTATTGGAGTACAACACCCTATAGGTTTGGTGATAAGGTGGTGAAATACTCTGCCAAACCTAATGACAACGATTTTGGAGAGTTACCAAAAAATCCAGCCGATAATTATCTACGCAGTGCCTTATCAAATTACTTGGATAACAAAGACATCAGCTTTGACTTTATGGTGCAGCTACAGAAAGACTCGAAATCCATGCCTATAGAAGATCCGGGTAAACGCTGGAGTGAAACTGAATCACCCTTTATTAAGGTTGCCACGATTAGAATTCCTCGCCAGAAATTTGATTCACCAGAGCAATTTGCCTATGGCACCAGTTTGTCCTTTAACCCTTGGCATGCCTTGCCTGAGCATCTTCCTCTGGGGGGGATTAACCGAGCCCGCAAAGTCATTTACCAAGCTATCTCTAAATTCCGTCATGAAAAGAATGGCACCAAACGGCAAGAGCCCGTGGACTTTTCGCCATTTGAAGAAACCAATGAAACGGCTTAACCTGAAAAATACTTGTAGGCAAGTGGAAAAGAGTGAGAAACAGGACCATCGACAGTTATCACTTGAATCTGCCAAACTGGTTTTTATCAGTTTTTGAATGAGCTTAAGACGCACAAATCTATTCAATCACATTAAACTTAAACCAAGGAGAGGCTATGTCTAATATTGCTGGAAAAGCTTATGCCATGAACGTTATCACACCTATCAAATGGTATCTCAGGTGGATCAACAAAGTGATTTTTGCCATTGGTGACAACGCGCGCTTTTTAGGAGGACTATTAACTCTGTCTCTTATCCACTATGCGCGTTGGACAATTGTTAAACCTGGTGAATTCCCCAGATTGGACTCTTCCCAGCCTAAAGAAGACATCAAGTATTCCTATATGTTCTTCTTCAGCAATTTTAATGGCAGTTGGGCGCAATATGTGGATTCCTTTTCAATGGCGATTCCAACCGGGTTAAATTTATTCTGGTTTAAAGACGTCAAATACCCTAAGTCAGTCCCTATCAACCCATTTCATGAATACATATCAGATAATCAGATTTGGACAAATCACTATTATAGCGCTTACCCAATGGCCACATCAAATGATGTCAAATCGGCCAAGAAAGTTAAGAATGCTCTACATGTGTTTATTAAAGACACGGAAAAGGCCACACCAGCCGAGTTTCAAAAACGATATAACCGCTTGCTTATTAATTTGCAACACGACCTCTGCCAAATGGCGCCTACACCGATTGTGAGCCTGGCAGAGGCTGCTATCACCAATCGCCGTAAAAATCATGCTAAGGAAAACTGAATAATACTTTCATCTCAAGGAGGATGCTCATGGCCAATAAAAGCGGAAAAGCCTATGGTTTGACCACCCTGTGCCCGATTGTAAACGAGGCACTCGGCAAACAATCCTTTTCAGCACTCACACGGGACCGATTAGAAAAACTGCCAATACATGAAAAGAGTCCCTTGGCAAAAGTCCCTAATACCTATTTGTGTCGGTTCTTTGTGCTTAACGATGTTTTCTTCGAAGGTAAACCCGCCAATTATGAACACCTACGATCTAAATACTTGGTGTTTACATCCAATTTTCATGGCGATTTAGATACGTATTTACGCGGGATGTGGCAATCAGCCCAGCAAGATGTTAAAGACATTTGGAGATTCTGTGTTGGCTTTTCAAAGGTCAATGACGCTGATAGTTTTATCGACTATATCAAGAAATGCCAGGTCAAGACAACGCTGTTTTTCAATGGCTCAACAGATGACCCATTACACGAACAACTAAAGTCGCTCTATCTGAAACAGGAACTCTCGAAATTCGTGTACGCAAATCAGGGAAAGAAACCGGAAGACCTGCAATCAGCTTTTAAAGAATTTATTGAACGTGTTCAACCAACCAATCTCAATGGGCCAACCTGGAGGTGTGGGGCAAGCACCCTTGAGTCGGCAGTTACGCATAATGAGGTTTAATGGAGAGGAATGATAATGAAAACGAATCTAGATTTGCATGATATTCAAGGAAATATTATCAAAGGCTATGGCCGTTTTGGTTTTCCAAAAGCTCGTTATATACTCTATCGGGTTACAGATTCAGATGCAGGACGCCAGTTTGTCACGGATCTCATTCCCTTGATTACAACGTCTGTCCCATGGGTATCTTCAAGTTCAACAGAAAAGGGCAATCCTAAACCCAAAGTAACGACTAATATTGCTTTCACATATGAAGGGCTTAAAAAGTTAGATATTCCCGAAGTCTCGCTCCATAGTTTTCCTGATGAGTTCTCTATGGGGATGAAGGACCGGGTCGATATTCTAGGGGATGATGGTGCAAGTGCACCAGACAATTGGGATCCAGTCTGGCAGTTGGTTGAGCAGATTCACATTCTTATTTCGATTAACGCTGAAACAATCGAAGATATTGAAGGCCGCTATCAAGAAATCGGCAAGTGCCTTCTCGACGGCGTGGAACAATTGGATGGCCACAAAGGTGATGATGGGGTTGAGCTACCTTATCAGGATGGGTCTGCGATTTATAATGGTGATATCCCAACATCAAAAGAACATTTTGGGTATACAGATGGCATCAGTGATCCCTACTTTTGGGGATCCGGCGCGAGCGCGATTAGCGTGGTTGGCGGAGGCAAACGAACCAGAGAAGATGCCACTACAAAAGCAGGATGGGAACCTTTGGAAACTGGCGAATTCTTGCTTGGTCATAAAGATGAATCTGACGAATACCCGACAGCACCAATTCCTCCCCTATTGTCACGTAATGGCACCTTCATGGTGTTCCGGAAACTTCATCAGAACGTCGGTCTTTTCAATGCATATCTTGAAAAAGAAGGTGCCCGTTATTCGGGCGGGAAAGAAGAATTGGCAGCAAAATTTGCTGGGCGTTGGAGAAATGGAGCACCTCTTGTGGATTTTTCAACCGAAGATTCGGCTAATGAATTTATTGCACAATTCATCCAGGCTCGCTCCAACTCTTACACTGCTTCTGCTGAAAACAAAGAAGCGGCACGAGCAGAATATTTAGCCCTGAAGCAAAAATTAGTTGCTTTTGATTTTGACAAAGACATTCCAGGCAGCAAGTGTCCAGTCGGTTCACACATCCGGCGCGTCAATCCACGAGGTAGTTTGGAATTTGGTAAGGAAGCATTTAACACCCATGGGGCCTTGGTCAATCGTCGAAGGATTGCCAGGAGAGGTCTACCCTATGGCGATGTTAAGGATCCCTCCAGTAATGATGGTAATCATGGTATCATATTTATGGCTTTGAATGCCAACATTAAGCGGCAATTTGAGTTTGTTCAACAGCAATGGATTAACTACGGTAACGACTTCAAACTAGCCAATGACAAGGATCCGCTTTTGGGCAACCATCAATCTAAAGAAAGTGGAGAAGGGGATGGCCGTATGGTGATTGAAGCTGATCCAAACGGAGACCGGCCACCATTTTTCTGCCAGGCAATCCCCCGGTTTGTTGAAACCCGGGGCGGCGACTACTTTTTTATCCCGAGCTTGACAGCCTTGCGATTGATCGGGGCTGGCTTGGTTGATCCAACTTGAGTATCGTTATGTCTGATTTCTCCAAATTTGCTGAATATCCATCACGTGAGAAATCCAATTTTGGAGAATCTATATTAATTTGGATACAAACCTCAAACTGCACCGGAACGCGGGGCGCTACGGTGATTTTAAAATTTTGTGGCTCGGCGGAGTTAATATTTTTTCTAAAACTTCTGTGCACAGTTCACCCGCGTCCTGTGAGTTAGCGTGGTTAAAATCCAACCTTTCATCAGGGATGGTGAAGTAGTTTATAAACCATCTACAAGTACGTTTGTCTAATGATTCTGATTTAAATTAAAGGCCCGGCTTTGTTTATCTTTAAATCCCTAACCCTGCGAAGCCGGAACCAAACAGGACAGAGATAAAAGCGCACGCAAAGTCGCAGAGACGGAAAGGATACGCAAAGTATTTTTTTGCGGGATTCAGTATGTCTTTATCCTAATTTCAATGTACCCGTAAAAGGATGGTATTCATAGAATTGTTCCTGGTTTTGAAGAAAATCTTTCTTTTTTTCTTCTCTGCGTTATCTTTGCGCCTTTGCGTGATATTTTTTCTTTGTGGGATTTGAATTTTCATTTCTTGCCAACAAATGGCAGAAAATTACTTGTCAGTTACTAACAAATTTTAACAATAAGAATTTCAAAAATCCACTACAAACTCTCGATTCTGAAGGAGGTCTGTGACTATGGCACGATTATCATGTGCAATTGAAAACATAAAAGAGATCTACTCCGTTGTTGTTATTGGTTCCGGATATGGCGGCGGGACTGCGGCTTCAAGATTAGCAAGGGCCGGGCAACATGTTTGCGTTTTGAGACAGGTCAAGAATTTTTCCCCGGAGATTCCCCCGATAAAATCTTGGAAGCCAGAAAGGAGCTTCAGATTGATACTCCGCCTAAAGGTTGAACACCCTATTTACAGAACTCTATAAATTAAAATTAATGGAGGGAAAAAATGAATATTGAATGGGGCCGATCTTAGGATTTCGCGGTATTAAAAACAACAAATGGTATGTATGTGCTCTGATTGCGGTAAAGGGGAACGAAACCCCGAAACTCACCTCAGGGGGCGCTTCCCCTGCTGTCAATAATTTGTACTCCTATGGCAATCGGAAAATTTGGCGATTCGAATGGTCCGTCGATCAAACGATAAAGAGCAAGCTGTTGAATATTCCATATCTTTAACTTTTAATGATAGAATGTTGAACTTATTTAGGATCGATGGTTTGATTCTGTCTTCCCTTTTAGCCACTCAGCATTGCTCGCTCCAAGAAGATTTGTGAAGGAAATAAAAATAAATTGCGTTGGAACATTGATTCATTCGCTGTATTTCTTTGAGACGCACAAACAATTGTCAAATGATCGTGGAAGATAAACTGAAAGATTACTCTAAAACAAGATCGGCACATGGAAAGTGATTTGAATGAACGAACTAATTAGGAGGTGAGGGATGAAAGCCTTTGTTACCACCATAATCTTTACCCTAGCAATAGTAACTGCTGGAAAGAATGTTTATGCGCAGCTTACTACTATTCCTGTTTCAATGTCACCGAAAGAAATCCCGGACCTCCCAACCCTGGTGGTTCATGGTGACTTCGGTTTTTTTAACCATAACCTTGGTGATTTCAAATCGGTTGCCGGGCGCCTGGTTTGGAATCCAGCACGATTTAGCCTCTTGGTTGGAGCAGGCGTCTTGCTTTCAGAAAAAGATCAATTGGACGACGGATTTACTGTTGGAACAGCACTTGGATATGACGTCCGACCCGGCACTGAATTTCCCTGGAAGGCAATTATCCAGATCAAGGGGGGAATCGGCTACACAAAAATTGCCGAATTTAAACAATGGGACTTTCCTTTCTCTCTTGGCGTCGGTCTTTTTGCGCCCCCACCGGGTTTCAACGTGAAATTATGGGGAGCTCCCCGGCTGCACCTCCGAATTTCGGATGAACCCGGTGGAGGAAACTCGTCAGACCTGGGCGTTGGGGTGTCCGTGGGTCTGGCTTTAACCTTGGACACTGGTCCCGGTTTTCACCTGGACGGTGAGTGGTTAAAAATACAGGGGCACAGTGAATTCGCCTTTGTAGGCGGCCTGCATTGGGACTTTGTCTTGTTTTAACGCGAATAGCCTTAATTTCATAACAACTGGAGAAAACTTAATGGCCAAAAAAAATCCGGAATACGGGACTCTAATTCTAGAGAAAACATCGCGTGAAGTTTCGCTCAACGTTAGCAACCGAAAAGTGGCTGATGTAGTCGCGGAATTCAAACGTATCTCCATTCACGGCGACCATCTCGCCGCAAATGACGGCGAACTCTTCGAAGACAAACGAAGGTTTCGCTACACACATGTGAACCGCCGTCGCTTCAACCTGGCTGTGAACCATTTCCAGGGTTTGCAGCGCTTACGATCTGGTAAATATTTGGCCATTTCGGGAGCCGATTTTACCGAGCCTATGTCGCATATTTTCGTTATCAAGATGGGGAGCCGAAAAGCCCGAGGGGCCTGGGGATCCAACTTGCTGTTTTCTAAACGGCCTAAAGCCAGCGATAACCTTGTCAAGACCATACCGCTTAACAGGAAGTTTCCACATGGGGGAGGAATGAGCGCCGTTGGGGATATCCTTGCCGTACCACTTGAAGGGGACAACGAATCAAAAATTGTTTTTCTTAATATGGCAGACCCGGAGGATCCAACACAACTGGATTGCGATATCCAACGTCCGAAGATTGCAAAAGCCGGTGCTGTTGCGTTTGCCAAACTTTTGAATGGCAAATTCGTGTGTGGTGTGTGGCGTGAAGTGAAGAAAAAGCCTGTTGGACGTTTGGATTTTTATATATCCGAAACAACGGATCTTCGGGACGGGTTCGGGAAAAGTCAAGCTGGGAGTAAAGAAACTAGAAATGTGGCGACTTGGAGTTACGGTGATATGAAGTTTTCGAATTCAGCGGATGACCGGGGTCCGGGATATCAAAGCATTAACTTCATCGAGCCGATCAATAAGGATGCCGGCAACGGCGTAACGCGTTTGTATATGATAGCGACTGAAAATGGCTCTGACTTATCGCCACTTCAAGGAGGGCCGGATCTCGTCGACCTTATTGAGGTCCTGATCCCGGAAGATATATCCAATGCACCGGGCAAAATACCAACCCTCACCAAGCTCGACACCAAACAGTTCTTTTGCAACCGGGAATACTGCAATCTCGATGCGGGCGGAGGAATCTATGTTGATCCTGTTTCCGGATTCAGCCTTTATTCCTGCTATCATTGGCGCAGCGACGATATGATAAAACTTTCCGAATTTCGTGCAGAACCGGACCCTAAATCCGAAGTTGCAAACATCGACAATGCCTGGATTAACCTCTATGAAGATCGTGATTTTGGCGGTCGCTGTCTCAGTGTTCTCGGGCGGAGAGAATCCACACTTCCGGATTATGGCAAGCTGTTTGTTCAAGGCGGTGGCTTTGATAACAAAGTGTCCTCCGTCAAGTACCAAATACCGCAAGGGTTCACTTATCGATTGTACCAAAATAAATCTTTTGCTGGTGAGCAACAAGGTCAGGACGTCATCGATCTCAACGGCACCGGTAAAATTCAGAAAATTAGTAATCTCAAGGCTAAATTCCCTAACCTTGAAAATAAGATTTCGTCTTCTCAATATGTCTAAATAGTTGTTGCATAACAGCTTTGCTAATATAGTTCTAAGGGTCGATGATATATGACAAATTCCATTTGACGCGAATGAGAATAAGGAAATAAATCTTCATTGACGATGTCTACTACGTTATGGGTCCTATATTGTTTACACTAAGGGGCAGGCCGAGCGGCTAGGCAGGCTGGAAATGCTCATCCTTCCCTGGTGCATAATAAAATCCCCCAAGTCGACTGTAGTCCGATTGTTCATGGCCGGGTTGAGCATAGCTATTATTTATGGGTTACGGTTAACGACGATATTCGGTTAGCATTGGAGAACCGGAATTTGACGCTACTTCGGGTCACCGTAAGCGGCGAGGAAATTCAATTGAATGGGTTCTAACCCACATCGAACGAGAGGCTGAGAAGAATCCACTACAAACTATTAAACTGCTCAGCGGCATAGATGATACCTTCTATGCATTGACCGAGGGTGGGCGCTGGTGGAATATTTGAAGAAGCAATGAGCTAAATATCGAGGGAAAGAAATTTGACGATGCTTTGCGTCGCCGTAAGCAGCGAGGGCATTCTAATGAATGGGTTCTAGCCTTGGCACTAAAAATATACTTTGAAAAATTATGTACGATTGATTATATTCTGGGATTTGATGCCACAGGATTAATACTTAAGGAGACAATACGGCTTACCAATTCAGAAATCGGGTATTTGAGGGCGGGGGGGTAAAGGAATTGCGTACGTTGGTGCTATGGAGGTCTTGCAGTAAGAAGGCATTCTACCACAGATTCAAAAATGCGGGGGAACATCGGCAGGGGCAATCAATGCCACTTTGTTTGCTCTCGGCTATTCCACCCAAGAGACGAGGACAATCTTGAGAAAGCTCAAATTTAACCAGTTTCTGGATGACAGCTGGGGAATCATACGGGATTCCAAGCGCCTGATCAATAAATTTGGCTGGTACAAGGGGGACTTCTTTCATAAGTGGGTTCGTGATCATGTTGAGAAAAACTCGGCAATGGCAATGCAACTTTTCGTGACCTCGCGCAAGAAGAAGGAGCTGGAAGATTCGGGTCGAACCGGCGCGGAGAACTACTTCAAGTGGTTCAATAAGAAAGGAAGCAAACCGTTTAACCATAAATCAACACCTAGCACCGATGCATCTCTCTAATGGGGAACCCGTAAGCCACAATGAAAAATAGAACTAAAAAATGTTAATCTGTGAGAAAATAACAACTCTTTTTATCCATCTAGTAGTGAGACTATCTTAAAAGCTAAATAATACAGATTAAAACATACGAGGAGATTATAAATGTTGGCGAAACGACACTATTTATGGACCTGCTGCGCATTTGGTTTGTTGGTATTTGCAATGACCCTTCCTGTTGGAGCCCAGTCTGGAGACGAAAGCAGAGAGCCTCTGAGAATAACACCCACATTTTTTCTGCCGGTCGAGATCGGAGATGGAGCAATTTTTGTTGATCGAAAACCCCAAGTATACACAGCGTCGTTACGCATCCACCCGACCGTTGGGATTGGCTCTGAAAGAAAGCTTCGAATTGGCGCCACCGGGGCTTTACAGTACTTCAGCCCGGATCTTGAGCTTATGGGCGGCGTCAGGATTTCTTATCAATTTTTGGATGCTTTTAACATCGGTGGCGCCAGCGCCGGACTACACCTCGCGGCCGAGGGGCTGGTTGGAACGAACAACCGAAAGACAGCAGGCGGGGCGTTGATTGGTGACGGCTTCGGGGCTGTACAATTTACCGCCAGAATTGCCCGGGAACTCGAAGCCGATTTCTGGCTGTTCGAGCTCTCGGTGGGCACGGACCTGGCTTTCTGGTTTCGTGGGCCAGCGAAACGTCCGGAGACGCAACGCCCCATTCTTTACCCGGACCTGGAAGGGTACTTTCGCATGATAGCCGTACGAATGGCACGTGAGGCCAGCTGGCTCCTTGATGAGGATTCTCAAGAACAACTTCATAAGGCGAAGGCAGTCATCGACGATGCGGCGAGACTGCCTAACGTGGATGCACTCAAAGACTTTTTGCAAAACCAGACTCTCTTTCGTCTCACTCAGACAGTTCAACGGACGATTAATGGCGCTAACCGTCGGGCTGAGATCGAGAATGTGCCGATTCCTGACCTGAATGAAGCTGACAACCAGCGTGACCTCGTGAACGCACTCATCCAGGGGTGGCGGAAGAGTATGGAAAACTAGGAACCAATATGTTAGATATAAGGAGACAACAATGCCAAAAACAGGATTAGTTGTAAGCGGCGGCTCAGCAAAGGGCGCATTTGCCGTTGGTGTTGCCCAGCGGCTGCAAGAAAACTTGGATATAAAATTTGACCTCGTCGCGGGCGCAAGTACCGGAGCGATCATTGCCCCCCTGGTCATTACCGATGAACTCTCTGTTCTTGAAGAGTTGTATTCCACCTTTAGTACACGGGCAATTCTGATGGAACGCAATCCCCTTGATATCATCCGCACCGGGTCCGTGTTCGAAACATCTGCCTTGCGTAGTATTCTAGAGGATACATACACCGAAGAAAGGTGGGAGAAAATTCGTACATCAGATAAGCAGATGTTCATCACCACGGTGAATCTACAAAGCGGAAGGGTTGTTCATTTTTATACCGGTTCTGACCCTCAAACGGATCAGGACTCTGACCTCATTCGCATAACCAGCCGTAGTATGCTCCTTGATTCTGTGTTCGCCTCAGCGATGCAACCTGTTATCATGCCGACAGTTCCGATCGGGGATGACCAGTATGTTGACGGTGGCGTCAGGGAGGCCTTTCCAGTGAAAATTGTCATCGACAATGGCGCTGAGGAGATCTATGGCGTCGCTTTGACCGCCGAGAATGAACAAGCTGATGACGACCGGTTCAACGATTTAGTTCAGGTACTCAAGCGGACCATCGATCTCTTCAGCCAGGAGGTCATGCTCAACGACATCCGCGCAGCAGAATTATACAACAAAGCCGTCCTCTATCTCGAAGCGGTAAAGAAGGGCCTTAAGGGAGCGCTTCCGGGTGAGGCACAAAAAATCGATGAGACTCTTGCTCAACTTCAGCCACAGAATCCGTTTGCCGATACTCGGGTTGTGAAACTCCACGTCATCCGGCCAAATGAGAAGCTTATCAAGGACTCCCTTAAATTTAACCAGGCTGATATGCGGCGTATGCTGCGCCTGGGCGGTGAACGCGTGGACGAACTATTTCCGATTACTTGAGCCGGCAACTGAGACGCCTCATGGAGTTCAATGAGATATTTACCTTCACTGGCTTCGACGATTTCCGATTCAAATGCCGGGAAAATAAGTAGACTTTTTTAATAATTGACCAAATTAAGCGTTAGGAGGAAGACTCGACTCAATGAAAAAATGCTCTTTTGTTTTAGCCAATATTTTGATATGCGCATTTGCGGTCACTTGTATCGATGTTAAGCCCTGCCTTTCACAGCCTAACCGAAGACAGGTTATCGAACGATATTTAGTATCCAGTTACGCCACAGCATTTGGCGGCTTAAATTTCCCAAGCGGGCACGGCAAATTGGATGACATATGGGTCGAGGCCGATATCAATCAACATTGGCACTTTCAGCCGGGCTTTTTTAACGATAGATGCTTTTTAAAAATCAACCCGCGTGTGCGCCTCAGATTGTTCCAGGAAAATTCTACACCTGTGAAAACCCCTAGTTTCATGCCCAACATCACACTGTTTTTCGGTTTCGGCAAAACCACTGAGTTAACTACGGGTTTTACGTATTATTCAATTATGTTGAGCCATCACTCAAACGGGCAGGCAGGCGAATTTTACAATCCAAATACTGACTCAATTAATATACAAACCGGTAGTTTCTCCACCAATTTCTTTGATTTTGGCATCAACAGAATCTGGGGCGAAAATCAGATGTTGCAAGCGTGGACGCGACTTAGTTTAATCTGGCACCCGGGTTTCAATCGCAGCGATGAATTGAAGGACCAGTATGAAAAGCTAAAAATCGCCTTAACGACCAGTACAATTCGTGGAAAACGAAGAACCATGGGTTTCAATATGGAACTCAATGGTTACATCTCATACACTTTAAAAGGCCTTGACTACACGCTCATTCCAGGCGGAGGAGTAAATGCCGCCACAGCTATCAAAGCAGATTGGAAGGATCGGGTTAATTGGGGACTAAGTATGAACTTTGGTAGACTAGACGAGGGTGATTTCAGGTACTTCATAAAATATGATCACGGATACGATTACTACAACATTAATTTCTGGCGAAAACTTCGTCGTCTACAAGTGGGAATCACTGCAGACCCTTTTCGGATATAAACATTTGAAGTAAAGAAGAGCATAATTAAGAAAAATGATTCAATGTTTTTAGGCTTGGAAACCACCAATTGTTCTAGGAATAAGCATCTCTTGATTTATTGAAGCAAATCCATTCAGACACCATCTGCCACCCCAAGCTCATACATCATGCTTAAAAATATCTTAATTGCACTTTCCATACTTTCCATTTTAAGCTATTCCATATACAAATGGATCGCCTCACTGCCAAAAGTTGAATTCGACGAATCAGTTGAAGTCAATTGGCGATCCGGTGAAAAACTTTTTTGGGGGAAAGGGCGCTGCAGCGTCTGCCACCGAATCGGTGAGCGGGGGTATGCTCTCCGCGGTCCAAATTTAGGCCAGAGCAAAGACGGTCCAATCCTGTCGCTCAGGGCGCGGGAACGGGCTTGGCAGTTGGGGCTGGCGAGTAGCACAGAATATCTGGTTCAAACTATTGCTGAACCCGGCGCCTTTGTTGTGCCCGGTTACAACAACGAAATGCCTGAAGTTTTCAAGGCGCCCATCTTTTTAACTCCCGCTGAAATTAAAGCAGTCGTTCTTTATCTCAAAAGTTTAGCCGGGGACACCACTTTCGTGGAAATCCGGCTGCCGCAAAAATTGTTGGCATCTTATCAAGCGGAAAAGAAACCTCACGATGAAATTAGCGGCGACTCTACCGCCGGCCGTCTCTTGTTTTTTGACCTCGTAGGCCCGGCAGCCTGCGCCGCGTGTCATACCGGACTCAACTCGGCTGGCAAAGTCGAGGGCAGCACAATCGGCCCGGATCTAACAGCCATTGCCGGTTTTCGCACCCCGGAGTACATTCTGCGAAAAATCATCAACCCTGATTTCAATATTGTGAGCGGATATACAGAAGTCGTGATTAGAACAAAAGGTGGGCGCTTCCTGGTTGGGGTAATAAAAGAGGAAAATAAGGATAATTTACAATTAATTGAGAGAAATGAAAATCTGATTTTGGTTAGTAAAAAAGACATTCATTCGAGAATGCCACAAAAACTTTCAAGCATGCCTTCGAATTATAGTGACTTGTTAACCCAAAAACAACTCGACGATCTTTTGGCTTACTTGGTGACACTAAAGGAAAATTAGATTTGAAACATCCTTTTAAATACATTTTAATTCTTCTCAAACTTTTCAGAATATAACTTTTTACATAAGTATGTCTAAATTTTGAAATTGTCAGGTGTTTGTTTTTTCGATTCTATATTGATTTTTTATTGGAACTTACCGATTTGAATTTATATATTTGTCGTACAGTTCATAATATCCATCCAAAATACAAGAAATTATAATGTACAACGTCGAGGAAGTTTATCCCAATTCTCCTCTTATTGAAGTAATTTGCGAATTGAGATTTAAGAGGAATTTAAGGATAGAAAGTCAAAGACATGATTTTTATGAGAAAATAATCGAAAAATATGTCCATATACTTGTTCCAAATTTTTCTTCTACAACTCCAGTGTCCTTAATACCGTATAAGTTTGAAAATGAGATAAGAGATGCTGGGGTAAGGCTTGCGATTGATAAGTTCTCTTACTACAACAAAAAATATGTTGGACATAAAGAATTTATGAAAGAATTCATGAGATTATTTGATATTTTTTCTAAAACATATTCCATAGATAGTCCAACAAGGTTGGGATGGAGATACATAAATGTTATTCCGTTTACACGAGAGAGTGGATTGATTCCACTTAGTGATTTTTTTGATCTTAAATGCAGTTTTTCTGAAAGTCAAATGACAAATTTTGAAAATTTAGATATCGTTTTTGTAACAAAAGTTGAAAACGGTTCTATTACGATAAAACTTCAAACAGCGATGGATTCAAAGAGCCAACAGGAAGTCTTCGTATTTGATATTGATTTTGCAAAAACAGAAAAATTATCATTAAAAAGTATTGAGAATAACATGCAACAGGCTCAAAATCAAGCTCGATTACTTTTTGAGAACTCAATAACTGATAAGTATCGTGATTATTTGAGAGGAGAAAAAATATGAGTCTTGCACATGTTCAGAATTCTTATGGAGATGTTCAGAATACATATGATTTAGTTAAAAATCGAAAAGATGATATTCCCTTTAATATTAACAAGTGTGATACTTACGACTCAACTGACGTAGATTTTGACGCAAACGACTATATTGGATCACTCACCACCAAGGTCCCTAAGTGGAATTTTAAAAGTTTAAATTTCAAGATCTATTCATCTAAGCCAATTGAAGTCGTGATTAGCCGACAAAATGGAAGGTACTTTGCAGAGAACGAATCTTTAGATATTTATGCAATTGGCGCTAGTGAGGAAGAAGCATTTGATGATTTTTGTCAAAATTTAATTTATTTTTATAAACATTACAAAGCACTTAGTTGGGATAAAGTTACTGGGCGTGCAGAAGAACTTAAACAGTTGTTTGATAATGTTTTTCAAGAGACACTCATATGAATGTTGATCGAAACGTTGCTATGAAAAGCCTGTCTAAAAAGGGTTTTAGCAAAAAGTTTGATGGCGATCATATATATTTTCATCATGAATACGAAGGAAAAATAACAGGGCCATATACAAAATTTTCACATTCGAAGAAAGGAAAGGAGATAGACGATTATTTGATTTCGTGTATGAAAAAGCAATTGAAACTTGACAGGCGCTCTGAAGTAGTTAATTTACTTAATTGTCCTATGGATGGTAAGACCTACAATAAAATTTTGATAAGCAAGAATATCTTTTCTCCTTCATCCAGATAAGTAATTAGCTTGCCGTTTTAGAGTTAGTTCTTTACCCGACAAACAACTTCACCGCAAAGCCGACCGCCGCGATCATCACGATCCAGCGGATAAACTTGTGCCCTCGTTCGACCACAACGTGTGTGGCCAGCAGAGCGCCCACCGCGTTTCCGGCAGCCAGAATTGACCCCCGGAAAAAATCGACCTGGTTGTTCAAAATAAAAATCATCAATGCAAACGGCGTGAAAATTAAAATTATCAAAACTTTTAAAGCGTTGGTTCGGACCAGATCATAGCCGGCAGCGGTTAAAACAGCGATGAATATAAATCCGATGCCGCCCTGGATAAAGCCGCCGTAAAAACCAATACCGAAAAACGCGACCGCCAGAATTAACTTCTTCCTGCCAGTGATCTTTGGCGTCGAATTCAATTCCTTCACCTTTGGATTTAAAAAAACCATTCCGAGAATCAAAACCATAATAATTGCCAGCAGACGTTTAAAAAGCAGCTCATCAATTTCAACAGCGAGTTGAGCTCCCAAAACAGATCCGGCAATTGCCGGCAAAGCCGTGATGATAGTCACGTCTTTGGGGATGACTTCAAATTGATGGAATTTGGCGGTAGCGAAAATATTTTGAACTAGAATTGCGATGCGGTTGGTACCGTTCGCAACCGCCGGAGGCAAACCAAGGAAAATCAGAAAAGGCAGGGTAAGCAGCGATCCGCCGCCGGCCGTCACGTTCAAAAAACCGGCGAAGATGCCGATGATGCCCAGAAGGATGAGTTGTAGGATTTCCATATTCACTTCTTATATCTTGACTTTGGTCGTCATATTTTGGCTTCGGGGTTCAATAGGCCTAGAATAAATGTAAAAAACCTAAATAACGAAGTCAAGAGCTTGACTAGAGTCTCTGAAGGTCCGCCATTTTTT
>Ga0209988_10000360_pt1 | contig 28095 bp, 29 predicted proteins | sample N075metaG_FD_183115 | JGI IMG/M metagenome (GOLD analysis project Ga0209988, IMG submission 183115) | Deep subsurface microbial communities from Kermadec Trench to uncover new lineages of life (NeLLi) - N075 metaG (SPAdes) (version 2) | ecosystem: Environmental > Aquatic > Marine > Ocean trench... | reverse complement strand
AAAACCATGCCTTAATGTCTATATACGAAGGTAATGCAGGGTTTTACAGTCACTATATGGCACTTGAACCGAACGGCGAAAGCCCGTCACTTTTCACACAGCCTCGGCCCATTGCGGCCGTCAAATCCTTCGCCCAAACAGTATTGAGCGAAAAACTCCTGGCGGGTTAGTTCTTGACCGCAAGCGTGTCTCGTTTAATTATCTGGCCGTGCAAAATCACAGATTCAATACTATTCCAAGCCTCTATGTCCTTAAGCGGGTTCTCTCTCAGTATAAGGAGATTGGCGATCTTACCTTCCTCAACAGCCCCGTAATCGTTGTCCATACCGAATTGCGCGACATTGTTTGTGGTAGCTGCAGCAAAGATTGACTCAAGTGGGATTCCCGCTAGAGCCATCATTTTCATTTCTTTGTATGTATTCAGCCCCGGCTGATTTGCGTAGCTAGGGCTCCCGGGCGAATCTGAACCTAGCAGGAGTGGGTGCGCAAGTTGACTCAAATAGCGCAGCGAACGACTCCCTCGACTGGACGTTCCGTGTTCAAAGATTGCTGCAATTTGTTCGGGTTGAAGACCTCCGAAATCTGCGATGACTTCATTCTTGAACCACTGAGCCTCGGGAGTTCTATACCATGCTAACAATCGATTGGGCGTGACTTTTAAGTACTCTGGATTGTCGAGAGTCCGCGGAATCATTAATTCACCGAGACCCGCAATGATTCGGTGCGTTGGCATAAAGCCAATTCTCTGTTTGTGTATTTCGTCAAGGACGGTCGTGACTGAATCCGGCAACCCGGTTGCTGCGTTGTCGTCGCCCCAGTTCCATAGTCCATGTGCAATCACATCAACATCGTTCCTAAGCGCCTCCTCGTACATATCAACAGCGTTGGCATGTGCAAGAATTGGTAATCCATGCAGCTTTGCCGCAGACCGTATCCGGGCGATCGTCTCTTCACGCAGTAATGGCCATTGACTCGCATCACCGTAGCCGTTTTCGAAATAGAGTTTTACGCACTTAGCGCCACTTTCTGCAATTCGTTCGACCACCGCTTCCGGTGAGTGCTCGTAATATGCGGTTTTGCGAGAACTCTCGGGCTCGGACGATGGCTCGATCACCCAATATGGATAAATAATTTTTGCAACATTCGTTGGTAGCTCGACCGCCGGAAACGAATTTAAAGAAGTTATGACCTCGCATCTAAAGTAGTCAGGGTGCTGGGGTGTTGACTCGAATTTACTCCAAGCAGTGCCGGGATTCGGGTCGAGAATTTGTGTGACCCCGTAGTACAAAAGACTTCGAGGTTGCTGCTCAAGATAAGCATCTACTATTACTGAATGATTTGCCGCCTTTACATCGCCGACAAAACCGAGACCGGGAATGATGGAAACATGAACGTGGCTGTCCATGATTCCCGGCGTAAGGAACTTACCTAGACCATTAATAATTCGCACATCGTCCTCGACGACAATGCGCTTTGGACTAATTTTCTCAATTCGTCCACCGCGAACTAAGACGTTGCGAATTGGATGAATCGATCCCGCATCGCTAGACAGGACTGTGATATTTTCGACGAGTAGATTCTGCGCCGCAGCGGCCGATCCCACGGCCGAAATTATTAGTATGAAGATATACAGGCGCATTGAGAATACATTCCAGATAGTCGGGCAGATTATTGCTTATTTAAGATAGTGTTGGCTTTGGATTGCGGATTCAACCGATCGTACCAGCTCGAAGTCCGCTTTCGAGCGTCAATCGGACTCTGGGAGCCGACATTGTTTGAGGTCAGACTTGATCTCGGCAATTACATCGCTGACTGGTCGAGAGTGGGTCTTCCCTGCATCATAAGCTTTGATGCGCTTTTTTGCTTCGTCGAGCCACAGGGCGTCGGCATCCTCATCAGTGCCCGGATATAGACATTCAATGAGACTCAGGGCAATACGAGCCCTATCCTTCTGGGGCAGCATCTTGGCCTGTTCTTCCAGGTTTCGGTTGCTCGAGCTCATGTTGATACGATATGGCCCAAGGAAAGAAACGTCAATGACTGAATCTACATCGTATGATGAAATAGCCAGCTAACTTTAAGCCGTGTTCAAAAGTGAGCAGATCAAATATATAAATAATGCAGGATAATAAAATATCAGGCGCGCGTGTCTTCGATTCAATTGGCTTTCCACTCCGATATGTAGCACGACTGTATCGCTGTTAGATTGCGAAATGAGAAAACCAATAAGCGAGGCCGACCAAAAAGATTTCGAATCGCTGCCTCTGTCCCTACGAACAATTAACGGCTATTCCTTCTCGGTTGGCGGAGTTATCGATCCACCGGCTTCCGACCAGGCCCTGAAACCGCCTTCCAGATTCACAGGATTTTCCATGCCCATGTCCTGCGCCAGCTTCGTCGCCAGCAAGGATCTTCCACCTCCCTGGCAGTAGAAGATCACTTTCTTCCCTGAGCTGAATATATCCATGTGCATGGAACTCATCGGGTCAATGTAAAACTCGAGAACACCACGAGGTACATGAATCGCGCCCTCGATAGTTCCACCCTTGGCAAGTTCTTCACTTTCACGAACATCGACAAAGATGACTGAATCATCATTGACTAGACCCAGGGCTTGTTGAGTGTTGTATGAAACGACGCTCGAGGTCGCTTCGGCCTTGTAGTCATCCACACTCTTAAAGGTCGTATCTTGCCTGGAACAACCGCCAAGCGAAATGAACGTGATTAATGCAACAATCAATACTCGCACTAAGTAATCTCCAAATGTGCCAGTGCAATCCTGGCTGACTGCTGGTTATTCTTTATCAATGCGTCCCATGAGGTAAAACTCATCGTTGGGTCGCATGTTAGTCAGGTTCGCCATTCGATTCGATAGCGCAAAGAAAGCGGATATTGCCCCGATGTCCCATATGTCTTCATCTGAAAAACCGTGCTCCTTCAATTTTTCAATATCAGCATCACTCACCTCGTTCGCACTCGATGAAACTTTGACGGCGAAATCGAGCATTAATTTCTGCCTGGGGCTGATGTCGGCTTTTCGATAATTTGTAGCGACCTGTTCTGCCAATAGCGGATTCTTTTCTCGAATCCGCAGAATTGCACCATGCGCCACTACGCAATAAATGCATTGATTGATGCCGGAAGTTGCGACGACAATCATTTCACGCTCGCCCTTCGTAAGTCCGCCCTCTTTTTCCATCAACGCATCGTGATAGGCGAAGAACGCCCTGAATTCGTCCGGACGATGAGCAAGAGCCAGAAATACGTTGGGTACAAACCCGGCTTTTTCCTGTACGACTAATATTCTGTCACGAATATCGTTCGGCAATTCGGTGATATCCGGAACCGGGAAACGACTGATCGGCATATTGGGCATCGGTCTATCTCCAACAATTATCTACTGAAACAACTGGCGGTGATCAATTCGAAACATCTCTGGTAAGTTCCGCCTTGCATTTTTCTGACCCGTCGCGGATTTTGTTCGGCTCTACATGGGCAGACAAACTGTAGGTCTCGCCAGCCTGGACGTAAATGCTCAGGTTATGCGTGTTCTTCGCGAACAGGCTTTCACGACACGTGACCAGTAAGACATGGCCACCTGGAGAAACTTTTATGGATGACGATGTGCTCGGAACCCGTTTGCCATCAACTTCCTCAATGACAACTGGCCTCGGGCTGAACAAAACTGTTGCACGAGATGCGGCCCTGATGATCGCGACCGATGAATCCGGCACATCTTCATTCTGGTAGGTTTCAGTCGTTCCGCAGCCTAGCATTGTGCAAGCACAGAAGATCGTGCCAATGTCGCGAAATCGGGTTGTGATCGCTTTCATGGCATGCATCGCATTGGCCTGGTCTAGTTTCCAGTGGCTGCGTGCAATCGATCCACAAAGTCAAAAACATCTTCGAACGAGTTGTAAAGAGGTACTGGTGCCACACGAATGACATTCGGTTCGCGCCAGTCAGAGATAACATTTTGTGCTTCGAGTGTCTCGAACACCGTTCTTGCATCCAACGTTCCATCGCGCACGACCAGTGACATCTGGCACCCACGTGCAGAGGAGGGCGTGATCGACTCGATTCGACCTGCAAAATCTTTCTGCAACAGAAAATCCAGGAATCCCGTCAGCAAAATGGATTTCTCCCGCAAGCGGTCAATACCCGCAGCAGTGAAAATGCTGAGCGATGCGATGACCGGCGCAAGCGCAAGAATGGGCGGATTGCTCAAGGCCCACAAGTCCGCGCCCTCGGCTGGCGTGAAAGTCGGTCCCATCTTGAAGCGAGTGGATGCCGCATGACTCCACCAGCCGAGCAATTGCTGCGTTCCGTCGGCGTTGAGGTGGCGAGAATGTACGAACGCACCCGCTATCGCGCCGGGTCCTGAATTCAAATACTTGTACGTGCACCAGGCCGCGAAATCCGGGCCCCATTTGTGCAACTCAAGCGGTATGTTGCCAACCGCGTGAGCAAGATCGAGTCCAATTTTGCAGCCGGTTTGTCGTGCCAAATCGCAAAGTTCCTGCATCGGCAAAACCTGGCCGGTGTAATACTGGACGCCCGGCAACAGCAGCAGGGCAATTTCATCACCGTTCTTATCGAGGATTTCCCGCAGATCCTCAATGACGAGAACCCCGTCAGAATCACGGGGCTTCCATTCAATAAGCGCATCGTTCGGGTCGTGGCCGTGCAATCGCAATTGGGACATGACCGCAAACCGGTCCGACGGGAATGCAGTCGACTCAATAACGATTTTGCAACGCTTGCCCTGTGGGCGGTAAAACGTCGTCATGAGCAGGTGTAAATTGACGGTCAGCGTATTCATCGCGACGACTTCGTGATGTTCACTGCCCGTTAATGCGGCGAATCCTTCAACCGCATTGAGGGGATACGAAAGCCACGGACGGCGTGCATGCAAATGCCCTTCTACACCCAGGTTGCCCCAGTCCTCCAATTCCTCGTTCACGTATTGGGTCGCTAGTTTTGGCTGCAAGCCGAGAGAATTGCCGCACAGGTAAATGCAGGACATGCCGTTTCGCTGTACGGGTATATTGAATTGTTCGCGGAACTCCGCCAGCGGATCGGCAGCATCCATCGTTCGTGCGTATTCTCTGCTAGCTTCGTAATTGCTCATGCCTGTCTCTCGTAGTCCGAACGCTTGAGATCCAGCCAGCGCAGCGCCGTGTCAGCCAGCAGCCAGTCATTCGTTTTCTGATCGAAATCCATGGACTCAATCAATTGTCCGGGGTGATGTTCGCCAAGTGGGAATGGGTAGTCGCTGCCGAGCGCAATGCACTCGGGTCCGAACATGTCGACAATGTATTGCAACATGGCCGGATCGTGAACCAGCGAATCGATGTAAAACCGGCCGATGTAATCACGTGGATTGCGATCATTGTCCGTTGCAACGATGTCGGGCCGTACATTAAAGCCGTGTTCAAGGCGCCCGATAATGCCTGGGAACGAACCACCGCCGTGTGCGAATGCGACACGTAGTCTTGGCAGTTTCTCGAACACGCCGCCGAAAATCATTGCGCAGATGGATAAAGCCGTCTCGGATGGCATTCCGAGAAGCCATGGCAGCCAATATTTCGCCAGGCGATCGTCGCCAAACATTTGCCACGGGTGCACAAATATTGCAGCACCTAAATCCTGTGCAGCTTCAAGTATGGGGAAAAGCGAGGGATCGTCGAGATTGCAGCCATTGACGTGCGATCCGATCTGGACACCCGGCATGCCGAGCGATCGGGTGCAACGCTCCAACTCGCGGATCGAGAGGTCGGCATCCTGCATCGGCAGCGTTCCTAGCCCAATGAATCGTCTGGGCTGGTCGTCTACGAGGCCTGCGATGTGGTCGTTGAGCAGTTTCGATAAATCGGCTGTGTCCTCGGGTTTGGCCCAATAACTGAACATGACGGGCACTGTAGAAAGTACCTGGACATCAACCTCTGTCGCGTCACATTCTGAAAGTCGCGTGCCGGCGTCCCAGCAATTTGGCTCGACGTCACGGAAATGTTTGCCATCAAGCATCATGTGAGCGCAGCCCGGCCCGTGATGTTCGAGCTGCATGAACCCGCCGTAGCCATATCGTTCACTCAGGTCCGGCCAGTTCTCCGGCAGAATGTGGGTGTGTATATCGATCTTCAACATTGGACGCGCGGGTATCAGTCCGGCTTTGCCATGACGGTGCCGCACTCCTTGCAAGTGCGATTTTCCTCGGAACTGAAAAATCGATCGAAGATGGGCGGCAATTGGGCAACGATGTCGCTGACATAAAGAGACTCTTCATAGAGTTTGTTGTTGCAGTTGTCACAGAACCACATGAAGCCATCGAGTTCTTCGGGCAAGCGCATTCGCTCGACAACCAGACCAATCGTGTTTTCGAAACGCTGCGGCGAATGCGGCACTTTGGGCGGCAATAACAGGATTTCGCCTTCACCGATTGTGATGCTCACGCGCTCCCCATCCTGCATGGTGTTCAGGACCATTTCACCTTCGAGCTGGTAGAAAAATTCAGGTCCTTCGTCGTAGTGATAATCTTTGCGAATATTGGGGCCGCCGACGACCATCACGATGAAATCGTTATCGACAAATACCTGCTGATTGCAAACCGGCGGTTTTAGGAGGTGTCGATGGTCATCAATCCATTGTTTGAAGTTAAACGCTACCAGGGACTGCATTGTAACGGCCTCGAAATGGTTAGTTGATACTCGCGATACACTTGAGTTCGATCGCGATCGGTGTGGGTAGCCGGTTGATTTCGACTGTCGTGCGGCAGGGGCCGTTTTCAACAGAAAAATATTCACCGTAAATTCGGTTGAATGTATCGAAGTCGCGAGGGATGTCTGTCAGGAACACGGTGACGTCAACCAGGTCGCGCCAATCCGCGCCAGCGCTGTCGAGCACGGCATTCACATTGGCGAAAACGGCGTGGCACTGAGCTTCAATGTCATAATCGATGACTGTGCCATCCTCATCAAACACCACACCCGGTATCGGGCCACCGTCAGCAGGACGTGGTCCGATACCAGAAAGGATCAGCAATTCGCCTACGCGGCGTGCATGCGGATAAGCACCCACCGGGGCGGGTGCCTCATCAGTACTGATGCTCTCGTCGCCTGTCATTCTTCACTCTCCTGATCGCGAGCAGGCTGCTAGTCTAACGTGTCAGGATAAGTGCGCAACAGTCCTTCGCTATTGGCATTCTATCTGTGTTGTGCGGGGTTTCCCGCTCAATTTGACCGCGCTTAGATGTCGACCCCACACACAACCGGAATCCAGGCAGATCAGATCAGGTCTGACGACCAGACCGAGGGCTGCCCAGTGACCAAAGACGATTCTCGTGCCGGCCCATTTCGGTTTGCGGACTTCAAACCAGGGCAGCAGGCCTTTGGGCGCCTTATCGGGAGGGCCATTGTAGGCAAGGTCCAGCCGATCGTCCTTGCGCACCATGCGCGCACGGGTCAATACATTAATAATGAATCGCAGGCGGTCACGCCGCTTCAAATCGCCTGACCACTGATCCGGGCGATCGCCGTACATGTGCTCCAGAAGGTCGATGTAGTTCTTGCCGACCAGTTCGGCCTCGACCTCGGCAGCGCGCCGCAGCGTTTTTTTCACGGACCAAACGCGAGGTAGTCCCGCATGAACCATCAAGGTATTCAGTTTCTTGTCGTAGTGCGCCAGGGGGCGATTGCGCAGCCAATCGAGCAACTCATCACAATCGTCCGCTCCGAGAACTTTCCACAGCGATCCGAAGTGGGCTTCCGTGTAGCGCACGCCATTTCCAAGTGCGAGCAAGTGCAGGTCGTGATTTCCCAGCACAGTGATGACCGCCTCACCCAGGTTCTTGACGAAGCGCAACGTTTTAAGCGATTTTGGGCCGCGATTGACCAGGTCACCCGTCAGCCAGAGGCGATCTTTGTCTGGGTCAAAATTGATCTTGTCCAGCAGACGCCGGAACGGGTCGTAACACCCCTGTAGATCCCCGATTGCGTAGATTGCCAATCGATTCTCCTGCGGAAATGTACGAACTAGCCCGGATTATTCATGAATAGTCCGGGCTAGTGAAGTAAGCCGGGTACGGCCAGTGTGAAGGCCGGTATCGGAGCGATAATCTTGACGCCGCTGTCGGATTGCATGTCATAGCGTCCCTGCATTGAGCCGACGGGCGTTTCCAGAACTGCACCACTCGAATAACGAAACTTCTCACCGGGATTCAAACGTGGTTGCTTGCCGACAACACCGTCACCGCTGACTTCTTGAACTTTTCCATTGGCATCGGTTATGACCCAGTGACGACGCATTAACCGCGCAGCGACGGTGCCACGATTTTCTATGGTAATGGTGTAGGCGAAAACATAACGGCCAATGTCCGGCTCCGACTGTTCGTCAATATAGTCGGTAGCAACTTCGATGTTGAAATCACTTTTCTCGTCCATTATTTTCCTGCAGACATGGCCCATTCAAAAAGAGCGGCTATTCTACCTGACTGGCTCCGCATTTGTTTGCCGATATTTTTAACACAGGGAATCAGTGTGCAGGCGATTTGCAAGCTCGACCCAGGTATCAATTGGCACTTCTTCGGCACGGGAACCAGGATTAATACCCACGCTCTCCATTTCGACCTCGGTAACATGTCCCTTTAGAGCATTACGTAAAGTCTTGCGGCGCTGTGAAAATGCCTGGGCGACCAAGGTAGACAGCGTCTTTGGATCATCGAGCAACAAGGTGTCGGCCGGCTTCGGGCGCATGCGAACAACCGCAGAAGTCACCTTGGGTGGCGGCGCGAACGCGGTCGGCGGCACTTCGAAAAGTGGTACGACCTCCATGAAACAGCCGAGCATAACGGTGAGTCGACCGTAACTCTTGTTGCCCGGTGAGGCGGCCATTCGATTGACCACTTCTTTTTGCATCATGAAATGCAAATCGAAAATGTTATCGCGGAATTCAATGAGTTTGAAAATAAGAGGCGTCGAAATATTGTAGGGAAGGTTGCCAACGATTCGCAGACGGCGTCCCAATGTTGAATAGTCGAATCGCAGCGCATCCGCTTCGTGCACAGTCACGCGTTCATCGTCCGCGAATCGACGACGCAATATGGGAACCAGGTCGCGATCGAATTCAATGGCATGTAACGAAGCAGGGAATCGTGACAAGGGAATCGTGATTGCACCCTGTCCTGGACCAATCTCAACAAGAATGTCGCCCTTTTGCGGTGCAATGGCGGCGACAATCTGGCTGATAACAGCCGGGTCAATCAGGAAATGTTGGCCGAATCGTTTACGTGCCTGATGCTTGCCATTCACTGTGATGCCAGTTTGGCCGCAAGTTCGATTGCTGCAATCATGCTACCGGTATTCGCCTTGCCGCTGCCGGCAATATCCAGCGCTGTGCCGTGATCCACGGACGTTCGAATGATCGGCAATCCAAGCGTGACATTCACGGCTGTGCCGAAGCTTGCGTACTTCAATACCGGCAGCCCCTGGTCGTGATACATCGCGAGCACCGCGTCGGAACGTCCGGCGGCCGGTGTGAACGCCGTGTCAGCCGGCAACGGTCCACGCAGATTCAAGCCTTTTTCCCGAAAGGCCGCGATGACCGGCGCAATAACGTCCATGTCTTCGCGCCCCAGGTGGCCACCTTCACCTGCATGTGGGTTGAGTCCACAAACAACGATTTCCGGATCACTGATGCCGAACCGGCTTTGCAAATCCAGATGTAATACCTCGATGACCGCCTCCAGTCGCTTCCGCGTGATGTAGGCAGGGACTTCTGATAAAGGCATGTGGGTACTGGCGAGCGCCACCCTCAGATCACCACCGACCAACAACATGACCGGTACTTCTGTACCGGTCAATTCTGCGAGGTACTCGGTGTGGCCGGAAAAATCAAAGCCGCCCTCGTTGATCGTGCTTTTCTGCAAGGGCGCCGTGACCAGTCCACAGAAAATGTCTTTTTGACAAGCATTGGCGGCCATGCGTAATCCGAGCAGCAACGCCTCCGCGTTGGCTGGATTCGGCGTGCCGCACACATCAGAAGCTGGCATTTTGTGTGGCCATACGCGCAACGAGTCGGCGGGAATCGCTCTACTTCGCGGTTCCGTTGGATCGAATTCCACAATCGAGAGTTTCTTGCCCAGACGAGTCGCGCGATGAGCAAGCACGTCCGGGTCGGTAATAATTACAACATGTTGGGCCCAATCCGAATTGACGAGGGCCAGGCACAGTTCCGGGCCGATGCCCGCAGGCTCACCCGCCGTAATGGCAAGAGGTGCTTGGAGGTCGATGATGTTCACCGCTTTGTCATGAGCGAAGGCGGGCTCGTCGCCCGCAGAAAATCAAATGCGTTTCTCGACAAACGCCTCATCGCGAATTCGACGAACCCAAAGTTCGGACTCATCGTTGAGTTTGCCGTTACGAATTTTCTCGACACAGCTAGCCTCTTTGAGTTCTTCGGTGTTGTCGTATGTTCTGCGTCCGGTAACTTCGATAAGGTGCCAGCCAAATCGAGACTTGAAAGGCTCGGACATGGTGCCGATTTCGAGATCGTTCGCAATTTTCTCGAATTCCGGCACAAAAGTCCCCGGACCGGACCAGCCCATTTCGCCACCAGTATTTGCCGATCCCGGATCGTCCGACAAGAGTTTTGCAACAGCGGCGAAATCGTCACCCTCAAGAATCTGCTCGCGGGCATCATCGAGTTTTTGCTTCGCCGTATCATCGTCAATAATTTCGTTGGGCGTTACGAGAATATGCCGAACCTCCATTTGTTCGATCTCACTGCGTTGGATAGTGCCGCGAATTTCGTTGACCTTGACCAGGTGAAACCCACTAACAGCCCGGACCGGTGCCGAAAACTCACCTTCGCTGAGTGGGCCGACCACATCTGAAAAAAGCGTTGGAAGCTGGTCGCCTTTGCGCCAACCCAACTGACCTCCCTCGAGTCCGGTTTGGCTGTCTGAGTGGCGCACCGCCATTTCACCGAAGTCCGCCCCATCGAGCAATTGCTGGTACACATCATTGGCTTCAACTTCCGCCTCGTCAAATTGCTCCGCAGTCGCCGCATCTGGAACTGAAATCAGTATGTGTGCCAGGTTGAATTCGGAGTCGGAGATGACGTTGTCGGCGAGATCGGCTATGCATGTTTCGATCTCCCGCGGTGACACGGAAATTCGGCCAACGACATCGATCTGGCGAAGCTGCTCAAGTATGAGCTGCGTACGCATGTCGTTCCTGTACACGCCGTAATTAATTCCTTCTTCGGCGAGTTTTTCAGGCAGTTGCTCAAACGTCATTCCATTTTGCCGCGCAATACGATCCAGAGTCTCGTTAAGCTGCTGATCGGAGATCTGTATGCCGATTCTGTCGGCCCGTTGCAACTGCACCTCTTCGACGATCAGCTGCTCCAGAACTTCCTCTTCAAGGATGTCCTGCGGCGGAAGCTGCAACCCTTGCGCGCTGGCCCGCTCCCTGATCGTTTCGACCTGCTGGATTAGCTGGCTTTTCAGAACGATACCTTCGTTGACGATAGCTGCGATGCCATCGAGCAGCGTGCCAGTTTCGGAGAGTTCATCTGCCGCGCAGTTTAGAGCGGAGAAAAAACCGAAAAAATATGTTAAGTAACGGAATTTATTCATAAAAGTTGTCATTCAAAGTCGCGCGAGTAGCCAAGAATACCACGTTCCAAAAGCCTGTCAGTGCTGTCGCCAACACTTGTCAGGCCCTTAAGCACGAGCTGTATGCCAAATGAGGAATCCTCGATTCCGTCGCGCGTGGAGACGTAACGCCGATAAACCATCCTGAAGCCCCAGCAGCAGCTTTCGTATTCGAGCCCGGCAAATCTTTCCAGCGGCTGGGCATCGCGCAGCGAATAATTGAACCGGCCGACGAAATTCCAGGATTGTGTGAGCGGCCACGACCACGAAACATCTGACTGTTCAAGAGAGTCTCTGCGGAATCGGTAGGCCAGGTTCAAAACCTTGTTCGCGCCAGGGCGATATTGCAGTGCGACTTCTGAACGCGTGGTGCCGGTTCGGTCATTAGCCCATTGATGTCCGATATCGAAACTGAAATTCTTATATAGAAGGACACGCAATTCGGCGATGTAATCCGATGATTCGCTGTTGATCATCGACTGGCCCGGCAACGTCACACCTTGCTCGCTCAGGTACAAAGCCTGGCCGATCGTCGCAGTAATCACTTCCTTGCCGGTATCGGCGTCCATCAATCGGGTTGTAATGCCAAAACTGAGTTGGTCGGTGTCAGCGATACGATCGACACCCAGGAACCGGTTGGTCCGAAACAACTGCACCAGATTCAGGTCCGGTTCAATCGTGTCGAATACCGGTAGTCCGGATTGTTCCCGATACGGGACATGTACATACAGGATCCGTGGTTCGAGAGTCTGAATGCGCTTGTTCGATGATCCTACCGCGCGTTCCAGAATCATGCCGATATCGATACTCGATATTGGCACTGTCCGGGTCGATTTCTCCGCCTCACCGGGTGCTGTGTTTTCCAGGGAATACTGGGTGTAGTCCAGGGCAATCGTTGGTTTCAGGAACCACCCCGGCCGTCGCATATCCCATTCAACCTTCGGCCGGGTATTGAACCGCCATCCGGTGGTGCCAACGTCACGATCGAAATATACAAGTTCACCGTCAATGCTGTAACTCAAGCCAAGTGGATGGCTCGGCAAGGCTGCGGATGCGTACAACTGCGGCAATCGCCGATAAGGCCGATCGACCTCGGCAATCGATTCATCGATCGTTTGGTAGTCCTGCACTCTGCCCAGAAAGGACCAGTCATCGGTGTAGTAGTCGAACAATGCGCTGCGATTCAGGTTGGTGATACTGGTCGTGCTCAGGCTGCCACCCAGGTCTTCGAAGTAGTTGCCGTCGGACGTTTCGCGGTAGTCAATCAGGTTGCGCCAGCCGTTGTCGAACAGGGTGCGATGTTTGAACAGGAAATATTGACGCGTGTCACCGAAAATACGGTCATCCGAGAGGTATTCGAATTGCGCCAGGCCATCATTTCTTCGCGTGAGATAGCGAAACTCGGTGCCAATTTGCAGGCCGCGTTCCGTTAGCAGTCGAGGAGTGAGCGTCGCATCGTATTTCTCGGATATGTTCCAGTACCACGGCACCCGAATCTCATTGCCGCTGCGACCTGCACCGCCGATTTCGGGTGCAAGAAGGCCGGTCTTTCGCGCATCGCCCAGCGGGAAAGTCAGTGTCGGCGTGTACAGGATCGGCACACCCTTAAATCGAATGGCGACCTTCTTGGCCGTGCCGACACCTGCACGGGTATCCAGAGTTATGTCCGCGGCCTCTAGCAGCCAGTCGTTTGAACCGGGCGGGCAGGTTGTATATCGCACCGTACCAAGGCTCAGCGTACCTTCCCGGGAAATTTCGATCCTGTCAGCTGAACCGCGGGAGCCGCCCTGGCCCAGTTGAAACTCGGCACCCTCAAAGAGAATGCGTCCGGTCGAATAATTCAATTCCGCTGAATTACTGGTGATGCTCGTGGCTGGATCTTCGTAGCGCACTTTGCCACGCAATTCCAGTGACTGGCTTGTTGGATCGTAGTCTGCGGTTTCGGCTCCGGCCAGCCTGTCGCCACGGCGTATCAGCACGCCACCGGACATTGATACTCGTGGGTTCGCACCGACAAAAGCGTCGATACTCCCGGCCTCGAACGTAACCGCATTGTCAGCTTCATTGCTGGCTTGACTCAGGAACAGCTCTTCGCCCAGCCTGGTCGCGTCCGGGGCGACACAAATCTGGTTCTGCTGCGCAAGGAGAGGAGGCGCGACCAGCAGTAAGGATACGCCGGCAATTAAAGGGGAGAATTTGGGCAAACCGCTATCGACTTTCTGGCATCATTTGATCGATTATTATGAATCGGGGCAGGATGTTACGCGCAAAAGATGTTATCGGCTATCACGATTTGCTACCTTCGCACAGTTCCATAGACCCATCAATGCGCCGATGTTGCAATTTTTTCGCCGAACACCGGGCTCAAATCAGAAGGAGGCAGCGATAAGCACGCAAAATCAAGAGGACGAATCCCGATTGACCGAACTGAATGACTGGTTGGTGGGCGTCACCGGAATCACCGACATTGATCTGCGGCCCGCATCCAGCGATGCCAGTTTTCGGCGCTATTTTCGCGTTCAACTCGGGGATGCGACTCGCATTGTCATGGACGCGCCGCCGCCGCAGGAAGATTGCAGGCCCTTCGTTGAGATTGCAGGATTCCTGCAGGAAATGGGATTGAATGGGCCCGAAATACTGCACGCTGATCTGGAGCGCGGATTTTTACTTATTTCAGATCTGGGCCAACGACAATACCTCGACGAACTTTCGGCGAATCCTGCATCCGCTGACAGATTGTATGAGGATGCGATAAGGGCCCTGACAACGCTGCACAGCAAGGGCGCAGACTTCCACAGCAAATTGCCCGATTACGGCGAGGCCTTGCTGGGTTTCGAGATGTCGTTGTTTCATGACTGGCTGTGCGAACGCCATTTGGGTCTGAAATTCAGCGCAGATGATGAACGGCAATGGACGGAATGTTGCCAGATCGTGGTTCGCAGTGCGCTGGCGCAGCCGGCAGTCTTCGTCCATCGCGATTACCATTCGCGCAACCTCATGCTGGCTGCGCAAAGCAACCCCGGCATCCTCGACTTTCAGGATGCTGTTGTGGGCCCACTGACTTACGACCTGGTTTCATTACTGAAAGACTGTTATATCCGCTGGCCTGCAGAGCGAGTGCGTGCCTGGGCAATGGATTTCCATGCAGCACTCGATCCAGAGGCAAAAATGGGCCTGGGCAGCGCATCGTTTCTGCGCTGCTTCCACTTGATGGGCGTGCAACGACATTTGAAAGCAGCGGGTATTTTTGCGCGACTACTGCACCGCGACGGCAAGCCCGGCTACATGAAGGATGTACCCCGTACGTTGCAATATATTGTGGATGTCGGTCGGCAATATCCGGAGATTCAATTTCTTGCAACCCTGATCGAAGAGCGCTGTCTGCCGGCGCTTGAAGGGCAAACATGATCGCCATGATTCTTGCGGCCGGCCGTGGTGAGCGATTGCGACCGATTACCGACACAGTTCCGAAGCCCCTCGTCGAAGTTGGCGGCATCAGCCTTTTGGAAAGGCATCTGCAGGCTCTTGCGGATGCTGGTGTAACAACGGTGGTCATTAATCTGGGCTGGCTCGGTGAGCAGATTGTTGAGCGAGTGGGTTCCGGCAGGAAATTCGGCCTGCAGGTTTGTTACAGCCCGGAGTACGAGCAGATTCTTGAGACCGGTGGTGGCATACGTCGCGCCCTGCCGATGCTGGGTAGAGATCCTTTCTGGGTGGTTAACTGCGACATTGTCACCGACTTTGTCCTGCCCGAATTAACCCTGGCGGACGACTGCCTGGGTCATCTTGTCCTGGTACAGACACCCAAGGACAAATCAGGCGGTGACTTCGATCTTGTCGCTGGCAGGATATGCAACGCAGAGAATCCGCTGTACACGTTCAGTGGTATTGCCTGTTATCGCCCCGAATTTTTCGTGCAACAGGCGGTGGAACGATTTTCTGTTGTGCCGCTCTTGCGCCAGGCAGCGGATCGGCGACAACTGAGTGGCGAAATTCATGCAGGGCAGTGGGCGGACGTTGGATCACTGCAAAAACTGGACGACATCAATTCCAGTCATAATTGATCGTGTCTCACCGTCTTGCGGGCATCCATGCCGAGATGACGCAGCAGGTGTCCGGAAATTCTCGATTCAATGTCTGCACGGTCAGCCGTGACGCCCAGTTTGCGCAAGTCGGTGACTTCCAGGTCTCGAAAACCGCAGGTATTGATACGCGAAAAAGGTTCGAGATCGACATCAATGTTCAACGCCATGCCGTGATAGCTCGCGCCGCGCCGTATTCTCAGACCGACACTTGCCAGTTTTCTGCCCGCAACATAGACCCCCGGGGCATCCGCTCGACTGGCCGCTTCAAGGTCAAATTCGGCTGCCAGATCGACCACGCTTTGCTCGAGCGCCGTGACGAGTGCGCGAACGCCTGTCCCGCTGCGCTTGAGGTCAAGCAGCGGGTAGATCATTAGCTGGCCGGGTCCGTGGTAAGTCACCTGGCCGCCTCTGTCTATCTGTACTACCGGTATGTCGCCCGGTGCCAGAAGGTGTTCACGACTGGCATTCAATCCCAGCGTAAAAACAGGCGGGTGTTCCGTAAACCAGATTTCATCGTCGGTGCTTGCGTTGCGCTCTTCGGTGAATTGCTGCATGGCACGCCATAACGGTTCGTAGTCTCGTCGTCCGAGCGAACGAATGTTGATTGCGGCGATGCCGGACACCGGTTCAGGCAGTGTCAAAGTGCCACCAGGATTTCTTCGTCCGCCGTGAGATCCTGGTAGATGTCATCCAGCTGTTGCTGGCTGGTTGCTTCGATTGTAATTGTCACGGAGACGAAGTTGCCTTTGCGGCTGGCTGCCTGCCGCACAGCGTCATCACTGATGTCACCGGCGTGCCGTCCGACAATTGAACGCGCAGCCTCGTGAAAGGCGGCATGATCGCGGCCCATTATCTTGATCGGGAACTGACAAGGAAACTCGAGGATCGCCTTGTGCTCCAGAATGTCCTTGTCGTCAGTTGTCATTGTTCACGATGCCGACCTCACTCAAACCAGAGTTGCACGCCGTCTTTCGTTCGCTGCCACAACGAGCCGGCCGGATTCTCCTCGAGCGCTCGCAGGGGTTCGTTTATGAGTGTATCGCCGTTAAGTGTAACTTCAAGGTTGGCAAGAGGTTGCCCCATTGCAACCGGACCCTCAATGATCGCCGGCATGTGGAGCACTGATTCGACATCGTCGAAACTGCCGCGGGGTATGGTAATGTAAAGATCTGCGGCGACGCCGAGTTCGGTCGTTTCTTTTTGCGCCTTCCAGATTCTGGCGTCCGCAACTTTTTCGCTGGCACGGTACAGCAGGCGCGTTTCGAAAAATCGAAAGCCATAATTCAGCAAGGCATGACTTCCATCGATGCGCGCTTTGGCACTCGCCGTTCCCATTACGACCGAGATGATACGCATGCCATCGCGTTCAGCGGATGACACGAGGCAATAACCCGCCTCATCGGTGCTGCCGGTTTTCATGCCATCAACGCTGTCATCGCGGAATAACAAGGCATTGCGGTTTGGTTGCAATATGCCGTTGTATTCGTATTCCTTGAGCGAATACCAGCGATAGTATATCGGGAATTCATTAATGATGGCTTGCGCAAGTGTTGCCAGGTCCCGTGCCGTCGAGTAGTGGTTTTCGCTCGGGAGGCCGGTAGAATTTTGAAATTGGCTCGAATGCATGCCTAGCGCTACGGCGTACTGGTTCATCATTTGTGCGAACACCGATTCCGTCCCGGCAACGTGCTCGGCGAGCGCCACACTGGCATCGTTGCCCGATTGCACAATCATCCCGAGCAACAGTTCCTCGACGCTGACCTGGGTGTCGACTTCAATAAACATGCGTGATCCCGGCGTACGCCAGGCTTTCTCACTCACGGTCACCTGGTCTTCAAGGCTGATTTGACCCTCTTTGAGTGCGACGAACACGGCATATGCCGTCATGAGCTTGGTCAGGCTGGCTGGCGCGAGGCGAGTGTCAGGCTTAAGGGATGCGAGTTCGTTACCGGTGTTGTTATCGATCAGTATATAACTTTTTGCACCGATGATCGGTGGCGCAGGGGTAGGCATTTTCTGCGCAAGAGCTGGCGAAAGGGCCGCAGTGGATAAAATGACGAACAATATTAATGAGTTAATTGATTTGATAGGCATTATATAAAAGTGTGTCTGAATGGAAGGCGCACATTGTAACGCCTTGAAGAAGAAATGGGTGTCCGGCCTTACTCCGTGATCAGGTGCGATTCGCTGATGCCGATTCGCTGCAGTTGGGTGACCACCAGGTCGTACTGATCGACACCTGCAATCGGGCCTATTCGTACGCGATACAAGGCGGGCGAACGCCCCGACTCCTCGTGCACGAAAGCCGTGCTGATGCCGTGTTCGAGCAGCAGACTCAAACGCCTTCCGGCGTTGTTTTTGTCACCGAACGCCCCGACTTGTACAAAAATTCTGTTGGCCGATTTCTGCGGTGCATTCTGCCCAGCGGTATTGCCAACACTCCGGGTAGTCTGCTGAGGCCACGGTGGCTTATCGAAGCTGATTGCCGTGACTTCGACAAGGCTGGTTCCGTCCTTGATCATGTCGAGTTTCAAAGCAGCCGAGTACGACAAGTCAATGATCCGATTATCTACAAACGGCCCGCGATCATTGACGCGAACAACAATAGTTTTGTTGTTCTTGAGGTTGCGAACCTTGACGAATGAGGGTAGCGGCAGCGTCTTGTGCGCTGCCGTCATTGCATGCATGTCATAGGGTTCCATGCTTGATGTCGGCTTGCCATGAAACCCTGTGCCGTACCAGGACGCGACACCGCGTTCCTGGTATCCGTAGCTTGAGGGCATGACCGTATATTGAGTACCGAAGACTTCGTAATTCGGGCCGTTGCCGTAGCGGCTGCGTGGCTCCTTGTGCGGCACTGGATCGCTGGGCAGATCCGGAGGAATCGCACTTCCACTTCGAGGTGCCCCATCGCTGCTTTTTTGACTGGCGCAACCTGCAAGCGCAAGCAGCAGGAATCCGACCAGCAAACGATCAGGAGTCGTCACGGCCTACCTCAAGCGCAATTTCCTGTCCGAGTTGATGCACGGCAAGTGCATACATAACGCTGCGGTTGTATCGGGTGATGACAAAGAAATTGTGAAAACCGACCCAGTGCTCGTCACCGTCCTTGCCTTCCAGGGTGAGCAGCTGGCTTTCGTGATCAGCAGGCATGCCGGTCGAGAACATGACGCCCTGCGTGCTCAAAGAGTTGACTGTCTCGGTCGCCTGCAGAATATTCTTGGGCGGGGTCCCGCTCCAGGCGGGTCCCAGCGTTGCCCGGGTCACGACATCGTTGTTTGCCTGCCAGCCGTGTTTGAGGAAATAATTAGCAACGCTGCCTATGACATCCTGCCAGTTATTCCAGATATCGCGCTTGCCGTCGTCGCTTGAGTCCACAGCGTAGGCTCTGTAGCTGCTGGGCATAAATTGCGGCGCGCCCATCGCACCGGCATACGACCCTGTTGCATCGACAACGTCCATACTTTCTTCGCGTACAAGTAATAGAAATTGTTCCAGCTCTCCGGTGAAGAATTTCGAGCGTGGCGGATAGTCGAAGGCCAGCGTCGCAAGCGCATCAAGCACACGGTAATTGCCGGTAATGCGCCCAAAAAAAGTTTCCACGCCAATAATTCCGACAAGAATTTCCCGGCTGACACCGGTTTCCTCACTGATTCGTTGCAAATCTTCACCGTGTTCTCGCCAGAAATCGGCGCCTGCCGCGATACGTTTCTCTTTCAGGAAAATGTTGCGGTAGGCCTGCCAGGTAAGCATTTTTTCGGCCGGCCTGCTGATGGCATCGAGAATAGACTGATGGGATTTGGCCTCTTTCAACGCACTCAGCAGGATTGTTCGATCATAGCTGTGCTCCTCGACCATCTTATCGATGAATTTCTGCACATCGGGGCGCTCGACGTCGATTGCCTGTGCAAACTGGGCGAAGATTGAAAGCGATAGTGTTATTGATAACAGCCTTAAGGTCATAGCAGCGCGTGTCAGTGAGGGAGCAATTTACGATTTGAATGAATAGACATCAGAATACCGAATCCAGCCATTAGGGTCACCATCGACGTGCCGCCGAAACTAACCAACGGCAGCGGAATGCCAACCACAGGAACCAGGCCCGTGACCATCGCGGTATTCACAAATACATAGACAAGGAATGTGAGGCTAATACTCCCCGCGAGAAGCCGGGAAAATGAATCCTGTGCCTGCGTTGCAATATAAAGACCCCGGCCAACGACAAAAACATACAGGGCCAGCAGGCTCAATACGCCAAACAAGCCGAGTTCCTCGCCCATGACCGCAAAAATGAAGTCAGTATCGCGTTCCGGCAGAAACTCCAGTTGGGCCTGGCTGCCGTTGGTCCAGCCTTTGCCGAACAAACCGCCAGAGCCGATCGCGATTTTTGACTGGATGATGTTATAGCCAGCACCGAGCGGGTCCGAGTCGGGATTCAGCAGAGTCAGTACGCGTTGCTTTTGATAATCCTGCATGAAATGCCACAATGCCCACGCTCCGGGTACAGACAGCAACATCAGTGACATCATCAGGCGTATCGACATGCCGGCCAGCACGATAACCAGGATTCCGGACGCGGCGATCAGAAGTGCAGTGCCGAGATCAGGCTGCACTGCGATCATGTAGGAGGGTATGGCGATCAGCACCGCAATAACCATCAACTGGCCGCCGTTGGGAGGCAGCTGTCGGTCGTGCAGGTACCAGGCAGCCATCATCGGCACGGCGAGCTTCATGATTTCGGATGGCTGAAAACGAATGCCGATGTCCAGCCAGCGCTGTGCCCCCTGGCCGACTTCCCCGAGAATCAGGACGAGGGACAGCAGGCCGAGACCAAAGAGAAATGCCCAGGGCGTCCAGCGGCGCATCAATTCCGGCGGGAACTGGGCAACGACTACAAGGGCAACAATCGCGACACCCAGCCTAGCGACTTGTTGCAGCCAAAGATTCATGTTCTGGCTTACAGCGCTGTACAGTACAAAAAGGCCGAGGCCACTGATCAACAAAAGGCCGCCCAGCAGAGGTCCGTCGATATTGAGTCGGCGCATCAGATTTCCCATGCCACCCAGCGGAGCAACTCCGCTGTCGAGGAGTCGCTGGGTATCGCTAAAGCGCATCGATTTCCACTCCGAGATGCCGATCCATCATTGCGCGCGCCATCGGACCTGCTACCGAACTTCCACTGCTGCCATTTTCGACAATGACGGCGACGGCTATCTGGGGGTTTTCCAGCGGTGCGAAAGCGATAAACAATGCGTGATCGCGAAGACGCTCGATCAAATCTTCCTGTTCAAAACTTTCATCCTGACCCACCGTAAAAACCTGGGCGGTGCCGCTTTTGCCGGCCATTTCGTAGGGCGCACCCCTGCCAACTGCGCGGGCAGTTCCTCGCGGGCCCTGCATCACGTCGTGCATCGCACCAATAACGCTGCTCCAGTAGAATTCATTGTCGATGTCGACAGGGGGTAGCGGTTCTGGTGCAATATTCGTCCGTTCTCCGGTCAATGGATCCTCGATCGCGGTAACGAGATGTGGCTTGAATCGCTTGCCACGGGTTGCCAGTGCGGCAGTTGCGGCGGCAAGTTGCAGTGGTGTCGCGGTCATGAAGCCCTGCCCGATGGCCGCAATGACGGTTTCACCCGGAAACCAGACTTGATCCGCTCGCTCCCGGAATGCGCTGCGCTTCCAGGCAACTGACGGGACCAGACCCCCCAGTTCGCCTGTCATATCGATCCCTGTCGTTTGCCCGAGACCAAACTGGGTCAAATACTTGTGCATTCTGTCGATGCCGATGTCGCGACTGATTTCATAAAAGTAAACGTCACAGGATTGTGCGATTGCGTCGTGCAGATCGACTTCGCCGTGCCCTTCGCGGCGCCAGTCGCGGTACCGGTGGGTGCTGCCCGGCAGGGTGTAATAGCCGCGGCAAAAAGTTCGACGCGTGAGGTTTGTTGCGCCCACTTCCAAAGCGGCAAGTGACAGCATGGGCTTGATTATCGATCCGGGCGGGTAGGTGCCGCGGACAGCCCGATTGAACAAGGGTTGGTCGACGTTGGTCTGCATAGCGCGGAACTCACTCGAGGTCATACCCACTGTGAATACGTTTGGATCGAACGACGGTGCACTAACCAGGGTCAGGATCTCACCATTCTGCGGGTTAATTGCGACGATTGAGCCGCGCTTGCCTTTTAGCAAATCAGTCGCAAGAAGCTGCAGGTCGAGATCAATGCTGAGGTGGAGATTTGAACCAGGGCTGGGTTTTTCTGCCTCCAGAAAAGCATTTGCCGCATCGCGCGGCTCCATGGATACCTGACGTCCGCGAGCATTGGTGACGATCTGCTGGTAGCCCGGGTCGCCGTGCAGGCTTTCTTCATGAAATAATTCAATGCCAGTCTTGCCGGTGTGTGCGGTACCCGCGTAAGAGGCTTGGTCGAGGCGCTTCAAATCATTGACGCTGATCGCCCCGACGTAACCGATAGCGTGCGCGGTGCTTTCGCCGTATGGATAATGACGCGCCAGCCTGAGTTTGAAATCAACGCCCGGGAAACGCGGCCGCATGACGGCAAATTTGGCGATTTCCTCGTCGCTCAGGCGAAACCTCAGTGTCAGTGGCTTGAATCGCGGACCGTCTTTGGAGTTGGCGATGAAATCGGGAATATCCTTTTCTTCGATGAGATCGAGTTGTGCCAGTCGGAAGAGAGTATCTTCCATGTCCTCGATCTGCTCGGGAACAAGCTCAAGCTGATAAGTGGGCAAGTTTTCCGCCAGGACCCGACCGTGACGATCGAAGACGAGGCCACGATTCGGTGCAATGGCTTCGATCCGGATCCTGTTGCCCTGGGATCGTGCCGAGAATTGTTCGTATTCGATCACCTGCAACTGGATCAGCCTGGCAATCACCAGTCCGAGTAACACCACGCCGACCACGGACGACCATCCGACGCGTGCGACAAACATATTGCGCTCCGAGCGGTGATCCTTGATCGGTGCGATAAGACTCATGGCTGCTTAATGAGCTCTTGTCCGGTAGGGCACGGTCTGTAATACCAGATTGACCAGTGGCCAGATGAGAGCACCCGTTATTACGGGTCCCCAGTAGGCACTCAATGGTGTCTGGATACCAATCACACCGTTTATCCAGAACAGGATGAATTTGTAGATTGCCAGCATTGGAATAAGGGTCAGGGCCATCTGTGACACCGGGTACAAACGCAGCTGCAAATGAAATTTGACGGTCAGGTAGACAATCAGACTCAGCGCCAGTGCATGCTGGCCCAACAGCGTCCCATAGGACACGTCCAGTACGATGCCGACTAACCAGGCATAGCCCACGCTGTACTTTTGCGGCAAGTTCATTGACCAGAATATGATTGTTAGCACGACCCAGTCCGGCCGGTAGGGGGCCGCCCAATCCGGCATCGGCGCCATTGCCAGCATCAGCGCAACAACGATCGATAACAGGATCGGAATCGGTCGCGATGACCGGTCCCTACTCATCGACTATCTCGCTTTCTGTGTTTGCCCGGGTCGACCATACAAGCATGATCTCTCGAATCTGGTTCAACGCAGCTGCAGGACGGGCCGACACCTGTGCAAAGGATTCCTCCGGGATAAACGTGACTTTATCGACAACGGCGACCGGATACCCGGCCGGAAATGCACCGCCCAGCCCTGAAGTTACGAGTAAGTCGCCTTCCCGGATGTCGGCATTATTGGCGAGGAACGGCAGGTCGAGTCGATCAAACTCGCCCGTGCCCATGGCAATTGTCCTTAGCCCGGTCCGGTTTACCTCCACCGGCAAAGCGTGATCCGGATCGCTGATCAGCAGAGCCTGTGAAGACATGAGGCCAGTCTGGATTATCTGTCCGACAACACCGTTCGCGTCCACGATGGTTTGGCCATCATAGACGTCGTGTCGGGTTCCCTTGTCGATAATAATTGAATGCCTGAAAGGGTTCGGGCTGACGGACAGGATTTCGGCAACACGGATCTGGTCGCGTACGCGAGTGGTCGCATCGAGCATTGCGCGCAGGCGGGCATTCTCCGCTTCGAGTGCTGCATAACGTTGCAGTCTTGCATCCGTCAACAATCGTTCAGTTTTCAGCCGGCTGGATTCTTTCAGCAGTTCCTTGCGCTCGGTGGTCGTTTCATCTATCCAACGCCAAAAAGCAATCGGTGCGTCAACAATGACCCGCAACGGGTAAACGGTTGCACTGAGCGCTCGACGGGCCGTATCGAGGTGGTTTTCGCGCTGGTCGATTATGAGCAAGGTAAGACTCAGGCCGCAGAGCAACAAAAACCGGACGCCAAGCGCAGTGGGCCGCGAAGAGTGTCGCTGACTTTCTGTTCCGACGGCCATCAGCTGTTTCCGGGCTTACTCAGGGTCTGGGCGCGCGGTGGCCACACGACATCGGATTACTCGAGGCCGAAAACGGCCGGTCCGTGTTCATCGATCAATTCGATAACACGCCCACCGCCACGCGCGACACAAGTGAGGGGGTCGTCCGCAATTACGACCGGTAGCCCGGTCTCCTCCATCAGCAGCTTGTCAATACCGCGCAACAGCGCCCCGCCGCCGGTCAGTACAATGCCGCGCTCGGCGACATCGGCTCCCAGTTCCGGGGGTGTCTGCTCCAGTGCTTCTTTGACCACACCGACGATTCCCTGCAGCGGTTCCTGCAGGGCTTCCAGAATTTCGTTGCTGTTCAAAGTAAAGCTTCTCGGTACACCTTCAGACAGGTTACGACCTTTGACAGATATTTCATTGACTTCCTGTCCTGGAAAAGCCGAACCGATTTCATGCTTGATGCGCTCGGCGGTGGCTTCACCAATCAAAATTCCATAATTTCGACGTACGTAATTGATGATCGCCTCGTCGAAGCGGTCTCCACCGATGCGAATTGAGGCCGCGTAAACGATGCCATTGAGCGAAATGACCGCGACTTCCGAAGTGCCGCCGCCGATATCGAGGACCATCGAGCCGCGTGCCTCGTTGACGGGCAAGCCCGCACCGATGGCTGCAGCCATTGGTTCCGGAATCAAGTGGACTTTGCGCGCTCCTGCTCCTTCAGCGGATTCGCGAATTGCGCGACGTTCCACTTGGGTCGAACCGTAAGGTACGGCAATCAAAACCCGGGGGCTGGGTCGAAAATAACGCGATCCATGCGCCTTGCGAATAAAATGCTGCAGCATCTTTTCCGTGATGGTGAAGTCTGCGATGACCCCGTCTTTTAGCGGCCGGATCGCAGTAATGTTGCCTGGCGTGCGTCCCAGCATGTTTTTGGCTTCCATGCCAACGGCTTCCACCACGCGTCCGCGCCCGACGTCCTCGCGAATAGCGACGACCGATGGCTCGTCCAGCACGATTCCGTGGCCGCGAGAGTATATTAGTGTGTTGGCAGTGCCGAGATCGATCGACAAATCTTCGGAAAAATAGCCTAAAATATTTTTGAACATGCAGTAGTAGGGTCCAGGGGTTCAAATCAACGGTGTAATCTATCAATGCGCAGGACTTTGAGCAAGGTCGTGTGTATCATTGCGGCCGCTCGATTATACGCAGACAGCAACAAGAAAATATTGGGAAGTTTTCGTGTCTTTAAGTAAAGATCAGGTAAACGATATCGCGAAGCTCGCGAGGCTCACGATTGACGCCAATGAAGTGGACGATGTTGTCGATAAGTTGTCGCGAATTGTGGCTTTTGTGGATCAGTTGCAGGCCGCGCCAACCGACGGGGTTGTGCCAATGGCCCATCCCCTGAATACCAGTCAGCGACTTCGACCCGATACGGTCACGGAGAGCGATGAGCGGGATCGGTATCAGGCGAATACATCCAGCTTGCGCGATGGCTTCTATGTAGTGCCAAAGGTCATCGATTAATCGTGAGCCAGGTCAATGCTGCACTGCATTTGCGCACGCTTTGCGAACTTCGCGCCGGCTTGAGAGACGGTGAGTTTTCGGCAACGGAGCTGACCGAGGCACTTTTGTCGCGTATCGATAGTGCGGGCAGTGAGCTGAATGCATTTATTACCCTGACCGGCGAGCAGGCGCTCGCTACTGCCAGGGATGCGGACAAAGCGCTTGCCCGGGGCGGTGATGTGGGTCCGCTGACCGGCCTGCCGATCGTGCATAAGGATCTTTTTTGCACGCGTGGCGTTCTCACGACCTGCGGCTCGCATATCCTGGATACATTTGTGTCGCCCTACGACGCGGCAGTAGTGGAGCGACTCGCCAATGCCGGGGCCGTAATGCTCGGCAAATCGAACATGGATGAATTCGCGATGGGTTCGTCGAATGAGACCAGCTATTTCGGTGATGTCAAAAATCCCTGGGACCTCAGCCTGTCGCCGGGCGGATCGTCCGGAGGCTCTGCGGTCGCCGTCGCAGCCCGATTGGTGCCGGCGGCCACAGGAACGGATACCGGTGGCTCTATTCGCCAGCCAGCGGCGCTCACCGGCACGACTGGCATCAAACCGACCTATGGCCGTGTATCCCGCTACGGCATGGTGGCCTTCGCATCCAGCCTCGATCAGGCCGGCGTCATCACCCGTTCCGCCGAGGATGCAGCCCTGTTGCTCGGCATCATGGCCGGTTTCGATGAGCGCGACTCGACATCCTCTCAAGAGCCGGTTCCGGACTACAGCGCAGCCCTCGACCGGCCACTTAAGGGTCTGCGTGTTGGCATCGTACGTGAGCACTTCGATGAAGGTCTCGATGAGGAAAACGAACGCCTCGTGAAAGCAGCGGTTGCGGTGCTTGAAGAGCAGGGCGCGACGACCGTAGAGGTCAGCCTGCCAAACATCAACTTGTCCGTTCCAACCTATTACGTCGTAGCGCCTGCGGAATGTTCATCGAATATGTCGCGCTTCGATGGCGTGCGCTTCGGGCATCGCGCCGAAAATCCTGTGGACCTGATGGATCTTTACTGCCGAACACGCAGCGAAGGCTTCGGAGCTGAAGTGAAGCGACGCATCATGACCGGCACCTATGTGCTTTCTGCGGGTTACTACGATGCCTATTACCTCCAGGCACAAAAAGTACGGCAACTGATCAGCCAGGACTTCAAGTCGGCGTTCGAGCAGGTGGATGTCATCGCCGGACCGACAACCCCGACACCTGCTTTTGCACTGGGTGACAAAACAGACGACCCGATAACGATGTATTTGAACGATATTTATACGATCGGCGCCAATCTGGCGGGTTTGCCGGGCATGTCCATACCCTGTGGTCTGGTCGGTGGCCTGCCGGTCGGGTTGCAGCTTGTCGGGCCGCAGTTCAGTGAAGAAACGCTGCTTTCCTGCGCGCACCAATATCAGCAACTGACCGATTGGCACAAAGAAATTCCGGAGGGCTTTTAGATGAATTCGGCCTGGGAAGTGGTTATCGGCCTGGAGATTCATACGCAACTGGCGACGTCGAGCAAGATATTCTCCGGCGCATCAACAACCTATGGCGCAGATCCCAATACACAGGCGGGCCTTGTTGACCTGGGATACCCGGGTGTCTTGCCGGTCCTCAACGGTGAGGCCGTGCGCATGGCCTGCAAATTTGGCCTGGCCGTGAATGCAGAAATTGCGCCGCGTTCGGTATTCGAGCGGAAAAACTATTTTTACCCGGATCTGCCCAAGGGCTACCAGATCAGCCAGTACGAATTGCCCATCGTCGTTGGCGGCGAACTGATGATTTGTGGCGATGACGGCGAAGACAAGCTCATCCGCATCACACGCGCTCACCTGGAAGAAGACGCCGGCAAGTCGATCCACGATAGTGCAGGGTCCTGCTCGCTTATTGACTTGAACCGCGCCGGCACGCCACTGCTTGAAATTGTCTCGGAACCGGATCTTCGATCCGCCAAAGAAGCCGTTGCCTACATGCGCAAGATCCACTCCATCGTGCGATACCTGGAAATCTGCGATGGCAACATGCAGGAAGGTTCGTTTCGCTGTGATGCCAATGTCAGTGTGCGACCGCGCGGCCAGGAGACACTGGGTACCCGCGCAGAATTGAAAAACCTGAATTCATTTCGCTTCGTCGAAAAAGCCATCAATATTGAGATCGAACGCCAGATCGACATTCTGGAAGACGGTGGCAAGGTTTTGCAGGAGACACGGTTGTACGATTCTGATCGCAACGAGACACGTTCAATGCGATCCAAGGAAGAAGCAAACGATTATCGCTACTTTCCCGATCCGGATTTGTTGCCTGTGGAGATTGGCGAGGACTACATCGATGCGGTGCGTGCGACTTTGCCCGAATTGCCCGCTGCGAAGCAGCGACGGCTTGTCAGTGAATACGGCATCAAAACTGCCGATGCCGAAATATTGACGGCCAGCCGAGCGGTTGCCGATTTTTTCGAAGAGACC
>Ga0209988_10000359_pt1 | contig 28109 bp, 59 predicted proteins | sample N075metaG_FD_183115 | JGI IMG/M metagenome (GOLD analysis project Ga0209988, IMG submission 183115) | Deep subsurface microbial communities from Kermadec Trench to uncover new lineages of life (NeLLi) - N075 metaG (SPAdes) (version 2) | ecosystem: Environmental > Aquatic > Marine > Ocean trench... | reverse complement strand
CCGTGGGAGGGTCGTGTGATTGGCACGGAGATAGGGTTTTCTGTCCCACTGGGTAGTCATACTTTGACTGGACATATCGACAAGGTGTTAGAGCATCCAGGGCAGCAGACAATCCAAGTGGTGGATTATAAGACGGGAAGCTTTGTTCCTGAGAAGCTTAGGTTCAATGTCCAGTTCACCTCATATTGTTATGCGACTGAACGCCCAGAGTTCTGGGAGGGGATAGATCAACCGGATGCATTCTTTGAATATGCAGGCTGGAGACGCTCTGGACAGTGGTTTCACGCAAGGAACACCAAGGTTTTTAATGCGGGGTTCAGGACAGAGTTGGACTACAAGCGTCTCCTCCTTATGGCTGACGAGATGGAACGTTCAATCGAAGCAAAGATATTTCCGATTGATTACTCCGGGGAGACCTGCGGGTATTGTCCGTTTGTGGATAGATGTGGGTCTGAGGTCAGCGACCCGCGGAGCATGTAATGGAGGATGTGTGGCATGAAATCGAGTTCTATGTGGCGATTCGTTTGGACGACCAGAAGGGTGCCAGGTTTTTTCAAGCTTGGAGACGGAAGCCTGACAAAGATCTTCCAGCGAACGTCAAGGTGCTAAAAGTGAAGCTTGAGATGCCAGAGTCATTGTGGACGCTTCCGACTCTGAGGGGGAAGATGAAATCAGATTTGAAAGAAGAGTATGACCTTTTCTTGGAAGAGATGGAGGGATGAGTGGAAGATGAACGCACGGTGAGCGTCACCTTTTTTGTCAAGGCATTGGCGTGGCGGGACGGAACAGGACGGATAGAAGGTGCTGGTATCGACAAATTGGTACACCCACCAGAGCATGTGGATAACGATGAGGCTCTTATCCGGATTGAAGTGGAGCTTCCCGTGTCTTTGTGGGAGGTACCAACCCTCAAGGGGGAAGTGAAATCAAGACTGGTTCAAATGATCGCTGATTTTGTGGAGGTGGAGAATGAATCCGAAGGAATCTAAAGAGGCGATGATGGGAATGGTGAAAACCATTCTTGAATCGACCAAAGATGTGTTCATTCATGACCACGGTGCGTTCACCAACGAATGCGGTCCTTTGTGTGGATGGTATGTAGCAACTCGGAAGGACGTACTCAACAAGACGTTTGAGGATGAGGTAGAAGCAATCAAGGTTGACGAGGAGGATGCAGATGAAAATTGAGATGACCGGCAAAGAAGATCGCCAGTCGTCGTGGAAGTATGCCGTGGGAGGGTTCCCAGGTTCAGGCAAAACATTGCTTGCGTCTACAGCACCCAATCCCTTGTTCATATTCTTTCGGGAGAATCCGAGGATCAAGTCGATTGCTGATCGGCATATCCCTCATGTGAAGGTTCTCAACGACGAGAAGACCACCGTGATTGAGAAGATGCAAGCACTCGCGGTTCATTTGGAACTCACTGAGCTGAACAACCCCGTAGGCAAGAGACAGTACGAGACGCTCGTAATTGACACTGGCGACGAACTTTTCAATGCCATGAAGGAAGCACGCCGAGAGAAAAACGGTGGCGAGTGGGGGCCAGGAGATTGGGCGTGGCTAGGTGACGCTTATCGAGCGATGATGGAGACATTCATTGACTTGGACATGCGGTTGATAGTCAACTTCCACATCAAAACCTCTCAGGAGGGTGACGATGTGGCGTTCCGTGAACTGATGCTCCAAGGTGTTGCCAAAGATGAGGCACCAGGATGGTTCGATGTTGTTGGCGTGCTTGATACCTATGAGGTGGCCGACGAAGAGGGCGATCTAACCACGACACGAGTGTTGCTGACTCATTCCTCACGGTTGTATCCGTGGTTGAAGGATCATTCGGGGAACATGCCCCGACGTTGGGAAATCACACCCAATTTCATAGGTGATATCCAAGCGATCGAAGACCTGCTCAACACAACTGAGATCTTGTCGGAACGAGCGGTACTGGGTGAGGTCGGTAGTACCGAAGGGGACCCAGATGCTGCTGGGGTTGACGCTATCAGTCCAGAGGCATTGGCAGCGGCAAAATCCCCTGATACTCCCGAAATAAACAAGGCTTTGGACACGGTGAGTGAAGTTCTCGAAGTGGTGGACGTGAGTGATCCTTCACCTGAAGAACCCGTGGAAGCTACAGTGGATGAGCCTGACAGCGAGCCTGAAGTGGAAGAACCGCGACCGGTCGAGGAAGATCAGACCACGTTGGAAGAGCATATTTCCCGTGAACAAACCGAAAAAACTGATGAAATCCGCGCCGAAGAGAGCCTGAAAGAAGATGAAAAGGACGGAAAGGACGAGAGTCCTCTAGAGAGCCAGCCACAATCACCCACTCCAGTAGCGGAGACACCTGACGAGACGCCTGAACCAGTGACGACGGAGACAGTTGTCGAGCCTACGCCACAGGTTTGTGAGATATGTGGGGATGAAGCACCAGAGGACGTAGTGACAGTATCGAAAATTCGATTCAACAAGGTGTTGTGTCGTAAGCACTTCAGAAACGAATTGAGTGCAGAGTAGGAGGTATAGGAATGCCAAAAGTAGACGTAGGTGGAGCGAAAGACAGTGAGTTTACGATCTTGCCTGAGGGCGAGGTTGTAGCGGCGACTGTTTTGGACGTAGAACAGGTCCCATCGGACTTTGAGGATGACGAAGGGAACAAGAAGGATCAGTTTCAGTGGGATTTCATAATCACTGATGAGGGACCGTTCAAGGGAAGGAAGATTCGGTCCTGGACAACAACCAACTTTGTGGCTCATCCCAACTGCAAGGCATACACATGGTCGAAGGCGATCTTGCGTAGAGACTTCAAGGAGGGCGAGTCATTCGATACTGATGATCTGATCAGTCAAGGATGTCGTTTGGTCGTGGGGGTGACTGCTGACGGGAAATGGAATCGAGTTACATCGGTTCTTCCTGCGAAGGACACAACGTCAATCTCAACCAGCGAATCACCACAAGAAGCACCGTTCTAATCCGGCGTGGCAACACCGGAGGCTTATCTCAAGAGCAAGGGATTTGAGCTGCGTCATGCTCCAGGGGAGTGGCAGCTCAAATGCCTGTTCTGTGATGATTCAAACAAGCATGGGCATCTGTATGTCAATAGGGATCATGGCGCATGGATTTGTCATCGCTGTGGGGAGCGAGGCAGCTTCTATGAGCTTCAGGAACGCTTAGGAGACACGCCAGAGCCTATCTACCGTGATCTGCACGCTCGTTGGGAAGTGTGGGACTGGATGGTGGACTTCTGCATGGCGAACCTGCTGGATTCTCCTGATGCTATGGAATACCTCACGAAAGAGAGGGGTCTGACCGTAGAAACGATTGCCAAGAACCGGCTCGGCTATGTCGTTAACGACTGGTTGGATCACGGGTTGGCAAAATGGTCAATGGAGGAGCTAAAGGGTGCTGGTCTGATTGGTGATGAAAACTATCCGCTCTTCTTCAACAGCATCCTCATCCCCTTCTATGAGAGGGATCGTGTAGTTGCACTCCGGGCAAAAGATTACACCAGCGGTCGGGTTCTTCAGACTAAGGACACAAGCCTGCGACTTTTCGGAGTCAACAATATACGCGGCCACCCCGAGGCGTACATCTGTGAGGGTGAGCTGGACGCCCTCTATCTTAAGCAAGAGGGTTTCGCTGCATGTGCATCTCCAGGAGCCGGTGTTTTCCAAGAGAGCTGGGTCCAGAACTTCGATATCGCAAAGCGAGTGTTCGTCTGCTTTGACGCTGATGATGCGGGTCGCAAGGGCGCTCATAGAACTTCCCTGATGATAGGCCGCAAGGCACGGATTGTTGAGCTTCCTGTCCCTACGAACTATGAGTCGACAGACATCACAGAGTTCTTCCTGCGTGACTTTCATACGAAAGATGAGTTCCTGGCTTTGGTTGAAGCTGTCCGAGGGGAACGCATCTTCACAGTTGATTCCGCTTTGATTGAACGGGATCGGTTGCTGAGAGAACATGGCGTGGTGACTGGGTTCCCAATTTTAGATCAAGCATTGTTACCAGGTCTCCTCCCTGGGCAAGTCGTTACTATTCTGGCGAAAACCGGGGTAGGTAAGACTGCTGTCATCGCTCAACTGTTGCACAATATGAGCAGTTGGTCTTCTTTTGACGGAACTCACTCCGGCTCAAGCATCCCCGTTTTGCTTCTTTCGCTTGAACAAACCAAATCTGAGATAGCCGAACGACTGGAGAGGATCGGGAGACTTCACAATCCAGGGGTGGATGCTGACATTTTCAACGGATGGCACTCGTCTATGAGGATCAACGACGAGAACAAGATGCCTCCATCAGAAGTGCCTGTGCTTATCGAGGAGTTCATAGATGAGGTCGGTGTTCCTCCGAAGGTTTTGATGGTGGACTATCTCGGCTACTGGTCAAGGGCGTTCCAAAAGAAGTCAAAGTACGAGCAGGTTTCCGAAGCGATCATGGAGCTAAAGCGGATAGCCAAACAACATGAGGTTGTGATCATTGCTCCACATCAGGTGTCGAGGATCGGTCGTCAAGGGGAACGTATTGAGTTGGACTGGGCGCGGGACTCCGGTGTCGTGGAGGAAACTTCGGACTTTGTGCTTGGTCTTTACAAGCCAGGGTCGAAGGTCCAGGAGGGAGAGGACCCAGACGAGAGAGATTGGAGACAACGAGCGGATACACGCTTAGAGGTTTTGAAATCTAGGCATGGTGGGGTTGGAGCCACCGTCTTGATGTACTGGGCGCCCTATTCGTTAGCTCTTGTGCAAAGAGACTCTTGGCTTGAGAAAAGAATCGAAGAAGAGTGGGTTTCGGAAAGCATGGGACTGCTGTACGAGCAGGTCTCTGAAAATCATAAGCGAGGGTTCCGTCTGTAAGCTTCGGGCGAAGGAAGGAAAGAAATGGCAGATAAGAAGACCGAGTTTGAAGGTGAAGCCGTAGATGGATACGAGTTGATGTTCCGTCAGTGGCGTGGGCCAGTCGACAAGCCTCTGATCAGTCATGAGATCGTTCACCTGAAGGTTACGGCGCAGGTGAGAGATGTGGGTCACAAGACCGATGGTCGAAACGGGCTTTTTATCAGACACCATGAGCTAAAAGTGCTGGAAGTAGAGGTCGAAGAATAATGCTAGAACCTCGAACAACCCATCACGCACCCATCACATGAGACAAGTTGTTGCTATTCAATTGGCTGATGATGGTCAGATCAACATCGACTGGGTTGACTCTTCGGAGATGTCTCCTAAAGGCGGGGAGCTGCACAGTACGTTTGTAACCTTGGGCGGTCAGGAGTCCGATGAGCAGGTCGATTATTGGGCGAAGGAGATAAGACAGGATGCGGATGAATTTTTACACGCTGTTCTCAAGATGCTCAAATCAAGTTGACATAGTGGTAGTGTTTTTCACACGAAGGATGGGAAATTGAGACTCTTAAACCAGATCCGATTCGGTCGGGACAATCCTCTGCGATACCTTCACGTACCCAAAAGCGAACGACTCGACAATGACGATGGTGACGACAGCACAGCCTTGAACTTCGGAAGCGGAGATGACACTGTTGTTGACCGAGAGGTCGTCCGTAAGTACGGCGGCATCGTTAGTGAGGGTGATCTTCGATGAACTGGGCGACCTATCAAAGTGCCTCAAGTTGTACTAGGTATGGCCCAGCCGGTTGTCAGGCTTTGCTTACCTATCTTGAGGACAGATTCCCGCGCCAGTTTTCAATGGGTATTTGTAACTGCCGAGCTGTCAGGGGTGGTAGCTCCTGGTCACATCACGCTGAGTGTCGAGCATACGATAACGGTCAACCGATCGTCTCTGGCGAGGCGTACGGGTATGAGACAACGCTATTGCTCGGCCAACACGGGAAAAGGGTTGGTATTGACCACATCATTACCAACAAGAAACCGTGGGCTTCAGACCGAGGTGAGCCGCGCATTTTCTCCGCTCGTTCACCCGAAGGACGGGTTTACACTGGTTCCCACCCCCACAAGAACCACAACCACATTGGGTTGACGAGAAGCGCGGGGCGTCTCTTGACGTACGCTACTCTTGTAGATGTTTACGGACCAGCCATTCCTGGAGATGAAGGAGACGATATGTTGTTGAAGAAGGGTAGCAAAGGCCAGTCGGTGGCTGAGTTGCAGAAGATCATGGCCGAGAAATACGGTCAGAACAATGGGACTTGGACACCTTTCGCAGGCAAGTCGCCCTTTGATGCTGTCGCGTACGCCAAGGGGCAAGATGGAGACTATGGGGGTACTTGCGAGGCCAATGTCAAGAACGTTCAGGCGAAGCTTGGTCAATCCAAGACTGGCATAGTAGACCAGTTGCTCTGGGATGCAATGGTTGACGATCGTTACGGTGGTGGTTCTGGTGGAGGGGATCATCCAGACTCAGATCACAGCAGCTTGTCAACCAAGTCATCGGTCAAGGCTGTGAGCGCGCGGATTGACGCGCACGTTGCCGACGCCAAGACAACCACACCACACAGCTAGTAGGAGATGACACCTGAAATGAAGTATCTGTGGACCAAAGAGAATGCAACGGGCGTTGTACGTACAGTCGTCACCTTTCTCTACGCATGGATAGCCACCAATCTACCTGGGGTCAGTGACCTTCTAGACGACATTGGTCTCGACGATGCGAGCTTTACGCTGCTTGCTGGCGGCCTGCTCTACCAGGCCATTCGTATGGCTGCCGAGAAGTGGGGTTGGGTTGGCTATGCGCTGATTATCAACCAGAAGCCCGAGTACAACGATGTTGACTGAAGGCATCGTTGGAGGGTGACATGGCGGAGTCTCCGACATCGGATCTACTTGTTCGTGTGAACGACTGTGAATTCTGTCATCAGTCCATCCGGGTGGTAAGTGATCCATCGAGCAAACGAGAGTTGGCCTTTGATCATCCTTCGGGTGAAATACATGCTTGTTGGGACTTGCCTCAAAACCTTCCCGAGGCTGATCTTCTGATCCTGGACGATGATTGTGACTGTTAGGATTTCCTCATGGCGATCCTCTTAACAGACTCACAAGTTGCTATCACCGATGATGCGCAGACAGCTTCGGCTGACACGCTTTACGAGACGATGTATTTCCTGCTTGATGTGACAGATGCGACTGCGGGCACTCTCGACATAGAGGTTGAGTGGTCGATGGATGGAAGCACTTGGGTTTCGTTCACAACACCAGATGCGTTCGCTCAGGTCAGCGCAACCGGACAGGAGTGGTTGGCTGCTGTTCCTGGTAGGGCAGCGTTCTTTCGCTTGAACTATACGGTGGCGACTGGACCCTTCGACTTCACGATTTCGGCAATCGGTTTCTAGATTCTCTCTTCGCGAATGCGAAACGCCTGATACCAAACAGGTACTTTTTGAATGTGGGTTTGTTCAAGCGAAGGTCATAAACCTGTGGTGTAGCCTACCAAAGTGTTTCTAGTTGTTTGCTCAGAAAACCAAATGGAGTGGGCGGCATCCTTGGGTGTCCCCGTTATGGCTTGTCCATACCAGAGGGACGATATAGCTAAACCGTTCGTGAGAAGAAATAAGGGCTGGGCGACTTCAGTTGAAATGGAAGGTGCGTACCAAAAAGGACTCGAACCCGTTACAGCGGTTATCGACAATGCTTGGAAGCTGCGTCCGGACGGGATAATCCACATTGGGGCAATGTCGCTTCAAGAATCAGGATTGCCGCCTGTGCTTGCCGTTGAGCTTATGTCGTCGGTTTCCGTGTCGTCGCTGTTGGCAGGAACGCTAGATATCCCCTTTGTCTACTTAACCCCTGGAGGGCCAGGAGAGACGCCAGGTACCCCGAAAGGCGTTCAGGGCATGTTGGCGGAGGATCTTGTGAAGCCCAACCAACTCATTCTTCAGGTGAACGGTGTATTTGGCCCTAGAGTCGATAATCAGGTCAGACGGTGGGTTCACTCGGAAAGCCTTACGGTTGATGACACTCGATTGGTTAATCCGGTTTCTGAGAAGGTTCTTCACGGAGTCCTATCCGAATATGCGGCAAGAGGCCCCATTGTGGAAATGGAGAAAAACGTGATGAGCGTTGGAGGCCCTACGACCACTTGGTATGAGTTTTTTATAGATGCGGGCATAACGAAGGCTCTGCCCTGGAAAGACCCATATAGCCAATTTAAGCAACGTGAGTTGAGATGGGAATGGCCCGTAAGGAAAGGTTTGGCCTCAATTGCTGCTGAAGGGCCTAGTTTATTGGCGTGGTATTCCGCAGTTCATTCCTAAACTTGAGCTAACGTTCACATGAACAAATGGAATGGCGTGACTCTGCTGCGTGCTTGCAGCTCCCTTGGAAATACCGAAAATACTTCTTTGGAGAAGGGGAGGCCCTTCCCGTCCACGAACAGCACGAACGGGCGCGGATGGTCTGTTACCTATGCCCCGTACAGATGGATTGCCTCTATTACTGGCATGAGACTGACGGCGAATATGGAGTGTGGGGCGGGTTCACTGTGTCGCAGAGGAAACGCTATTTACAGCCCAAGCTAAGGCGAGCCAGTGAGGAAGAAATAGACGAAGTGTTCCTAGAGGTGGTGTGGACCCTGGGCTTGCGGCTGGTTCCGAAAATTCAAGCCCTTTTCAAGGCCATCGACCATGAGTTTCCAGATCTTCCAGTGGATGGGCCTGTTCCGACCCCTGTGCTGGTTCAGATCATGCAACAGAGTTGATTCGGGCTGCTTTCATGATCCGAGAGTTGATTTCTTCGATGGCTTCGGTGATCTTTAGCCGTGTGATCATTGAAGACACATCGGTTGCATAGAGGTCCATTTCGGCTGATTGCAACAATTCAAGTAGTACTTGGTCAGTCATCGTTTTCCCTGGTTAGCGATTCATGAGTCTAACGAAAGCTAAAGCCGTTTCGATTGGCACCGGCACCGTTCTTGTCTGATTCTTGATGTTGAAAACGTACGATCGTGTTCTGTCCACACGCACCGCCACCGCAATAGGCAGAATGTCGTGGCGCATGTATTTCCTATCCGCGATCCCTTCAACCTTACCTTTCTTCAAGCAAATCTGAGTTCCCTTGACGCAATCGTTGAGGTCTATTCGATGCTCCAAGTATTCCAGATACGATTCGGCTCGACTCGCTGTTAAAGCTTTGGCTGCTGTGCTGTTCCAACCAACCTTCGGACGCTTATCGAAGAGGCTCATATGTCTGAATTGGATGCTGCATGAGCGAGAACTCGACATGTTTTGCACAAAGTTGCAGAGTGCAAATGTGAGGGTGTATTTTCCCATGATGTTGCTTTGGTTATCTCGTCGATCAGATCCCACACTATGTCGGGGATCATGAAGGCGTCGGTGAAAGCGGAGTCGATGTCGCCAAAGTCACGTAGAACCATCCAAGCCTTCGTATGAAGCGTGGACAACGCTGTGAGATACATCTGGACCTGATCGAAGGGAAGCGTTTGCCACTTGCCCTTATGCCCGATGGACCAACGAACACGTTGGTAGAGGGCGTCGGTCGTTGTTTCGATTAGCAACGACACTTCTTCACCAGTGAGTTCTATTGTGTTCATTTTCCTATGAAGTTTCTACCCTTGCGGGTGAGAATTCTCCCGTTGGATCTCAACTGGACCAGCTCATATTCTACGAGTAGGGGTTCCAGTCCACGGACAGACATTCTGTCAGTGAACATCATTGTGGCTATCTGATCCAATCCAGTAGCACGGGTTGTTCTGCCCAATGCCTCCATGTAGCGGAGATGCATGTCTGTCAACCCATCAATTGTCACACGACAAGCAGACAGAATCAGTTCGGGATTGTCGATACCAAGCTTCTGAGCCACCTTGATAAGCCGCTTGGCTTGTCGGGGGTTGCCAGCAGCAGCAGTCGCTAATATCTTTTGGGTTTCAGGGTTGAGCGTCGTTTCTGCTTCCATCATTTCCAACATGGCGTCGTCGGTGTATTTGTCGAAAGTGAGTTCCAAGAAGAACCTGGAACGGAAGGCGGGATCGACTTCTTCGGGTCGTGTGGTGGCAGCGATGATGGTTGGGCCGCCGTTTTCCATCAGTCTGAACAGAGGTTCAGGTTTTCGTTGCAGGTGAACCTCATCGAGCAAGACGATTCCTGTCATGGGCAAGGTTTCCATCTCGACAGGAGATAGTTGTTCTTCGAGAGAGTCTCCACGTTTTCCGGCTATCCATCGAGCCAGGTGGGTCTTACCCAATCCAGGCTTTCCAAGTAGGAGAGTATGGGGGAAGGGTTCGATGGGATCTAGGAAAGGCTCGATTTGAGCCATCATGTTTTCTTGTCCATACCAAGGGATGATTGGAGGAGCATTCTCGATTACGTCGTTGATCCTACGCAACCAGTCTCTAGATAGTTCGCTCATGGTTTCGGTATTCGGGTGATGGTGTAATTGTTGTTCATTTCATTCCTGGTGCTGAGATTGGACCTGTCGGGAAGTCGTGGGCGTGTACCCATTTCGCGTCGGGTTGCATATCCATGCCTAGGCCGTAGAAGTCGGTCCCGTGGGGGCCTATGTTGTACTCGATCATTTGCTGGTGATGGTGTCCGTAGAACCAGACATCAGGTTGGGCGATGTTGTATGCCTCCATCATGATGCCCTTGCGGAGGCTGTCAGCTATCTCACGGTCAACCTTGGGGAACATGGCTCCGTGGTGGCCTTCGTCGTAACGGGGTCCAGCGATGATGGGTACTTCGTGAGAGATCATTACATCAGGAGTCCCGAATATCTCGACATTATCGGCCAAGTTTTCAAGGTCGTATGGGGTTGGCATTTCTGTGCCGAACCAGTCGTAGCCAGGAGTGCGCCACTGTCGGTCTAGTGATGATGCTCCACCGAAGAATCCCATTGTCAGACGGTCGAACTTGACGATTGTCCCTCTAGGCATCCAGTGGATGTGGTTTGACACTTCCATGCTGAGGGGTCCAAACACTTCCATGTCTATGGGGGCAGGCTTTAGCTTCTGCAATGCTTCGTGATCCTCATGGTTTCCGTCTACGAACAGAAGGTGTGTGTCTCGATCATCGAGCAGGGTTTCGATCCTGTTCATCTCGTTGAGTGTGTCCGGCCAATATCCGAAGTCTCCGACCTGGACAACAAGGTCTATCGTTCCGTCCAGGGAGTAATCGAGCATCCTGTGGACGTTCGTCCAGTTGGCGTGAAAGTCGCCGCAGAACAGGATTCTCATAGCTTTTGATACCACCCTTCTGCTTCCTTTTTCTGTTCAAGTTTCTTGACCTGAAGGGTCTTGGTGTTTATTGCGAGAACGTCTATCCAGTCCCTTTCTTCGTCGGCTTCTTTCCACCAGTCGACAGCTTGTGCGAAAGCTTCTTTCTCACTGTTATACAAGGAGTAGCTAGGGGCTTCTAAGCCTCCGCTCCACACAACTATGTAGATCATGGGACCTTCCTCAGTTGGCATCTGATTTCACTTGTCCTTCTGTCAACAGTTCCATGAGCTGCTGATCGAGTGCGGTGATTTCTGTCTTGGTCTTGGTCAGTTCATTGTCAACAAGCTCGGCGTACTCTTTGGCGTTGTCCTTGAGACGTGCATAACGTCCCCTGTAAGCGTCGAACGTGCGGGCTGTCATCTGACTACCCTTCGCCTTGTGAATCTGGAGTTCACCGATGATCTGAGTCGCCTCATCGTGAACTTCCTCTTCAAAGGCGGCGACGATCATTTCACGTTGCTTGCTGGTGTCTATGAGCGGCAAGGCATGGAAGGTTGATCCTGAACCGAGTCTCTCACAGAGGATTTCTAGGGCTTCGGTCTGATCTTTGGCACTCATAGGAGCGAAGTAGATCGAACCCTGCTTGCGTACCGAGATAGCACCCATGCTTTCAAGCTGATGACGGATCATCAGTCTGATCACTTGGGCGTCTAGGTGCTTGGTGGCGTAGTCGAATTTGTCCGTGAACAGTTTCAGCGTCTCTTGGGTGAGCGCATCCAGTTCAGTGTTGATCTTCAGCCTCTTGACATGGAGAACATTGTCCTTGCGGTCGAACTCCAAGTGGGCGACATCGTGATACTCCAGGGTTTTCCCGTCGGCATCCACTATCTCGATGACGAGATGTCGAACAACTTCGTTGGTTGATTGAGTCACTTTTCGGATGAGGAAGTTCACAAACTGATCCTGTTTGTAGGTCAGCAGTTTCCTCTCTGAGTAGCGACAGGCCCGTTTGAACGCATCTCCCAGCCGTGGTTTGGACGGTAGGTGGGATTTGTTCAACGGAAGGTCTGACACCATTTCAGCCAATTGTTCATGCGTTACATCTGGCTCAGTGATGGTGTACCACGCGATGTGGCCGAGAAGACGGTCGTCTGACACGTTCTCAGCGTATCCAGGTATGGGTGTGGTCATGGTTGTTCGGGGTAAGACAATCCCCAATTAGGAAGATAGGCTCTGAGCCTGGCTTCGATCTGTTCGAGTCGTCCACCCGTAAGTTCGTGTTGGTCTGCTTCTTCGTAGATGGTCACGGTTGGGTGTTCATCGGTTCCATCCCAATGCCATGCAAGATCGAAGTCATGTTCGGCGTTGATCTGGGCGATGATTTCTTTTAGTTCGGGGATTGTCATAATGCTTTGATGCTTTCTTGCCATTCGGCAAGCATCTGATCTGCTTTCTGTGTTGCTTTTCGTGCTGCGTTGACGTTGGCGAGCAATCTTTTCCGCGGCATCGTGGTTGTGTCGTGTTCCGTTCGTACCCAATCGCCTAGGTCGTTGTCCCATTCTCCGAGACGGGTGAATAGTCGGCGGTGACCAGCGGCGAATTCGTAGGGCTTGTTGGTTGCTGTTAGGAGTCTGTCGAGAAACTCGCGGTCCTCGACTTCAAGCTGGACTTGGGTTTCCCCGCGTTGCTTTTTCATGCTGTATTCGGTTGGTTGCTTCATGTAGCTCGTCGGCTACGTCTGCGATACCCTCATCGTCTTTGATCGCTTCAACGATCTGGCTGACGAGAGTGTTCAAGTGGCTGACGGCTCGATAGCCGTCCTTGCACAAGTCACCTTGCTCGTTGATCCTCCCCAAAGTGGAGAGGGTGGAATCGAACTGAGCAAGGTTGGTACGTCCGGCGTCGATGTCGGTTTTAGTCACCATTCGTATGAACGATACTCGATCACGCGTACAGTGTCAATGGTACGAGTGTGCGGGGGGCCGATGACGAAAGGAGTTATCTGCCACCTCCCCCCACTGACGGGGTTACTTATTGCCCTGGTGACCGCGCCACTATCCGCCTTGGCGCTGGTATCTCATGGCAAGTGTGTTCCATGTGCGAACACCAACAACCATGCGGCGATGACTGTTAGCCAGACTCCGACCTCAATGCGCACCAATATCCAGTCACGGCGGTATTGCAACTCAACGGGGTAGTCGTCACTGTCGGGGCGTAGGTCTTCGTTCATCGACTTCGCGCAGGACTTTTCTGAAGTCCTCGGGGGAGACCAGCTCAAAGAGTGCCCGATATGCACGCTGGATAACCCAGGTGTGGTAGGGCAGCGAGAACATGTCTCTCCACCATTTCTTCGGTCGGATCCGGAATAGGCTTATGTATTCGATACGAATTTCGTACCAGTATTTCCAGGGTCGGTCAGGTCGGTTGTTTGTCATAGGCTCTCCAATCGGAGGTTGCATGACGGACTCCTCGCACTATGCGGACATTGCCGCCGATGGTTGGGTACATTTCACAATCTTCGTGTAGATATCCGATGTCTAGCTCAACCCATTCGGTTAGGTCCCCGCATACGTAGCAAGGGCCAGGTTTCGGTGGGTTGTGACGCCACAGCGAATCGTTGGTGGGGTGGTCAATCAGGTTCATCACATGTGTTAATAGGGGGAGGGCAAATCTTTTGTTGCTGGGGTGTCGGGTATCCAACCAATACGGATCATTTCTTCACGGAGCCACTTCGCGTCTTCTAGGAATCCAGAGTCGTCCTGATCCTCAAGTAGCGATAAGTAGCCCATCGCCATTTGTGGTTCCGTCATTTCTAGCTTGATGGTTTTTTCAAAAGGCATCGGTCTCCTCCTCGAATTTGATTTCTTCTTTGTAAATGTCATGCAGGGTCCGGATGCCTACAAACAAAATGGCAATTCCCCACCAGATCCAACTATGCCAAATCAGAGAGAAGGTCATGCCGAACAAGAAGTACACTCCTCGCATGTATCGGTGGTAGCCAGGAGTCTTTATTGGTTTACCGGTCATGGGAACAACTTGTCTATTTCGGTACTGATTTCATCCAGGACTGATGGCATGACAAAGTAATGCACGATCACCAGTACGGCGAAGAACATGAAGATTTTGATTGCAGCTTGGACAATCACAAACTTGGTCATTCGGGGGGCTTCCATTCGTATATGGTGTATCCGGGGTCGGGGTCGGATTCAATACCGACAAGCTTGTTTTCTACCAGTTCTTGCGCTGCTTCCAAGAGTTCAAGCATTCCTCTCGCTTTCTTCAAACGAACTTGCAGAGCGATCAAGTCTTTGGGCTTGTCAGTGTCTTGGGCTTCTTGAACCAGAGCAGTCAGGTAGATTTCGACGGCACCTAACGGGACCTGGATGGTGTCCATGTCGATTGAGGAAGCCATTTCGATTTCGTGACCGTCTATGTACGCCTCATTGAGAACTTCTAGTCCTGCTCCGTAGGCTTGTTCACGGAAGGTGTAGCGAGAGAACCATTTACGCCATCCGGTGCTGGTCTTGATTGCCAATATCCAAGGGACTGAACGCATTATGTCTTTTGCGTTGTATTCGTGGTTCTTTTCTAGGCGATCAGAGATTTCTTCGGGTATGTCACCGTATGCGGAGAAAATCCAAACTTCGTTGGTTACTCGCTTCTTGATGATTTTCCCGATAAGTTCCATCGGGGCGGTCGTGACGGCCTCTCTGGTCCCTTCGGTTTGAAGATGTTCCCAGGCAACTCGTCTGTTGCCTTTGCTGACCTTGCCACCTTTGACAGCAGCGTCTCCACCGATTGGTTTGAGACATGCTTCGCAGGTTCCTTGGTGGAATCCAAACTTTCTCGCCCATAAGCCTGGTATTCTCGTGGAAGCTCCGACTCCTCCGGGTCCTGTTGTAACTGTGAGAGCCGCAGCTAGTTCGGTGGCTGCCTTTTCGATTTCTTCTGGTGCGGTGAATTTCCACTTTGTTGTGTGTTGGATCATAATTGAAAGTCGACTAGAGCGTCATCCCATCCTTCGTCATAGGCGTTCCTTCGGATATCCTCGATTGAGTCGATGATTAGGTTGACTGCTGAGGGGTGTTTACCGACTTCTGTGCCTTGCAAGTAGTTCTTGATGTCCTCAATGGTCATGAGTTGCATTGGTTTACACGAATCCGAATATGTCCTTCACGTTGCTGCCGTGGGCTAGATCGGTGATCTTGTAGACCTGATCGGACAGCACATCGAGTGTGGCCGACTGGGTTCCGATGAGGCAGCTATACATGCGGAAGGCGAGTAGATCCTTCGCGTTGAAGTACCTGTCTCGCCAATCGTCAGACACGTAACACTCACCGTCTGTGATGAGTACAAGGTCGCCCTTCTGAGCGCCTTGGATGCCTTCTTCCTCACTGTTGAACATGTCTTGGAGGACTTCGACGCCTCGTCCGATGGGCTTCTCGAAGTCTGTGCCTCCACCGTACATGTACTCAGCAAAGTCGAGAACATCTTCGATGCTTGCGACTCCCTTCGGGAAGTACCATTCCATCAGGTCGTCGCCTGCTGAGGAGAAGATGATTCCGTAGAAGTCACGCTTCTGCTTGGCGGCGATGTTGAGCAGGGCGATAGCTACTGCCTTCGCCCATGTTTCGGGGTGGCCGAACATGGAACCAGATGAGTCGATCATGCAGATGATCGCTCCCTTGGCAACTTTCTCGGTGCCACGAAGCTTGTACTGCATGAGTGCCCTCTCGGTGAACTTCTTGAGGAACAGGATTTCGGTTTCTTCGTCTGCCAGAGTCAGTAGCTCGCTTGGTAGCACGTTGCTGATGTCGTTGCCGAGTTCGATGTCATACACCTCATCTCGACCGTGAGTGATCTTGCGTGCTTGTTCACCCATAGCAAACCGGACCATCCGACCTATCTTGTCGGCAAGCTGTCGGAGTTTCTCGTTGCTCTGGATACGGACGGCTAGTTCAAACCGTTTCTCTGCGGGCATCCTGGACAGTTGTCCTGGATCTGTGCCGAAGCTGGATAGCGAAGCATCCATGTGTTCGACTTCATCTCGTGCGTCGGAGACAGCTTGTGATGCTCCACGACGCATGTCATTTGCAGCTTGGCTTATGGCATCGTCGATTTCATCGACAGCCTTTCCGTACTTATCGAGCTGTTCGTTGAGGCCGTCGATCATGTCTTGGGGATCGCCGTCCTCTCCTTCCAGCTTGTCGATGAAGTCCTGAAGATCGCCGTCTTGCTTCTCCATTTCCTTCTGTGCTTCGTCAAGGTCTTTCAACTCGTCAAACAGTTCTTCGAGACGAGTAGCGAATTCAACAGCGGCCATAGCAGAGGCCCACTGGTCGAGTTCGGTGTAGGTACGGAGCTGGTCCCAATCCTTCGACTTGACTGCCTTGTCCATGACAGCATGGTTGATGCGGTGGGTTGGTTTCATTTCTGAATCAGGACGGTGCTTAGGCACAGCCTTGTATAGAGCAAGGTACTCGTCCTGAATCAGGTCAGGCCATGAGGGATCATCCTCAAAGCGTGAGTCTGCGATGTCTCGCAGCGTGTGGGCTTGGTCTGCCACATCTTTGTAGAAGTTCCGGTCGTATCTGTCCGACTCGACTGCATCAGTGTTCTGATAGAACTGGTCGAGCAGGCTCAGTTGCTTCACATCTGACCCTTTGCCTTTGGCATACAGGGATTGAAGCCACGCTGGAACTCGGTCGGGGTTTTTCCTAGCCATTGTTCTCCTTGTTCATATGGATAGTGGTGTCGTGTGTCATTCGAACCGGTTTTTGACACCTAGAAGTAGTAGGCCGCCTGACATCAGAACCAAGCCCGTGAGGATCAATGCACTTGCGTTGACTCCTGTCTTGGGTAGTTCAGATGGCACGGTGGTTACAACCGTCTCTGGATCTGTGGTGGTTGTCACAGGGTCCGTAGTGGTTGTTACGGGGTCAGTGGTCGTTGTCTCCGGAACAGTGGTAGTTGTCTCTGGAACAGTGGTAGTTGTCCTCGGGACAGTGGTGGTAGTGGGGGGAACGGTAGTTGTGGTCGGGGGAACGGTGGTTGTGGTTGTGGTGGGTGGGGTCGAGATGACCGTGTAGTGACTGACGTTCTTGTTATTGCCGATGAGTTCAGCAAGGGTTTGTTCGCCGTCAGCCGTCACATAGACGACTGTGGTGCCTGCTTTGATGCAGACTAGGGTGCCAGCGGCCAACACGATGCCGTCTAGGTCACCGTCTACTACTGACTCCACCTTTCCTTCATTCGGGCAGACCTCTTGGCCTGCGAGTGCTGTTGCTGGCATGAGCATGATGCCCATGAACAGCAGGGTTGCTATTTTTCTCATTCATTCTCCTCGTTGATGGTCGCATGACATTTCAAACAAAGCCCTTCATGGACTTCTTCATGCGAACAATTGGTTTCTGATTCGAACAGGTACTTCTCTAGAGCGGCAGGGTCATCAGCAAGCTCTTCGATTTCCTTACGTTTCTCGGCTTGCATCAACCGATTCTGTTCGGCCATCATCTGGTTGAATTCGGTCTTGGTCTCTTGGTCTTGGTCAGCGCGTTCTTTGGCTTGGGGACGCACTAGACCGACCATCTGAACCATCATTTGGCCGCCCTGAATGGCGAACTGGATCATCTGAGGCTCAACCGTTATCCCAATGGGGCGAAGTGCTTCGACGATCTGTTCGTTGAGGGCGTCCAACGCCTCTTGGTCGTGGAAACTGTCTGCCATCCGTTATACCTCGAAGTTCTCGAATGTGTCCAAGCCTATCGTCTGCTGTCCGATGGCTCGGGCTACCTCAACAAGCCGGTTGCGTGCTTGCTGAATCTTCGGGATCTCTCGACCTTGCTTCTCTGCCTTGGCACGAAGCTTCTTGAGTGTTTCACCGAAGGTCTTGGTTCGTGTGAACCATTCGATTCCTTGCTTGGCAAGGTTCTGTGCTTCCTCAGGATTCGACTTGGCTTTCTTGACTGCCGAAGCCAACTTGGTGGCTATCTCGTCGATCATGTCCATGACTTCCTGGGCTTCCAGCTCAATCGGGTTGGTGTGAGACAGGATGACTCGGGATACTGGTTTCACCTCTTGTGGTGAAGACCAGAACATGTGCTGAAGGATGGTGAAGTCGGAGTCACTGGCTGTGTCTCTCTCGTTCAACCATGCAAACGCCTTCAAAGCGTGTACCGACTGTCGGAAACGTCTGTCTGAAGGAATGATACCTTCTAGCGCCAGATCAGATCTGATGTTGTAGATCGTTTCCGTGGTTTCGTCGGGGATCGCGATTGCGTTCACTTCGGCTTGTGCTGCATCAAGTTCCTCAAAGCTGAGGGATGGAAGCACCGTGTCTTCTGGATCGTATTGGAGCATCCCGACAAAGTGTCCTGGCTCTCTGATGTAGTCTACAACCTTGCGGAAGTGGAATCTGTCAAACAGAGCGTTGAGTTCTTCCCCTTCGGGAAGCTCATTGGATGCACCTATCAGGGTGATGAGAGGAATCTTCTGTCGTCCTCTGCCATTGTCGAACTCACGTTCGTTCATGGCTGTGAGGAGCGTGTTCAGGTTCGCTGAGTTCGCCTTGAATATCTCATCTGCGAACACGAACTGTGCTTCGGGAAGTTTCCCTCTCGTCACACGTTCGTAGCGACCTTCCTTCAAAGCTTGAAGGTCGACAGGACCGAAGATTTCCTCGGGGGTGGTGTACTTGGTGAACAGGTACTTGAAGACTTCACCATCGAACGTGGTTGTCAGATCCTCAATTAGCATCGACTTGGCGGTGCCTGGAGGCCCGATGAGGGCCACATGGAATCCGGACAGCAACGCTGTCAGGAGAATGTCTATCTCGTCGTAACGCTCATAGTGGCGAGCGTTGAGTGCGGTGCGAAGTTCGTGAAACTTCGCTCTAGTTGGGCTTGTGGTCATACTCCTCGATTTCTGGGGTTGTGTCCTCTTCGAATTCGGTCAGCCAATCGGCTGCTTGTCTTGCTTGCTTGTGTTCCCAATGCTTCTCGTCGGTGACGTATCCACACCTGACGGTTAGGCCCTTGAGGTCGAGCGTGATCTGGTGACCTGAAGCGTTGTGTTGGTCATTAGAATCGGCTGGGATCTCGAACGTGACGCTTCTGAGTTCGTCCTCTCGGTATCCTCGTTCTCCGGGGCCGATCTCCCAATTGATTCCTGTTCCGATACGTATGTTCATGCCTAAATGTCGAAACGCTAGTTCCAGCATATTGATCTGTTCGGTTGCTTCGACGAACACAGCTTTGGCTTGGTCGCCTTTCCGCCAGAACACATGGGACTTGTCCACTTGGAGGTGGAAGGTCTGAGCGTCATCAAGGAAATGCTCGACAGGTTTGAGTGTTCCCCAATCAAGTTTCGGCATGTCGGGGAATTGCCAAGTGAGTTGGGCATTGGTCTTTTGTTCAACGTAGCCCATAGGGTCTGCGGCGAACTCTTCTGCCATTTTGTAGATCTTCCCTCTGTCCTTGTGGTCGAACGTATAGGAGGCTGTGTATAGCGATCTCCACGCATACGGATGCTGGTCGTCAACTTGACGGTCGATATACCACTGTTGGATGGCTGTTCCTTCCCAGGTGACATTCACTTTGTAGTCGTTGTCGCGGTAGTGCGGCTCGGATACCACAAACCTGAACACGTTCCATCCATAGATCGGGTCTAACACGCTGAACGTGATGCCGTCTCCACCAGGAGTGTTCATGCCCACTACGTCGTAGTCGACAGACAGGAGAGCTTTCCAATCTGCTCTGTCGAACTGGGTTTGTAGGTAATCGCGACGCCACTTTCGGGAAACTTCGCGACCTTCATGGGATCTACCGAACGATTTGTTCAGACCTCTCTGAATGTCATGCTCGGTTCTCGCTTGATCTGGTTTGAGTATCCAACCGGCACCCGATTCACTGATGTACGGGATGTCGATTTTGGTTCCATCAACCAGAGTCAATGTGCTGTGGGTGTTCATTACTCCTTCGTTTTGTTCACGGCCTCTGCAAGTAGAGCCATCATGTTCTCATGCGGCTGCTTGGTTTCGCCGTCGTCGTGGGTTTCCGACACGCTGACTAGATCGCCAGATGCTACCCACTCCTCAAGAGCGGCTGTGAACCGGTCGGTCGTGTCGATGTCTTCCCAATCTGTCATCCTCGATTCGATGAACTGACCGACGAGAGTTTGTGTCTCCTTGTCAATCTTCATGTCATCTACTTCGGGATGGTTGGTGATTGCGTCGGGGTAGACGATTTCTCTCAGGACTGGATGGCCCTGGAATAGTTCAAGCTTCCATAGCTTTTCGATACCACCCTTGCGGAACCCACCACGGGTTACGAATGTGGTCTTACCGGATTTCATCTGGCGTACCAGAATCGTCCAGTTCATAGCGGAAGCTTCGTTCGCAGGCTCAATCCAATAGATTGCCTTGCCTGTGAATGTGTTGTCTGCCAAATCTTGTGCTGATACTGGGATCAGTTCCATGACTTGGGATGCTTCGTTCAGTGTGGGTCGAGCTTCGGGGTCTACCTTTCGCCATCCTTCTACTGTCTCAACAGCCTTGTCCCAAGTTCCCCAGGGGATCACATGATCGTCGCTGTCAGTTGGGCGACACTCGTACTGTTGTTTGAGTGGAATGATGTGGTCAGGACAGACCATCTTTGCTTCTGGCTTATCCGACTTTGGAACTACTGTCTGCAAGTTCACGGTCGTCTGGATCGGGCCTATCTGGAGCAGTAGATTCTTCTTGAATGCTCCCATTAGCACCTCCTGTGCTGGTAAGGAGAAGCCGAAGATCCAATAGGAAATCGACTATCTCGGTGCGGTTGAATGCTCCACGGTGTTTGTGGGTCGTTAGGAATTCGTCTAGGAAATCTATTCCTGTCATGTCACATCCCCTCATCTTTGGAGATTAGCGGAAGGACTTCCAGTGTGTTTGTGTCCTCCTGTATGAGCAGGGGTGGATTGCCTCTGAGATCGTTCAGGACTTTCTCAAGCGTTGCAACAATGAAGGCGGGACTGCCGTCCATCAGTTCGACGGGTTCATCTGTCCAGCTTCCGAGGTTGCCATTGTCGTTGCAGTAGACCATATGGATGTCGAAGTACTCGACATGGCCTATTTCGTCTTGATGGGCTAGAAGTCGGTATTCCCAAGTCATTTACTTGGATTCTAACTTCTTGACATGGGCGTATGCCTTAGGCTTCGTATGAAACATGCCTGAGTCATCGAAGTTCTGGCATCCGTCGGCGTTGATGACAGTCACTCCCCAGATGGGCTTGTTGTCGAATCCCGTCCCTTCGGATACCTCTATCATCAGTCCATTCTTCAGGTCCAAGAACTCGATGACGTTGGGAGTCATAAAGTTCATACCCTTCAGCTTGGCGAAAGCTGCTTTAGCTTTCATACTTTCCCTTCTTGGTGTGTTGGTGGACTACGAGTGCGGCTGTAACGGGGGTCGTCAACTCGAAGGCCAATTGATGTTCTGCGCCGAAGGTGACTTCTGTCAGAGTGAAGGGGCTGACCCTCATCATTTCGTGGTCTTCACTGTCCAGGTCACGCTGGTAGACGACTTGTAACGCCAGTTCGGCAGAATCGGCTTCTACTAATGCGTAACCGTCGCCGTCTTCGTAGATGAAGTTCAAGCGGTGAGTGCGGGCCTTGCGAGAAGGCTCTCGGCTGTGGGAAGGCTGGTGATGAAGTCTCGTGCTGCGTTGCTAGTCACAGACTGGAGGGTGAGATCCCTGAGGAAATCGGCTTCGGCACTCTCCAACGCTCGTTGGGCGTCGTGCATCCGTCTGGAGACTTCCTGGGAAGCATCCGTGATGTCACTGTTGTCTCTCTCCGGTGGGATCAGAGTGTCGAAGTTGAACTTGACGGTGAAAGCGTGAGGTTGTAGCTCATTGCTTCTCTTGTCGTTGTATCCGACATAGTGGTGCTGACTTGTCCATCCGGCTTCACCGAGTTCGGTGAGTTTCTCAACAATGGCATCGTTGAGATTGTTGACTCTGCGTACTAGTCCTGACAAGGTGCTGGCAGCTAGGGCTGAATCTTCGTCGTCACGCTCGCTGCGTACTTCATTGAGTTCTTCATGAAGCGTGTCTGAGCGTCGTTCTAGCTCGTTATACAACATCTTGTAGTCGTTACGAACTAGGGATTTGAGGTCACGAGCATCAGTTTTGGTGATCTGAGGCGTGACTTCAATTTCGACAATTTCGTCGGTCATTTCTTTCTCCTGTTGGGTTGTTCACGCTGGAAAGCGTGAGTAGACGGGAACTATGTCTGTTGGCCCATCGTCAAATGGGCTGTCTTCCGCAAATCCGTGGTCGTTAGACCAGAGCTTTGCTTCATCGTGACTGTCGAAGGGGCCATATAAGGTGATGTGACCAGCGAAAACGTGTCCGACGGCCACAACCCAGGCTCCTATGTTGCTGCCACCATCTTCTTCGGTGACACCTTCGTTGAAGTCAGTCAGGGGGAGTTCTGAGATGGTCAAGTCAATCCTTTCTTGAGTAGTAGGCGACGCTGTGAGTTTGGACTTCTGACACATTTGCGAAGTGAACATCGCTGATCTCAGAAGTAACGAGATCATCAGCAAAGTTTCTGGCTGCAAAGAGCGTGGAGAACTCCTGAGTTTTCTGTACCAAGGGGGTGTCGTACTTGACGACAAAGCGGATTCTTGTCATGGGGTGTGGCTCCTGTGAATGTCCTTTCTACTGATGAAGGTCTTGTACCGATCGCCCTTCAGTTCGACCGCTTCAAGAGCTTCAAGAACTAGGGCAGTAGCTCCACGGTCCCTCTCGAAATTGATGACGTTCGCACGAAGGATGCCATCCACGGTTATTTCGTAGTTGGCTCGTTCGTCGTCACCTCCGGTGTTTCGTATTCCGATTGTGTCGAGAGTCTCTAAGCCGTGTGAGGCTGTGGTGACCATGATGTTGACGACGAGCATCAGAGGTTCTCGTAGAGGAATTGCTGAAGCTGTTCTAGCTTCTTACGGTCGAGTATGAGTTCATCGAAGTAGTAGCTCTTCCCACGAAGGATGAGCCATACAGCTCTGAATCGTTCTCTCCAGGGTCGGTGTGGGCCGGTGAACCTGGATGAGAAGCTGAAGAAGTTCTCGTCGTCCATATCCAGGTACAGGTCGATGTCGAGATGTTCGCCGCCGCAGTCACATCGAAGGGTAAGGGTGTGGTGTCGGGTGTCAGTCATTGAGTTTGATGGTTCTTCCTATCGTAGATGAGGCTGGGTTGGATCACCCAACGGTCGGGGTGGCGTTCTACTGGGCCGAACGGTTCGTATGCCCAGGGGGTTATGTGTCGGTAGATGGTGAGGCTGAGTTGTAGCCTGCCCCATCGTTTCTGGTTCGACCAACGCATAGATCGCTTGTCTATTGATTTCATCTTCATACTGTCGTCCTTTGTTCGACGTAGCTCCATTTGTAGAAGCCAACGAGTTCGCTTGCACATCGTCTACACACCTTCACTGTGGCCGTGTCTTGGCCTGCTGGTCTGGACACGACATACAAGGCTGATCGGTTACAGCCAATGATCTTGCAGGGGTTTTTGAGAGTTGTTTTCATTGGGATTCTCCTTTTGGGTATCGGGATTCCATCATTCGTTTGTGGTACGCAGACAGTGACTCACGAGAATTCATCTCCAAGATGTGAGTCAGGCTGTCTCTGAGGTCTGTGGCTCTTGTATCAGATGAGTCCTGAGCCAAGATGAAGTTCAGACTCTCTATGAGGTCGTGGGTCCGTTGTCTGTCCAGGGTTGTTAGTTCTCGCCCGTTCATTCTCAGACGAGTGATGAACTTGGGATGAGATCCCGGTGGGTTGTTGTCGTTGATGGCGATTAAGCCAGGACGTTGCATCCGCATCCTCTCATGATGCCTTTGGCGTACTCGAATCGAGAACTAGGTGGGTTATAGCCAAGTCGTGAGTTTGGGGTTGAGTTGATGATCTGGTCAACCAGATACATATTCCGCTGATGGCGTTGAGTGTGTGCATGGACAAGACGGAACCACCAGTCGTTCATTGGGCCACGGTCGTTCATTGAGCCACCTTTGATGGGAAGGTTGCGTATAGCCAATCTCGGAAGTGGGTCATGCAGAGCGGAACGTGGTCTTGTCCTACTGCGACAATGGATTCTTCACCACATTCGCAGTAGTCCGCTTCGGGTGCTTCTACTGTGACGCTCATTCTCTGATCCTTTTCGCCTTGTCGTGAGCTGCTATTTCGATCATCTGCTCCACTAGGCTGTCTGGATGGTTCTCCATTGCTTCAGCTAGGTGAGCTAAACGTGGGACATCTCGGTGGGTATTCAGTTCGTGGACTGAGATTCCAAGTAGCCCCAACAGACTCACCTGTTCAGCGGTCATCAGGTAGGACTTGTCCCAACTGATGTTGATTCGTTTCCGGCTCATGGTTTGTAGAACACTACGCCGTTGTTATCCATGAACTTCAGGAGTCCATCTAAGGCTGCTTCAGCGTCATCTTGTGGTGATGTGTTGTCATGTGTTAACTGAACCCACACCATACGTGCGGCCATAGCTACGATGGCTGCCTTGCGTTCTTCTGGTGTCACTCATTGTTCCTCTCGTTGATGCTGGCTTTCCATGCCTCTTCCATCATGATCCAGCGAGATTGGTATTCCTCTGAAGTGTCAAAGCGAACTGAGTCGTCCTCCATGAAGCCGTGTTCGATTGCCCACTCAGTTTGTCTGCTTGAGGACACTCCGGCGGCGGCCATTAGGTGGCCGTGGTTGCTGTCGTCATCAACCATTTCGTTGAGCATGGTGTAGTAACCGTCTTCCATGCCCAGGCAGAGCCATCCAGCGACGTGAGCTAACACGCATGATGAGCTACTAGCCATGTCCAGGGATTCCAGGTGGATTCCTTCATGCCACTGTGGATACCGCTGGTCGAGTTCGTAGCTGCCCTTCTTGACGGCCAACACAATGTCTTCGGGAATGTCAAACATCCTTAGTCCTCTCGATTGGGTCCCAGGGGAGTGCTTCGGCTGTGAACTTAGCCATCTGTCTCGCCACGATTGTTCCGTGGTGAGCTTTGATGGCCTCTTCACAGTCCTCATCTTCAGGCAGCTCGATGCTTATACCGTCAGGCAACGCGAGCATTGTGAATCCTGGTTGCTTCAGCTTTCCAGGCCATTGTGACATGGGCTAGATATGCGTCGGCGGCTTGGGCGTCCTCATCGCTGGTTGCTTCGGCGTAGAGTTGTTCACCTTTCGCACGAAGGTACTGGAGGAACGCTGTCTTGTGGAGCTTCAGCGGGTCTTTGGACAGGATTTCAAGGCCATCCTTGAATGTCCATACCGCTTTCTCCTGGTCATTGGGAATGATGTGCCTGAGTTCGGCGTAGCCGAGTCTTGTTGGCATGTCATTGTCCTCTCTCAACGGACCCCGAACTGTCCTTCAGTCGTGAATCCGAAGTCTTTTTCGAGACTGTTCTCGAAACCTTGGAAAGCTCTAAGACAGCGGGAGCAACTGATCGGAGCTGATCGTCCCGGCATCTTGTGTGGTGGGAGAAACATGGCATCGTCAAGGATTGGCTGGGCGCAGAGAGTGTGGTGGCCCCTGCCAGTTCTTACCTTGTTGCGCATGGTGAGGATCACATGGTTTAGATCCCCGATGCGGAACATATGAGCGTTCATTGTTCCTCCTCTGGTACTTCGTCGATGGTTACAACACCGACAAGCGTCAGATTGAGACTCCCAGCCATGTGCTGGATGTCACGTTGACTGAGCAGTATCGAGTCGTAAGGCCAGTAGTGGCGGGGAGCATGTGGCTCTATCCCGGCTATGACAGCGTACATTCGTCTGAGCATGGTTTCACCTCCTCTACCGGACGGTCCATCGGAGCATGAACCGTATGTTGTCCTCAGGTGCGTAGAGCCTCTCCCATGCGAAGCACATCACCACTCGGGTACCTAGCTCCATTTCAATCAGAACATCGGTTGTGGTGTCTCCCGTGACCAGGAACACCGGATCATTCACGATTCGCATGTGTTCTCCTTATATCGGAAACCCGCTAATCGGGTCCTCCATGAACGCTTCCGGCTTCAGATTCTCGAACTTGGCGAGAGTCTCGTCATGCCGCCTGTGAGCTGGCAGAAGCTTGATAGCCTCAGTGATGATGAACACATCACCCTGATTCAGCTCAAAGGTTTCTGTGGGCCGGTCCTGCATAGGAGTCCTCCTGATTACTTAGGGTGGTCCCTTCGGGATACTTGCCGTCACCTATTTACCCCTGGAGGGAAGGCCGGTCATACCTGGTTGGGCTTAGAGCATGGGCCGAAGGGACCATGTGGCCCCACGGGGGGGACTCATTGGCTCTGTATACCGGACCATGAGTCACCCCAGGAAACGCAGAGCTATTGGGTCGCACATTTAAGGGCGGTGTTTGTCCGTGGCGCGTCTGAAACGCGGCTCTGTATGTCCCTTGAAGGGACCTTTGAGGCCATATTTCAACCCAGAGGTGGGTCAGTATGAGCTGGAAAGTTGTCTCCTCTGGGTAATGGCCTCAAAGCTCCCTTCCTAGAGAGCATTCAGGTTGAATCGGCGGGCGGGCAGGTTGGTGTGGGCTAACAGACGAGAAAGCTCTCTGATAGCCAGGATGGACTCTTCCTGTGCCCTCTTGCTGATCTCGTCAGCTAACAGAGCAAGGAGGTCCGCGCTGATGTGAGGCTCGACCCCTTGATTGTGCTTATAGGCGGCTCTTGCCCCCCAATAGCGTTCCTCACGCAGTTGTGGGCCACCTTCAAGGGCGTCCATTCGTGCGTAGGACTCACACTTGGCACATCTCGGCCAGGTGTTAGGGATCTTCACCCCACAGCGGCATTCCCTCATGGAATCCACTTTGGGTCCCTCCAGTTGCTTGGGTCCCTGGGGATGCTTAGGCAAGCACCCCCACGAGACTGAGAGGGGGGCTACTTCAGGCAGCTCCTCTCACGGCGTTAGAGAAGCGATCCACTCGGCGTGTGCCGCGGGGTCGACCTCCTCCAAAGCGTCTGCCAGGTTCACCAGGAACCCTGGGATCTGCGCTGTGCGCACACCCATTGCGGTCCTCCGGTAGCCGTTCGGCTGCACCTTGTAGACAGACACATCACCGTACTTCACCTTCTCGCCGGAGTTGATTCCGACCTCGATGGTGGCTGTGGTCCGCATGTTGGCGATCCCCTGAAGGGCCTGGTCCAACGCACTACCTTTCAGCCCTGCGGCCTCGAAGACCTCACGAGCCTGGTCAGTGTTGACTGTGGTCATTATTTCACCTCCTTTCGTGATGATCGGTGGGAACACATAGCTATCACGACCATGTGTTCCGATCGTTCATCAACCGATGACCCTGGACAGGGTGGGTTGACGGCGGTCGTATTTCTCCCTTGGGTGGATCTGGGTGGATATGGCATGGGCGATGATTTTGCGGCCAAGTTCTATGGCCTCATCGCTGGTCAGGACGATGGCACAGGTCGGCATGGACTGTTCGTCCTTGTCATAGACCTCTACGGTCACGTCGCCGTCCCATTCGGGACCTGTGGTGACCCTGACATCTCGTCCTGGACACAATTCCAGGTACGCCATTTGGTTATCTCTCCTCTGGTTGGGGTGATCCTTCGTATGAAGAAGAACCTTGTATTGGGGTTCGCACTCCCAGGAGTGCTGGTACTGAAGATTCACTGGGATCTACAAACCCCCATAGAAGGCTCCGTGGGTGTATCGCCCTCCTGTCCGGGTGTATCGGCGTCCTGCGGTCGGCTTTTCCACTCGGACCTCGGGCTGGGTAGCTCGGGTTGCGGGCTGTTTTCCGGCCCCTGGCCCGGGCTGCGGCCCGATTTTGCCGCCACCGCCGAGTCGAACAGGTGTTCGATGACTAGTCACAATGACTAGTCACTGACTAGACACCGAACGTGTGTTCGGTCGTCGAACGTGTGTTCGGTCGTCGAACGTGTGTTCGGTCGTCGTCGTCGTCGTCGTC